>WUUC01130634.1_pt1 | contig 19522 bp, 18 predicted proteins | sample 6278441 | NCBI WGS metagenome assembly WUUC01 (sample SAMN13675441, study PRJNA597444) | soil metagenome | isolation source: soil | place: USA: Washington | collected 2017-10 | reverse complement strand
ACGCTTTCCTTCATCTCAAAAGATGGCGAGGAATCGCTTCATTTCTTGCTGCAGTCCATATCAGATGGCATAGGATCTATAATTGCGTAAGTCCTAAATTATTTAAGTTACTGAATTTCAAAGGCTTTCAAAGTTCGTTTTCGTAAACTCTAGATTTTTCAAATTATTGATAATCAATTATTTAAATAAATAATTAGCGGAAATTGGTGTTAAAGGCTTGAATAATTAAACTATTAAATATTAAATTATAGACTCCTCAACTGATTAGAACAAAGGTTTTTCTTTATGACGTTTTTTAATGACATCCCTCTTCTGCCAGATGATCCTATTCTGAGCCTTCCTCTTTTATTTACTGCAGATCCTAGGTCGATAAAAGTGAATTTAGGCATTGGCTCGTACAAAACAGCAGAAGGATCTCCTCTTGTTCTTTCCTGTGTTAAAAAGGCTGAAAGTCAAATTCTACAAAAATCTTTAAATAAGGAGTATCTTCCTATTGATGGAGATGCAGATTTTATTAAATGGAGTTTGTCCTTATTGTTTGGGATAGCCTCTCCTTTACTAAATTCAGAGCAATTATACACGACTCAAACAATAGGAGGCTCGGGAGCTTTACGAATAGCCGGTGAATTTTTAGCCAAACTAATTAGTAAAACGATTTTTCTTTCGCAACCTTCTTGGTCTAATCATAAAACAATTTTTGAGAAAGCAGGACTCAATGTCGGTAGCTATCCTTATTTTGATCTAAAAGAGCATCGTTTCGATTTCAATGGTATGTGTGAGGCAATTAAAAATATGCCTTCATCCAGTATCATCCTCTTGCATGGTTGTTGTCACAATCCTACAGGCATTGATCCTTCTTTTGAACAATGGAAAGAACTTTCAGATTTGATCAAAAAGCAACACATTATTCCTTTTTTTGACATAGCTTATCATGGCTTTGGTCAGGATCTCAATCAAGATGCAAAAGCTATCCGATATTTTGCTGAAGAAGGTCATGAGATGCTAGTTGCTTATTCCTTTTCTAAAAATTTTGGATTATATGGTGAGCGAGTAGGGTTTTTAACACTTATTTCTTCTGCCAATATTCCTTCTATTCGAAGTCAAATCAAGTTTTTAATTCGAGGCAATTATTCTAATCCTCCTTTGCATGGAGCTCGCATTGTCTCAACCATTTTAAAATCCCCTGAACTAATAGTTGAATGGGAAATAGAGTTGAAAAATATGCGGGAGCGAGTCAATGAAATGCGTAAGGCTTTGGTTGCGGCTTTACTTGTTAAAGGAAATGAAAAAGATTTCTCCTATATGCATCAACAAATTGGCTTATTTTCATTTGCAGGGTTAACCTCAGAGCAAGTGCAAAAACTGCAACAAGAAAAAGCCATTTACATGCCCAATAATGGACGAATAAATATTGCTGGTTTAAACACGCAAAATTTAGAATATGTTACAGACGCCTTGTTGTCTGTGCTATAAAGCAATCCAACTCGTTCTAAAAAAGGGGGAACTTCCGTTACAATGTCGATCTAAACTCAAGAAATTGATTTAATGGTCAGTCACCTGGGTTAGTGCTCCCTTTTATCAGTTTACTGATGTAGCGAGTGAGTTGAAACATGTCGATAGGCTCTTGTGTTCCAAGTAGTTTTGCTAATTTTGCATCAGGAAGAATGAATCGCTTGTCTTTAGGATCTTGTCGATTGTGCTCTTTAATATAGACCCAAAGCTTTTTTAATACTTGGCTTCGAGAAAGGTGAGAATTACCCATAAAATCGACCAACTCAGGTGAAAGTTCCAATGCTTTTTCAACTTTTTCTTTTTTAGAGGTTGTCTTTGCTTTTGTTGTTTTAACAAATTTTCTTTTTTCAGATTGAGTTCCTTTTTTCTTACTTTTTTCTGTTTTTTGAAAAGGAGTTCTAGGGTGATGAGAATACTTGCTTGTCAGTTGATCTAAAGTGTTGACAATCACATCGCAATCGGGAAAAGTTGAACAAGAATAAAAAATTTTGCCAAAACGGGATTTGCGTGCTAGTAAATGTCCTGGACAATCAATAGCTGGGCAATGTGGCAAATCTTGAATGGAAAAGACTTTTTCTCCTTTTTTAGGAATATTAACAATTCCTTTACAGTCAGGATACCGTGTACATCCTAAAAAAGCACCATAACGTCCGTGGCGAATTTTCATCTCAGATTGACAGAGGGGACAAGGTTGAGTCCAATCAAAATCTGCTGCATAATCCTCTTTATTAAACGCCACTTCTTCAACAGGTGCAGAGTAATCACAATCTGGATATCCAGAACACCCATAAAAATATTTAGAGTGTGACCAAACTTTTTGAAGCTTTGCTCCACATTTAGGACAATCTATTTCTGTCATGACTTTTGGGACAAAAGCTTCTCGAATGGCTGTTTCTAATGTCGGATTAAATTGTTTCCAAAATTCCCGAATCAAATCTTTCCAATTTTTTTTATTTTCTGCTACTCGCTCTAAGTCGTCTTCCATCATGGCTGTAAAGCCAATATTCATAATTTGTTGAAAATTCGATTCAAGCATTTGCGCAATGACTTGACCCAATTCAGTCGGTTTTAGACGACCGTTTTCTTTAATAGTGTATTCACGGCTCTGAATTTTATTCATGATTGAAGCATAGGTGGAAGGTCGGCCAATCCCTGATTTTTCTAACTCTTTCACTAAAGATGCTTCTGTATAGCGAGGTGGAGGACGAGTAAAAGCTTGTTCAGAAAATAATTCTTGTAATAACAATCGTTGTCCTTCTTGTAAGGGGGGGAGCATCCGTTCTTCTTCGGGCTTCTCTTCTTCATCTTGTTTTTCTTCATATACAATCAGAAAGCCTTGAAACTTCATGATTGAGCCAGTTGCTCTTAATACAAGACCTTCATCGGCAGCAATATCCGCTGAAACGGTATCATAAATAGCAGGGACCATTTGAGAAGATAAAAAACGTCTCCAAACTAGCTGGTAAAGCATAAACTGTTCGCGCGTTAAATATTTTTGCAATGTCTCTGGAGAATGATGAAGATGAGTTGGACGGATAGCTTCATGAGCATCTTGAGCAGTTTTTTGAGTGGTGTATATTTTGGCATCAGCTGGAATATATTCTTTACCATATTGCTTTAAAATATATTGGCGTGCTTCTGCAATCGCTTCTGGTGCAATTCGGACCGAATCTGTTCGCATATAAGTAATTAAACCTTCTGCACCTTCCTCTCCTAGATCTACTCCTTCATAAAGGGATTGTGCAAGACTCATCGTTTTGGCTGCAGAAAATCCATAATGACGGCTAGCTTCTTGTTGTAGAGTAGAAGTAATAAAGGGTGGAACAGGATTTCGTTTTTTCTCTTTTCTTTCTACTTTAAGGACGATATAAGGTTCATTTTTTAAACGGTTTAAAATAAGATCTGCTACTTCCTTATTACCAATTAAATACACATCCTTTCCTGAAATAGGTTCTTTCTCGACTCGTTTGCCATCTATAGAATAAAGATGAGCACGAAAAGAACGCTCATGGGGTTGTGTTTTAAAGATAGCCCCTAAATTCCAATATTCAACAGGTTTGAACACTTCAATTTGTTTTTCGCGATCCACCACGAGTTTTAAAGCAACGGATTGAACCCGACCGGCAGAAAGAAAGCCATCTTTTCCTCTTTGAATTCGTCGATTCAAAAGTGGAGAAATTTTATAACCTACAATTCGATCTAAGATTCGCCTTGCTTGCTGAGCGTTGACAAGGGCCATATCAATGATTCTTGGATTCTCTAGAGCTTGCAAGACAGCATCTTTTGTAATCGAATTGAAAGCAACACGCTTAAGATTCGTACTTCTTGGAAGTGATTGCGCAATATGCCAAGCAATAGCTTCCCCTTCTCGATCTGGATCTGGAGATAAGTAAACAGTTTCACATTGTTTAGCTGCCCTCTTCAATTTATCAATGACTTCTTTCTTATTAGGCATGACGACATAATGAGGTTCAAAGTCTTGTTCAATATCAATCCCAAATTCTTTTTCTGGGAGATCTCGAATATGACCAATGGAAGATTCAAAAATAAAATTGGGCCCCAAAATTTTTTTTAACGTCTTAATTTTCGCTGGCGATTCAACAATAATCAACGCTTTACCCATGATTGATTGACTCCATCACTTATCAATTAGAATTTTTTTATAGATCTTACCGGGATATTCTTTAATGACTTTTTTGAGAACTAAACTCATTAAGAGAACATTTACCCTCTCAATCGGTATTTGCATTTTCATTCGAATATCCTCAATAGATAGCTCTTCTCCCTCTAAATACTTAACAATCTTTTCCTCTTCTTTTTCCAAAGGAGGAGTATAAAAAATGGATTTAGGCTTGCAAATTGTAAAAAGATTATCAAAATGTGCCAATACATCTTGACTATTTTCAATTAAAAAAGCCTTGTTTTTTTTGATTAATTCATGATTTCCTCGAAAATTTTCTTGGTCGACCCTTCCAGGTAAGGCAAATATTTTTTTTCCTTGGCTAAGAGCTCTTTCCATCGTTAGCATGGCTCCACTTTGTTTGGGAGCTTCGATCAAGATCGTTCCTAAACTCAACCCACTGACAAGTCGATTGCGTTGTGGAAAATTTGTTCGATCCGGTGGTGTGGCCATTGAAAACTCACTGATCATAGCCCCATTTTCTGCAATTCTATTTGCCAATTGCTTGTTTTCCTGAGGGTAGAGTTGAGCAATTCCAGATCCTAATATGGCAATCGTTTTTCCTTTTTCCAAGGCTCCTTGATGAGCGGCTGTATCGATTCCTCGAGCAAGTCCACTCACAATGGTAAAGTTTGCCTCGGCTAATTCTCGACTGATTTTTTTGGCCATTTCAAGCCCATATAGGGTCGCATTGCGAGTTCCCACGATGGCTAAGTGACGTTGTTGGTTAAATGATACATTTCCTTTTACATATAAAATCAATGGAAAGTCGATTAAATCAAATAAGGGTTTAGGATAAGCAGCTTGTGTGTAACAGAGAATAGTTGTTTGATGTTGGTGTGCAAGATCTACTGTTTGCTGCCAGATCGTTTGCTTCTGTCTCACTTCCCATGCTTGTAAAATTTTATTCCCAAAGCCAGGTAATTCTTTTATGGCTTTACAATCTGCTTTAAACGCTTCGATTGCTGAGCCAAAATGCTGAAGCAAAAGGCGAATTTTAATAGATCCAAGAAGAGGAATATGTGTTAAAGCCAATAACGCTTCTAGTTCGTTCATAAAATTCACCTTGTATCATTATAAAACTTGAACGACTTTGCCAATTTTTTTGAGAAGAATCAAGATGAATTTGCTTATGTCCCATTTTTTAATTGCTCAGTATGTATGTTTAATAAACCATAATGAATGCTTCATACAACTATTATAATCAGAAAGAGAATTATCTTTGAATTAAAAACCAATTTTCATATATAGCTCAATATATATCATTTTATTAATAATAAAAAAATAAAAATAAGATAATAGGCACAAGCTAGAAAGGCAATATTGAGAACATCTCAAAAGATGATAACGCAGCCCCCGAGTAAAAAATGACCTTTTTTTTGGTTTAGATAAACTTGCAAGAGATTATGAAACCATTTGTCAGCTCAAACTTAAAGCAACTGTTTAATCTCTTGGGTTTAATAACAAAGTAAAGGACAAAGTTTTGGAAAAGATCGATTTCGAAAAAGTTTTATTATAAAGAAGCAGCTTCTCAGTTTACTGAGAAGCTGCTAAGTTTCTTAAAAAGAAACGGTAATGCTCCCTTTTACTTGGACTGCCCGAGGAATACGATCGCCTTCAGGCGAAGCATTACTGTGAGATTCATATCGCGTTTTCATTAAAAAACTTAAAGAGGAATCAACTGTGTGTTCCTCTTTAAGTTCTTCTAACGCGAGTAAGCTATTTAAATGGCTCACAGATTTTCTCCGTCTACCTTCACTAGATAGTTATAAGAGAACGTAGCTAGACTTAAAGATTATTGAAAATTCAACTCCTTTTGGTTAATGGAATATAAAAGCTGCTTTTCAGCTTGACCATCTTACTTAGATAAGATGACTTTCAGCTAATGCTTATCCGTCTTCTCATCATTCTCTTTGATTAATTCTTATCTCGCTTATGACTAAGCGAGCCTTATTTCAATGTTTTACTAAATTCCCAATGATGTGGCTTCGAGCGTTCTAGTAGCCTATTGTCACCTCCTCTTTTGCTCCATCGTTCCACCTTTTTGGGATCGAAAGCCTACAAGCCAACTCTATTATAGAGTTAGATTTTGTTTTTTATTTTATATTAAAAAATAAAAACAATCGACCTTCGATATTCTTTCACATTTAACAGATTTTAATTAAACCTGCAAGTTGCTCTATAATAGCAAAGCCTCTTGATCATGATTTGCCAACAGGTTCTAAAATCTGTAAAGTCTGTTTACGCTCTTCTATATAATCTGCTAACGAAACATTGCCATCCCGAAAAAGTTGATAAATCATGGCAAGAGTATCCAGATCCTCATATTGCTGAATCAATTCCCAAGTCTTTAATTCTTCTTGAGGTCGATGAAGTTGTTGATAAAGAATGGCTAAGCGAACGAGGTTAAAAATATATAAAGTTTCTCCATATTGAGCAAGCTCTTCATCCATTTTATATTTGAGTTGTTGGGCTTGAGTCAAAGCATCCTCATATAGACCAGATGTGATTGCAAGGGAAGTTTGGGCATAATCTTTATAAAGATTTAAATGGTCTGAGGCTGTTCGTCTAAAAGCCCGTTCTGCAAATGGTTGAGCCTGTAAGGCGTCTTGTTCTATGAGAAAAGTTTGAGCAATAGGACCATCATATTTTGCTTGAAGTTCAGGATGACTATTCATGATAGAAGTAAGTTGAGAAAAAGGGGTTAAACTTGTTTCCCAATTTTTCTTATTTGAACTTTGTTCTTGAAATTTGCTGAATTCAGATTGAGCTTGAAAAAACTCTGCTTCAGAACGAGTAGTTTGATGAGATGTCCAGCGATAGGCAATTAAGATGACCGCTAATATAGCTAGAAATGCGAATAAAATCATTTGTTTATATAAAGAAAGCCATTGAACAAATGGATGGTCCATCCATTCATCATCTAAAGACAGCTGCTTTAGCCGAGCAGAGGATTTACTCATATCGATCCCTTGTTAAAATTGAATTTGTTGAGGAGGATATAGGACACGCCCTACTTCTTCCATTTGTGGATAGTCTACTAACGAAATCTATCATAAAACAGAGACTAATATTTTTCAGCTTTTCCTTTTAGTAGCAAAAAATCAGCTAAAATCCTGTATAATTGTTAGGACCCGCCCTAATCATGATGGAAAAACAAAATGGATATTAAAGAAGAAATTCAAGAAGTTGATGTTAACTCAATTACTGTAAATCCTTATCAGCCTAGACGAGAGTTTTCTCCTGAAGAGTTAGAAGGATTAGCTCAATCTATTCGCTCTGTAGGCCTTCTCCATCCACCCCTTGTCCGTCCCTTGCCAGAATCCGATTCCTACGAAATCATTTCTGGAGAAAGACGTTATCGAGCCGCTTGCTTGGTTGGGATGAAAAGAATCTCCGTTATTGTTCGCTCTGTCAGTTGTTCTTTATCTGCTCAAGCTGCTCTTATTGAAAATATTCAACGTGTCGATCTCAATCCATTAGAAATTGCCAAAGCTCTCCAACAACTTATGTTGGAATTTAATCTCACGCAAGATCAATTATCTCAACGCATTGGCAAAAAAAGATCGACTGTTGCCAATTATCTACGGTTACTTTCCCTTCCCAAGAATATCCAAGACAGTGTATCACAGGGATGCATAAGTATGGGTCATGCGAAAGCAATTTTAGCTGTAGAAGATTTAGAAAAGCAACAGTTTTTGCATGAATCGATTTTACGCAATCAACTGTCTGTTCGAGAAACTGAAGAAGCAGCGTTTCGTATTGGAAAAAAAACAAAAAAATGGACTATGAATGATGTGCCTAGAGATTTTTATTTAGAACAATTAGCGGAAAAAATACAACAAAAGTTAGGAACTAAAGTATTGATTCAAGGTCAAGGCAAACGAGGACGTATCTTGATACATTATTATAGCTTAGATGATTTAGATCGTGTATTATCTATGCTGGATGTCAGTCATGAGGGATAACCAAAAACCTCTTTCACCTCTCTCATCATTCTATTTTCGCTATTTTTTAATGGCGACTTTTCTCACTCTTCCTTTTCTTGCACAGATCTTTGCTCGTTTGTTCGGAAAAGAAGTTTTTGATCTTCCTTTTCCTTTACAAGTTGGATTATCTACTGTTTTACAGTTCGGTTGTGGGTGGATTGTGTATCAAAGCGCTTTTCGATCTTTAAGGATGGGAAAACTCAACCTAGATTGTTTAATTGGATTAGGCATCACTATTTCTTATTTTTATAGCTTAGTCGTTTATCTCTTGAATAAAGCACTTCCTCTTTTTTTTGAAACACATTCGCTCATTTTAACTCTCACCCTATTTGGTAAATGGTTAGAAGCTTTTAATGAAAGGCAAGCATCAGAATGGATTCCACTCATTGAAACAGCAGAAAATTTACACATCCCTCTTCATCGTTTAATTGATCAAACTGCAGGCTCTTTTACTATAGCCGTTTTAGGAATCAGTTTATTGACTTGGTTAGGTTGGGGTTGGTTAATAGAGGATTATGTGTTTGCTTGGGTTTATGCAAGCGATGTCATCATTGCGGCTTGTCCTGCAGCTGCTAGTTTGGCCATTCCAATCGTTTTGTTGGTGACTACCGGTCTTGCTGAAAGGGATCAAATTTTATCAAACAAATTACCAGACATTAGAGCAAAGGCCCTTTTTCAAGTGACAATGAGTAAAATCCGGCAAAGTCTTCTTTTAGCCTTTGCTTTTAATGCTTTAACAATTCCCATCGCTGTGATGGGATTACTTAATCCAAATATTGCTTTTGGGACAATTGCGATGAGTTCGATTGCTGTGATTGCAAATGCCATGTTACTGTATTACTGGGATCCTCAAAAATAAAAGAATGTCTTATTTATTCAATATGCATCTTTTATCACTTTTTTATTTTTTTATTTTCTTCATTCGATTAATTTGCCAGAAGAGAAACAAGGAGTCTATCGATTATGCGCCGATCCATGATTTTTGTGATGTTTTTCATTCTTATTTTGGCTAGTTGTCAAATTAGAACGATTGGAATAGGAAGTTGGATTAAAAAGATTGATGCAGAAGAAGCCTCAAGATTGATGCTCAATTTTGCTGCTAAAATGAAACGAGAACAGCGCTTAGATCTAGAAGACTCCCGTTTAGTCTATAATGACTATATTAAGAAATGGTATATAGAGTTCTCTTCACAACGTTTGGTAACAATGTGTGAAGCACGTCTCTTATTAGTGACAGTCGTAGAAGAGTTTTTATACCGAATCAACAATCATTCTCTTTTAAGCTTTGAAGTTGAGCAATTTCCTTTTACGGCCTCTAATTTAGACATTAAGATCAATTTTGAAAGCTTTCATGGTCTATATGTAGACCCCTTATATATTGGTCAAATTTGGCTGAAGTGTGGATGTGCTTACTATTATGCATTTGATAGAAAAGTACAAGATATTGATTGGTCGCATGATCGTTGGGAGCCTTACTTTAAGAGTCGAGAATTGGCTCTGTTAAAGCAAGAAGCAGATATTCCTTTTACAGAACCTCTTCCAATAAGTGCGTTGGCTTATGAAAGATACCAAGCGGACCCTCTTGTGCCACCTGCTGTATTTGCTCCAGTCGCCTCACCTATCATCACTATTCCTCAAGAACCGGTCGGGTCTATTATGCCAGCTCCTGGTAGTTCTTCTATTATTTTTCCTAGATCTTCTTTGCCTTCAGGCATCACTCCTGTGCCTATTGTTTTACCAGATTCAGGCCGTTTGACTACACCTGTTATCACAACAACTTCTACTATGGCACCTCCAACGGTTACCACGCCAACAGTGACTATCCCAACAGTGACTATTCCAACGGTTACTACGCAAACAGTGACCACTCCTATCATACAAAGTCCTACTGTGCAGCCAATTTACGCTCCGCCCATTTCTTCAACTCAGACCGTCATTGCACCTTCTTCAACTATTCCTATAGTGACTCCTGAGCCTTATGTAGCCCCGATACCAAATATTGTGCAACCCTCTTTTACTCCAGATAATATTCAAATAGGAAATTAATCAAATGATCGTTGAGTGAAAGTAATTTAATGAAGTAGGCGAACTTTTTGTAAGAATTGAAAGGCTTGCCAAAAATAGAGAACAAGGTCAGTGGCCATTAAACCATAAGAACTTGTCCGCTCAGCAGCAAATTCACCAGCTAGTCCATGTAAATAAACACCCAATATAGCGGTTTCATGCGTGTCAAGTCCTTGTGAAATGAGGGAGGCTAGTAAACCTGTTAAGACATCTCCACTCCCTGCTGTTGCCATTCCCGGGTCTCCTGTAGGATTGACAAATATCGATTTGCCCGGATGAAAAATAAAGGTAGGAGCTCCTTTTAGAATCAATGTAATCTGTAAAGTGTTTGCATATTGTTGACACTGTTGTAAAAGGTCTAGATTTAAAATTAATCGTTCTTTTTGATGAAGTAATGTTTGCATTTCTCCCATATGAGGAGTAAAAACAACTCTTGAAGGTAAAGGAAAAGCTAACTCGGAGTAGATTGTCAAAGCATCGGCATCTAACACACAAGGGTGTTGTAGAAAAGGGACAACTTGTTTTAGTAAATCACGGACTGCTTGAGTTTTTCCTAAACCTGGACCTATAAAAGTCGCTTGCCCTTTTTCTAACTCTTGTAAAACATGTTCTGGTCTTTCAAGATGATAGGGGACTTTAATGAGTTCATAAGGGCTTCCAACTAATTCAACTTGCATGCCATCTGGATGAAGGAGACGAACTATTCCACTTCCACCACGTAAAGCTGATAAAGAAGCCATCAGACCTGCTCCTGGCATACCTGGGGATCCTGCAAGACCTATCACTTGACCTGCTTGGTACTTATGTCGATTCCTTTTGATAGAAGGAAGCAGTTCTGCTGCCTGAAAGGGAGTAATTAAAGAAAATTCGCTTTTGGCTTGTTGAATCAGTGAAACTGGTAAGCCAAATTCAAGTCGACGTAGCTTACCCACGACATTCCATCCATCTTTTAAGAAAAATCCTATTTTGGGAAGACCTAAAAAAATGGTTTGAGTTGCATGAATAACAGCTCCTTCTATTGCACCTGTCGAGCCATTTAATCCAGAAGGAATATCAATCGCTAAAATAGGAAGACGGCTATGGTTAGCTGCCTGAATCATCGAAGCATAGGGTTCCTGAATTTCTCCCTTAAATCCCGTCCCAAATAGACCATCTAAAATCAATCCATAATGAAGAAAATGGATGTCTTTGAGTTCTGAAAAACAGACTCCACCGCTCTCTAAAAAACGCTTCTTATTTAATTGACCAAGAGAAGACTTTTGTTGTATTAATTCTGGTTGCAAAGCAGTGACTTTCAATCCTTGCTTTAAGAGATAGCGACCTGCTACAAAAGCATCCCCACCATTATTTCCTTTGCCGCATAAAAGAAGAATCTGTTTGGAAAGTTGCTGATTTTTGATAAATTCTAGGGTTAGGCGAGCAATGCCTTCGCCTGCTTTCTCCATAAAATCTTCTTCTTGATATCCTTGCTGATAAGCTAAAAGTTCAAGAGTAGCCATGGTTGTAGCAGAAACAACTTTCATTTTACAAATGCTCTTCCTTGATAGTTCTTTGCATAAGAGATCTTACAGCATCAATAGGGCGAATGCGATTTTGAATAATCTCAAAAACTGATTCGGCAATCGGCATATTCACCTGATATTGTTTAGATAGTTGTAAAGCGGATACACATGTATAGGCTCCCTCCACAACCATCCCGATTTTCTTTTGAGCTTCTTCAGAAGAAAGTCCCTGAGCTAAAAGCATCCCAAAACGAAAATTACGACTGATGGGAGTGCTACAGGTTACGCATAGGTCACCCATTCCAGCTAATCCATTAATCGTTTCTGCCTTACATCCTTTCGCTACTGCTAACTTACGAATTTCATGAAGACCTCTCGTCATTAATGCGGCAATTGAGCTATAACCTAATTCGAGTCCTTTTGAAATCCCACAGGCAATTCCAATAATATTTTTTAGAGCGCCTCCAAAGGCAACACCGAGGATATCTGTATTGGGATAAACACGAAAAGTTGGAGTCATAAAGGTTTCACAAATTAGTTGCATGACCTCTTGAGAGTAAGCGGTTCCTACAACCGATGTGGGCAAACCTCTAATCACTTCTTGTGCAAAGCTTGGTCCACTCAAGCAACCAATCAAAGAACGAAAATCTTCTCCTAAGACTTCTGAGGCTACTTCTGGTAAAGTTTGTCCTGTATCTTGCTCAATTCCTTTAGAAGTAATGACAATGGGACAACGGGGAAGGCTGAGAGAACGGATTTGTTCGAAAACAGGGCGTAAACCGGCAGAAGTGACAGACTCAACAACCAAATCGGCATCATGAAGAGCATATGCCATATCTGTTGTAAATACCAATTTTCCGGTTGAAGAGCGTCCAGGAAGTAAGGGATGTTCACGTGTTTTTTCTAAATGCTGGGCTAAATCGGGTTTAGTAGTCCAACAAATAACCTCATTTTCAGGATTGGAAGCTAATAAAGAAGCTAAGCAATATCCCCAGGCTCCCATTCCTAAATAGCCAATTTTCATAGATCATCCTTTTAGAATCTAAAGGATTCAGCATACCCGATTTAGGACGTATCGTCAATTGATAATAAGGCTGGTTAAGAAATATTTGAGTGACAGACTTCAATAGAATGATCTGCCACTTTGGTTGTTAGATTATGAATTTGAAAGTGTAAAGGAAAGTTGTAATTGTTTCATTCGATTATTTAAATAAACTTGATTAATACGATTTGCTAAATTTAATGTTAAATCATCAGCATTTCTCATGCACTCATTCATGATGTTAGTTCTTGCCTCAAAATTAAGAATCAACCATTCTTCATCTGTCATTTCTATATTTAGAGGTTTAAAACCAAAACTAGCATAAAAGAATCGATTACCTTCTCCAGAAAATAAATTAATTTTTTTGTAGTTTTCAAAGTAAGCTGTTGCTAAAGCATACACTAATAATAAGGATCCATAACCTTGTCGTCGATAAAATTCATCAATAATAATTCCATGGATTGAACAACTTTGTTTAATCTTATTAAAACTAAAATGTACAGTTCCTTTAATATCAGTAGAAGTTGCTTCTGTTAAAACAAGGAAATGGTGAATTTTATTGTTTTTTTTTAAAACCCCTTCAGGATTTTCTACCAGAGAAAAAAATTCTTGTTTGTTTAAATAATCTTTTAGTTCTCCAATACATTGATAAAGATCTTCTATTATATCATATTCATGTGAATAGGGAACTCGAAATTGGATCTTCTTAGTAACAAGTATTTCTTGTTTCAGTTGACTTAATCGATCAGCTGGAATCATTTTTAATTTTTTTTCAGTTGATTGATTTGATGTATTAAGATTTTCGATCTTTCTTTTTAATAAGTCAGTGTCATAAATATGAATTAAAGAGTCAAATTTTTCATTTAATTGGAAAGTTGGAAAATTTTTCCATTGATTGATTTCTTTTAAAGTAAAAGTGGAACTACTAAACATGCTTTGGTTGATTATAGGATTCATTTATTATTCCTTTTGTTTTTTAATAATATTTAGTTTTTTAACTTTTAAAATATATGACAATATAAAAATATAAAGTGATGAATTTATTTAAAAGTTAATAAATAATAGTTAGTTTATTAGATTTTAAAATATATGACAATATAAAAAACTAAAAAGAATGAATATACCCTGATCGAACAATTCTTCCTCGCCAATAAGGAATCATTTCTTGAGTAGGATAATAAAAATCGGCCGCTAGTTCAAAAGGATTGGAAGGAGCAGGAAGACCTGTTAAAGCTTCGATTATTTGTTGATCTCTCTTTTGCAAAGCCTGCTGAACTGTAAAGGGAGAATCGGGTCCATCTACATTTTTAAGAGGAGCGAAGCATTGCTCTCTTGGATATAACAAAGCAGATACATGGTCAGTATAAGCTAGCCCATCAAAAATGAAATATTCGAACTTCCAAGCGTTAGGTTTTTCAGATAGGCATACTTCTCCCTTTTCATCCACAAAGGAACTGGCCTTCCAAGCTTTGTGCAAAGGAAGAGAGAGATGTTGATTAAAAAGGTTTTTAATAAAAGACATGGAAAAACAAAACAAACTTAAATTGGCATATCGATATTTCAAATGCCCTTGTGGATCGGTTGCTTGTCTCTCTTCTTGTGTGAGTTCGGAGTATTCAATCACTCGACAATGAGAGTGTTGATTAACTAAAACACCGACTTTTTCTTCAGCAGATTCTTTTTCTACACATTTGATGGTGATTTCAGCTTTTTGTTGAAAATGGTAACCAACTAAGTCTGCATCGAAAGGAAGAGCTAAGGCATTATCAATCAAAATTACATTTACATAGTCAATGCCTTGATGATGCCAAGCTTCCCAAATTCCTGATTCTACAAAATGTTTTAAACAAGAACCGTTCCCATTCGGTCCCTCAGCAATTTGACTGGGAGATTCTAAAAATAATTGTCCTTTTGAATCTAATAGAGGAAGCATTCCTTGAGAAAAAAAGAAAAGTTGAGAGGAATTAAGACCAAAAAATTGGGATTGTTTGAAGAAATCTTGCGTCGTTTGATTATTTAAAGGGGATGTCATCACAGCTAGTGGTAAGGGTTTACCAGCTTGTCGACTCGCGGCAGCTACTTTTTCGGCGCAGAGTTGAAAAAGAGATTTATGTTTAATAATGGAAATAGGATACGTTCCTTTAGGTCCATCGAAGCGAAGACGTGAACCTTGTCCTCCAGCTAAGACTAAACATCCGACTCGTCCATCTTGAATAAGCTTCTGTCCTACTAATTGATTTTGTTTATGTCCGGCTATTCCAACCTCTGTAAATGGCTCGAATAAGTTCGATATAGAATCCGACTTTTTTAAAAGCTGTTGCTGACTAGCTAGAAGGTGAAGATCAATTTGTCTAATTTGATGGAGAAGATTTGATTTTTCAGAAGGTGACAATCGATTCCAAAAGCGAAATAGAGGTTGAAAGATAGCTTGATTCACATCTGGAGGAATTGTCAACATATTTAAGCCTTATCGCGATTTTGTAAGATTTTCTGAAGTTCTTGATAGACGTCTTCGACTTCAATATTCTTCATGCAACGAAAATCAATTGGGCACTCTCGCCGATAACAAGGAGAACAAGGGACATGTTTGTGAAGGACTTTTCCACCTTTATAGGGACCCGTTTTTACATCACTTGTTGGACCAAATAATGCTAGTACAGGTACATCAAGAGCATATGCCATATGCATAGGACCACTGTCATTCCCCAGAAAAATATGACAAGCTTGGATGAAAGACATCAATTCACGAAGAGTCGTTTTACCAGCTAAATTGATGACTCGATCGGAAAGGTTTAAACAAATGTCATTCACTAAAGGTGCCCCTGCTTTATCTCCAAAAAAGACAATCACTACATTAGGGTTTTCCATAAGTTTTAAACTGACTTCTTGAAAACGTTCAGGGAGCCAACATTTAGCTGATCCATAAGCAGCTCCAGGACTGATCCCGATCAAGATGCTTTTCTTGTGTACCCCATATCTAGCTAACCAATGTTGGGTTGTTATTTGCTCTTGCTCCGTTACATAAAGCTTGGGAGGTGTATTAGAAAGCGGAATTCCCAAGGGCTCAAGAAGCATTTTATAAGTGACTACTAAGTGTTGATTTTCGATATCCTTTGGCCAAGGAACAGCATAGTCGAGTAAATACTTGCGACAATATGTTGCATAACCAATTCGATTTTTTACATGACCACGCCAAAACCACCAAGCTGAAGAAAACGAGTTTGTCAGTAAGACTCCTAAGTCATAATGGCCGTGACGTAAGGGATCAAGAATATCTCCATGCGCTTTTCGATGAAGCCATCCACTAGGACGTTGAAAATTTAAAATTTCGTCAATATGTGGATCTTCTTGGATCAAAGCTCCCAAGGATCCTTGGCATAACGCTGTAATTTTTGATTCTGGCCAGTGTTTTCTAAGATCTGTTAAGATAGGGGTAGCCATGACCAAATCGCCTAACCAATTAGGCATTCGAACAAGGATATTTTTGGGAGGAGAAGAGAGCCAATTAATAGCCATGGATTCTATTTCCTTTTTAACAGATATTTTTGATATTAAGATCTTAAAATTATACTTTTAAAGTTATTAAACTTGACTATTCTATCCGTTAATAGGAAAATTCTCCTATTTGATATAAGAGAAGAGTGTGATCTAAATTCAATATTAAGGTGATAAAATTGTCTACCATAACCCATCCAGACAAATACATGGCAAATCAAGCAGGAGAGCAAGGACAAATTTTGCATCTTAAACAATTATTAGTCACGCTTAAACAACAGTATGAAAAAAACCTTTATGCACTCAACGAACAGCTCCAACAGGAAATTGCTCAAAAGCACATTTTTAAAAAAGAGTTAGATCAAACTCAAGTAAAACTTCAAAATGCTAAACAACATAGTGAAGAAGAACTTACGGCATTGCACCAACAACAAATTGTTTTAAAAGAATTACTAAAAAAACGACAAGATGAGCTAAAGGAGTCTTTATCTCTTGATTCTAGTGAGGATCAACAGCGTATCGAACAATTAGAACGGATGATTCCTTATTGGAGAAAAAAAGCTGAAGATGCTTATCGAGAGCAAGAGCTGGCTCAAAGCAAAATAAAGAGTTTACAAGAAGAATTATTACAAAAACAAATCAGTTACCAAAAGCAAGTGGATGAGTTGCAACAAGCTTTAACTGATGATGAGCAAAGAATCCAGCAAGGCATTCACCCTTTTCTAAGAGAAGTTCAACTTTTTGAAAGTCGGTATGTCGCTTTGTTGAATGAAAAGGTAACTTTAGAGAACCGATGTAAAACACTCCAAGAGCAAGTGGACGATCAAATATCTAATGTCATAGCCTTGAATGAACAACGAGAAGAGTTAGAAAAACATGATAAAATGATCGAAGCAAGCTTACATGAAAAAGAAGCCATTTTAGAAGAACATCGACAAATCAGATTGGAATTAGAGAAGCGCCTCATGATGCATGAAGGACTAGATCAAGAAAAACAATGGATTCAGGAAAGGTATGAGCAGTTAAAAGAAGAATGGATACAGCTATCTGACAGACTAGATGAAGCTTTGAATCATCGGATCCAAGTAGAGTTTCAAATCAACCAATTGCAAGAGGTTGTTCAATTACAAGAATTGCAGTTAAAAGAACAAAACGCTCAATTAGCCGATATGAATCAAGAGAAAATGTTGTTACAAACAGAAATGGAACAGACGTGCGAATTACTGGAAGAAAATGAAAATCGTCTTAAAGTGGCTCAGCAACATTTAGCGAAGAAAGTCAAGGAAGTCACTCTTTTAAATGAAAAAGTAGATGAGCAGTTGACAGAATTAATCAATACTCATCAATCTTTAGAAATAGCGAAAACACAAATTCATCAGCTCCAAGGGAGTCTTGAACTTTATCAAAAGCAGGAAAAAAGATTACAAGAGCAATTGCACGAGGCTTTAAAAGGGACAGAAAGTCAAGTAGCTAAATGGGAAAAACAATATTTCCTTATGTATGATAAATGGCAAGAAAGTGAAAATCGAAATCGAGAATTAAAAAAATTTGAAGAGAAACATCTTCAAATGCAAAATTTATTAGCCAATCTTGGAACATTTATGGGTACTTCTTTGGGATTTGACAATGCCTTATTACAGTCAACAAGTAATTTGCCGCATTTCTACTCATCTGATGGCGACTCTTCTATACAAGCAGACTCTTCGACAGAAGAAAAATATGATTTATTTGGAATGCGTCAAGATCAATTTAAACCGAATTCCTTTAAATGAAACAAGCAACATTAATTAAGAAATCGAGAGTCATTTTAGGAATTGATCCAGGAACTCTCATTAGTGGATATGGTCTCATTAAAGTAGATAATCAGGCTTATATTCCAATCGATTATGGTTGCATTCGTCCGCCATCTCATTTAAAATTATCAGAGCGTTATTTAATTATTTTTGACAGTGTAGAGGAATTAATTGTGCAATATCAACCAGAAGCCTTAGTCGTTGAAACCCAATATGTATACAAAAATGTGCAAAGCGCTTTGAAGTTAGGAATGGCTCGCGGTGTAGTCATGATTGCAGCTAAAAAAAATAAGATTCCTGTCTTTGAATATGCTCCTACTAAAGCAAAATTGGCAGTTGTGGGGTATGGTCGAGCCAGTAAATTTCAGGTACAGGGAATGGTTCAAAAATTATTGAACTTATCTCAGCCACCGCATCCACAAGATGCGGCAGATGCTTTGGCTTTAGCAATTTGTCATGCTCAGACAGCTTCTCATTTGATTGAAAAACTTGAAACTTAAAAATTAGGAATGTGTATGTTCGCCTATCTAAAAGGGCAACTTGTCAGTTCCACACCTTCGCAAGTTGTTATAGAAGTGCAAGGGGTGGGATATATTGTGTTTATTCCTTGCAGCGCTTTTGGTCATTTGCCTCCTGCTGGATCTCCCATTCAGCTTTTTACTACGTTGGTTATACGAGAGTTTTCTCACGCTTTATATGGTTTTTTAACTTCTCAAGAACGAGAAGTGTTTGACATTCTATTGAATGTAAATGGGATTGGCCCAAAATTGGCTTTAAGTTTTATTGGGCATTTATCTATCGGAAATCTACGAGAAGCTGTCATCCATCAAGATCTGCCCGCATTATGTCGTGTACCAGGGGTGGGAAAGAAAACAGCAGAACGACTTGTTGTTGAACTGCGCGATAAATTACCTAGTTGGCTTCCAGTCACTCCACAAGAATTATCTATTCAAATGCCAAAGGACCCCAAGCTACAATACATCCAAGACGCAGTGATGGCACTGATCAATCTTGGTTATAACCAGAATACGGCTCAGAAAGCAATCAAACAAAGCTTAAAAAATCTTCCAGAAGAGATAGATTTGGGAACATTAATTACAACAGCTTTAAAAAATATTTAACTCGATAATTAACACGACATAAAAGGAGTATAGCCTAGATAGTGTCGTCATGAGATGTTAGCCCATCAAGCTCTGATATGGACTGCAGCAAGAGATAAAGCAATTCTTTGCCATCGTTTGAGATGAAGGAAAGCGTTTTCATGTCGGAGTTTATACCTTCGGTGGCGAGCTTGCGAACAATCTCCTGGCCTACCAGGCGCATCCACGGCAGCCCCCCCTCTCATATCTCCGCCTTTTGCTCCGGTGCACTTTACTAGCATCAATTATAAGCCACTCAGGGCTGTTTACTAATTCCCATATTCCTTTGTCAGCCTTCTACATTTA
>WUUC01022002.1_pt1 | contig 19550 bp, 20 predicted proteins | sample 6278441 | NCBI WGS metagenome assembly WUUC01 (sample SAMN13675441, study PRJNA597444) | soil metagenome | isolation source: soil | place: USA: Washington | collected 2017-10 | reverse complement strand
AGACCCTTACCCGGTGGACGTCATTCAGGAAATGTAAGTGAACAATTCTCCGCTGCGGGTTGGAGAGTTAATTGGACTGGTCCCACGTATTCCTACATATTCCAGACAAAAGATAGTCATGAAATGTTAATGAAGAGTCCTGCGGCTGTAAAACGCTGGGGAAGAAAGGACGCAAGAGTCTCAACATTACAGCAAGGAATAAGTGACAGCGGTTCAATGATTAGCACAATGCACTCGATGATGGAAAATTCGGCAGTAAAAGATAGGACTTACGACTTTCCAATAGTAAACATACCTTTGATGTTCTTTAAGCCCGGATATGTTGTCAACTTTGTCGATCCGCCTGTAGGACTTACAAGAAATTCCAATTACACGATTACGATCCAAGAAGTCACCTACAAACAGAATGCAAGAGATCATCCAAGAGGTAATCCATTTTGTCGTGTAACGGCATATAAGAAACTCAGGCCAAGCGAAAGGCCGTTAAAAACAAGGGTAATTCCACAATGAAGATTCCTAGTTTTGAAGAGACGCACAAACGCAAAGATCTTTCTGAAGTGGTTGATGTTCATAGTAAAGGAACTGTCGGAATTTCGTATAATAATGCTCAGATGGTATTATGGGATAAGTCAGATTACAAAACTGTTAACCATTTCTTTGATTTATGTAATCAGGACACATTAAAGATAGCAGGATATATCGAACATTTACGACCTTTGAAAAGGGAATTCTATCGGCGAAAGGGTCTCAAATTAGAATTAGACAGTTTTCAGATGCAAGAATTGAATTGGTTAGAAAAGAGGATAAAGCGATATACTCATGATCTAAACGAGAAGATAGACAAATTAGAGTCCCTTGTTTATAATTACAAGTATTCTGATAAGAAGAATGGATTTGAACTTTTATGTTGCGACAAAAAGGTAGAACCTCAAACAATCTGTATCAAAGAAAATACATTGGTAAATCCTGCACTACAAGTATATGCAAAACTTATCTCAAATGCTAGTGTTGAAGAATTTCGATATATAGCAAGTGGAACCAGCGCAGTTAAAACTATTCCAAGCCAAAATGAACTAAACAATGAAAACAGTCGATTGGATATATTTTTGAATGGTGGCTTTCGTAATCCTCATGGGGACGTTGTTAGAGAAGGGGTTGTATTTCCTCCCGGTTTGGATGATGCACTTGTTAAAGAATTCGGTAGTTTCTCACTTCCTGAACACACGGAAGAAGATATAATGCAATGGCATAATGTAATTGAAGATCCAAGTGAACAGATTGATCACGATCAGGGAAATACTTTCTATTCTGTAGCGCATGTCACAATTTTACAGATCAATTACATAGAGTGAGAAAATAGAAAATGGAGGGCTATACACAAACAAATGAAAATGAAAAGAATACGATTCTAACAGGTCCATTCAAAGGATACGTGATCACAAGGCTAAAGGTCCATCTATATAGAGCATCAGACGGTAAGACCGTGATCAAAGGAGATTGGAATAATGAAGAAGCAAGTAAAATGCATTCATACATTGGAAGGAATTGGGAAAGGATTCTATCCGATGGGGAGCTGATATAATAAAATGAGTCAGTCATGGTATAGTAAAAGATATCGAACACCTGATCTTGAAATTCAGAGAATTAACAATATTTTACATAAACAAGCATTAGAAAGAGCACAACAAGAAAAGCCAACTTCTCAACTTCAATTAATATCTATTGCAGAAGCGTCATTTTTAGGACTTGCCGATAAATTCAAGGCTAAAAGATGGCTCAAGTCTGATCTTACAACCTTTAAATTCACATTAGAACCTGACAAGGATTCTTTGATGTGCGGTGCTGATTTTAATGCGGGAGTTATGGTTGATGACACCGCATTTATGGCAAATAAAATTCACATAATTGGAAATCCGCTTAAGGTTGATGGACTTGAAGACGGGGAAAATTTGCATGTTCCTATTGATCTTCAATTCAATGGCAAGTCTGATTATGTTAGAATCAAGGATCATCATAGTATAAGGATTAAGGAAATAATGGAATCACCACCGTCGGGGGTAGATGGCATAACTTTGATTTTCCGCATCTCCCCTCTAGTCCTTGGAGTAGATGAAGACCAATTCCTACTATCGAAGTGGGATAATAATTCAATGACATATGGAATGCAAATAAAGATAAAACCAAACGGGGAAGTTCATTGGCATGTGAGACGAAACGGAGTCACAAGAGGGGTATATGCAAATAATCAATTTACTTTAATTCCACCGCCTGCCGGAAATTATTATTTATCCCAATATTTGGCTGAAAACTACCTTATCGTCGGAGCAAATAAAGTCGTATTAGGCGACCATTTGCTCTTTCTCCAATACAGATTTTCGGATAATACAATGAGGATTCTAAAAGCTAATGCTATTGATATAACTGTAGGTAACAGTCCGGATGCAATGGTTTCACCTTTTCCATTTGTAGATCCAATTCCACCAACTCCGCCTGCTGCAGTAAAAATTCCTGTATTGTCGGCTACGGTATCAGGCTCAGATGCCGGACATCCTCTACAAGACGCTTTTGATAATAATCTAACGACATATTGGGCACATTCATCGAGAACTGCGAGTATGATGCTAGACTTAGGCGTTCCTCAAAGAATCACCGCGCTAGACATTGCTTGGAAGGATGGAAATACAAAGCGATATCTTTATGATATCTTCGTAGGCGGTCAAGCGGATATTTCAAAGATGGATAAGGTAACTCCTACAACAAGACTCTCATCCGGGACAACAATCAACAGAGAACGTTATACATTCCCATCCGAACGGTATGCAAGATATGTCTTGTTACTCGGACAAGGGAATCAATCAAGTATACCGCATAATCCGGGTTTGACAGAGTTATGGACATCTGAATTATGGGGTAATGGTATTAACAGAAACATAGACGACGGAGAGTATGATCCTAGTGATCCATTCGTCAAATTCACAAATGACGATCCATCACAACTAAACATTAATGGTGCTGGGGTTATGAGTATGTCGGGAGTAACACCACGTATCTATATCTTCAAAGATAATCTAAATTCAGAACTAACCACATTTGTAACTGGTAATAGCACTCTATCGACTATAAATCTCAGTGTTAGGTCAAATCATGTAACTGGTGATACCTCATTACCAAATCTCTGTAGATTCGGAGGATATCAAGTTCATTTCGATTGGGATACTAATCAAGTCTATATCACAAAAGAGCCTGTCCATGGAGTATACGGTCTAAAACAAGCCATTGTATCATTATCTACATTTGGCTTTACATTATCAGACGGTGTATCTACAGGTTTACGGGCAAAAGTAGAAACAACTCCTGATAACAATGTCACAGTATCAGGATATGTTCGAATAAGCGGAGTGTGGACATTGATCACATCGTATACTGATACTAGTGCAAATAACGACGGAACTTCTGGATTAACAGGAAGCGAACTTGCAAGATTTAACGAGTGTGCTGGTCATGGGGATCATATAACCGACTCTGAGGCAGAGATGTTTAAGCCTTGGCTAAATGAAGGAACAAGGTGCTGGATACGTGCAAATGCTAATCCGATAACAAATGCAGTTAGCAATATAACATTCACAGATTCATCATTAGTAGAAGTCGAGACGCCGAGGGTTAACCCACCTGTTCCCGCTTGGCTTGATCTGAATGCCATGAATGCAGAAGTAACGGCTGAAGGCTCTCAATCACCTAATCTTCCTAAAAATATTATAGATGATAACTATAATACAAGATGGGCTAATCCTAGAGATTTTGATAATGGAACTAGAACATGGGTCCAGATTGATCTAAAAGTTAACAAGGTAGTTACTAGAGTAGATATTGCTTGGTATTATGCACATTTAAGGCGATATAGATTTAGTATAATGGTTTCAACAGATAATACGAACTGGACTCAAGCATATCCTTTCAATGGTGGAGAAAATATTCTAAGTGATAAACAGTCAGCTGACAAGGACTTCGATACCGTGCCGTTTCAAACTCCGAAGTTGGCACGCTATATTAGAATATATTGTTGGGGAAATACGACGAATAGATGGGCTAGTATTTGGGAGGTTCAAGTCAGAGCAATGGAACCCGGTGGAACAACCGATCCTCAATCACTTGTAGCGATTTCTGAATTCGATGTCTATGGATTCCCTGCAACAACACAACAAGACCCCTTCGTTTCCGTCTATAATGTTTCAAATGGTGCACCCAATACAGACGAATATTTTACTCGGCTTCATGGACCCGGTGTCTCAAATACATTTGTTAATGTTTACACTGTAACTGGTATCACAGAAACCACTAGAGAAATGGGAGAGGCTTATAATAGACGGGCTAGAGGGGAAAGAGTTAAACAAATTGGTGACAGTTTCAATTCTCCGATTTATAATCAAATATTGGCAAGGGTTTCATGCTTTGCAAAAAGAGTTGGAAGTCCTCCCGGTAATCTTAATGCATATATTAGAAATGGTGATAGCGCAAAGTTCTTTTTTGGCAGTATCCCTTGTAATCAAATTTCTACTTCTATATTTCAGGAGAAAATATTTACAAATGCAAATAGTAAATACAAGATGGGACAAGGAGATGCCGTCTCATTTGAATATGATGGCGGCGATGAGAATAATTATTTGTTTATAGGAATACGTAATCCCTCACAAATTTCCGATAGTGTATCCGTCTATCGTGATGATGAAGGTTGGAAGGATGTGGATGAGGAAGATCTTTGTGGTAAGTTCGATAAATTACAAACAAGCACTCAAGTTGGTAATGTAATTGCAGCACAAGAAATCACTCAAACAGACTCATCGATACATGGAAATGTCTTAACCAAGTTTGTATTCTACTTAAGGAAGAAAGGCAATCCAATAGGTAATGTATATTTTAAATTATTGGATGCTCAAAACAATGAAGTTTATACCTTTGGATTCGTTACGGCTACCTCTATAACATCATCAACTACAGCATTAACTACAATAAATATAGATTATAGCCTATTTGCGAATGTTCAATCACTTCTAGGATTTAAGATGGCGATAGAATTCATTGGTGGTAATCCCGATGAATATATTATGATAAAACTAAATGACGATGTTAATCCTTCTAGTTGTTTGTCAATAAAGAACACAAATGGAATATGGTCTCTACAAGTAAGAAAAGATATTGCAGGGACGTTTTATAAGGGTGGAGGAATCAGGATTGTAGATGGGAGTCCTATTCCAGAAATCCCGCCGATTTTAGATAATTATAGCCATGATATGTTTCTGTTCGCAGCGGGAGAGGAAAATCTCCTATATAATAAATTTACGTGGCATTTAAGAGGATTCTATAATGGAAATGCCAACAGATTTCGATATTATAGAAGGTATCTTACAGATGGTCAAATGATCAATTTCTATACAAACAAAAAGTCAATTTCTACAATTCCATATGGAAAGATATTCTCCCCTCTAACATTTACCGATACATCTATAACTATAACAGAAGGTGGCGGTGGTGGTGAAGGTCATCCGGTATTTAGTAACGCTTTTACATCAGCCTTTAATACAGGAGCACCCTAAGGGTTAATTTGGGGATGGCTGTTAAAACAATTCTTTATAGCTATAAACTAGAATGCGGTCATGATGCTCAAGCGCGGCTTATATGGTTTCAAAAACGTGAGCCTAATGAACCAATCGCCTATCATAAGGATGATAGTGTAAAATGTCAACCTTGCAAATATCGGATGAGGAAAATCATTTCAGAGACAAAAACAATATTAGAGGAATAAATTGGCAATTTTAAAAAGACTAGGACTTAATGATGTGGGTTCACCTATTCAGGTCGGTGGTAACGATTGGGATGAATTATATGATTACCTGAACAATATCAATCTGTCAGGAAAATCCGCGACGATTGCAACTCCTACAACTGAAAAGAGTCATACTATTAATCTAAATGACAATACTATTACTGACACCGGAATAGGAACAGGGGATCTATTAATGTATAATGGGAGCAAGGTAAAAAGTAGACCCAAAGGAACCGCGCTACAACAAATAAGGGTTAAAGCCGACGGTTCAGATCATGAGTATTTTACACCCTCTATTGGATCAGATTCTACCGTTCCAGATTATAATTGGATCATCTATAAATCGGGTTCTAATTTCTTTGCAAAGGAAGGTGACGGCGGCGCTGTTATTGCGAATACCATAAACGCCTCAGATGCAATTCAGACTGTCTTTAATATATTCATGGATAATGCAAACATGAACGGTCGTATATTTATCAAAAATGCCACATATCCTATAGCTGGTTATGCCCCGTTCGCGCCATTCGCTATTAATCTACAACTTGGAAATGATGCCAACTATCTAAACTACGCCCATGTGATAGGCGAATCAAGGAATGGGGTTATATTCCAAAACACTAAAAACAATACTACACAACCAGCATGGAAACTTGTTAATGCAAAATGCAGAACAAGATGGGAGAATATCACAATGGATGGTGGTAATCTAGGCGATGCAACACACTTCTTTGATCTTCTGAGTATGTCATCTACAAATCCAAACCGTGCAGAAGTCTCTAATTGTAGATTTACAAATAGTTGGGGATTTGGTCTGTTTCTAGGCAATAATGTCTCAGGTTTTGATGTATATGGTAACATATTCGATACACAAAGATCAATCCTCGAGGATGTCGCTTTTGAATGCGATGAATGGGGTTTCATACATCATAACTACTTTGACCGTAATAGCGGCAACCTATTAGGATCTTCACTAACATCTGGAAGCGCGCATAATGTAGACATTCATGACAATATAGTAAAACGCACGGCAGACATAGCCGCTGGTTTTGCCATATCCCTAGAGGGATGGGGTAATTATAGTGATTGTCGTGTTCATCATAATGACGTGACAGGAGGACCGATTATCATAGGAGCAGGAGGAACATGGACTTCTGACTGGACTTTTAGAAACATGAGTATAGATAATAATACAGTAGATGGTGGAGGAATAAGAATACAGGGTCGACCAACAGGTGGCTTCACTAATACCATTCATGGCCTTGTTATCGATAACAACGTTGTGCACGATTCCCACACATGGGGAATATATATTGAAAAAGTGGCAGATGGCTTAACCGTTCGGAATAACAAAATCAGGAATACTAATACATCCAATACAGCAGGCAGTAATAATGGTCTTATCGAGATGTTCGATTGTAGTAACTTTGTAGTAAGTGATAATGATCTGCGAATGTTAGACACTTCAAATGCAAACAGAAACCCACATGGGATAGCATCATGGCTAGGCACAAACGGCAAGATTTACAATAACCATATTGTCAACCTGACTATAAATCCATCCTATGTGGATTGGGGTAACAACACAAATGTAAAATTCCCCCCGATAAACGCAGACACATCGGGTGCGACATTAACTGCATTAGAGACAGAAGTAAATGAACTTAAAGCAATGTGTAGAGACTTTGGACTTTTGAGGACATAGTATAAAATGAGTAGCGAATTAGGACAATTATTTAGTGACGGGTTAACATACAACCCGGCTATTTTTGATGCAAAAACCATTGTCGTTATGCCGGGATCATACATTACGGCTATTCCTTCAACCGTAGAGTATGCAGCTGCAAGAGCACTAGATTCAACAGGTGGACTTAGGAAGGATGAGATGTATTATCCTAATGCGGCAAGGAACCAAATCATTCCTGTTCATTGGTCACACAGACATCAAAGCGGTGATCATTGGAATGGCGGAAGTCATCAAGATATAGTCTTAGCAAATGAGCGGGAGATTCACAATTACATACTAGGAGCAACCCCGGAAGAATTATTCTCAGGCGTATCAGGAAGTGGGATTGTTGATAGAAATACTAGCGGGAGAACAAGAGTAAGAACAGGATTGACTATGAATTCATGGGCAAGAGTTTGGAAAGGTGGCGCAGGAATGGGATTTGCCAATAAGATATTTTGGAGAGCGAGATTAATGGTCAATGATAATTTAGGTCAACTGGTAAGGTTTGGTTGTAGAATGGAAGATCCTGCTAACAATGCAGATAATTTAGAAAAATTCGGCTTAGAAGGTTGCGATGGGGATGGACCAAACTATAGATTGGTAACTTCTAACGGAGTTGGTAGACATAAAGAACCAACTGCTTTACCGATAGAACAAACATTTCAGAGAGGTTATGCTATGCTTTTAGAACCCGGAACCACTGTAACATTACAATATGATGATGGAACTACACTTTCAGAAACGAATAACATACCAAGCACGGGAACCTTTGACGATACATCAGCAATAAAACTAGGAATAAAGACAACTAACAGTAATGAGAAAGTATTAACACTCACAAGTCTTGAAGCCTTTGGAATTTCAGCAATAAGCAGTTGGACTCAAATGAATATAACAGCATAGAGGAAGAAAAAAGATAGATGCCATCTCCATTTATTAGACGTTACCAAAAGCATGTAAGAATCAGACTGAAGAAAGGCGAAAAGATCACAATTATCAGACCGGAAAAAGGTATTTCACTTATTGCACATCCTCTAGATGAAGCAAATAGAAAAAATCCTGAGTATGCCAATATCTCATTAGTGTCTTCTGATATATTCGGAATGTATAGAAATAGAAATGATATGAATGAAAAGATTGAACGATGTTTATCGTCCCTTAATATCGTAAATGATAAGGTTGATGACGATATCTCCAAGACTATGACCGATCCGAACAAAAACAAGAGAGGACCATGCAATCTATTTTATTTTGAATCCCCTGAACTAGATGGTCAATACGATCATTTGCGTTCCAAACTCATCAAAGTAAGAAGGCAGCACATTCCAAAAGAGGAAGTAAAACGAATAAATGATATTTTCATAAACAAAATGGGCTATCCTCATGGACTCCCGGAAAATCAAGATACTCAAATTATGGGAGAATTATATTCCACAAATAGTGTTTGAACGATGTCAGTAGTTGTTTCTCCCGGTTCTAATCTCCCGCTTCCTGTAGGCATATCTGAAGGACAACAGTTCTTAAGCATCCATCTTCTGAGATTTAGGAGTGGTGTTCAAGCCGATGGACTTGGCGGACCGATCAATTTCGCCCACGAAATTCCTAATCGTTCACCTAGAAATGTATTTGACGATGTTCCTGATATATATCAGGAATTCGGATTAAGAAGATACAGATGTTATTATCTTTTCAATTCGCATTATACTCTCACTATTCCCAATATTGTCGCATACCTTGAATCCTCATCTGTAAATCCTAAATCCAAGATTTCATTTGCGTTCGGAACGTCACCCTTCAATGGAATAGAACAAACAATTCCAACACAATTCCATGAACCAACAGGGATAACTTGGAATTCGGGAAAAGATAGATCATCAGGAACATTTCTTGCCGAACCTTTGAAACCTAGAAATTGGAAGGCATTTTGGGTAAGGGAGATTTTGGACTTTGAGGCAGACAATACAGAATTTAATTTCTATGTGGTTAGATTTCAAACTGCAAATCCTGTTGCAGTATTAGGAGCGCCCGATTATGCGATGACTTTCGTTGGTAATATGGGATGCGGTTTAACATTTCAAGGTATTCTAGGTAAGATGATAAATCGCAATCCAACGGCGATTTTTACATTGGGAAATAATTCTTACACAAATACTGCTGATTGTTGGCTTGATCGAATAGCCTCACATAGAAATCGGATTCATATGGCATTTGGAGCATGGGATTGGTATATTAGCGGTTTAGCTGACAAATTAGATGATAGTGCATCACCGACTATTCCTAAGGATTGGTTTTGGCCTGAACCTGAGAGTGGTTGTGGTGATAATAGATATCAAACAGAAGAAGGTAAGGATAACCAAGAGATAGATCCCGTTGTAATATCGCAGCATACCGAACCGGAAGACGATCCGAAAGGGACTAAGTATTGGGCAGTTGAAGTATTTGATAAGGATGAAGATGAAGAAGGTAATATAATATTAGATAGGGATGGCCTAGAAGAGCGATGGACTTTTGGTGATAACGAGGCAAACGCTAGATCATTTGCATCTTGGTTAAAGACTTGTAAAGTAACCGAAGGGGAAATTGATATGTCTAAATTTAATCTACAGTTACAAAATCAGTATCGTAACTTTTTTGGAATGAATAATTTTGACGGTTATCAATCATTTTATGCCAACAATATAATGTTTCTAATTCTAAATACTAATGCTGTAACAAGAGGACATCAAGAGGATTCCCCTCAATATAGATTTGCAGAAGAGCAACTAAAGAGAGCATTAGACAATGCTTTTATTGATTATAGAATTGTTTTAGCATATAGACCGGGATATGTAGCGCCAAATGATTCGATGCGAACCGTATTATTTGAAGATGGAAGTGTTGGAGTAGGCGGATTAGGTTATCAAGGACCGATAAGATCCTTTAACGAATTATACAAACCATTATTCGAGAAATATAAAGTAACTCTTTACATAAATGGAAATGTCAGGAATTATCAGAGAACGGGAATTCTAAAGTTTGATAGTGGTAATTGGATTGAGCCTAATGAAGTATCACCAACAACAGGACCGGACTATAAAATTAAAGGAAGAGCATTAGATTCAGATGGAATAATTTATGTGACTGTTGGAACAGGCAGCGGACAGTTTCCATTACAGATAAATCAAAGTCTTCCATCATGGATAAAGAAGTCTTTCATTGCCAATGGATATCTTCATATGACTTCTGTTGCGAATGGTCAAATATTACAATTTAGGTTCTACGATCATAATGATGTTCTAAAAGACTTCTTTTCTATAGGTAGAGAGGCATTTGTATTTACTCCACAGCCTACACCGCCTACAGGTGGACCACCGCCTACAGGTGGAATAATTATGAATACTCAGGGTATAAGATTAATCTATCCTAAAAAGTCCGGCGGCGATGAATGGGATTCAAGACTGTGGAATAATGGAACTATAAGAACCGTTCCGGGCGAATGTGGTGCTGATCCAAGTGATTCAAGACTAAAACACAGATCTAATTCAGGATCAGTATTTACAATCGACGGAGCAGGGATAGGAAAAATTACCAGTGGCGGTCGTGCACCTGTATTTGGAACATGGCAAAATGTTGAATCTACACTTTATATTAAATGTCCTGCAAGTGGAATGAACTTCAACATATGTCATCTTATGCCAAAGACCGAGCATTATTGTATAGGAGATCAGAGCGAACTATTCGGTGGTTACAACCTATACATCGATTATGCTGATAAGGAATTATACTTCAAGAAAGAACAGACTCATGAGATTGGTTATACTCCTAGAATGGCTTCGGTTTCATGTCCTCTAGTCGCAGACAGATTCCAAGGATTCAAATGTATGTGTTACAATATTCCCGGAACTACCAACGTAAAACTCGAAGCATATTTTGACGATAACAATGGTGTCAATGGTGGAACTTGGCAAAAAATGACAGAGTGGATTGATGACGGAACAGAGGAAATTGGCGGAACTGCATATCCAGCAACTACAGCGGCACAAGGATCAATAGCATTAAGAACGGATGCCGAAGAGAATGGACATCTTGAATACAAATGGTGGCACGCTCACGAGATAATTCCACCCGGAACTGCAATACCGCCACCGCCGGGACAACCTACGCCGCCACCTTCTCAGGGTCAAATATTTGAAAGTGGCGTCAGAATGTTTTATCCTAAAAAAGCATCGGCTAATTTCTCATTTAGTAGTGGCAATACAGATAGAGCACAATGGGTCGCAAATCTACCTCATTGTTTTGTAAATTTAGAAGTCACTGGATACCTAAAGATTGATGATGTAAATGAAACGAGTGAAGAGGTATCGATTAAGTTAAGAGGTGGTCGACACAGTGATGACGATCCGAGTGAAGGGAGCTGTTATATCATAGGAATAGGTTACGATGGATCAGTAAACTCACAATATGAAGAGCCTCATCCAAGTAATCATTCAATGTCATTTACTACAGTCACAAGCAGACCATTGGGCAGTAATATAGTTGGGAAATGGTTTGGAATAAAGGCAATCGTGAAAAAAGAAGGAAGTCGGGATAAGATTGAATGCTGGATTGATATAGGCGGTCTTAATGCTAGTGGTCAACCTGCGAATAATTGGGTCAAGTTTTGGGAGACGACTTCAGATCAATTTACAGGTGAATGTAACGGTGGCGGTGAAGAAAAAGCATACTTCAGACTTGATGAAATACCCGGCGGTGATGATGAAGAAAATGTTGAATTAAGGTTTTCATCATGTAGGGAGATTGAGATATGAAGATAACAAAAGGACCGATTAAAGAAGCATTAGATAAGGCCATTAATCAATTCATTAAGGAACAACAAGAGACAAAGGAGAAACGAAAACGAAATGCCAAATGACGAATTCGGTATTGCAATGCTCAAACCGTCGAAGCGAAACGGTCAAGAATGGTTTTTGGGTGATAATGCGGAAAATGATGAGCGTTTTGATACTAGAGGGGACAACATTGGCGGAAATGCTGAAGATGGATTCTTTACTAATGAGTCAGACTTTCGTTATCATATCCTAACAACCAAAGGTTACAAATCTCCGGGGACCGTTGACCATGAGGAATGGATTGAGAGAGGTTATATTTCATATCCTGAGGATTGGAGAAATATAGAATTTACAGGCGAATTCCGGTATGACGGTGATGATGATTTTTCACTATATACAAGATCAGGAAGGCATACAGGAAGTGGAAATTGTGAGGGAACTAAATATTCTGTTTCATTACGTCCCGACGGAGATTGTAGATTTGCAAAAGAGACTCATCATCCTTCCGGTTATGCCTTTACAGATTGGAAGTCATCAGGACTTGGCAATATCGATAATGAATGGGTTAGAATAAAATTCCTATGCTATGATGTTGCCGCTCATGGACAACCATTAGGATCAAGAACGGATAATGTAGTCTTAGAATTATGGATTGATCCCGACTTTAACAATTCATGGAAGAAGGTTAATTCTACAACAGACAACGGAGAAAATTGGGGAGAAGGTGGGGAGCAATGCGGAACAGGTGAAAAGCAAGGATTCCTATTTGGTGGACCATTTACAACACTAAGAGGGGATGCAGCAAATAGGGTATCATTTCGAAAGATGTCAGTAAGAGAGATTGACATCGGCGGGAGTTTTGGCGGCGGCACAGGCGGCGGCACAGGCGGCGCGCCTCCAACTCCAACAGATCCACCACCAACAAATATTCCCGGAACAGGAAATCCACAAATTGATCCAACCAGTGTAGGAAAAGATAGATTTGGAATTAGTATGCTATTTCCAAGTCCTGTAGGTGGGTTCTCATGGATTAATAATTGGGATAACGGAACTGTTTATAGTAATATTCAACCTAGAGTTGATCCGTGGTTCCATCCTACTGATCCATATTTTTCAATAGAAGAGGAACCAAATATAACTGTCAATATAGACGGCAGGGGAATTCTGAGGATACAACAACCAAGCGGACCTGAGGACTATAGATTAAAAGTATATGACCCGAATGACCAAAAAAGATTTGTCAATGTAGAGGCTACAGTATACTATTCGTGGGAAAGTGTAAACTACGGAGATCCGGAACAGTTGATAGGAAGAGATACCATCAGGGTAGGAACGGATCACCATTTCTCAACAGCGAATTGTCCTTACAATGCTCATGATTATCATGCTTCTATAAACAGAGAAGGCATGATCTACATAGGACGTGAAGCATTGCATCCCATAGAACATCCGGCGCGACCAGATCCGGGAATGGCAATAACAAAGAATTGGTGGACTAATTCACAAAATCAAGATAGACCACCTATTGGAGTATGGGTTGGTTTCAAATTTGTTAAGAGGTTAATCGACGGTGGAAAAAATGTTCTTCTACAAATCTACAGGGACTTATCGGATGGTGCTAATGGTGGCGATTGGAAGTTACTAATGGAATTCAAACATATAGAGGGTAGTTGGCAAGATGCAGCGATAGATGAACAGGTTCAGCAATTAGTCGATCAATCATTTGAGCAACTTACTGAATGTAGGATTCCACCTTCATCTGATTCTCCTGATCCTGTTCATAATCATAGTGGTGGAATGTGTATGCTTCGCGGAGATCCGGTTGCAAACCTTCGATTAAAGAAATTATCATTTCGTGAAATTACAGACGCAGATACGCCGCTACCAAATCAACCGGGCGGATGTCCACCGGGATTCCGTCGAGACGCACAAGGTAATTGTGTCCCTATTGATGGATCAGGCGGTAGCGTATCATCAGGAGATGCGTCTATAGTCTTTAAGGATTTTTTCGATGTTTATCATATCGGAACCACCGATGCAGATTCTTGTAATATCAGCGGACTTGTAGCGAATGATGATCTAATAGAACTTTATACTGTTGATGAATCCGACGAATTTTATGAATTGTATAAAGGACTGAGAACACAAGCGGGTATATTTATTGCAACTACGGCAAGTAAATTAATGAATTGGACTGCAAGAAAGTTTCAATTTTTCCTTTCTAAATTTGGATTGCCATCAGGATTAATATCTTTCACTGTGAACGATGCAAATGGAAGATTCAAGTATGCAATTGGATCAATCGCAGCGGAACTTTTAACACCTGAATTTGAGGAATATACTTTTACAATCCCAAGTCATAATATTGCATTTGGATTGAATTGGGGTATATGGGTCTCCTATCAAGGCGGAAATCCTGAAGCATTTGTCAAGGTTGCTATAAAGTCAGGTAATCCTTTTGACGGTGCTCATACAACTGCGATTCGATTCGGAGCGGGAACGGCTAGGGAACAAATGCCCGACCACGACTTATGCGGCACGATTTGGCATTAAAATTAGATGGATAAACCCTATGGGATGATTTCGACATTGGAATTGCAATTCCTAAAAGAACCTGAGGAATGCAAAAAATATGATATCGATATATGGGGAGAATTGCAAGCGGTTCACAAGTTTGATTCCTCGGATGTCTATATTGATGAAAGAAGCGGGGAAATCATTTGCGAACTGTTCGGATCGCTTACTGAAAAACGTTATTGGTAAGTTCTGCGCCCATTTTTTCAGCCACTTGCTTGAACCTCTCCTTATTTATCTGACCAAAATGTTCTTGACCACTGAATTGACACCAATTATAACACCTTCCTAATGCAAAAACGATTACCATTCTGTCAGTATAGTCCAATTGTTCAAGTTTATGTCTCTCTCCGGAGTATTTTGCCATTTCTTCAATGTAGTTATTTTTATCTAATTTCTGATTTGATTCTTCGTTGTTCTCTGAGCCACTCATAATATTGCCTATCCTTTTTGCTAACTAAAAAGTCTTCTATGTTTTGAATGAATTTCCTCCTTATGCAATTACGACAAATATAGAAAGTTAAATCATTGAGATATGAACCACAAAACCAGCATTGAAGATCTGTCACTTAGGAAATACCTGATCCAGTGTTCCGTGCTTTGTGCAAAAGTGTCTCAATATGCAACCACTCTTAGGCCAATATTTTACGCTGCAACCACATTTTCTTTTATGGAATTGATAAAATGGCACGAGCAGTTTTTGTCCTTTCTTCATTGCTTGTATACCATCCTATACAGAATGACTCGGTAATAGAGAACAGGTGTATCAATGATGCCGATTTGCTGATTATCATAGTCAGAGAATTCTATAGTATAATGATTTTCGTATTTCTTGACGAACTTATTTTTCCACCTAAGGGTTTTTGTCTCTATTTCGTTCCTTGTCTTACCACGAATAAACTTTAATTCGTATTCGTCTGGATTAACTTGACTCATGATGTCCACCGTGAAACTTTAAACTGATTTCATCGTCATCAGTGTCTAACATTGGCATTTCTCCCCTTTCGATTCGTTTCTTCATATTCTGTATGTCAACCCAATGGCTAAATTCTTCTCTCTCTTGCCGTTTCATCTCTTCAATGTCATCATATGTTTGGCCTGTATATTCTAGGACTTTATCTAAAATCTTAGGATATCCTTTCTCATTTAATTCCGGTTCAGTCATATATTGAAAAACTCCGTTGTCTCTGCCGGAATGTTTGCATACCTTTGAAATATCCAAACCTTACGACATTTATCGCATTCATCCCTTAGTGTAAATTTTTGATATCGTCTGTATAGTGTTCCTCTTCCACAATTTGAGCAAGTGCCTACTTTGTTGCCTTTCATTTATTTTTCGCTTCTCCTCAGATATCTTGTCTGATATACAGATTTTTGTCTCATTATTTTTGGAAAACTATAATCATATCCACATTTAGGACAATGGGCAAATACCCAACAGCGATTATTTTCATATGGGATATGTAAACCACCATCATGATTAGGATAATATTGTAAATCTTTACGCCTTATTGGAGATCCACACATACATTTCGCTATTCCCATGTTGACCCATGCGATTAATTCCCCTAATTCTTTGAATTGCTCTGGATGCTTTGCGATCATTGGTTCGACTTTACCTAAGATCATATCGCCTTCTGCCAATGTATTATTGTCATGCTCTAAAACTGTTCCATAGTGGTTACTTCGGTCATGAGTGCAAGTCCTATAAGTGCAATGACCCGCTGTAAATCTTGGATGATGACATCTACAGGTTCCCTTACGACCGGAACGTGAATGAGTGTCTTTTATTTCCCCTGTAAACATATCGTGGAATTTCATAATGGCGTCCCTATCCTTTCTTGCATTGCATCCTTTCTGATAACCCAAGTATAAACAGCGGCGTCATATATCGCACCATAATTTTCCATAATGTTAATTTGTCCGATGCTAAACCTATTCCAAGGTCCATTCAGATTAACAAAAAATAGATATTGATCAACAGTAGGCCACGCATCTAGTGACGTGGTGAATTCTAGTTCTTTCAATACTCTTGGGTCATTATATTCAACTATGTCTAAATTGTGGACTTGTTGCAAAACTTCGAGTATCATAATCCCCTTTCTCCCAAACCCTTACAGTTTGGACATTTCGTTGTATACCATTGATCCTTTTCGTTCCATATATTACCCGCACCGCCGCATATTGTGCATATTCCATCTTGATCAAAGTAGGATATTGTCATGTATATGCCCTTTTTCCGTTCCGATCTCTTACGAGTATCCAATAGGCTTGGCACATTGAGCATTCAATATTATTGGCTACGTCAATTCTTAATGTGCCTTCATTACATCTTTTGCACTGAGTCACTATTTTTTCCCCTTTAACTTGTTTACAACTTTGTCGACGTGTTTACATGGCTTTCCCCTATACAAAAAATGCGGACACTCACAAGTTGCCTTAAATTCCACCTTGTAATACGTATCCTTGGAGTCAGACTTTACATAAAAAGCGTCCTCTCCGTAAACCTGTATTACATTATCGTCTTCTTGTTCTAATTCGGCTGTCATACCTTAACATTATGTAGCATAATGTTATATATAACATTATTGTATTGCTTAGGTAATGGTAAGTTTTCATATATACGTCAAAACACTAGAGGACAAAGAGATACAAGTCGTCGATAAACTGGATACAAACAAGGAATTCATAGAGACTAATCATAGTTTCGGAACTGAAGAGGAAGCAAAAGATTGGATAAGGATGAATTCGACTTCATATATAATTAGGAGAGCATAGAAAGTAAAGACAATAGGATGGATATTTGGTTATTCATAATAGAGCATTTCTTTAGAGTATGTGAATGGTTAGAGAGGAAGAAAATGATAAAGGGATTCTAATATGAATCTCAAGAATTATTGTAAAAAGTGCAAGGATAGTTTTACAGATTCGTATTATTGTCCTAAATGTCATATGTATTGTAAACCGAACACAGGCAAACCGATTTAAGAAATAAATTTTTATACTTAACATTATGTAGTATAATGTTAATGGTTAGAGAGAAACAAGAAGATTGGACTGCAACTGCGATAACACTCCCTACATTATTCGGACTTAAAGTTTCAGCGGCGGGAAATAAACGAAGTGTCGGACAAGAACTTGAACGTATTTTGGTTCAACAAGTGGGAATTAAGAGATTGACAGAGAAGGAGTATAATTCCCTTATCAAACAAATGGAACAGGGGAAAGAATAGAGATGACAGCACAGTCGAAGACGAAACCATGTGAATTCGTTTCAAAATATAATGGTCAACAACTTGGATGTGGGACTCTCATATATTGGGATGAGAAAGATCGAGAGTGGAGGGAAGCATTAGATGGACAATTACATAAGAAAGATCGATGTAAGGAAATCAGAAAGGCAAAACAAGAAAACATTCAAAGACAAACAACGATAGATAGTCAGTCACAAACGAGTTCGGAACACAATATAGGACAACCGTATAAAATGGAAGAGCCAAATACAAATCCGATAAAGGAATCGATTACAACCAAGCCGGAAGAAGAGGGAGTTATTAGAGCACGGATTCCAAAATTAGAAGAATTAGAAAGGGCAATTCCTGAAATGCAGAAGACAATCAATTTAATGTGGACGATGGTTAAAGGAATGAATTCAAGACTTGACAAATTGGATGCAATCAAAAATGAGCAAAGGGATTTAATCGATGGAATAGCGAAATGGAAAGAAAAACAAGACGAATTTATCTCAGAAGTTTATCGTCATTTGGTTCCCGTCAAAGATCAGATTAAACCCTCATCACAATTTGACTCACAAAAAGAGTTTGACAAATTGGTTAAAATCCAACACGGGGAAATTGAAGACGAAGGCGAAGGGATGCCACCACCTGAAGAGGAACCGGATACAGAAGATAATAACATCTCTAGTCCTGATCAACAACCGGATCAAGATGAAATGGAAGCACAACAGGCAGAAATGCAATATGATAAGGACAAAGAGGATGGTTTGGCTTAGTGGTTTCATATAATGTATTACTCCAAACATTCAGGGCTGAACTAAAGGAACAAGAAAGATACAAGAGGGATATGATTCTCAAACTAGCACAGAAGTTAGAGGAAGAAAAATATCCCACAAGTGATATTAGTCGAAGACTTGTTTCTGACTTGCAAGGATTTATCGCTAAGTCATATGTCAGTATGGTTCTAAAGGATAAGAAGTATAAAGATCAAAGTAAAATTCATGAAAAGGAGAGAGAAGAAGAAGACGAGATCACAGTAACCAATGACGGCACTGTAGTCCCTAATCCAGAGTTAGAGCACGAGCAAGAGGAACATGACAAATTCTATGAACAATTATCGAGTAGTCTTGGCAGTCGCACAGAAGAGGTTAAAAGTCTTAATGACGTCGTTGTTAAAGAGTTAGATAAGGAAATTAATCTAAGAAAGGAACTAGAGCAAAGATTGGAACAAAGTATAAGCCATGAGCAATATCAGGAATTGGAAGTGAAGGCTTCAATGTGTTCCGAACTAATAGAAAATATAGAAAACCACTTAGGGGAATTTGTAAGGCTAGAGAAGGATGAGGATGGACAAATAATTCTTGAAGAAGTCTTATCAACAAAAG
>WUUC01184711.1_pt1 | contig 19562 bp, 17 predicted proteins | sample 6278441 | NCBI WGS metagenome assembly WUUC01 (sample SAMN13675441, study PRJNA597444) | soil metagenome | isolation source: soil | place: USA: Washington | collected 2017-10 | reverse complement strand
CGGGGCTTTGTTCGGACCGAGGTGGCGGAGTGGGAGGAGCCCCGCCACCCCGGTCCCGCTGCAAAGCGAGCCCCACTATACCCCACATTTCCCCACAGCGGGCCACTACTTGCCACTTTTCCGTCCGATGGGCCCGTTTTGGGGTGCTTTAGGCCGCTCAACGCCAGGCCTGGAGCGGAAAAGCGGCTCATCGCATCGCGTCGGTCGGACCCCTCCTTGATGCAAAGCGGCTTGCGGCGAGACGGCCTGGGCGGGAGACTGCGCTCAACCGGACCCGGTGAGAGGGAAGTTGCAGGGGACGGGAACGACCCGGTCCGCGACCCCGGGCTGGCAAGCCTCAGACGGAAGCCCGCTCCAGCCCCTCCGACGCTCGTCTCAGCCACGCCTCGAGCGAGCTACGTCCCAGGGGTGGCGCCGGCGGTGCTCGTGAAAGAAGGTCGACCCCGGGACGCGGAGCAGCTGCCATCCGTGGCGCCGCGCACGGCGGTCAGCTCCACGTCCTCCGAGTGCATGAAGTAGAGCGCCGCGCTCAGCCGACGGCGCCGCGCTCAGCCGACCGCGAGGCCCCCGCGACCGTCGATCAGCGCGGCGGCCAGCGCCGCCGCCACCAGCAGGAGCACCGAAGGCACCAGCAGCAGCGCGACCACGAGCTGGATCTTCGGTCCGGCGCGCGCCGCCTCCTCGCGGATCCGCCGTCGGCGCGACTCGCGCGCGTCGCGAGCTTGTGCGGCCAGAGTCTCCGCCAGCGGCGCGCCATGCCGGATCGAGCGCTCGAGCGCTCCGATCAGGGCGCCAACCTCCGGGATGGGCATGCGAGCGAGCATCGCCCGCAGCGACTCGGAGAGCGGCGTGCCGAGCGCGATCTCCCTCCCCACCACCCGCCACTCGGCTCCCAGCGTGCCGCCCGTACGATCGCCGACCGCGGTCAGCGCGGCAGTGAGGGACAGGCCCGCCTCGACCGTGACGCGCAGCAGGTCGAGCATTCCGGGCAGCTCCCGGCGCACGGTGCGCGCACGTTCGCGGGCGCGGCGGAGAAGCCAGGCATCGGGGGCGAGAAAGCCCGCGACCGGCGCGGCCAGAGTGAGCGCCACCCCGAGCCGGCCAGGGACGACCGCCCCGCCGAGAGCCCCCGCCGCACCGCCGAGCCCCGCCGCCACGAGCTTCGCGGCCATCAGCTCGCGGCCGTCGAGCCCGGCCAGCGGCCCGCGCGCCGGCCCGGTGAGTCCCGCGGCGGCGATGCGCCGATCGAGATCCTGGGGCGCGGCCACCCTGGCCACCGGCGCGATCCGCCGACCGAAGCGCGCCAGCAGCCTCAGGCCGGTGGCAGCCAGGCCGGCTCGGCGGTCTCGCCGCCGAGCGAGGATGGATCGGAGCCCGGTGCCCGACGTCGGCAAGCGTCGCGCCGGCACGAGCAGGGCGAGCCCGGCCGTCGCGAGCGCCGCCGCGACGAAGGCGACCGCGGTCGCGATCACTCGCGCACCCGCCCCAGTCGCCGGATCGCGATGGCCGCCGCGATCTGCATCACGAGGGCCAACCCCACGAGCCAGGCGGTGAGGAACCCGTCGGCAAGCCCGGCGAGGAAGCCGGGGCTGGCGAGCTCGGCGAGCAGGGCCCCGCCGAGCGGAAGCAGAACCACCACCAGCCCGGTGAACCGTGCCTGCGCCGTGGCCGCCCGAACCTCTCCCCGCAGGCGCGTCTGGTCCTCGAATGCACGCGCCGCGTCACGCAGGAGCCGCGCGAGATCGCCGCCCGCACGACGTTGCAAGAGTACGCCGGCCACGACGGTGTCGATCTCGTGCGAGCGCGCCCGCCGGCGAAGCGCCTCGAGCACCTCCTCGGTCCGCGCGCCGAGCGCGAGCTCCGTGGCGGCGCGTCGAAGCTCCTGTCCCGGCGGCCCCTCGAGCGCCGGAGCCGCCTCGATCACGGCGCCCCGCACCGAGTGTCCACCGCCGAGCGCATCGCCCAGCGCAGTCGCGATCTGGGCGGCCCCGTCGGCGACGGCGCGCCGGTAACGCTCGCGGCGGGAGCGCAGGACGCGGGCGATCGCGATCGGTGCCGCGCTCGCCGCCACCACACCGAGGGCGGGACCGGCGACGAACGTGCCCGCGCCGAGACCGACGAGCGCCGCCGCTGCGAGCAGGCGTCTTCGCTCCACCGCGCCGGGGTCCCGACCTTCTCTCCCGGGCCGAGCCGCCATCTCAACGAGCGCCGCCAGACGGGCGCCCAACCGCGGCGCCCGTGCTCGCAGGGAGGGCGCCAGTCCGAGGCCGGCCTCGACCGCCGCGAGCGCGCCGAGGCAGCCGGCTGCGAACGCGAGGGCGGCTGGCGCCGTCATGCCGCCCGGGTGGCTCGCCTCAGCCGGCGCGCGAGCCCTTCGCCTGTCGGCGGTCTAGACCAGGGCCGTCCGTCCCGGACCGCGTACAGCTCGCGCGTACCGGCCCCGCCCGCTACCCGTACCACCTCGGCCACCGACTCGACGCGTCGAGACCCGTCTGCCGCGCGCGCCTGGTGGACCACGAGGTCGAGTGCGCTCGCCACCTGGTCGCGTACCGCCTCGTGCGGCAACCCGACGCCGGCCATCAGGGCCAGCGTCTCGACCCGACGCAGCGCGTCGGCGGGCGAGTTGGCGTGGACGGTGCTGAGCGATCCCTCGTGACCGGTGTTCAGCGCCATCAGCATGTCGAGCGCCTCGGCGCCGCGAACCTCGCCCACCACGATCCGATCCGGCCGCATCCGCAGCGCGTTTCGCACCAGCTGGCGAATCGTGACCTCTCCCCTGCCCTCGAGATTCGGAGGCCTGGCCTCGAGCCTCACGACGTGTCGCTGGCGAAGGCGCAGCTCAGCCGCGTCCTCGATCGTCACGATCCGCTCAATCGCGGGAATGGCCCCGGAGAGCGCGTTGAGGGTGGTGGTCTTGCCGGAGCCCGTCCCGCCCGAGACGAGGATCGACGCGCGGGACCCGACGCATCCTGTGAGGAAATCCGCCAGTGGGCGAGGGAGCGTGCTCCCCCTGACCAGATCGCCGAGTGAGAAACCCTGACGGCGGAACCTCCGAATCGTGAGGCATGGGCCGCTGAGCGAGAGGGGCGGGATCACGACGTTCACCCGCGAGCCATCCGGCAGGCGCGCGTCGCAGAGCGGCGCCGCCTCGTCCACGCGCCGGCCGAGGGGCGCCAGGATGCGCTCGATGGCATGCATCAGCTCGGCGTCAGAAGCGAAGGACGTCGCCGTCGACTCGATCCGCCCTCGCCGCTCGACCCACACCGCTCCCGGTCCGTTCACCATCACCTCGTCGACGGATGGGTCGGCGAGCAGCGGGTCGAGGGGCCCAAGACCCGCCGTGAGCCGCATGACCCGCTGGACCAGGCGGTCGCGCTCATCGTCGGTCAGCGCGGCCGCCTCGCGGTCCACCAGCTCGCGGACGTCCGCCTCGAGACCCCCGAGTCCGGTCGACCCCTCGCGCGCGCGGGTGACGAGCCGGCCCCGGAGCGCCTCCGCAAGCTCGTCGAGCGCGTCCCGGGTCACAGATCCGACGCGTCCACGCTGGTTGGCCCGATCCGCTTGTCGTCCTCCGGCGCGCGCGCGAGCAGCCTGATCTCGCGGGCGAAGTTCTGCGCCGCGGTGAGCATCACCGCCTGCTCGAGGGTGACGCGGAGCGCGGCCACCGCGCCCGCTCCCCCGGCAGCCACTCCACCGCCCTCGGCTGCGCCGCCCGGGCCGACGTCGACGAGCTCGACGTTCTGGAGCGCCACGTAGCTGCGGCCCGCCCCCGCGTCCGAGCCGGTGGTGAGCACCACGTCGACTCGAGAGCCCGGACCCGTCGCGGAGAGCGCCTCCCCGCCAGCGACCGCCACCTCGACGACGCGCTCTCGGGGCGCGAGTACCGGCCCGGCCGCGCCTCGACCGACGCCCGTGTCCAGGTGTCCCGCGGTCACGTAGCCCTCCGCGGCGATGGGCACGGCGGCGCGGAGGCCCGTCGCCTCCTCCGGACTGACGAGGGAGTCTGAAGGTACGAACCGCTCAGGAACGTCGCGCACGGCGAGCATCCCGTCGAGCGCACCCGGGTCGAAACGGGCTCCGGCGCGAATGTTCTCGCGCGCGACGACCACCGGCACGAGCTCGCCGACGCGCGACTCGACCTCCTGAACGCTGCTTCGTACCTGCGAAGCGGCGAGTCCGCCCGCGGCCAGCGCGAGCGCCAGCAGGAGGACAGCGCGCCGCCGCCGCGAGGTCAGCCTCACCGATCCTCGAGCGGTACTTCGAGGACTGCGGTCATGCCTGCCCGGCCCGGAATGAGGTCGAGCCTGCCTCCGGACTTCTCGACCGCCCGCGAGGCGATCGCGAGGCCCCGGCCGCGGCCGGGCGATGCCGGCCCGCGCCGCTTCCGCGAACCGGGGCGCGCCGCGCCGCCGTTGTCGGCAGGGATGTGGCCCGGTCCGTGCGCGTCCGCAACCTCGATTCGCACCGCTCCGCCGACACGACGCCCGCGCAGCTCGACCTCTCCGCCGCCGTGCTCGATCGCATTCGAGAGCAGGTTGCCCAGGGCCTGGGCGAGGTGCCCGCGGTCCGCCGCGATCGGGGCCGGCCCCGCCCGCCAGTCGAGGCGGAGCAGCCTGCCGTCGCCGGCGGCGACGCCGGCCCATCCGGCAGCGGTGTCGCGCGCCAGCCGCTCGAGCGAGGTCGGGCGGCGCCGCCGCGCGCCGCGTTCCCGGCCGAGCGCCGCAGACAGGTCGGCGAGGCCGGCGCGGGAGCGATCCAGTTGGGCCTCGAGCAAGCCGGCGAGCTCGGCGCCGGCCCGTCCGCGACGGACCTGCTCGACGCCCAGGGCCAGCGCAGCTACCGGCCCGCGCAGCTCGTGCTCGGCGCAGGCGACCTCCTCAAGCCGGCGGCGCGCCGCGAGCGCCACTACCGCCAGCAGTCCGGCGACGATCCACCCTATGGCCGCCAGCCAGGTCATCGGGCGCGGTCGGCTCCCTCCCCCATCAGAGCGACTCCGTGAGCCGGTACCCGACCCCACGTACGTTCAGCACGAACGGGCGGCTCGAGCGCGCGAGCTTCTTGCGAACCCGGCACGCGTGGGCGTCGAGCGTCCGGGTGTTTCCCATCGACACGTAGCCCCACACGTCCCTCAGAAGCTCGGCCTTCCCGAAAACGCGCAACGGATCCGCCGCGAGCGCGTGAAGGAGCGCGAACTCCTTCACGGACAGGTGCACCAGACGCCCCTCCAGGCGAACCGCCCGGGTGGTCGGATCGATCGTCAGGTCCCCGACCCGGATGGTTCCCCGCAGAGGGCGGCCCGCGCCGCGTCGAAGGAGTGAACGCACGCGGCACAGAAGCTCCGGATAGCTGAACGGCTTGACGACGTAGTCGTCCGCGCCGCGGCTGAACCCGCGGAGGCGATCGGGCTCGCTGCCGCGCCCGGTAAGGACGAGGATCGGAAGGTCGGGGTCGATGCGAGAAGCCAGACCGTCGGCCGCGCGAACGCGGTCGAGCAGCGACAGACCGCTTGCGTCCTCGAGGATGAGGTCGAGCAGCACGAGGTCGGGCTTGCGCACCTCGATAGCCCGCAACCCCTCCCCCGCCCCCGCGGCTGTGGAGACCCGGTAGCCGTCCGCTGTCAGGTTGTCGGCGAGGAACGAGCGCGTGGCGTCGTCGTCCTCCACCACCAGCACGGAGCGTGGCCGCTCGTCCCGATCCATGGCGCTATAAGGGAATCGGGCACTCGTTTCGCCCCCTCCGGCGCGGTTCGAACCGCGGGCGAGGTTCATTGGCAGCCGGATCGTGCAAACGCCGTTGCAGCCCTCGTAGAGAGGCAGGACTCGCGCCTATGATGCCGACGCCCGCGGTGCGGTACCTCGCTCGCGAAGGATCGCGGGCGCCTTTGGAATGGACACCACGAGACGCGGAAACTACGAGTCCGGCTCCGACTACGTGCTCGAGTACGGCGAGCTCCGGTTCACGTTCAACGAGCGCGACTTCACCGAGCGCATCGAGCAGGCCGCCATCAAGCTGGACTTCGTGGAGCGCCCGCTCGACGACGAGGAGCGCGAGGACCTCGTCAACCTGGCGGTGAACGGCGAGGTGTCCGACTCACACTCGGCGCTTGGCGAGCACATCAAGGAGCGCTGGCCCGAGCTAAACGGTCCCTCCGACCGCTCGCTTGTGCACTGGCTCAGGCGGCTGGTCTTCCGCGGCGCCTGGCTCGACCAGCGCGTGAAGGAGAGTGAGCTCGAAGTCGTCTTCGACGAGCGGACCCACAGCTTCGGCTACGCCCAGCCGGACCGCAACTTCGAGCTGATCGAGCTCTCGCCCGAGCCGTCGTGGCGAGAGGTCGCGTACGAGCGCGGCTGAGAGGGCGCCACGACGGCCGGTCGGAGACGCCGGGCGGGTGCTGTTCGGCTGACCAACGGGACACGGCTGAGCAGTTGTGGGTGCGGTAGGCCCGAGAACCGCGCACGGAACGTCGGCGGGGCAGCCTGCCTCAAGCAGAAGTCAGACGCGCTCGAGCTCCCACACGAGCACGCAGGGCAGGCCCACCAGGACACTGAATCACGCGCTGCGCACCGGCGCCTCCTAGCCGGGACCGGCGCCTGCGCACCGATCGGCCCGCCCGCCTAGGAGAGCAGCTCCGCCCTCGAGGCGCCCGAGACGTCGGCGTCCACCTGGATCGTGCCGGCGTCGGATGGCGGCCGCAGGACGATCCGCGTGGTGGCGTGGCGCGCCGGCTCCGGACCGATGCCTGTCGCGGCGATGACGGTGACCGAGCCCGCCTCCTCGGTGTTGCGAGCGGCGCCGAAGACACGGCGCGAGGCCGCCGCCGGGAGCTGCTCCAGCGAGTCGACCACGACCACGGCGTCGTTGCCGCGCTCGGCGGCGCGCTTGGCGCGCTCGATCGCCATCGACGCGGTCTCGCCCTGACGCTCGGCGGACCCGTCGAAGCTTCCGCCCACCACTCTCACGCCCACTTCGGAGCGCCACTCCGCGATCTCCTCCGGACGAACACCCGCGAGCACGACGGTCGTCTCCACCTCCGGGTTGCTCTCGCTGAGCGTCGAGACGATCCGCCGCAACAGGGCGGTGGCGCCAGCGCCGGGCGGCCCGGCGACGGCCACCCGGGAACCCCTGCCGAATGGCGTGTCGCTCAGCTCGTCCGGCGCGGCCAGCCGGACACGCGCGAACACCGGCGTCAGATCGGCGAAGACGGGGCGCTCCACCGGCGGCTCCGCCGGCGCGCCGTTCACGGTTTCGACGCGGACCAGCGACGGGTATCGCTCCGAGCGGCGCGGGGGGCGGACCGGCCCGCTTACCTCGTCCGCGGTACGGAGCTCGCAGCGGCGGATCTGGGCGGGCGACACGTACACGTCGTCGGGCGAGTGCGCGAAGGGATCGGCGCGCACGAAGCCGCTGCCGTTCGGGAGGACGTCGAGGGTGCCTGTGCGCGTCTCGGTCTCCTCGTCGGCGAGCTCCGCGTCGCCGGCGTCCTCGTCGGCGGTACCTTCCTCCGCCTCTGTCCTCTCGTCCTCGGAGCGCCTTCTGCGCGGCGACCGACCACGTCCTCTCCGCGGGCGCGCCGGTGCCCGCTCCGCCTCCGCCGCGGCGCTTGCGGTGTCTCCCTCGGCCGTGTCCCCGCCCTGCGACGCCACGATCGCGCCGATCAGATCCTCGCGCCGCAGGCGCCGGTAGCCCTCGATGCCGAGCTCCGACGCGAGCGCGTGCAGATCGGCCAGCGGGCTCTCCTCGAGTTGGCGGCGCACCAGCACTCCCATGGGGACATGGTTATCAGGTCGGACGGCGGCGCGGCGGACCGCTGCGCTCATCGCAGGCTTCGCCGGCCACCCGGGACCGGACTTCCGCGTCATCGTGCTGGCGCGGGCGGAAGCCGTCGAACGAGGTGGCCGCCTACGCGTCCGGTGGCCTCGCCACGACCTCCGGCACCTTGCCCGCGCGAGTTCGGGGCAGGTCCTCGACGAACGTGACGTCCACGGTCGCCGCTGGACCGAAGTGCTCTCCGAGCCCCGCGACGAGTCGCTGTGCGGTCGCCTCGCGGTCGCAGCCCTCCATTGGCACGACCGTTACCGTGAACCGGCCCGCAGCCTGCTCCGCGATCTGGAACCGCCAGATGCCTGGCTCGCCGGCCACCAGGCTTCGCAGCACCAGGATCGGCGTGCGGGATTCGACCCGGTGTCCCTTGCGCCCCTGGAGGAACGTGAGCAGGGGCAGCCCGCGCCCGCACGGACACGCCTCGGGGACCCTGGCCGCCAGATCCCCGAGCCTGTAGTTGAGGAGGATCGTGCCGCGTGTGACGAGGTTCGATACGACCACCTCCCCCACCTCTCCGTCCGGGAGCGTGGCGCCGTCGGGATCGACCACGCGAATCGGGTAGAGGTCGTCGTTCAGGTGGAAGCCGCGGTGCCGCTCGCACTCGAAGCCGAGGTGGAAGGCCTCGATCGAGCCGTAGAAGCCCAGCACGGGAATCCCGAAGTCCCCCATGATCAGCCGCCTGACCGGCTCCGACACCGCGTCCGAGTGGTAGGTGACGACCCGCGGCCGGTGAAACGCGGCGTTGCTGCGGTGGAGGTGCAGGAAGAGCGCCTCGATGTAGGAGCCGAACGACGACAGGATGTCGGGCCTGAAGTCGTTGATCGACTCCACATTGCGCTCGAGGGAGTTGTAGAGGGAGACGTGAGCGTTGGGACCCCGGATCGACGAGGCGAGGAGCGACGCGCTGTTGAACGCCGTGCGCACACGGTCGCCGCCTCCGCCTTCGGGCCGGATCGTGAGGTGGCGGAAGCGAAGCCTCCTCCCGGCGAGCGCCATCGCCACGGCGAGCTGCCGCTGGCGGTGGCCCGCGCCCTGAAACAGCGAGAAGCGATCGTGGAGGACGGTGACCGGAATGCCGGCGGTGCCGGCGCTACTCAGCTCGACCAGGCGCTCGCGGGGCTGCGACCTGGATACGAAGCGCTCGGGGTCGCGCTGGAGATCCTGCCGCTCGATCAGCGGGAGCCGCTGGAGGTCTGAGGCGGTGCGCAGGTCGCCCGGCCGCAGGCCGGCGCCGCGCATGAGCTCCCGGTAGTGGGGCACGTGCTCGTAGGCGTGGGCCAGCGTTCTTCGCAGCCGCCGCCGCTGCACCCGCTCGATGGCCGCTCGGGAGCGGGACGGAAAGCGACCCTCGAGCGGCGCGTTCAGGGCGACGTAGCCGGACCAGCGGGCCCGCGTCAGCAGCGATTCGCGCATCGCGCGAAGCTACCCCAGCCGCGGGATTCGGAGGCCCGATCGCCTTCTAGGTGACGGAGGCCATCCTTCCGAACCCGGAAGACGGAGGCCCGTTCTCGACACCCGCTCCGCGACCCGGGGAGGAACCTCGCCTCCCCTGGAGCTCCATGTATTGACGGCATCGGGGAGCCGGCGATTTCCCGGCTACAGTGCGCCGGTGCCCGTGCGGAGGCTGACCGTGATCGGTGTCCTGCTGGTGGTCGCCGCGCAGCTTCTGGTTCCGGCGTGGGGGCTCCTTCGCGACGCCCCTCGCTTCGGCTGGCAGATGTACAGCGGCGGACCGGAGGTGCCGGACTTCACCCTCGTTGGCTCCGGCGGGGAGCGAGAGCGCGTTCGAAGCTCCGACTTCATCGCCAACGAGCGCTCGGAGGTGCGCTACGACCAGCACCTCCCGCCGCTTCTCTGCGAGCGCTTCCCCGGCACCCGCTACGTGCTCGTGACGCGCGAATCGCCCGCGCTCCAGGAGAGGGTCCCGTGCGCCGGGGGGTGAGCGAGGCGCTCGGCCGGCCGGTCGATCCGAGGCCGCTCGCGCTGATGCGGATCGGCGTCGGGGTGGCGACGGGGATGATCGGTCTCGAGACCTGGCGCATCCTGATCAAGGTCTCGGCGCCGGAGAAGCTGCAGGTGCCCGCTGTCGATTGGCTGCCCGAGCTCAGCCACGGGTTGATCTGGGCCCTGCTTGCGCTGTGGACCATCTCCGCCGCAGCGCTCACGCTCGGGCTTCGGGCGCGAGTCGCCGCCGCCAGCCTGACCGTTCTGGCGGTGATAGCGATGGTGCTGGACGAGCAGGCGTACAGCAACCACCTGGCGTTCATGGCCGTGTTGTGCGCACTCCTCGCGCTCGGCCGGCCGGCCGCGGTGTGGTCGCTGGACGCCAAGCGCCCCGGCGCCCGCGCGGCGACGCCCTACTGGCCGGTCTTTCTGATCAAGTTCCAGATCTCGACGGTCTACGGCTTCGCCGCCCTGTCGAAGGTGAACGCCACATACCTCTCGGGCGAGGTGCTGGAGCGATCGGCACGCAGCCCCTTGAGCGAGCTCGCCGAGCCGATGGTGATCGTCGCTTCGGCCTCGGCGATCGTGGTCGAGCTGTTCCTATCGGTCGCGCTCTGGAGCGAACGCCTCCAGAAGATCGCGTTTCCGCTCGGGCTCTCCCTTCACCTGATGATCGTCGCGACCCTCGAGAACCCGCTGCCCCTGATCCCGTTCGGCATCCTCGCCCTCTCCCCCTACGTCCTCTTCCTGCGAGCGGAGCCGGCTTCGAGGCTGGTGGTTTGGGACGACAGCTGCGCGTTCTGCGGCCGGTGGATCGCCGTCCTGCGGCGGCTCGACCTGCTCGGGGTTCACCGGTTCGTCGGCTCCGGGGACCCCGCCGCCTTCGTCGGGACCGGGGTGACGCCGGATCAGGCCGAGCGGGCGATCCAGCTCGTCGCAGGCGGGCGGCGCGTCGAAGGGTACGACGCACTGAGGAAAGTGCTCGAGGTATCGCCGCTGACCTTCCTCGTCGCCCCCTTGCTCGGTCTTGCGCCGCTCGCCCGGCTCGGGCGAAGGGCGTACCGCCACGTCGCGGGCAGGCGCGCCTGCGGGCTCGAGCCCGCGCGCGTCGGGTAGCCGGACCGACGCCCACGCAAGGGCACGCACTCAGCCCGCAGGACGGAGCCGCCGCGCAACCGGCCGACGGCCGAGGCCGATGGCCAGCGCGGCGACCGCGGTGAGGGCGCCGACCTGCATCGTCGCCGACACCTCGAGGCCGAGCGCGATCGTGGCCAGCACCGCGGCGGCGGCGGCGAGCGGCGCGGGACCCTGGGCGATGTGGAGCACGCGCAGCAGGGCGGCGTCCGCGGCGACGAAGATCGCGGTGCCGGCGGCGAGCACGATCGCGGTGAAGTCGTCGAGCGGGTCGAGCGGGTGTGCGATCGCCTTCTTGAGCCCGGTGGCGACGAGCACGACGCCGAGCAGCAGGAAGCCGTGGAAGTAGGAGAAGCGAAGCCCGAGCCGCGGGCGCCTCGCGGGTGGCGCCGACGCCATCGCTCGCTCGATCGGCTCCTCGTCGCGGAAGTACGTCCACCACAGCGACGCGCTGAGCGCGAGGCTGAGCAGGGAGATGAGGGCGAGCTCCACTCCGACCTCGGCGCCCTCCGCCCCCACGCCGAGCACGACGATCGACTCGCCGAGCGCGACGATCACCACCAGGTTGTGACGCTCGACGAAGTGCGAGGCCGAGATCTGAAGGCCCTCGATCGAGTAGAAGGCCGGGCTTGCCCAGACCAGGACCGCCGCGGCCGCGAACAGCACCCACTGGGCGTCGCCGCCTGCGATCCCCCCGGCGAGCACGAGCAGAGCGCCCACAAGGTTGAACGGGAGGACGCCTCGCATCACGTCCGCCTCGACGGCCGACGTCTCGCGGAGGTAGAGGCCGCCGTGGAGGGCGACGACCGCCAGGTAGCCGGCGCCGAGCGCCACCGCGCCCCCCTCGAAGGTCGTCGGGATGGCGAGCGCCATCACGAGGAAGCCGCCCATACCGCCGATCAGCAGCAGCCGGTGGCCCAGGACGTCGACCACGAGCGCATTCGTGAGGTAGACGTAGGCGTCGTACATCCACCAGATGAGGGCGAGCAGCACCGCGACCTTGGCGACCCCGGCCAGGTCCGGCTCGTCGGCGAGGAGCGCGGTGAGCTGGGTGAGCGTGAAGACGAAGACCAGGTCGAAGAACAGCTCGAGCTTGGAGACGCCGACCGCCCGCTCCTCCACCGGCTCCGCCTGAATCACGCGGCGCTCTCGCGGCGCAGCGGCTCCTCGAGGCGCAGGCCGTCCGGCACCGCGCGGTCGCCGCGCAGAGCCTCGCGAACCGCCAGGAAGTCGGCGACTGCCGCCACGTCGTGGGCCCTGATCAGGGCGGCGCCGGCGTCGACCCCCTCGCCGATCGCGGCGAGCGTTCCCGCAAGCCGCTCTCCCGGGGGTCGGTCGCAGATGGTGCCCACGAAGTCCTTGCGCGAGGCGGACAGGAGGACAGGGCGCCCGAGCGCGTGAAGCCACTCGAGTGCGCGGAGGACCGCGACGGTCTCGGCCGGAGTCTTGGCCAGGTCGGGACCGGGGTCCAGCAGCAGCTGTTCCGCGTCCACTCGGCTCGAGCGCGCCAGGGCCATGCGCTCACGCAGGAAGCCGACCACGTCCGCGCGCACGTCCTCGTAGACCGGGAACGCCTTCACCTTGGGCGCCGCGCGCGTGTGCGTCAGGACCAGCCCCGCCCGCGTACGTGCGCAGACGGCGGCCAGCTCCGGGTCGGAGAGGCCGCTGGCGTCGTTCACGAGCACCGCGCCTGCGTCGATCGCCGCGCTCGCCACCTCCGCCTTCCAGGTGTCGACGGACACCAGCAGCCCGTCGGCCGCGAGCCGTCCGACGAGCGGCACCACCCTGCGGATCTCCTCGGCCGCGGTGACCGGAGGGAGGTTCGTGACGCCCGACTCACCTCCAACGTCGATCAGCGTCGCCCCGGCCTCGGCCATGGCCCGGGCGTGCGCCTCCTGCGCATCCAGGCTCGCGTGGCGGCCGCCGTCGAAGAACGACTCGGGGGAGGCGTTCACCACACCCATGAGGAGCGGGCGCCCGGGCTCCACCCGCACCTTGCGCTCGCGCAGCCGAATCAGCAGTGGCGCGGGTCCGCTCACGCCGGCAGCACCCCCTCGGCGCGCGCCTCGTCGCGCCAGTCGGAGAGCGCACGCCCCACGCCGTCGCCGTTCCAGCCGAGCTCTGACGCGAGCGCCTCCGCGACCCTGACCGCGCCCGCCTGCTCGCCGTCCGTGGTCGAGGCGCCGCGCGCGTCGAGCAGTCCCACCCGCGTGCGGCGAAGCAGCACGTCGCCGACCGTGCGTGCCTGCTCCCGTCGTGCGGCGAACGCCGCCTCCGCGACGAGGTCCGGAAGATCGGGTGTGATGCGGCGGGCGAGCTCCGGCCTCGCGTGGCACAGCGCCAGCACGTCGCGAGCGGCGTGACCGTAGCGAGCGGCCAGGAGCTCGCGGGAATCCGCGTCGACGCCGTTCACCCAGTCGAGGTCCGCCGCCCCGACCGGCTGTCCCAGCGGGATGACATCGGTCCGGCAGGCGGCCTCCCGCCCGTCCCGCTCCACGATCCGGTCGACCGCCATCTTCGCCATGCGCCTCCAGGTCGTGAGCTTGCCGCCGGTGATGGTGACGAGGCCCGACCCCGTCTCGTACAGCTCGGCCTTGCGGGAGATGTCCACCGACTTCTTCGGGTCACCGGTCGAGATCAACGGCCGCACCCCAGCGTAGGCGCCGCAGGTGTCGGCCACGCCGAGGTCGGTCTCGAAGAAGCGGTTGGCGGCGTCGAGCAGGTAGCGGACGTCGTCCATGTCCGGCTCCACGTGCTCGAGGTCGCCCTCGTAGTCGCGGTCGGTGGTGCCCACGAGCGTGCGCCCGAGCCAGGGCAGGACGAAGATGGTGCGGCCGGCGCCGGCTGGGACGATGGCGCCGGCGTCCACCGGCAGCACCTCACGAGGAAGCGTGACGTGCGTACCCCGGCTAGGCCGGATGCGCGGCACCTCCTCGGCCTCGTAGATCTCCTCGGGCCGGATCCGGTCCGCCCACACCCCGGTGGCGTTCACCACGTTGTCCGCCTGCACGTCGAGCTCGGCCCCGCCCAGGCGGTCCACGCAGCGGATGCCGGCCGCGCGGCCCTCCTCCTCGATCAGGCCGGTCACCTCGACGCGGTTCGCGAGCACGGCCCCGAAGCGCTCCGCCTCGCCCAGCACGGTGAGGACCAGGCGCGCGTCGTCGGTCTGGCAGTCGTAGAAGAGGTAGGCGGAGCTCGGTCGCCGCTCCGAAAGAGCGGGTAGCAGCTCCACCGCCTCGTCGCCGCTCACAGTGCGGTGGCGGTCGGGGCTCCAGTCGTCGTCGGAGCGCTCCTCGCCCCCGCGGCGGCCCCGCCGGCGCAGCCGCTCCGAGGCCATCACGTCGTACAGGTTCAGGCCCACCCCGGTGAGCCGGTGCGTGCGCCCCTCGAAGAACGGCACGAGGAAGGGCAGCGGCTTGACCAGGTGCGGAGCGAGCCTGACCATCAGCGCCCGCTCGAGCAGCGCCTCGCGCACCAGCCCGAGGTCGAAGTTCTGGAGGTAGCGAAGCCCTCCGTGCACGAGCTTCGACGATCGGCTGGAGGTGCCGGACGCGAAGTCGGCGCGCTCCACGAGCGCCACGCTGTAGCCGCGCGACGCGGCGTCGAGCGCCACGCCGGCGCCGGTGATCCCGCCACCCGCGACCGCCACGTCGAAGCGCTCGTCCGCGAGCGCCCTCAATGCGTCGTCCCGAGCGATCACTCGAGATAGGTCACGTAGTCGTCGGCCGGTGCCCGCTCCGGCGCCTCGCGTTGCTGCCTGCGCGGGCCGAGGTGGATCAGCGCGAGGAAGCGCTCGTCGTCGCCGAGGCCCACCGCAGCGCGACCTGCCGGGGTCCGGAGGACCTCCGGGGTGCGCCAGTAGCCCGCGAGGCCGCGGGACTCTGCTCCGAGCAGCAGGATGTAGGCGGCGCACGCCGTGGCGCACAGGTCCTCGTCGTCCTGGACCGGATCGCCCGACAGCGCCGCCGACACGACCACCAGCGTGGGCGCGCGGTCCAGCTTGGCCGCCGCGTCGGGACCGGCCGCCTCCTTCAGCCGCCGCCGCGTCTCGGGCCCGACCACGCGGAAGCGCCACGGGTTCGTCAGATGGTGGTTCGGCGCCCACCGGGCAAGCTCGAGCAGCTGGTCGAGCGTGCCGCGGTCCACCGGGTCGGGGCCGTATACCTTGTGCGTCCGGCGCGTCCGGATGGCCTGCTCGAGCTCCATCCGGAGGACGCTAGCGGAGGCGGACGCGCCGCCGGCGTCGCGCCGAGGGTGGCGCGGGGCGTTCTAAGCGGGCGGCTCCCCCTCCGCCGCGCCAGCCTCCCCCTCGAGCCCGTTATGCAGGCGCCGTCGGATCCCCACGACCAGGGCCGCGCTCGAGGCCGCGGCGATGACGCCTCCGACCACCGAGCCGTCGCTGCGCGCTCCGACCGCCGCCGCCCCGCCCTTTGCGAGCTCGACGAGCTCCGTGCCGGGGGCTTCGGTGCCGTCGTCGAGGAGCGTCCCCGGCCCGCCCGGACCCCGCCTGGAGCGAGCCCCGGCACCGCGTCCGCCCGCTCCGCGGGAGGAGCGTCCTTCGCGCTCGCCAGCGACGGCGCTGGCGTCACCGCCGTCCCCGCCCGGACCGCCACCGGCGTCGCCGGTCGCGAGCTCGCCCGCTCCCGCGGCTCCGGTCCCGCCTGCGGCGCCCGAGCTCCCGCGCGGCGCCCGAGCGACGGTGGGAAGGGGAAACGGCTGGCGCTCGAGAGCCGGGAGCGCCTCGGCCGTGACCCACACCGGGGTACGACCGTCCCCGCGCGCGTAGCGGATGCTTCCGTTGGAGGTCTGAAGCGAGCGCAGGTAGCCGATCCCCCGGCGGACCTCCTTGCCGGACCGCCCCGCGGCGACCAGGCCCTGCACCGCGAACGCCGTGGCCTGGGCGTTCACCTGCGTCCCGTCGCCCGTGAACCCGCCGCTCGCCTTCTGGCGATCCTCCATGTAGGCGACCGCGCGGCTCACCGTGCCGGTGCCCCGCCCTCCCGCCGCCACCAGGGCCTCCAGCACGTACCCGGTGTCCTCCGGGCTGCCGTCCTCGGCGTTGAAGCCGTAGCCGCCGTTCGGGTTCTGGCGCTTTTCGAGCCACCGCACGGACTTGCCGGTTCCCGCTCCAGCGGCCTCGAGCGCCATCACGGCGAACGCGGTCTGGTTCACGAGACCGTCGAACGATCCGTCTCGGCGGCGGTCTGCCCGCAGCTCCGACACCAGGTCCCGCCCGCCGAACGAGCGCGGCGATACCCCCGAGGCGGTGAGCAGAAGGATCGTGCGCGACAGGGATCCGGTGTCGCCGCCCACGCCGCGGCGGACGTAGTCGACGACCGAGCGGCCCTTCTCGGACACGTCGCGCGGGTTGCGGCCCGCCGCCGCCAGCCCGAGCCCCGCCCACCCGGTGTGGAGCTGGTTAGAAGACGACCCGGGCTCTCCCCCGAAGCCCCCGTCGCCGTTCTGGGCCTTGGCGAGGTAGCGCGCCGCCTTTCCGCTGCCCGCGGCATCCGCCGCCGGCGCGGCGACGAGGGCCGCCGCCACGACGAGCGCCACCACCAGCGCCGCCAGCGGCCCGGCGCTGGCTGCCAGTCCGCCCGCCGACCGGCGCCCCGCGGACGGCGCGCCGGGTGCGGCCCAGCGCACCTCGGTCCGCCGCCGGTAGCGCCTCAGCGCCCGTACCAGCGGCGGCCCGATCAGGAGGCAGAACCCAACGTTGGCGACGACGTGCGCGAGGTTGTACGGGAGCGACCGGCCCGCCACCGCGACATACGAGGCCAGGGTCTGCTCGGCGCCGAGCGTCCAGACGTGGAGGTCCATCACCACCCCGAACCCGAGGCCCGCGACCCCGCAGGCGAGCGCCAGCGGCACCCGTCCCAGCTCGCGGCCGCGGACCGCCCAGGCGAGCGTCGCACCGGCGACGCCCACCCCGCCCCACGCGGCCATCTGCCACGGGGTCCAGGGCCCCTGGAGGAAGAAGAAGTTGGACACGAGCGCGGTCACCGCGCCAACGCAGAAGCCCGGCGCGCCGCCCAGCGCGTAGCCCGCGAGCAGGACGATGTCGGTGGTCGGCTTGACGTTCGGGATCGGCGCGAAGGCGATCCTCCCGACGATCGCGAGCGCGGCGAGCGCCGCTACCAGCGCGAGCACCTTCGCGGGCGGCCGCGAGCGCTCGTACCAAGCGAAGCCGGCGAACAGAGCGAGGCCCAGGACGAGAAACGACGCCGACTGCCAGGTCATGCCACCAGCTCCTTGTCGAGTAGACGTGATCCGTCCTCGGGGGTGAGCGCGCCCCCCGCCCCGCCGAGCACCCGCGCCACCTCGGTGGCGAAGTGCCAACCGCCGGCCAGGACCTCGGCGGTCGCGCCGTCGGCGATCACGGTCCCCTGCCCCATGAGCACCACCCTGTCTGCGAGCTCGGCGGCGAACCCGGTGTCATGGGTGGCCACGACCACGGCGGTCCCTGCCGCGGCAAGCCGCTCGAGGCGATGCGCGAGCGACCGCTTGCGGCGCGGGTCCATGCCGCGCGTCGGCTCGTCGAGGCACGCCACCGCAGGCGGTTCCGCGCCCCCTAGCGCCACCTCGAGCGCCAGCCGCTGTCGCTCGCCCCCGGACAGGTCACGCGGGTCGGTCTGCCCCCGCCCGGCCAGCCCGGCGGCCTGCAGGCCCTCCGGCCCCGTCTCGTCGCCGCAGCGGTCGTGGATCAGATAGTCGCCTGGACTCTGAAGCAGGAGTGCCACCTCGCCTCCGCGCTCCACCCGTCCGCGGGTTGGCTCGACCAGGCCTCTCGCGTGGCGCAGCAGGGTGCTCTTGCCCGCGCCGTTTCGGCCCATCAGCGCCACCCGTTCGCCCGGGCGGATCGTCAGGTCGACCGCGCGGAGGATCGCCGGCCCCTCCTCGATCTCGTGCCAGACGCCGTGCAAGGCGAGCGCCGGCGCCGGTACGGGGTCGCGGCGACGCCGGCGCGGGCGCGGCAGCGGGCCATTGGACTCGGCGGCGTCGTGAGGCCCTGGCTTCGACTCGCCGGGGTCGGGCGCGAGCCCGGCCCGCTCAAGCGTGGTGCGCGCCTCCTTCACCGAGGCCGGAAGCGGCGACAGGCCGGCGAGCGAGAAGAGCCGCGCGGCGGGTGGCAGCAGCCCCGGTGCGCTGCCCGCCGCCCAGTCGAGGAAATCGCGCGGCGCCGCGTCGCAGGCCGCGCGGCCGTCCTCGAAGGCCACCACCCGGTCGACCGCCTGGAGGCAGCGCTCGACGCGGTGCTCGGCGATCACCACCGTGGTGCCCCAATCCTCGTTGAGGCGCCGCAGGAGCGACAACAGCTCGTCGCCGGCGACCGGATCGAGCTGCGAGGTGGGCTCGTCGAGCAGCAGGAGCCGGGGCCGCGTGGCGAGCGCGGCGGCCAGCGCCACGCGCTGAAGCTCGCCGCCGGAGAGCGTCTCGGTCCGGCGGTCGAGGAGCGCGCCGATCCCGAGTGCGAGCGCCACCTCCTCCACCGCGCGGGCCACCGCCGCCGGCGCGTCGCCACGATGCTCGAGTGGCAGCGCGACCTCGGCCCGCACCCCGCTCATCACGACCTGGGTCTCGGGGTCCTGCAAGAGCGTTCCGCAAACAGCGGCGAGGTCGCTCGGCCCGTGGTCGCGGACGCTCAGGCCGGCCACCGACAGCTCACCGGCGGCCTCCCCCCCGTGGAAGTGGGGAACTAGCCCGCAGGCCGCGCGCAGGAGCGTGGACTTGCCGGATCCGGACTCCCCGCACACGAGGCACAGCTCGCCGGGCTCGAGCCGGAGCGTCAGATCGGCGATCGCCGGCGCGGCGGCTTCCGGGTAGGAGTAGGTGAACCGCTCCGCGTGGAGGATCGGCTCGGACACTGCTCAATACCCGGATCGTGGTCGGAGAGGCCCGTCTCCCGGATGCCACGGCCGTGAGAGGTATTGAGACAGCCTCTTAGGCACGGGCCACTCCCAGACGTGCGGAGCCCCCGGCGAACGGCAGGAGCGGCACGCACAGCAACGTCGCGGCGAGGGCCGCCTCGCCGGGTCCGAGCGCCACGTCGATCGTGGGGTACGCCTCGAAGCCGCCGACTCCCTCCACCGCGGCCAGCACCGCCGCGCCGACGATGATCGCCGCGGCGGCGGCCACCCTCAGGTCGTGCCGCGACCAGCGCGGGCGCGTGCGCGCCGGCCTCACCGCGCCGGCGTAGCCGCGGAGCTCCAGCGCCGCGGCGACGTCGACCGCGCGGTCGAGGGCGCCGCGGAGCGCCGCGCGCGCGGCGCCGGCGCGCGGAGCGGGCACCGGGCGGCAGCGTGCCGCGTCGCTCATCCGCGCGGCGTCGCGCGCCAGCACGGGAACCAGCCGGGTGGCGAGCGAGGCCGTCAGCGCCGACCGGTACGAGACGCGGCGAAAGAGCCGGAGCGTGTCGTCCGGATCCACCACCGCGGTGAAGAGGGCCAGGGCCATGACCAGGACGAGCACGCGCAGGGCGGCCACGCCGCCGTAGACGATCGCCTCGAGCGTGATGTCGAGGCGCCAGCCGAGGATCTCGCCGCCTCGAACCAAAACCGTGTCGCCCTCGCGGGACACGAGCGCGTTCACCGCCACCACCAGAAGCGCCAGGGGCACCCCCAGCCACGCGGCGCGCCGAAGCTCGCCGCCAACGCCGGCCGCCG
>WUUC01212670.1_pt1 | contig 19565 bp, 17 predicted proteins | sample 6278441 | NCBI WGS metagenome assembly WUUC01 (sample SAMN13675441, study PRJNA597444) | soil metagenome | isolation source: soil | place: USA: Washington | collected 2017-10 | reverse complement strand
CATCCCCTTTGCTTGTACGTACCAGCAGGAAGATGTGATAATTTGTTTCCATGATATCGAATTCATAGCCTGCCTCGTGAACTATGCCGGCGAGAAAGGCTGTTGCCGTGAGACAATCGTAAATACCGGATGCCAGTTCCTCAATACCAGCGTAAGGCACGTATTTTCTCAGTACAAGTTGATGCGCCTTATGAAAGATAATTTGAAGTTGCCGCTGATCAGACCTTCCCGATGACGCACGCTTCATTATCCGTTCAGCTTTCTCGTCAACTTCCGTACGATGTAAACCATTGCCGTACCCATGCTGCAGCAAGAATATCATGCTGTGCGTTGGCTACCGATGCACACATCAGGAGCAATAGTGAGAGGATAAGGATCTTCATTTGATCTATTAATAGTGAAGTTAACAATTACGTAACATCAGATTCAATTTGGTAACATTAGACCAGCGTTGGGTTTGTTTTAACGGGATTTCAGGGTTTTTTGGAAGGATTTTTCAGCAATTTTTCACGGCATTGTGGGCGGAAAAGGGAGGGACCCGCTTGATGAACTTTCCTAACTTGGGTTAACGGGCGCGCGCATGATAAGCTTTCATCGATTAACATGGAAAAAACAGGGGCAATAAATACTTCGATTCCGGCTCAACAAATTTTTGACAGGCAGAAAGCGAAGAGCCTGGAATTGCGAAAGGAATCGTTAAAAGTCCGTGTTCAAAGGCTCACAAAACTCAGAGAGTGGTTGATGCGGCATCGTATAGAATTGGCAAAGGCCGTGTGGGACGATTTTCAAAAGCCGGCAGTTGAAGTTGAAACCTCAGAACTGTTACCGGTTTTGGCGGAGATCACGTACAGCATTGAGAATGTGGGAAGGTGGGCGGAAGCAAAAAAGATTGATGCACCGATAACTTTTCTCGGAACACGTTCAGAGATCCGCTATGAGCCAAAAGGAGTGTGTCTCATCCTGTCGCCGTGGAATTATCCATTCAACCTGGCGATAGGCCCGTTGGTTTCATGTTTGATCGCTGGTAATACCGCGATCATCAAGCCGTCTGAAATGACACCTCATACTTCGAAGTTCATTCATCAATTGACGGGCGAAGTTTTTGACACGGACGTGGTCGCGGTGGTTGAGGGCGATGCAACAGTTGCTGCGGCCCTGCTTAAACTTCCATTCGATCACATTTTCTTTACAGGCAGCCCCGCAGTGGGTAAGATCGTCATGAAAGCAGCAGCTGAGAACCTTGCATCTGTAACGCTTGAATTGGGGGGCAAGTCGCCGGCAATTGTTGATGCAACTGCAAACATCAGGGATGCTGCGAAGCGTATAGCTTTCGGCAAATTCTTCAATAACGGCCAGACTTGTATTGCACCAGATTACGTTTTGGTGGAGAGCAAAGTGAAGGATAAGTTTATTAATGAGTTGCGGACGCAAATGAATGAACTATTTGGCGACGGCAGCCAGACAACCGAAGCGTCGCCACATTATGCGCGAATCGTTAACGAGCGACATTTCAAAAGACTCGATGCCATCGTTCAGGATGCAATTGATAAAGGAGCAAGAATTTTTGCTGGCGGCGATGCGAATCTTGCGACGCGTTTTTTCCCACCAATGATCCTCACAAACGTTTCTCCGGATGCAAAAGTATTGCAGGAGGAAATTTTTGGTCCTGTGCTGCCCGTCATCGATGTTCCGGAAATTAGCACGGCAATTGACTTTGTGAACGCTTTGCCAAAACCATTGGCGTTGTATGTGTTTAGTACAAGCAAGTCACACAAGGAAATGGTGTTGACCGAAACTTCTGCAGGTTCTGCTTGTGTGAATGACTGCGTGTTGCAATTCATTCATCCGCACCTTCCCTTTGGCGGCGTTAACAATAGTGGAATTGGAAAGGCCCACGGGTACTCCGGTTTCCTGGCATTTTCCAATGAGAAGCCCGTGGTGCGCCAGAAGCGTGGTTTTACCGTGGCATACATGTTCTACCCCCCATACACCAAGATCAAAAAACGGTTAATCGACGTTGTCATGAAATGGCTGCTGTAAACACCTTCCCCGTCAACTCGTAATTCAATAGCCCCGGGTGCATTGTGTTGTTGGTGAATAAAAAGTGTCAAAACAGCTTGTGGCGAGTGATTTTTCACGTTTCGGTAAAAACCGTATTAATCGAACCGATATGAAGAGTTTGACAACGCCTTCGATGTCGATTTTGTAATTTTGTACCCTTTAAAAGTTGAGCACATGAAGATTGTAAAGCGTATTCTGATAGGGCTTGGGATTTTTATCATTCTGCTGGTGGCTTCGGCTATCATCATCCCCATCGTTTTCAAAGACGATATCAAAGCAGCGTTGGATAAAGAGATCGCGAAGGCAGTTAATGCGGACGTTATTTTCGATGTTGATAATTTCAGTTTAACGATATTTAAGAACTTCCCGAACATTACAGTTGAGATCAAAGAGCTCGGCGTATTTAACCGCGCACCGTTCGAAGGAGTGCCACTTTTTGTGATGGAAGAGCTTGACGTTGAAGTGAACCTCAACGATCTGCTTTTCGGAGACCAGATGAGGGTGAAAGGTATCTCCTTGATCGAGCCGCAAATTAATATCCAGGTAATGGAGGATGGCCGGGCAAACTATGATATCACATATCCATCGGCAGAAGAAACAACAACGGAAACAACCGACACAACAACCTTCTCTTTTGGGATCGACCATTGGGAGATCGTGAATGGCAATGTAAAGTACGACGACAAGTCGCTGCCTTACATACTCGACATCAGGGGACTGGATCATACCGGCAGCGGTGACTTTACCCAGGATGTCTTCGACCTCAAGACCCGTACAACGGCCGATACTGTCACCACGTCGTACGATGGCATGGAGTTGCTTACCAGGAAGCATGTGGAAATTGATGCAGTTGTTTCGATAAGCGAGGAGTACACGAGGTACACGTTCAAAGAGAATGAGATCAAAGTGAATGATTTCGGAATGGCATTCGACGGCTGGTTTAAGATGAACGAGAAAGACTACGGCATGGACATCACATTCAGTACGCCCAAAAATTCGTTCAAGAGTTTGCTGTCTCTCGTTCCTGGTATGTACACGCAGGACTTCGGGAGTATAAATACGGAAGGCGAGCTGGCGTTTAACGGTGCAGTTAAAGGCACGTACAGCGATACCCAGATGCCTGCCTTCAATCTCACGTTGCTCGTAAAGGATGCCATGTTTCGCTATCCCGACCTGCCTACGCCGGTTAGCAATATTAATGTCGACCTGACAGTGGATAACAAAACAGGTATCATTGAGAATACCGTGGTTGATCTGAAAAAACTTCACCTTGACTTCGGCTCCAACCCGGTTGATGCGAAGATGCGGATCGAGAACCTTAAGGATTACAGGATGGACGCTAACGTGTTGGCGAGCCTTAATCTTGCAGAGATCAGTAAGATGTTTCCGATGGAAGGCCTGGAGATGAAGGGCATATTTAAGGTCGATGCAAAAGCAAATGGTGTGTACGATAGCTTGAAGAAAGTGATACCGGCAGTTGACATGACCATGAATCTTTCCGATGGCTACGTAAAATCGGCAGAGTTTCCAATTCCATTGGAGGAGCTTAAGATGAATGCCACGGTGAAGAATGCAAGTGGCAGGATGGCCGAGACCGTGATAACGGTTGACCAATTCTCAATGATGATGGACAAAGAGCGATTCGATGCAAGCTTGCTGCTTCAGAACCTGGATGACTATACCTGGGAGGTGAAAGCCAAAGGCGGAATCGACCTTGAAAAGATCATGCACGTGTTCCCCATTGAGGGCATGACACTTGCCGGTCAAGTAAAGGCAGATATTGAAACCAAAGGTAAAATGTCGGATCTGGAAGCCGAACGTTACGACCGGCTGCCCACCAGTGGGACGGCTTCACTGACGGCGTTCAAGCTTACAATGAGCGACCTCCCATACGACATTACTATCGCGCAATCAGCCATGGTGTTTGATCCCAGGAAGATTGAGTTGAAACAAACAACAGGAACGATCGGCCGCAGCGATTTTGCTGTGACCGGTGCAGTGACCAACTATATAGGATTTGCTTTTGGACAAAACGAAACCGTGAAGGGCAACGTGGATTTCAGATCAAACCTGCTCGACCTGAACCAGTTCATGGAAGAACCTGAAGGGGCACCAGAGTCAACGGAAGATACAACGTCGTTCGGTGTGATACCGATTCCCCACGACGTCGACTTTGTTTTGCGTTCAAACGTGAAGACGGTGAAGATGATGGACTACACGATTTCGAATGCTGCTGGTGATATTATCCTGAAAAACGGTATTGCCAACCTGAATGGACTTCGCTTTAATATGTTGGGCGGTGGGTTCGTCGTTAGCGGGACGTACAATACCCAGGATATCAATCACCCGAAATATGACCTCTCGCTGAAGATCGAAGATCTGTCGATCAAGCAGGCAGCAACTTCATTCTCGATAGTTTCAACCTATGCACCTATCGCCGGGCTCGTGAACGGAAGTTTCGGAACCGACTTTAAGATAAGTGGAGAACTTAGTCAGGACATGACGCCGAAAATGAATACTGTTAATGGCGCTGGCCTCATTAAGATCGCGCAGGCGGCGCTTACACAATCCAAGGTTGTTGCCGGTATTACTTCGTTAACGAAACTGAGTGATACCGAAAATGTCACTTTGAAAGATGTACTGATGTCGGCCTCGATCGACGACGGACGACTTACCGTTAAACCATTCGATGTGAAGTTCGGCAGCTATACAACGAACGTATCGGGGAGTACAGCGCTGGACGGTGGTATCAACTATAACCTCAAGATGAATGTTCCTGCCGGAAAACTCGGCGAACAGTTTCAGGGGTACGTCAACCAGTTTACCGGTTCAAACAATGTGTCGAAAGACATCCCATTGAACATCGGGCTAACAGGTTCGTACGCAGACCCGAAGGTAAATCTGCTGGCATCTGATGCGAAAGCTCAGGTGAAAGACGCGGTTAAAGAAGAGGTGAAACAACAAGCGCAGGAAGTTAAAGAAGAAGTGAAGCAAGCTGCTCAGGAGAAAGCCCAGGAAGCCATCCAGGAAGCGGTAAAAGGAACGGATCCAAAGGACATTGTGAACAACATCCTTAAGCCGGATTCAACAAAGAAGGATAGTACTTCAAACAAAGCCACAGAGCAGCTGCAGAACAGGTTGAATAATTTGCTGAAGAAGAAGAAAAATAACTAGGTGTTTTTCGAAGGAGGAACTCACTGACGATGATCGTTGGCCTTCGTATTGTTGCGCGGGGGCTGTTAGCTTCAAGCTGCTAGCTTTTCGGTGTAAGGGTAGGCCATAATTTGCTCAAATTCCGTTTGATGTCTTCAAGGTTCAACTAGTTTCTGGGCCTACCGCTGGAAGTCTTTGCAACCCGCGAAGCGACTTATAGCTAACAGCTAACGACTAATAGCTTTTCCCCATCCCCCACCACCAGGTGTCTCTATCACCACTTTATCTCCCGGATACACCGAGGCGCTATCCATTCCGCCGAGTTTTTCTTTGTGACCATTGCTTCGCATGATCCACTGGCGACCGGTTTTCCCTGGTTTTCCTCCTTTCATTCCGAATGGTTCTTCTACTCGATGCTGTGAAAGCAAATTAACTTCCAGCGGTTCCAGGAATTCGAATTCACGAATGATGCCGTTGCCTCCATGCCACTTTCCTTTTCCGCCGGAATTTTTCCTGATGCTGAACTGCAACAACCGGACAGGGTAGCGCCACTCCAAAAGTTCAGGATCGGTAATACGGGTGTTGGTCATGTGATGATGAACCGCATCGCAACCATTAAAGCCCTGGCCTGCGCCGGTTCCACCGCAAATTGTTTCATAATACCCGAAACGATTGTTACCAAACAAAAAGTTATTCATCGTTCCCTGGCTGCATGCAGAGAGCGCAAATGCTTTGATCAGCGTGTCGGTCAATCGTTGACTCACTTCCGTATTTCCCCCTACTACGGCCGGCATTGATTCCCCACCATTGAACGGGTCCAGCAGGCATTTTGGTATGTGAAGCTTCACCCGGTCCATTAGTCCTTCGTTCATCGGAATAGGTGTGTTGATCAACAAGCGAAGAACGTATAGCACAACGCTCTGCACTATTGCGGTCGTTGCGTTGAGATTGCCGGGGTGTACGGGCGATGTTCCGGCGAAATCAATATCTAACTGCTGACGCCGCTTAGTTATGGTAACGACAAGCCTGTTTCCATCGTCCAATTTTTCGCGCGCACGTGTGTTCTTATCGGGCATAAGCCTGAGTCGCTCACCCAACAAATTTGATGCATGGGTGCGAAGCATTTTCATGTACCGCTTGACCTCTTTTTTGCCATAAGTATTACACATACCGTGCATCGCGTTTTCTCCAAAGTTTACAGCAGCCAGAGCGCCATTGAGGTCTGCCTGATTTTCAGACCACGTTCTGGTTGGATATCTACTGTTCGTGAAAATCGCCTCGACCATTTTCCATTGCGGTTCACCATTCCTGATGAGATACATGGGAGGAATGATAACGCCCTCTTCTTCCAACGTGGTGGCATCGGCTGGCATAGAGCCTGGTTTCCGACCGCCGATCTCCGCGTGGTGTGCCCTGTTGGAAACGTATCCTATTAATTCAGTACCGGCAAAAACTCCTTTGATCAACGTAACGTCAGGCAAATGTGATCCGCCAAATCGGGGATGGTTGGTAATGATTACGTCGCCTTCACGAGGTTTGATCTGTTTGATGACCTCCCTAACGCAAATTCCCAGACTTCCGAGGTGAACAGGGATATGCGGAGCATTAACGACAAGATATCCTTTCGCATCGTGAAGGGCACACGAAAAGTCCAGACGTTCTTTAATGTTTACCGAAAAAGAAGTGCGTTGTAGCATAGCACCCATTTGTTCGGCTACGGCGGTGAACCGGTTTGTGAATAGTTCAAGTGCGGCCTCATGGCTGTGCTGACCTTTCTGCCGGACAGACGCAACGGCTTGCATGATGCCGCTATTGTTGCCATCGATGGAGAATTCCCAACCGGCATCCACCACCGTGGTACTGTTGCGACTTGTGATGATAGCTGGACCAGTGATCCGCGCACCAGGATGAAGACGCTCCCAAGCGAAACAGTCTGCCATGATCTTGCCTGCTCCTGTGATCATCGCTACTTGTCTTTCGGCACTCGCAGAGTATGTACTTACGGATTGCTGGGTGACGTGCTGTAAAGCGTCACCCACACCCGCGATGACACGCATGGATTCTACCTCGATGCTTCGATCTTCGGGCCAATAACTGTAGATACCAGTATATTTCTTCCTGAATTGATTCGTTATTTCGCCGAGTGTAAATGGGGAACCGACCTCGCATTCGATCGTGCTTTCCTGACCTGCAAAACGAAGATAGAGCAGCTTCCTGTCTGTACTGATCGTTTGGAGTTGATGCCCCTCGGCTTGCAATTGAGCGGCAGCTTGCTGAACAAGCATTTGAAAATAACCATCAAGTAACCGGAAAGACTTATCGAGCGGTTGCAGCAAAAGTTTTTCGGCAAATTTTTCCTGACGTGCATGGCCGATGCCAAAGGCGCTGAGTAGGCCTGCATCATACGGAACGAGCACGCTTTTCATTTTCAAGATCGCACTTAAAGCGCACGCGTGCTGCCCACCTGCTCCACCAAAACTCAGAAGCGTGAAGTCTGCCGGATCGTGACCTGCCTGAGTTGAAACTTTCCTGATCGCTTCGGCCATTTTTTCATTTGCGATCTGAATTAACGACAACAGTACCTGCGCTTTTGAAGGCGCTCGTTGATTGCCTCGCCTGACCTTTTGGAGAAGATCACGCAGGGCACGTTCGGCCGCTTCGAACGACAAGGGCATTGCGAATGCCGATTGATCGATGCGGCCCAACAACAGGTTAACGTCGGTGATCGTAAGGGGGCCACCGGCGCCGTAGCAGGCAGGACCAGGACTGGCGCCCGCGCTATGCGGACCGACAATAAAGCGATGGCCATCGAAGTCACAGATTGATCCTCCGCCTGCTGCGATGGTTTCAATTGCCAACGACGGCGAGAGAATACGTATGGAACCAACAGCAGATTCGAACCGGTAATCAAACCGATGATCATAACGCGAAACATCGGTGCTCGTTCCGCCCATGTCGAAGGTGATTATTTTTTTGAACCCTGAACGACCAGCAACGATTGATGCGCCAACCACGCCTCCAGCTGGTCCGCTGAGCAAACTGTCTTTCGGATGAAATGAATTAGCATCTAGCAGCCCACCAGAACTTGCCATCAGCCTTAGATTGAGTTGACCCAGTCCTTCAGTGATGTTTTTTACATAAGTGTTAATGATCGGATCAAGGTAAGCGTTTGCAACCGCCGTTTCGCTACGCTGGAGCAGTCGCACCTGCGAAGACAATTCATTTGAGCACGAAACGAACCGGAAGCCATTGCTCATCAACAACGACTTTACACGAAGCTCATGCGAAGGATTGCGATAGCTGTTGAGAAACGCGATGGCAACTGATTCGATCCTCTTCGCACGAAGCATGCGTATAACATTTTCGATTTCGTGGTCGCGCCACGGGCAAAGAATTTTGCCTTGCGCATCAACCCGTTCATTCACTTCTATCACAGAATGGTAAAGCACGGGTGCCTTGATCACCTGCAGGGCAAACAAATCGGGCCGCTGCTGGTTTCCAATCATTAACAGGTCCCGAAAGCCTTTTGTTACGATGAGTGCTGTTCGCGCTCCTTTTCCTTCAAGGATTGCATTGGTACCCCGCGTTGAACCTAACTTTAGTTCGATCGGAGGAAATGCTTCTCCAAGTTTGGTTTGGGTGAGGAGACGTGCTGCGAACACCGGCACTTCTTCATGCGTTGTAAGCTCGATCGTGCTTCCCACCTGAACATCAGGTATTGGCTGTACTGTTGTGACCGTTCCGGATATCGGGTCGACGGTTGCAATGCGTACGGATCTTAAGCGCGTGCCAGGAAATGTAACAGAATAGCCACCAAAAATGTCCTGTTGATGTGGCCAGAAAATCTCGACAACAAATTTATTGGATGCAATGACCCGGATGGCCTTGCCACGAACAGCGCCGTTGCTGAGTACCTTCAAACGCGACCATTCACCTTGTGGATTGATGCAGAGACTGTCGGTAAAAGTCCCACCTGTGTCAATCCAGATCTTCCAGGGTGTCATTAATCCGGTAAAGAAAGAATAATGGGCCTTACCGGCATACGTATACCAAGTGCACTGGTAAACTCAACGCTCCCGTCGGGTCGATCGCGGAGGATGGGTTTCGTATATAACATACTGTCGGCACTGAGTTTTTGAACATCATCTGCTAAAGTCACCTGGCCGGCTGCGGATGTGTATGCTTCGATGATCCGTGATTCTATTTCCCTCAACAATGAATCGCCGGGCACCAATGCGAAGATCTTCACTTCGAAAGCACTCTCCAGGGAATCAATCAACTGCCGGTTACTGAGCGCAGCGTCACGTTTTTCAATGATCGCTGCGATATTCCGTCCGTATGTAAATGACGCCTCCAGCAGTTCGCCTTCCGAAACGCGCTGGATCCGGTCTTCCTCACTTCTTTCCTTTAATTTTTTTCGTTGTTCATCCGAAAGATTTCCACCACACGCCGAAAGAAAAAGAAGGGCATAAATCAGCGTGTATCTCATATTTTATATTCTCTCTGCTAAATTAAATGAATTGTACCTTTGGCCGACTTATGGAGGCAGAAGAAATTCAGGATGAAGACGAGGAATTGTTTGAACACCATCGGATTGTGGCCGATCCTGGCCAGGGTTTGGTGCGCGTGGATAAATTCCTGCAAGACCGTTTACCGAACGTAACGAGAACCAAACTCCAGGATGGTATTCACGCGGGGTTCGTTAAGGTGAATGAAAAGGGGATCAAACCAAACTACAAAGTACATCCAGGTGATGTTGTTGTGGTAGCCTTGCCGGAACCACCTCGTGACAGTGACGTCAAACCAGAGAACATCCCGCTTAATATCGTTTACGAGGATGAGCATCTGTTGATCGTGAACAAGGCACCCGGCATGGTGGTACACCCCGCCTACCAGAACTGGACCGGCACGTTGGTTAACGCACTGACGTGGCATTTCCAGAATCTACCTCAAATGCCTGGTAACGACGGACGGCCAGGATTGGTGCACCGCATAGATAAAGATACCTCGGGGCTGATGGTGATCGCAAAGAACGAGCATACACTCACTCATCTGGCTAAACAATTTTTTGACCATTCGATCGAACGTTCGTACCAGGCAATTGTCTGGGGCGTACCTGATCCGGCAGAAGGCACGATCAACATTAACGTTGGGCGTAGTTTGAAGGATCGTCGCATAACTACAGCGTTTCCGGCTGGCGATCATGGTCGGCATGCGATAACACACTTCAAGTTGTTGAAGGATATGCGGTATGTGTCCTTAGTGGAATGTCGCTTGGAGACGGGACGCACACACCAGATCCGCGCTCATATGAAATACATCGGGCATACGCTCTTTAACGATGAAATGTACGGAGGCAATAAAATATTGAAGGGCACGGTCTTTACGCGTTACAGGCAGTTTGTAGAGAATTGTTTTGCGATCATTCCGCGACAGGCGTTGCACGCGAAGTCGATTGGATTTGTTCATCCGGCAACCGGCGTATGGACGCGATTCGATTCCGAACTACCGAAGGACTTTAAAGATGTTATTGAAAAGTGGGAACACTACGTGAAGTTTAACTGATACGTGAGCATCTGGCGCAACAGTTATGTAACGTTGAATTAATACCGGGATTTTTTGGGGAAGACTATTTCTTCGGGCGCTGCTTGCGCTGCCTGAGGGCAGTTGCGAAGCACCCGTATCCTTATGTAAAGGATTATTCTAAGCTGCCCGACGCAGCTCTTTCGCCGTTTGTATGGCCTGACGAATTTCTTTCATCGCTTCTGCTTTAAAGCGCTGATAGCTGGTTGTGCGTTCCGGTTGGTTCAGAAGACCTTTGATGTACTTCAGAACTTCTTCCATCTGCACCGTGTCCATAGCATCCAGGCTTTGCAGAATAGCTAGTTTAGGTGAATGTTTCATTTGTCGTAGTGGTTGACAATACAAATAACGTAAATCACTTTGCCCCGGTTCAAGTATAAATTCCGCATTTAACAAAAGATTAATTGTCAGATTCATTTTCTGACTTGTTTTAGCCTTTCTTGCGAAATCAAGAGCCGGAACTTGTCAGGTAAACCTGCAAAATCCCTGCCTTTCTAACGGGCTTAAATCTGCTGACTGGAAGCTTGTAGAAAATCGTCGGAATGATCGTTCTGCCATTGGTTAACATGAGCAGCGATCATTGCAGGGAGGTCGGATTCCGCTTTGCCTGTTGTGAGGAGTGCTGCAATGCCGAGTGTGGTTCCCAACTTCTGGGTATTCACATCTACGGTATCGGCTACAAGTATCACAGGTGTAGTTCTATTGACAGAGTAGGTACGAATTGATCTTACCAATTCAAATCCCGTGACCACAGGCAGATCGTTGCCACAAACCACCAGGTCAAACTTCTCGATCCGGGACGTGAAGAGCCCATCCAGCCCCGATTCAAGATGTTTAACTGCAAAGTCTTGTTGTTTAAGAGCCCGGGTGATTTGGTCAACGACAGATTTCTGCCTGTGAACCACGAGGATTTTCATTCGTCTTCTTGTGTATTGATAGTTGCTCGTTACACAAGCAAACCGGGAATAATTTCGACTATTGATTATAGAGTGGAGAGCACAGGATTTCGGGTGTTGATCGAAATGCTTTTCACCCGGGGTTGAAACTGCCATAAAGCGCTAATGATCAACACCTTGCAAAAGGCTGGGAATCACCCTCTACCGGAAATGGGGTGGTAAAAAAGTACTATAAAAATGGTAGTTTTTTACCATTCCTGGTTTCGTCCGCTTCAGGTCAATAAACCTGAATCGTAGGCGAAACGTACCAGGCCCACCGTGCTGTTCACACCGATCTTTTCCATGATGTGGACGCGATGATTTCTGACGGTATTTTCACTAAGTGAAAGCCTTTGACCTATTTCACGGATAGTGAGATCCTGGCAGGTGAGCAAAAGTACTTCTGTTTCACGATCGCTGAGGTGGGCTTGTCTGAATTGAGGACGTTGCGTTGCTTTTTTTTCGAGCACATTCTTTCGAAGTACAGAGGCAACCAGATCATTGTGATAGAAATCTTTCTCGGCTACCTGGTATATCGCTTTTTCAAGTTCATCAGGTTCCGTATTCTTCAACAGGAAAGCATGGACACCCAATTCGATCATATGTAATATGTAGCGCTCACTATCATGCATCGTAAGCACTACTATTTTCACACCGGGGAACCGTTTCAGTATGTTCTCGCTGGTTTCGACGCCGTCCATCACGGGCATTTGCAGGTCGATAACAGCTACGTCAGGCGCGCCATACTTCATTAATGTTAAAAGCTCTTTTCCGTTCTCTGCATCTTTCACCTCTCCAACCCTGGTGAAGGACATAAGCATATTCACCATCGCTTTTCTGAATAGCGTGTGATCGTCGGCGATGAAGATTTTAAGTTTGCGGTTCATATGGAACGATTACAAGGATCTTTGTTCCATCTTTTTTTTCATGTTCGATCTGAATGTGAGCCCCGAGTAATTTTGCGCGACTGGTGATGTTGTAAAGGCCAAGACTTTTTCGCCCGCTCACTTCCAGTTCGCGCGGATCGAAACCCACACCGTTATCTTCAACAATAAGGTATAGTTTTTCTTTGAATTCAAATATTACTTCCAGGTAAGTTGCCTGGGCGTGTTTAATGGCGTTGTTCAAAAGTTCCTGTATGATCCGGTAAATCATGATTTCCCGTTTCGAATCCATTTTTTGAAATTCACCTATTTCTATGATACCTATCTGTATACTAGTGGTTAGTTGAAGTCGCTCACCCAATTCGCGGATTGCAGGGACAAGACCGAATTTTTCGAGTGTAGCAGGCATCAGGTCCCTGCTGATCTTTCGTACTGACTCAATAGTATCGTCCAGCATTTGTTTTTGAACGTCAAGACGAGTGGGATCAGGCAACTGCCGGCTTAGCGTGGACAATCCAATACGTATGGCCGACAACATTCCACCAATGCTGTCATGAAGATCGCTTGCTACACGCTGTCTTTCGCGTTCCTGCGACTCGAGCGTGGCCTCAAGAACACGTTCCTGTACGTTGCCTTCTAAAACTTTTTGCTTTAGCTGTTCCTGAACCATCCTTTTTTGATAGTACGTCACAAACAGCACGATCGCTACGGCTAGAAGCAACATGCCGCCGGAACCAATCACAATGATTAAACCAACCTGAGATTCCGGCGATTCTGCCATAACGCAAATGCAAACAATAGATATCTAACTATACCAAGAAAGTTGTGGAAAATCCACGGGGTAACAAGGTCAGCTTTCAGAACATTAACCATGTAGTCGGTAAAGATCATCACAAAGAAAATCCCCGAGAAGTAGAACAACACACCGATGTTGATCCAGAACATTGGCAGCCGTTGAATATTTCTCGATGGAAGGTCTTGCAACAATCCATAGAAATACAACAACGATAAAACGATCATTACTACGCCTTCGCTGGTGCGTGTGTAGGAATTGATAGCGTCGTAGCCCTGTACAAATATCAGGTTAGCAAGAGCGAACAACAATAAAAAGACCATTACTGTGTTCAAAATGCCGGGATGAATTCTCGGGGTAAGCAACTTACGGAACCACATCATCAGTAACGTTATCTCTGCCAACCGGTAAATATTTCCGACAATATTTGCTCGCTGTTCAAGAACAAAAACAAAAATGAATTGAAGAAAGTCTGAAGAGAAGGCAGCAATCAAAAGGGCACCAAAAATTACAAACTCTTTTCTGCCGCGGTAGTCGTTAATCAGGTAGACAACAACGGCCAGCAAGCAGGAAAGAGTTTGGACGACTGCAAGTAGGGTGAGGAATTCAACGGTCACCTTGGTCCGGTCATTTAGGGCAGAACGGTGGACAAGGTAACCCATCCTGTAACAGCATACCGGTTTTGCCGCCTGCGATAGGTCCGAGGTTGTTGCCTTCACCGTCAACAGCAACCAGGATCAATCGCCAACCTTCGTAATCATCTTTCGCATAATAAATACGGAAGCCCGCGACAGCCGTACTTTGATTGAGCAACTCTGTCATAGGTCCCTTTCCGAAGAACTCAGCCTTCACGCCGAAAGGTTCCTGGTTCTGGTAATTCGAGATCCAACGGTTGGCGGTAACCGGATCAATCTGTTCGCCTTCACTACCTTTAAACATAGCCATAACTATAGGGGTTAAAGTTTAACAAGTCAATTTAAAGTATCGAATTTTAAAATCTCTTTTTTATCAAAAAACTGATGTGCTTGGTAGAGGTAAGTTTTTAATGCAATTTGTCCGTGAGTAGTTATCAACCTCACCGATGAAGAAGTTCTCATCTCCGCTTACGATCAGTGTGCATGCAGGTTCTAAAGGTGATCCGCAATATGGTGGCGTAAGTTCGCCTATTTATCCATCATCTGCGATCGATTATGATACGGAGGTAAAGTACCCGCGTTACTTCAATACACCAAATCAACAATCGGTGGCAGAGAAGGTAGCCGCCCTCGAGTTTGCCGAAGCCGGGCTTGTGTTCAGCTCAGGAATGGCAGGTATTATGACTTCCATTCTTGCCGTCGTGAAAAGCGGCGACCATATCGTGTTTCAGAATGACCTCTACGGTGGAACTTACCATGCCGCCATCCATGAATTAGGTCGCTATGGCATTACTTACACGATGGTGGATGCCGCTGATCCGGCCAATTTCGCCAAAGCAGTTGCCAGCAATACAAAATTGATCTATATCGAAACACCTTCAAACCCATTGCTAAGGATCACCGACATAGCGGCTGTAGCAACAATTGCAAGGGATCGCGGGCTGTTGACTATGATCGATAACACATTCGCATCGCCAGTGAACCAGCACCCGTTTCGACTTGGAATTGACATTGTTGCCCATAGCGGTACAAAATATATCGGGGGCCATAGCGACATGTGTAGTGGCGTGGTTGTGTCCAACGCGGTGCTAACAGAGAAAATCCGGCAGAGTGCTCTTCACTTCGGAGGCAGCATCGATGCGCATGCCGCCTGGCTGATGGAACGCAGCCTGAAAACTATTGTACTTCGTGTCCGTCAGCAAAATTCAAATGCCGAGATACTGGCAGACTTCCTGTCCAATGAGCCTCGTGTCAGCAAGGTTTTTTACCCAGGATTAAAAGATCATCCTGACCATGCTGTGGCTAAAAAACAGATGACTGGTGGATTTGGGGGAATGCTTTCGTTTGAAGTGAAGAGCGATACCTCGCAGTTCATCAGTAAACTGAAAGTCATCAGCAAGGCGGTAAGTCTTGGTGGCGTGGAGTCGACAGTTTCGGAACCTAAGCGCACCTCGCATGCAAGCCTGAGTGTCGCAGAACGACATGCGGCGGGAATCTCCGACCACTTGATTCGTTTCTCTGTTGGTATTGAAGATCCTCAGGACCTGATCGACGACATTAAAGAGGCGCTATAGCTGGCTGTCCTATTTCCTTACCTTAATGGTGAATGCTTTTCCGGGATTTACCCGGAATACTTTGTCTACTTCCTGATCGCTAAAGCCAGCCTTTGTCAATGCAGGAATCAGCTTTGTGGGCAAGGTTTCATAACCGCGATAGTCGCCACCTGACGGCTCGCCAACATGGTACCAGCCTGCGTCATGCGAGATAAGCAGTTTGTCCAGCACACCGTTATCCTTCATCCACAAGCAATACTTCACGTAGGCTTCAACATTGTTGTCGTTCAACCCATCGAACTCAACCCAAACTCCTGCTTTGGCCATATCAACAAATTCAGACGAATCCTTTTCGTTTTGTGCGTGCACCCAGATAAATGCCTCTGCAGAAACACCTTGTCCATTGATGATCGAAAGTTCTTCCCGCGCAGCAGCACCATCGCCAGTATGAATGGCAATCGATAATCCTGTCGACAGGTGAGTGATCGCGCCGGCCTCAACGATCTTTCGTTGCTCGGGAGTGAGTGGTGCTTTGTCGGCACCAAGTTTCAAAAATCCTGGCCGGATACCTGTGTTGTCAATCCCCTCCTTGGCTTCTTTGATCCATCGATCAGCCAGTTGTTGTGGCGACTCGTTATATACATGTAGCGGTAAATACTTTTGACCGGCTGCGCCGTAATACCCTGTGTTTGTTACAATATGCATTCCCGTACTGTCGGAAATTCTTCTCAGCATCACAGGATCCCGTCCTATATAATTTGGGGTACAATCGATCAAGGTTTTAAATCCATTAAAGCTCGCTTTGATAAGATGAGGAAGAGCTTTTATCATTACCGAGTCCTGGTTATAGCGTGATGGATTAACGGAGTCGGCGCCGATGAAGTCGACAAGAACGTGTTCGTGCGGTAATGTGTTGCCAAGATACTCGGCCTTTACCGGCCCTTTCACCGTCATGATCGTTCCGGCATCGCGGCAGCTTTGCAGCGCGAAAAGGAGAATGAGAAAAATCCCCGTTTGTTTCATGCAATCCAAGCTGCGGGCCGTCTATTCTACTTCCACGATGATTTCGATCTCAACAGCAATGTTAGATGGCAGCGAATTCATCCCGACAGCTGATCGCGCATGCTTACCTTTTTCTCCAAAAACGGCGACCATCAGGTCCGAACAACCATTGATCACTTTTGGTTGATCCGTGAAATCTGAATGGCAGTTCACCATACCGAGAACTTTCACGACCCTTCTTACTTTGTTCAGGTCCCCGAGTTCACCTTTTAAAGTTGATAAGAGAGAAATTGCTGTCTGTTTGGCGGCATCATATCCTTGCTCCAGGGTAAGATCACGACCAACCTTTCCTGTGATATTAGTGCCATCGGGTTTTGTTGGGCCATGGCCTGCAAGAAAGAGGAGGTTCCCGGAACGCACAACCTTTACATAGTTGGCCATTGGCTTGGTTGGAGTCATCAATTCTATTCCAAGTTCTTTGAGTTTCTTGTCATAGTCAACGGATTGCGCCGTAGCAGAGAAGGCTAAAAGCGCGAGGCAGGCAAGGAAAATGTTTTTCATCTGTGAGCGTTTTCAATTATGATACTATACATCAAAGTCCGTATTTTTTGCGAATGAAAAAAGAGTTAATCCGCTGCCCATGGTGCCTGGGGTTCGATCAATACGTTGAATATCACGACAAGGAGTGGGGGGTACCCGTACACGACGACATGAAGCATTTTGAGTTTCTTATACTCGAAGGAGCCCAGGCGGGATTGAGTTGGTCGATGATTCTAAAAAAGCGTGAAGGGTATCGAAAGGCGTTTGCCGGTTTTGATCCGGTTAAAGTTGCACGATTCACGGAAGCAAAGCTGGAAAAATTATTGACCAACCCGGCCATCGTTCGTAACCGGTTAAAAGTTTATGCTGCGGTGAATAATGCAAAACGATTTCTTGAAGTTCAAAGGGAATTCGGTTCATTCGATAAATACATCTGGCAATTTGTCGGGGGCAAGCCGATCGTCAACGCCTGGAAACAACTAAAGGGTATTCCCCCCACGTCGAAAGAATCGGATGCATTAAGCAAGGATCTTATTAAACGCGGATTCAAATTCGTGGGGAGCACCGTGATCTATGCGCATATGCAGGCATGCGGATTGATCAATGATCACCTGATTGATTGCTGGCGGTACAAAGAAACGATCAAATTAAAATAGATAGCGTATAAACGCGTATACACCAAGCAACAGCAGCGTAACGCCTGGAATCAGCTTTACCAATTTGCCATTGGTGATGTACCCGGCAAGGCGATTGGCAGCAAAAGTAAACAACGTCAGCAAAAGCATGGCACCGACTGATGTTCCAAGAATATAACTGTGCAGTAAACCTGTTGTTGCCAGATCGAGCCAACCTTGTGCTTTCAAATAGGCGGTAATGCCGATCCAGAAAGGAATGGCCATTGGGTTGAGGATACTTAATACTAAACCTCGCCTGAATCCACTTTCATTGAACTTACCGGAAAGTTCCGTTGGGCGTTGTGCCGACCAGATGTTCAACACGCCTATGATCGTCATCACGATAGCGGTGAGTAATTCAAAGTTGGCAATTACAGTTGGTGATGAGGTGATCCAGTATTCAAACTGCACTCCGATCCAGGTGTAGGGATATTCGATGATCGATACGGCCAGGGCAAAACGCAGCGCGGTATTGACCTTCCGTTGCAAACCAAGCTGAAGGACACACAGATTGAGTGTGCCCGGCGGGATTGATCCCAGGAAACTGAACGCCACTCCAACGATGAAAACCCACAGGTAGCTCATCAGGCAGATTTGAGTGCCTTGAATTTCCGATAGATGGCCATACCTTCCTTAAACGAAACGTAAGGTATTCCGCGTTTGTGGTTGGCGACACTCACCTGATACATATCTTGAAAATGCCGGAAGAGAACACCCATCGCCGTCCAGAAAGAAAATCCCGGGTGATAAATGTGGGCGGGTTCCGCACCACACCCATTAAGTTCGAGGATCATGACACGACCGTTTTGCAGATCTTCCAATGATGTACATCGAAGGTCGAACCGTCCAAAGTAAAATCCATCGATCTGCTTACTGATTGCATCGAATGATGAGTTGAGTTGGTCGTTAATGAGGTGGTTGGCGTTGATAAACATCGTGCCGAGGCAATGGTTTCCGATCGATATCAATTCCCTATGCGTGCCCTGTGGAAGAACATGATCGAGCTCTGTCCTGTATTTTTTTTCAAGCACTGCCCATTGAAGTTTCGCTCGATCGTTTTCAAGTATAAGATCGCGTAATGTTCTCTTTCCGTCGCCCGTCACGCTGAGAAATTCCTTCATTGTGATTGAATTGACAATTCCCGCTTGTCTTTCCGGATGCCGGATGTAAAAAACACCAAACTCATAAGGAAGCGCAACCAAATCCTGGGCAATAAAATCGATGCGTATTTCAGACAGGTACTGATCAACGTCGGAGATCGTATTGATCCTGCGTACCATCCAGCCCCGTTCGCCGACGTCGGGTTTGAAAATAAGCGGAAAATCCAACCCCGCTGAATTCAGTTGTGACAAAACACGCTGTGTTGTAGCAGGATGGCTGATCAACGTATACTTCGGTTTGACATGAGCAGGGACAAGGTCAAGAACTTTGGATTTGGATTCACCCAGCATGCCGCCGGAAGTGATTGAGGGATTGGAAGCGGTGAACCAGAACAACGACCTCGCGCGTATGGCGAGCCATAGCCAGTACATCATGACAGGACCCTGAAGTATGCCAAACGGCCAGTATTCCCAGTGCCTGAGCTTTATGAAAAAATTGCTGCGCAATACGCGATTGAACACACGCATATGCGAACGTTAACTAATGAGAATGGGGAACGGTATCGCCGTGACGAAGAGTGGATACAGCGATTCCAAAATCAGCAGGCAGTTTCACATAAGAAGCAATCTCCCGGACGCCGATTTTTATCAG
>WUUC01164100.1_pt1 | contig 19568 bp, 6 predicted proteins | sample 6278441 | NCBI WGS metagenome assembly WUUC01 (sample SAMN13675441, study PRJNA597444) | soil metagenome | isolation source: soil | place: USA: Washington | collected 2017-10 | reverse complement strand
CGACCGACGACGAGAAGAACGAGGAGAACGAATGAACGCCGCATATGAGCTCGTTCCCATCGTTGGTGTCCTCGCGGCATGCGCGGCGCTGGCCGTCTCGCGTGCGACGTTCTACCGACGGCGATCTGCGGTCGCGACGTGCGCACCGAAGCGAGCTGCACCGGCGCGTGCGCTCAGCTCCGGCGAACGGCAAGCTGTGCTCGACGTCGCGAGCTCCGAGCGGTTTGTCGACACGGCGCCGGCGGAGATCGTGGCGACGCTGCTCGACGAGGAAAAGTATCTCGGCTCGGTGCGCACGTTCTACCGCGTCCTCGCAAGCGCCGGCGAAGTGCGGGAACGACGCGATCAGCTCCGTCATCCCGAGTACAAGAAACCTGAACTTTTGGCCACGGCGCCGAATCAGGTCTGGACTTGGGATATTACGAAGCTGCTGGGCCCAGAGAAGTGGAAGTATTTTTATCTCTACGTCGTCATCGACATCTTCAGCCGATACGTCGTCGGCTGGCTCTTGGCCGAGAAGGAGAATGCGACCCTCGCCAAGCGTCTGATCAGCGAGACGTGCAAGAAGCAGGAAATCGAAGAGGGACAGCTCACGATTCATGGCGACCGAGGCGCGCCCATGACCAGCAAGACGCTTGCACAGCTGATGGCCGATCTGACTATCACCAAGAGCCACTCTCGACCGCAGGTGTCCAACGACAACCCCTTCTCCGAGAGCCCGTTCAAAACGATGAAGTACCAGCCGGAGTATCCGGACCGCTTCTCGAGTCTCGGCGCGGCAGGACACCACTCTCGGCAATTCTTCGATTGGTACAACGATGAGCATCGCCACTCGGGCATCGCGTTTCTGACGCCCGCCGACGTGCACTTCGGTCGAGCGACGCAGGTCGTCGCCGCTCGACAGGCTACTCTCGACGCCGCATTCGCTGCTCACCCCGAACGCTTCGTGGGACGTGCGCCGCGCGCCGCGCTGCCATCGCCCGCCGTATGGATCAACCCGCCGGTGGCCCCTGAGAAGGCATCGGACGCGAGCGACTCATCCAACCCGCACGTGTCCAATGGTACAGCTATCCCAAAGGACGGGTGCATTGCGGCGGAGACGCCGTTAACACTCAGCGACGTGCTTTCGAACGCAGCAGGCCTGTCCCATGGTACAGGTAACAAGACAGCCAGTGTCCAAAAGATCGGCCTGGCAGAAAGTACAGGTGAACAACTAATAATGCCTAGCCGGTCTGAATTCGAGGTCCACCACTAAATTCCAAAACTCGGTGTCTCAGGATCGTTGACACGTTCCGGTGGGCCGCGCGAAGAACAAAACTCCGAAGACAGCGAGACCACATTCACGACGCGCCCTCGAGCTCACGAACCTTCCTGTTGAAGAGGTGATCATCGATCCCGAGGAGGTTCGCGCTTCGGGCGGCGTTGGCTTCGAGCTTGTGGGCGTCGAAGTCTCGCATCGATTGGCGTATCAGTACGCAACCTACAAGCGTCTCGATCTCGTTCGCCGAAAGTGGAAACGAATTGAATCTCCTGTAGCGGCTGTCCGTTCGGACACCGACAAGCCATGCCCGCGCGATGTCGCGCGTATCCTCGTTGCAGAGCTTCCGGAGAGCGTGTGGCCTGATTTTATGGCCGACCCGAGCGTGATCGCGGCGCACATCATCGCGAAGTACGATGATTGTTTGCCGCTGCACCGTCAGGAGCGGATCAGCGCGCGCAACGGGTTCTCGGTTCCGCGATCCACGCAATGTGGTTGGCTCTCCGCGGCGCATGAGAACTTGGAGCGGATCGTCACGGCGATGTTCACCGACGCACGCGCCAACGCGTTCTGCATCGCGCTCGACAGCACGGGCGTTCCCGTGCTCGCGCCTGGCGGATGTCGGAGCTGGCCGATGTTCGTGTTCATCGCTGATCGCGATCATGTTGTATTTCAGTACGCGACCGAAAATACCAGCGAGGTGGTGTCGAAGATGCTCGCCGGATACCGCGGCCACATCCTCGCAGACGCGGCGCCGGTGTTCGATATCCTCTATCGCGATGGAGACATGACCGAAGTCGCTTGTTGGTTTCATTATCCGGAGTTTGCGGTTATCCGGCGACGCGATCCCGATCCCTGAGACGGGTGGTCCCAGAACAGGTTCTGCTCTGGATAATCGCATTGGGTTGTCGAGGAGCCCGAAGGCGTCTGGCGGCGCGAGTTTGATTTTCGCCACTTCGGATTCCCGAGAAAATGCATGAACCGCGCCGCTGCAACGATCCGCGTCCTTTCAATGGGGCCCTCCGCGGGTCCGTATTATCTCGAGATCCACGGGCGCGTGCCCGTCATTTTCTCGAATGGTCTGAGCCTTGCTCCGGATAATCGCGAACTCGAGATAATGAAACTTATCTGGAGCACCGGATAAGTTTCACTTGCGCCGTTATTTTTGGCGCGCGCTCGAAACCGACAAGACACTGGCGATCGAGGCGCTGGCGATGATCGCCAAGCTCTTCACGATCTCCCGGGAATGTGAGGCGATCCCGATGCCGGCGCGCACAACGGCTCGGGCGAACGCTGCTGGACCGGTGCTCGAGATCTTTGATCGTTGGATCGAAAACAATCGCGCGAAGGTTGATGCGCGAGGTCGCCTCGACAAGGCGATGGGATACTATGCAAATCAGCGCGAGGCGCTCCGGCGTTTTCTCGACGACGGCCGTCTGTGTTTGGATAACAGCATCTCCGAGCAGCAGCTTCGACGGACGATTCTTGGCACGCTGAACTGGACCTTTTTCTACAACCGCACCGGGCTTCGCTGGTACAGCGTCTTTCGCTCATTGATCGCATCCTGCGCGCTCCACAACTTGAATGCACAAACATATCTCGAAGAAGTGCTGCGACTCGTTCCTCACTGGCCGGTCACGCGCGTGATCGAGCTGGCACCGAAGTATTGGCGGGCGACGCGCGCGAAGCTCGACGAACGCCAACTGGCGATCATCAAACCGCCCTGGGAATTGAAGGCCGCGCTCGAGACTCGTCGGCCCGAAGCGCACGCAGCTTAGACGTAATATCTTGCCGCATCGCCGCCGATCGATGATCGATGAAGTCGCTATGAGCGACGAAGAAAAGCTCATCGATCAGCTGCGCGCGATCGAGGCTGCATTTGCAGGCGTCACCGCCGACGATCAAGTGGAGAGCGAGCGAGGCGGCGGCGATCCCGTCCGCACGAAGATCCTCGCGAGGATGGCGGAGCTCGAGAAACGCGATCCACCCGAAGAGATTCAGCTCTCCTCGAGCGACATCTGGTCCAACCGCGTGCTCCTCGCGCTGCTGCGTCGCTATGGCCTGACGCCGTATCGATATCCGCGCCAGCGCGCGACAACGGTGATGGTGATGGTCTCGCCCAGCTTCGCCCAAGAGATCCTCGTGCCCGCATATGAGCGCATTGCCGACGCGCTTTTCCGTCATCTCCACGTCGTCACCCACCGCATCGTGACCAACGTCCTCGGCTCTCACGGTTTGGATGAGGTGCCGGTCAAAGCTCCGCCGGATCCTCGCGGCTAAATTCAAGCGAAACTCATCTCAGAGCGGCTGCGCATACTGCGCGCCGACGGTCAGCAACGTGCTCGGCAGAACGCGTACTCGCAATGGAGAAGTTAGATGAGCAAGAAGTCGAAGTTCACTGAGCAAGAGATTGTCTACGCGCTGAAGCAGATGGTGGTGGAGGCCGGAGTGCCGTTGAGGAGCTTCGTCGCAAGCTCGGTGTGAGCGAGCAGACCTTCTATCGGTGGCGATCAAAATACGGCGCGCCCCTAGGACACCTCAAGACGGGCTCCATGCTCCACGGAGGAGAGCCGGCCGTCCTCGTCATAGGCGAAAAGGTCCGCACGCGCCGCGCCGTGCACAGACCGCCGCCCGATCTCGCGATCAGCCCGGTCACCACTCTCGAAGGCGCACCTGCGGTCGCGTAGTCGATCGAATCGACGATCGAACCGCCCGTCTTCCGACAGCGAGGTGAGCCGCCCACCCGTCCGTCATTGTCGGGGCGGTTTTGCTGTGTCTGGAACCCATTCCTCTGGCGACTCGAAGTGAGATCCTGAGCACAGGCTCATAACATTCGCGACATCGTCATGGACGCACACTACTTGCTCTAGAGATTTCAGCTTAAAAAGACGTGCCGTTTCAGCCTTGCCTTCGTCAAGAGCAAGCTTCTCGATCTCGTCAACCCATCCCTTGAACTCCGTATACTTTGAACGTTTTCGATCAAGTATATCCAGCTCACTCAACAGATGCAGCACAGAATACTTAATCTTCTTTCTGCGATAAACCAATGTGGCCGGAAGCGCCTCAAATTCCGTGCTAGGGACGCATGACTTTAGTTGCCTCAACGCAGACTCTGACAGCAACATCATCGGACCGCCCCAAGCGATATCCGATGGAGCTCTTTTCGTTACAACGTCGAACGTGACGTCACTCGGCCATTTATCTTCTATCGGAGACGGCACGAGGAAGCGCAGCCCCCCAAGAAAGTCGCCGTTACGTATTACTGCCTCGGTGAATTCATCGGGCCGCTGCACGCGGTAAGTCCATATTTTCATTCTGCATCACTTCCAGTGTGGATCGCCGGCCTGCAACCTGACGCGACGGTTTTCCAAAGCGTCCCTGATTGCGTCTTCAACCCTGCCTACTTCATCCATTAGCTCAGAGTCGTCAATAAGTCCTTGATCGCGCCTGTTTTGTAGCGCACCGAGCTTTCGCCGCGCGAGCTGGTCAGCCGATCCCGCGTGGCCCGCGTGGAGGTGTCTTCCTTTGTGTAAAGGCAAGCCGCTGCGCTTGGCCTCGCGAATCGTGCTTGGCAGTGCGATTCCATTTTGACGTCGATTGATATTGTACCCCATTCGTGCCGCGTCGTGCATCGCTCCGTAGTCTTTCGCGATGTGTACCGATATCAAGTGATGTCCTTCGTAGCCCTTCGGTACACCTCCCGCGATTTGCTTATTGAGGACGACGCCATTCTTACGATCAAGCGAACCTCGAGTCGATAAGGCCTCATCAGCCTCGTGGTCAGCTCGAGAACGACCCCGCGTCGCGCTGGTGCTATCTTTAGCAAGCATCCGGCTCTTCTGCGAAGCTCCGCGCCCGACCTTCGGCTTTGCTCGCGGCGTCCTCGGGCCCGTGGCCTTTTTCATCGTTCTCTGCTTGCCCGGTGAAGAGACTTCTAGTGTTCTGCCCCTCTTTTTCGCTCCCGTGGGGTCGCGGTGGTTCACGGTATCGTGGCCGAGGCCGGCGTAGAGGTTCGGGCTGTCCGTGTAGCCCTCGGGGTCGAGCTGCAGGAACAGGCCCGTGTGCGGGTCGAAGACGCGTGCACGCATGTGCACGAGGTCCGTGTCGTAGTCGTAGAGATGAGATTGAAAGAGGAGTGAGTTGCCGACGAGGCTTCGTTCGAGCGGAATGGTCACTTCCTGCGGCGGGCCCGTCGGCGGTGCCCCGCCCGTCGTGACCTCGACAGTTCTTCCTTCGTTGGCGTTCGACCAGCCGTCGACCAGAGTATCCGCGACAACCGTGACATCGAGCTGCGTCCCCGGCGAGATGGGGAGTCCCGGCGTGAAACGCACGACAGTGCCGCGCTCGTAGCCTTCCGCGGACTCTTCGAGCTGAAAGACACCATCGATTTCGTCGACGTCATCTCGCAGCGCAATCGTAAATGCGTCTGAGAGCTCGCCCAGTGTGGTCGCTAAGCCCGAGCCCGGAATCGTCGCCTTGGGCAACACGGCTTCGGTGAAGATCAAGCGCAGGTCGCCATCGACGGCCACCACCGTGCTCAATCGCGGCGCCTGTGTATCCGCGCTTTCGATCGTTGGGCGTCCCCAAAGATCGTACTGAACGCGCTCCACCCAAGCGCCCTGTGCATTGAGGACTCCGATCACCGAGCCGATCCGATCGGTCACGAAGTAGTGGCGGCGCATCGCAGTGCCGTCCCAAAAATCGGCCGCAACGGGAATGTCTTCTTCTTCATCGTAATAGTACAAGCTCCGGAGCTGGCGCGCCGACGACACCTCGTATTCGGCCAGCAGAGTGAGCCCGTCATAGACATAGACATAGGTCCCGTTTTGACAGTTTGGTGCGGAGCCACAGACCACAGTCCGCCCGGCAAGCGGACCATCGCTGCGATAGGAATAGGTGATCACGGCTCCGTGGTGTGTCGTAACCTCGCGCAGGCGCGACATTCCGTCGTATTTGAGATTGCCAGGGCCCGGCAGGAGCTCGGTTCGCGTAGTATTTCCGAGACCGTCACGGGTGCGGTTCAGGGTGTCGACAGTGGACACATGACCGAGCGTATCCGTGCTAGGCATGCTCACGACAACCTTTGGAGCTGTCTCACCCGGCCAAACGCTGGTGTCGGTACCGACGACACGATCTTCGTCGCTCGAATCATACGTATACGTGCGCGCGTAGAATCCCGGACGCCACACTCCCGGAACATCGCCGACGTTGACAGTCCAAACCGTGCTCGATTGTTCTGAAGTCTGTAGACGAGCACCGACCTCGATCGACTTGACCCGACTATCATCGTCGTACTCGAACAGATCGGTTCGAGCCGCACGATGCAAATATTGTCGCGCGAGCTCCCGATCTGCGCCATCGTAGTGATAGCGGAGCTCGGCACGCGCTGTTGCGCCAACCGTATACTTTCGGCTCATCAGCCGTTGGCGATCATCGTAGGAATCAACACGTTCGACCGGCCCCGTCACGACTCTCGACGGAAGCTCGGCGGTCGCATACTCCATCGTGCTGACGATCGAATCGCTCGGACCTGCGGTCATGCCTTCTAAACGGCCAAAATGGGACCGCGCATACTCGATTGTCGGACCAGGAGATGGATACGTTAGACTTGCGCGATCTCCGTTCGCATCGTCTGTTGCCTGCCAGCGATATTGGTCACCTTGCGTCAGCACACCTCGCGTCATCGTCCCACGGGTGTTGTAATCGAATGTCACTCGTGTGTTGCCGAGAGAGGCACTTCGGATTCGATTCAGCGCGTCGTAGCCGAAAGTCTCCGTCTCTGCATATCCACCGAAACTCGGGGTCTGAGTCAGCAATCTGCCGGCAAGGTCGTACGTTGCGTCAATACTACCTCCCGGCAGACTGAGGTCCTTGGGACGATTGCGAGCGTCAAAATCTCCAAACCCTCGAATCGAAGAAGTATCGCGCTCCCTCTGCGAGATCAGCCGATGCTCTGCGTAGGAAAACTGGCGAGGAGGATTGTTCGCTAATCCTACGGTCTCCAAGCGTCGCAGGGCATCGTAAGTGAGCTGCGTGGTGACTCCAGTCGGGGAGACTCGCCCGGCAGGCTCGCCCATCGAAGTATGCGGAGTTCCAGTCGTGAGCGAATCGTTGATCGTTGGATGAATCGATACGCCCGTACGGACACCGTCGAGCCGATTCGTATAAGTTGCTCGAGTACCTAAAGAATCCTTCTCTGCGGTCATTTGGCCGAGATCATTGTACTCGAGGTCCGTAACGTAGGTGGTGTCAGCGTCGCCTTCTATCCTTCTAATTTCATCCGGGCGCCCTTCGGCGTCGAGGACGAAGTCCATTGCATACAGTGCGCGCCCTCCGGGCACTGAGCTGCGAACCTCCTCCCACTCAGCGCGCCCTCCGGTGTCGTATCTCGAGATCTGAAGACCAAATCGGGGGCTGGTGATCTCAGTACTAAGCTGCACCTGCGGGTGATAAGACGCGTTGTACGAGTCGGTATCCTCGGTCCAGGTGCGAGGGCGGCCCAGTTCATCGATGGAAGCGACCTGATAGTTGCGTAAGATCTCTCCGACCGATGGGTTCCTGACCTGAATCCCAATCACATGATCGTTCTTGTTGTAGAAGATCTGGGTCTCGCCGCCGGCAGGGTGCTCGATTCGCGATAATCGATCGAAACCGTCGTAATGTCTGCGCTCTATGGCATCACCGATGGTGATCGTTGCGAGGTTGCCGTTCCAATCATAACCGTACTCCTCGACGTATCCGCCCAAGGTGCGACTCCTTACTCGATCCTTGAAATCGTACGTATAGCTTTCCGTCTCACCGCTCGGTGAAACAATGTCGGTCAGACGCCGGCGCGGATCGCGTTCATAACCCCACGCTAGGTCCCGCGAGCCCGCGGTGGTCTCGGCGCCAAGCTCGGTTCGAGTCAGAAGAGCACCCTGTTGATCATAAGTGCGCCCCTCCTCTTGCGGAGTACTTCCTCCGTAGAAACGTTGAATCTTGGTCGGATCACCATTTCGATTGTGACCAATCAGGATCCTATAGTCGCCTTTTTTCATGAGCGTCTGTTGGCTCATCTCGTTGTAGTTGAGCTCCACCGAAGCGCTCAAAGGCAGTTGGGCTGAGCACGGGAGCCCCCAATCACCGCCGACACAGCCAGCATAAGCAAATTCGGTAGAAACCTGACCGAGCGTGCTCTCGACCAAGAAACCGGTGCTCTCGTCGTAGTCGTACGTCTCTTCGATGCCCTCTTCGCTGGTCTCGCTGCGCAATTGTCCGGTGCTCGCATCGTGGTGGGTGCTCGACGCAAATCCATAGCTAGAATACTCAACCTCGGAAATATCTCGGCCTTCGTTTTCGAGAGATACACCAATTAGGTTATTCTCAAAGTCTCTCTGGTCTCCTTGGAGCAGGTTGTAGCGCTCGTCGTAGTGCAGGGATCGGTGAGCCTCGAGTTGGTCGACCGCTCCACCTGAACGTCGGATCTCGAGAACATTGGCACGCGAACGCAGGTTTACGTTCTCGCTATCATAGACGTATTCGACCCAGTTTCCCTTTGGGAAGGTGATCCTTTTGATGAGCAGATCACTTTCATATGAGTAGCCTGTTGTTTCTGGCGGCCCGTCCGCAGTCTCCGCGACCTGTGTCGGCAGCCCGCGCTCGTTGAGCGTGTAGTCGGTGGTTCCGACGCCTGGCTTGACGACCGATACGCGAGCTTGTCCACCCGCTAGGTCGCGCGCCCGATTTCCGTGCTGAACATTGATGGTCACGTCACCTTCAGCGCCGTTGCCGCTCGAAACTTGTTCGGCGGCATTGACCGTAGCACCGAACGCCGCGACACCCCCGTCGCTGCCATCGATGACTCCAGTGATTCCAAGCCCACGCTGCGCCCAGAAGTAACGTACCGTGCGGCGTCCGACAAAGCCTTCGGGTCCCGGACTCTTGATCTCCGGAAAACGAACGTCCGTGAGCCGGCCTTCGAGATCATAGGAATAGAGACAATCGCGGTCACCGGTGTAGTCGCGGATTCGAGCGATGCGATGCAAAGAACCGCGCTGCGGAGCGATCTCGTCGAGCCCCGCCTCAAAAAGGTCGAACGCTGACGCTCGATAATAACCCAGCTCGAGATAGCGCGGTGCGCTCACCGAGCGATCGACGACCGTCCTTAGCTCCCCGCGTTCGTTGTAGACCAGATCAATTCGGTTGAGCGCATAACGATGATAGATCTTTTCGAGTCGACCGAGCGGCGTGTACCAATACTGCGTACCGTCCGCGGTGAGACGTGCGAACTGTCCGGTTCTGAAACGAACCAGCGCCTCGAAGACGCCGGCTTCAGGCAGATACCATGAGTCGTCATCATCCAGCCACCCAAGCTCATCAATCAGCGGATCGCTCTGAAATTCACTCGGAACATCGGCTGGGTGGCGTGAGAAATGGATGGTGTCTCCTTCTCCATTGTAGAAAAGGACGTCACCGGAACGAGCAACGGTATCGCGGGTTGGACCGCCGCGGTCGACAACTGGAATCTCCATTCCCAAGGGCACGTTCGCCGGCCTTAGCTCGACTATCCGCTGATTCAGGTTGAAGTCCCAGCCCGGCCCGAATCCGCCGTGGAATAGATCCTGCCCTGTGTAGTGTCGCTCGAGCTCGATCGGCATACTCCGACCCGGCAGCTCAAAATCGACTTTATCGAGCTGCATCTCGCCATTGTGCACTGCAACCATTTCTTGTGTACCAGGCGCTCTGACACTCCCGCCGATCGCGCTTGGATTCGGTCCTACGATACGATGGCCCGGAAAAGTCGTCGCCTGCACTGCAGCGCCCAGCAGGATCTGCTTACTTGCGGGATCAACGCGCGAAGAGAATGAGTCGAGTACGTTGGACCGCGACGTTGGCTGATCGACGCTCACGCGAACCGCATAGCCAGTATGATAGATCTCGCGCGGTTCACCATTGAGCACACGGAGAGTCGCGAGATTCTGAGGAGTCACCTTTTCATAGACGAAAGCGATCGGATCGCTGAGATAGACATTGTAATACGAGCTGGAAGGATCGCTTGAGAGGCGCACCGCCTTGAGCGAACGGATGGTATTCATTCCCTCATTCGGCAGCTGATCACTTGCGCGCAAAGTCTCTTCGCGAGCCGCGCGAACGGGCGCGAAACCGACCTGTCGATTCGGCAACGGATGACCTGAGTCATTGAGTGCTTCGAGCAAAAGGTCGACTTCTTCGCCGGCCGATCCCGGCGCGTACATCAACACGTGGAAGTGCGTCTCCGGGGCACCGGGAACGACTTCCGAAGAGAAGCTTCCATTTGGGCCGTGGACGCGGGAGGGACGCAGATCGGTCTCGAGCTGTACCGCACTGAAAACATCCTGAAGCGAATCCAACGACGCAACAGAGGTCGGGTTCGACAAGACGAACGATCGCGGGCTCACCACCTCCTCTGCCTGAGGGAACGAAACGAAGTGGAGTTGCGGACCGGTGAATCGAATTCGCTGCACATCCGAAAGTACGTGGACTCCAAAATTCGACGCACCGTGCGCGGAATGTGTAGAGCCCACGTTCTGCGTCACTCCTGTGATCGCGGGGTGCATGAAGCTTCCGTTGGCCGGCATCGTCAGGCGACCCATATCCAGCGTGACGATAGCCTCGGAGGTGAACACTCGAAGCGTGGATGAAAATAAGGGATCGAGTTCGATAGTCTGTATCCTACCCGCCGACGCCGGAATCTCAATCCCTTCGAGCGGCGCGAGAAGCGTTGGCGGGGCGTGCGAATTCGTGACATCGAGCAGAAACAATCTATTTTGAGTATCGACAGTCGCCCCGGGACCAGCGATCTGCATGCCCGCAATGACCAAGTCGATCGGGTCGTCGGAGATTCCTTCCTCGGTCAAGATGGGAAGCTGAACCTCCGGCAGATAAGCGACCGCATCCAACGTGATCACGGCACCCCCAAAGGCGTGGACGGCGCTTCTGACGTGTCCCAGCTGCAACCCGTCTGCGGCCATAGTCTGGTACTCGGCCGGGACCGCGACGCGGTCCGCGGGGTTGGATGGGATCACGCCCAGGGAGTTGCGGAAGTATCCACTCGAAAGCAGAGAGGCGATGAACATTCTCGGCCCTGAGAAGTCGTAAGCTTGAATCATCTGATTCGTGCGCGAAGGCGCGACCTGCATCATGCGTCCTGCGAATCCGGCGCTCACAGAACCGCCAACCGCTTCTCCCGGCATCGGAAGAAGCTCATTGGGATCGACGTAGTCGCCGTCGCCGTTGAAGTCCGTTCCCTCGACGGCGGCTCCGAGCGCTTCGTTGTGCTCGGCAAGGGCTCCGAGAGCCGTAAAATGCGCAACCGTCATATGCATTCCGAAGATGTACTCCTGAAGGTTGACGACGTTGATCGACGAGATCTGCGAAGACCATTCAATATACGACAACGCAGGCGGAGACCACTTCAAGCGGCCCACGCTCGCCGTCGGCTCGATTGAAATAAGGGAAGAGGCAATTACCTCTACCGACGCAAAGTCGTACACATTGGTAACATCAATGATCCGGAGATACTGTCCCTCTGCGGCACCGATATTGTTATATCCCGCATACCCGGTGCTGCTTCCACCCTGAGTAGAGAATCGCGGATTATAGAGACCACCGACAACCGCAAGCAGATTGCGATTGCGGCGTATACAGCCGGATGTGATTACGCCGTGCGCGTTTTCAAAGCCCTGAGTCCAGGCTTCCTCAAAGTAAGGCGATCCTGTGACACAGCTCGTGGTCGGCCGAACAAAAGAGAAGCCGGGAATCAAAACCAGATCTCTCGGATAACCATCCGGAAGATCGATCACTCCGTGCGCCGCGGGACGAAGCGGGTCGGAGATGTCATAGACACGAATCAGACCATTGGTGCGGTCAGCCACAAATGCATAGGCTCCGTGCACCACGGACCCCGAGCCGAGACCGAGCCCGCCGGGGACGGCCGGGCCGAAGGACCCCGGAGGAATCGCCGTGTCGCCAAAAGCCACAGTCTGAAAATTGAGCGTATAGCCGTCGGCCGCGGTTGTAGCGGGGTTCTGGTCGAGCGCGTTCCCACGAAGGTCCGTGATCACGCTGGTCAGAACGAGGCTGTAGTCTTGCTGGCTAACACTCAAGGCGGGATACGCAATCTCCAAGGTACGCTGATCCGGACTCAAAAACAGCGACGGTGTGCCGGCATCAGGAAAGAGCTCCATTGCTGCCGAATTGGTGAGTACGGAGCGGGAGATCGGCTCGTTGAAAGTAACCGCTATCGCCGTTCCCGGTTGAACTGCAACAGCATTTTGCGGAGGCCACGAACGATCGACCTTCGGACCGGTATTATCATTCGGTTCCGGCGACGGCTCCTCATTCGGCTGTTCCGGTTCATCATCGCTGAAATAGATTGGGTAGGTCAGGTGAGTCGACTTCGCGCCGGCCTCGACCCGCGCATGGAACCGCACGATAGCCGGGACTTCACTGGTGACTTCAAAGGTCGCAGCTCTCCGTCGCTCTCCGGGAAAGTCGACGTAGACGCGCGGGCCAATATGCACATCATTAGGAGATACGGCGACTCCGGGGACGAGTGACTGCACATCGTAAACTGTGAGCTCGTGCTCGGCAGGCACGTCTTGCTCATCGTAGGCGGTCAACCGAACAATGGTTCGTTCATGCGGATCCGCTACCGGCTGTTCGCTGCTCGTCGTCCAGGGAACAGGCCTCGTCGGAGAATGAGAGATCGTGAGTGTCGGACCAGAATCTACCTCTTCGGCTAAGCTGAGGCGGTCGAACATCAAGTGAGCGAACACGGATCCGCCAAGGACCGAGAACCGACTAAAATCGACCCCGGCACTTGCATCCTCGCCGGGAAAGTCCATATGTATCGCGCGCAGTCGATAGGGCGTGTCGTGAAGAGCCGGCAGAGCCAGGCTGTATCGGCCAAGACCATCGGCAATGGAAACAATCTGGCCGGGGTTCAAAGCAGCTGGGCGAAAAGGTAACAAGGGATCGACGGTTGAGTCATCGGCGATGGCCATAACTATCGCTCCCGGCAATCGACGCCCTCCGGGCGGTAGCGCATAGAAGAACGGATCCACCGTTGCTGCAGCCTCCACGAGCCCTTCAACAAGACCGCAATCTGTGACGCGGCCCTGCTCGTCATGGCGCGGACATGCAACAACCAACCCGGCAACCGGCGCCGGCGCGTATGCGGTCATCAAAACCGCCAAGTGATGAATCGGATCCGTGAGATTGTTGTAGTCTTGTGCGAGCTCCGGCGCCAAGATTTGAAAGGCGAGACCGAGCATGGGAAACGAATGGGTGGCCAACGCACCGTTGTCGTACTGCATGCGATCGAGCGTTTCGTAGACCGTGACATTCTGACCATTCACCCGAATATGTCGAATCTCGGTGAGAATGAATCCAACGTCTTGGACTGTTTCTTCGGTCAGACCAAAGTCTCCCAACGAGACGGGGAAACGTACGTCCGCCGGCGGCATGAGAGCCGGCCCGTCATACTGAATTGTGGCGCCGAAGATGACCGTACCGATCTCTTCATCCACCTCAGTTCCCGCAAGCTCAAGTGTCTCGGCAGCGCTCCTCCCGGTCATTTTCAAGACGCTGCGGCGCGAGATCGCGTTCGGCTCGACCAACAATTCAAAATCCGCGAGCTCATCATGGAGCGGATTATCCGCGTCGACGACACCGCCGCTCCGGTAGAGCGCGACACTGCCATCGTCAAAGTGCTGAAGCTCGAGCGGAATCGTCAATCGCGTTCCGTTGCGGTTGATGAATACTGCGGAGAGCAGGTCTTCCTTCGTGGCGCGAATGAAGCTGAGGAAGCTGCCCGTTTCGGTCGAGTCGGTGGTGACCGTCATACCGCTTTCTTCGTTCACCAGAATGACCGGCACGTGTGAGTCCGCAGTGCCGGCTTCACCCATCACGCAGGTCAACCCCAGGTCGTCTTTGTCAAAGAAGGGAAGACCGTTGCACGGCGTATCCTGCGAGCCCGGCGCATAACTGATGAGGCGGGCGCGACCCGTCGGCGCAGAAGACGCAGCGACCGTCTTGAAGTCAAATTCAAGTGTTCCTGTGATCGGATTTGAAGAATCGTCTCTTAAATCGGCGGGGAGCTGTATAGTATAGTCAGTCGAGTACGCGAGATGTCGATCGCTCAAAAACGAAATGGAGCGGCGATCGTTCGACAAGCGATACGAGCCATCGACCTCTACGTCTCCTTCGTCCAAAACGAGAAAAACGGCATCTTCCGGTAAACTCGTCCGCTGGACGGGTTCACTGAAAAAGACCTCGATCGCACTGATGATCGAGGCGGCGTTACCTGTCGGTGAGACGCGTATGACACGCGGAGCTTGCTCCGCTATCACCAGCGGCAAATTCAGAGGATGGATCTCCGGATCTGGATCTATAGCGGCAAGCTGGCCCGTCGCAGAACCGTTGTTGTTGGTTCCTTCTTCACGCCCATGGACAATGACCGTTCCGGGATAGGCCAATGTTGCATATCGACCGACCGCGTTCGAGCGAACAATCCATGGCCGACCTTCGACTTCGACGATTGCTCCGGAGAGTGGATCCGAGCCGTCGGTGACCTCGCCGCAAACCGCATACTCAGCAACATCGATTCCGAAGAGTGCATAGGTACCGGGAGCGTTTATCCCAGGCAGCCGTTCGTCTGCGTCGCCGGTTTCCGCGCTTTCGAGAACACCGAGGTCGTTGCTCGTATATCGCTGTACAGGGGCCCATCCAACTGTCCCTTCAATAGTTTCTTGACGCGCAAGAACATAACTCTCGTTCGGAACGACCGTTGCGTCTAGCGTCAGCGCCGTGTCGCTATCGAGCTGTGCCCCAGTCCAATCGACTCGGAAGGCGAGAATGGTCGCGGCGCGCTCGAATCGCATTGCCTCCGCAGGAAGCGCAGACATAGACACTAGAACATTTCCGGAAAACCCGTTCTCTGGGATTGTCAGCGAGATTCCTTCTTCCGCGATCACGCCTCCGGTGTCGTCGACGGGAGCACCATCGAAAGTCGCACCCGCGGAAATCTCGATCCGCTGGTGCGCGTCTGTTCCCTCCGCTGGTTGCAAGAGCACCCTCGGTCGGACTGGAAAGGTCGCCGATAGTGTATTCGGCGCGTCCGAGGCGACCGGTGGATATCGATAAAAGGCAATGCCCAGATCGAGCGACGGAACTTCTCGTTCTGTTCCGTTCGCAAAGACGTAGGTCTCGAACAGCCGCCCCGGAAGAATGATGCCGCTTGGCAGCGGGTCAGCATGCGTGAGCGTGACTTGCGCTCGGCCTGTCATGTCATCGATCGTCTGACTGACCATTTGGTATTCGGGAACCACTTCGCCGGTTGCGCTCGTCAGCGCTGGAAGATCGGAGGACGACAAGCCGGTCAGGGGTTGACCCGGCGAAGGAATCGCTATCTCTCCATCAGACACCAGTAATGCGTGACCACTGTAGTTGCCGAGAATGGCCTCTACCTGTGGAGCCGTCGAGAGATTCGTCGCGGACGGCGCCGAGACGACTTCCCATCGCCGGTCGTTCTCATCGAATCCGACGAGCACGAGCTCATCTTCCGTCTCGAGAGGGGCCGGAAGCGTGAACCGCGCTGTGATCTCCATACCTGGCTCGAGGTCTCCCTCCATCTCCAGCCACAGCGCAGAAGCCGGGCTCCAGCCACGCGGGAGCACTGCAGGGAGCGACTGTCCATCGAGGATCGCGACTCGAATCAACGATGCAGTTTCGACGGCACCGTTCGGGAAGCTCAGCGCCAAGACATCATCGCGCTCAAGCTCGCCGCCGGAGGGTTGGATCGTGCCGACCAGGTCACTGATCGGCGCCATCCGTACGGACGGTATCCAAGTGATGTCCTCTGCGAGAAGAGATTCTTCTCGATACACGGGAACGTAGTCGCCTTTCGTGAACCACCATCGATGTTCCCCCGCCGAGGCCGTGCCCAGCAAAGTACTCACGGTCAGTTCCGTTGTTTGAGTGAGGAACGCTTCGTTTTGTTGGACGGTGACTCCAGCGATGGGTACACCTTCCCGCGAGGTCACATGCGTCCACGCCAGTGCAGAACAGCGGGCAGCAGAGCTGCCGCTGCAGGGCGCGCCAGTGACTTCGATGTTCCACGTTTGTGTGGTGGACTCGGCGTGGGAATCCGTCACGCTCAACACGACCGGGTCACTGAGCCCGATCTGCTGAGTGACGGGTCGCCAAGACACGAGACCGTTCGGAGTCGCCGTCAAATGGAGCGGTCCCGAGACCAACTGGAAAGTCACCGCTTCTCCATCGGGATCAGTCGCTCTCGCCTGATATCGATAGACCTGATTCTCCTCCACTGTCGTCGGCGCCAACGTCGTGAAAACGGGCGCGTCATTCGTATTTGCTACATGGACGACGAAAGAGAGAATGTCGATCTCGCCATGTTCATCGACGACGCGCACGACTACCGCGAAGGAGCCCACCTGCGCTCCGCCCGGCGTCCAACTGACGACGTTGCTTAACAACGTCATCCCGGGAGGCGCGACATCAAGATACGCGCTCCAGCTCGATTCTTCATCATAGACGTCCAAGGCGAAGGAATACAGTTCGCCTTGCTTAGCATGAAGCTCAGGCTCGTTCATAATCGATGGAGGATCATTTACGTCCACAATCTCGAGTGAAAATTCTCCCTCGACCTGAACGTGTGAGTCGTCGACTCGGACCGTCACTTCATATTCGCCGGATTCCGGCGCGGTCCAAGTGATCTCGCCGGTCGCTTCCGTGATCGCCATGCCGTCCGGCGCGGACACCAGTGTATATTCCAACGAATCAGAGCTATCAGCGTCGGTGGCATGTATCTGATATCGAAAGATCTGATCCTCTGATCCGTTCTGCGCAGGGATCGGGTCGAAAACCGGCGCATCGTTAGCATTCGCGACAACGACATCGACCGTTTGGAGCGCGAACGCTCCCGACACGTCCGACGCTCGGATGATAATGGTGAATGTACCCACTTGATCATCATCGGGCGTCCACGAAAACTCGGCATCGTCGAACACCGCACCATCCGGGCCGGAATCGAGCGCGAAAGTGATTGTGTCCCCCTCGTCGGGATCCTCCGCTGTCACGGTGAAATCGAATTCAACGTTCTCAACGGCCGTGGTGGGCGGCGTATTGGTGAAGACCGGAGCATCGTTCGCATTCGAGACCGTAACTTGGAAATTGAGCAGCGCTGACGCGAACGCGGAGTCCTGTACCTGCACCGAAACGTCGTGTTCGCCAAGATCCTCATTACCTGGCGTCCATTGGATGATGTTTCCCGGAGCGACGATCTGCATTCCGGACGGATTTGCGAGAAAAGTATAAGTGTGCGCCTCGTTCGGATCCGGATCGGTCACCCGCAACTGGAAGCTATAGAGCTCGTCCTCGGTAGCGGTGGTCGGGGGCGTGACACTAAATGTGGGGACATCGTTGGTTGCAGAGACCACCAAATGATAATTCTGGGTTACGGTGAGCACACCATCGGTCGCAGCGAGGACTACGGGGTGCGACATCACGTTCGCCTGCACTGGGGTCCAGATTAGTGTTCCAGCGATGAGCGACATTCCTATGGGACCCTCGACCAATGTGATCGATGGAGTCGTCCCGTCGGGATCGGACGCAGTCGGGACATAGCTATAAAGCTGGTCTTCCTCGGCGCTCGTGTCAGCGCTGGATGTAAATGCCGGCGAATTGTTGATATTGACGACAGTCAGTTGGAAAGACTGTGTATCTTCCAAGCCGCCCGAATCCCTTACCCGCACCAAGATGTTGTGTAAACCGACGTCGTCGTTGTCTGGGGTCCAGGAGACGAGCCCGGTCGCACCCGCCGTCAGGCCCAATGGTGCGGAATCAACAAAATATTCGTGTTCGTCATCCAAGGCGTCCGAGACAACGATTTGGTAGCTATAGAGTGAGCCTTCGTTGATGCTGGAGCTCGGTGTCGAAACGATGAGAGGCGGCGTGTTTTCTGCCTCTGCAGCGCCTTTGAAGAACAGCGTATGGTCGTTCGTGTAGATGTCTTTCGCATAGAATGCGCCCCACCCCACCGTACGCCAACCAAAGATAGCAGTTCCGTTCGGAACGATCAGGGTGCCAATAATCGAGGACTGGGTTCGGGTCTCGGCGGCGACCGGCGAGCTGAATACGCCCATACCATTGTTGTATCCGCTGACTTCGATGCGCACATCTTGCGGCCCAGTAGACATGCCTTCAGCTGGACCAATATATGCATAGTTTCCAAGCAGCAGCCGGCCGGAAATCCGCAGCTCAATCGGTCCAAGAGCCATGATCGCACCCCCCTCCGCAACAGTCACATCACCGACGTGGTGGACTCCCGGTTCGAGGTACATTCTAGCGTCTGCGCCAACATCGAAAACAGACCAGCTCTTCGTGCTGGAGATGGTCACCTGCGTGTTCGTAGCAAGCGTCACTGTCCCCGTTCCCGTGGAGACCGAGGAGATGCTGGGGAACGTCGGCATCGATGGAAATTCGCGGATCTCTCCGTATTCCAGAGCGCTGTTGCTTACAACCGTATGTGTGTAAACATCTTGGACATGGGATCCAGCTTGGAGAGCCACTGAATGAGCGAACAGATCCGCACCGCGGACCTGTCCAACGACGCCGATTCCCGCGACAACGGCTCGAGGACCAGCGTATGAGCCGCTCTCCAGGACACCAATGCTGCCGTCCACTGTCGTGCCCCGGAACTGAATCGATTGTTTTGCATAGAGAACAAAGCTCTCGGGGGCAGGCGAAGTGAGCACTGTGAAAGAAACATGCTGTGTGTCGTACGCATCTTGACTATCCGTGCAGCTCACCCCGAGCTCGAGCTCACCAATATCCGAGGAGCTTGGCGTGAAGGATACAACGTTACCGGTTAACGACACGCCGGAGGGAGCGTCGATCAGTGCGTACTCCAAAGTATCACCGTCATCCGGGTCCTCACACTCGACGGTATATTGCCAAACGGAGCCGACAAAAGTGCTGCCTACTGGAAAAGACCTGATGACCGGGACATCGTTGGTGCCATCAACCAAAATCGTTACAGTAGCGGTGACCGATTCACCCCCGGGACCAATTGCTGTATATGAGAAGTGGTCTTCTCCCTCGAAGTTCTCATTAGGTGCGTAAACAAAACTACCGTCGGACGCGAATGCGACCGTGCCGTTTACGGTGAACGCGGTGATCGTGGCTGTCAGAGTCGCATAAGAGGGATCGAGGTCATTCAATAGAACGCCCTCGGCATCGATCACCAATGGTTGGTCTTCGGTGGCACCGT
>WUUC01114876.1_pt1 | contig 19578 bp, 7 predicted proteins | sample 6278441 | NCBI WGS metagenome assembly WUUC01 (sample SAMN13675441, study PRJNA597444) | soil metagenome | isolation source: soil | place: USA: Washington | collected 2017-10 | reverse complement strand
TCGTCCGGGCGAAGATGACGAACTCGATCATCGTCCGCAACACCTCGGCGGGGATGTCGATGGCCGGGGTCTTGGCCCGCGGGATGGCCGGGAAGCTGTCTGCGGGCGCGCCCGCCAGGCGGCAGACGATCTCTTCGAGGGTGAAGCGCACGCGGTCGTTCGTCTCGTGCCGGACGTTGACGACCCCGGCGGGCAACTGTTTCGTGAGTTGGAAGAGCTTGTCGGCGATGACGAGCGCGCTGCCCGGCTTCACCACCTCGGCCTCGATCTCGGTGATGAGGGTCGTCGAGTTGTCCAGCGCCGTGACCCGCAGCCTGTCGGGGGTCTCGGCGTGCAGCAGGACGTTGCTCAGGACGGGCGTGCCGGTCTTGCCCGACTTCTTCTCGGTCACGGACTGGAGGAAGGCCAGCTCCCGCTGGAGTGCCGCCTTGTCGATGTCGATCTCCATCTGGTCTTTTACCTGCTTATCTTTCTCCGCCGGCCGTTGCCGGGTGTGGGGCGTGGGTAAAGCGTGTGCCCGTGGGCGTGCCTTACCCGCCGCCCTCTTGTTCAGACCTTCGTTTTTTCTCGGGCCGATGGCTGCCGGGTCTTCGTCCGGACGGTGGTAAAAAATCTTTGCGCTTCACGGCGACAATGATTTTTTACGGCGGCCGAAAATGGGGGGAAAATGGGGGTGTAAAGAATCCTTACCCTTCCCGATCCTCGCTTCAGTCGCGGGACTTCACGCAAAGAATCCTTCTGTACGATCATCGCGCTGCCGTGCTGCTCATATCGAACTCGCGGGCGAAATCTCATCGAAACTTACAGCTCACTGATATATTGTGCTTGCGGAGTTTACGTAATCAGCGGGTGTTTCCGTAGGTCATGAACGGAGTTCGCACAAACAATCTTATGAGCCGATTCATTCTACGTCCGGACTCCACGGAAGCTTCAATATCTCTCAGCGGCGGCAAAGGCACTAATCTGGCGAAGATGGTACGCGCCGGCTTCCCCGTTCCCCCGCATTTCATCATCACCACTGTTGCCTACCGCGCGTTCATCGCTGCCAACGACCTGCAAGCGCAAATCGAGGAACTCGGTCGCGTCAGACGTTCTGACGATGTGAAGGCTCTGGAGACCGCATCGCGTACCGTCCGTGGTCTGTTTGATCAAGGGTCAATCCCCAAAGGAATCGTACAGGAGATCATTGACGACTACAGGTATTTGGCGGAGTCAGCCCGCAGCCTTGAAGCCGGAGCGCCGGGAACCATCTATCTGCCCGCCCCCACCCTTCGCACCGTGCCATCCGTCCTGCACCCATTACCTGTCGCCGTGCGCTCCTCCGCCAACGCCGAAGACCTCCCCGAAGCCAGCTTCGCCGGGCAGCAAGAGACGTTCCTCAACGTGTGTGGCGAAGAGTCGTTAATGACGGCCGTCAGGCGTTGCTGGTCGAGTCTGTGGACGGCGCGTGCCATGACTTACCGGATGCACCAGGGCATAGACCCGACAACGATCAGTCTCGCCGTCGTCGTCCAGCAAATGATTGCCGCCGAGGTGGCGGGCGTCCTCTTCACTGCCAACCCGCTCACGGGTAATCGTGACGAGGTCTTCATCAACGCCGCGTGGGGCTTGGGAGACGCCATCGTGGGCGGACAGGTGACGCCGGATACCTTGATCGTGGATAAAAATGCCGGGCGCGTCAAACAGGTGACGGTAGAAGATAAGGCGGTGATGAGCATTATGGGCGCGTCGGGTACGACGGAGACGCCCGTCGAGCCACGGCGCCGTCGGCAGACGGCTCTCACACCGGAGCAGGCAGTCAACCTGACCCGTCTGGGGTGCGCGATTGAGGATTACTTCGGCGCACCGCAAGACATCGAGTGGGCTTTGGCCGGTGAAACAATATGTATCCTCCAGTCACGTCCGGTGGTCGCGAGGGGGGGGTTGCGGCCGCCGACGCCGGCGGAAGAGTCCGCCGCGCCCGGCGACGACCGTTGGCCCGCCTGGGGTGAAAAGCCCGCGCAGTCCTTCGACCTGTGGACGATGGCAAACCTGGGGGAGGTCTGGCCCCACCCGGTGAGCCCTTTGATGTGGTCGGGCGTCCCCGGCATCGTGAGCGACGGCAATCGCTATATCCTGCGCGGCCTCAAGTCAGCATGGCTGGACGACATCCAGTGGGCCAAGCGCTTTTATGGCCGCGTCTTCTACAACGAAGGGGCCTTAGCGTATCTGCTCTCGCAGGAGTTGGGACTCCCCGGCACTTTCGTGGATGTCGCGTGGGGAAGCCGACGCCACGCCGACCAGAAGAGTGGGCGTGGATTTCGACCCGCCCGGCTCCTGAGCCAGTTCCCGTTTTTGCTCCGCCTGGCGAGAAGTCAGATGGAGAAGGGGGAGCAGCTCAAGGCGCTCTTCGTACAGATTGACTCCTGGATGGAAGACTTCAACGGGCGCAGCTTTGCCGGGGTCAGCGACCAGAACCTGTTTGACGAATTTCTGGTCTGGATGGGGCACCTCAAGAGATCAATCAATCTGCAATTTGAGATGAGCGGCCTCGCCCTTACCTCGTTCGCACTGCTGGAACGCCTGCTGGATCGCTGGCTCGAGCGTAAGGACCTGGCCCAGACGATGATTACAGGTCTTTCAGGAATCTATGCCGCCGACATGGGGCCGGCGTTGTGGGGGATCGCGCAGACGCTTCGCCGTCAGGGTCTGGCCGAGGTCGTGCTGGAGAACGAACCGCGGCAGGCGTTGACATGTCTGCGCGGCATGTCCCGCGCACAGCCGTTCGTCGAGGCGCTCGATTCGTTTCTCCGGCGCCACGGCCACCGTTGTCCGAATGAAGGGGAATGGTTACTCCCCCGCTGGGCCGACGCCCCGGAGCAGATCGTCGAGATGATCGCCGGCTATTTGCGGGCCGGGGGCCAGATCGACCCGACGGAGACGAGTCTGCACCAGGCCAGACGGCGCGAGGAGGCCGAGGCGTGGGCGGCAGACAATCTTGACTTCGCGCGCCGTAGACTTTTCCGGTACGTCCTCGCGAGAACACAGTCAGCCGTGCGCCTGCGTGACAACGGCAAGAGCTACTACATGAAAGTGATGTTCCCGATGCGCCGGATCGGGGTGTTGTTCGGAGAGCGCTGGACCAGACTCGGTTGGCTGCGAGAGCCGGAGGACATCTTTTTCCTGACCCTTCCCGACGTCGAGCGGATTCTCCAGGCCGGTGATCCGGCGGCGGCCAATCTCGACTTACCCGCGCTGGTCGCCGCCCGGCGTCGGAGTTATGAATACTGGTTCGAGGTTGAAGCCCCGGAGGTCATCGGCGCGGACGGCCGGCCCGTGACGACGGATGCGGTGAGCGACGCGACCCCAGACGTGTTGCGGGGCATCGCCGCGAGCGGGGGGCGGGTTCGGGGGACGGCGCGAATCATCCACGACCCGCAAGAAGCGGCCCGACTCCGGCCGGGCAGTATCATGGTCACGCGCGCGACAGACCCCGGCTGGACGCCTCTGTTTTTTCTCGTGGCCGGCATGGTGCTCGAGGTCGGCGGCCAGCTCTCTCATGCGTCCATCGTCGCGCGCGAGCTTGGCCTCCCGTCCGTGGTCAACGTCCCTCACGCCACGAGCGCGATACGCGACGGGCAGACTATCACGGTCGATGGGACTACCGGGCGCGTCTACCTGCACGAGGCCGGCGATGAGAGTTCAACCGAAGGGCTGGGCTGAGCAGCGGCCCCGCACGCCTGGCCGCCGCCTTCAGCGAATACTTTGCCGCATGCCGAGGAGATAGCCGAGCAGTGAGATCAGTTGGTGCGCCACGACGAGGACGACGAAAGAGATTAAAACGAGCGGCCCGCCAGGCCACACCCAGAAAAGCAGGAGCGGCCAGATCGCGAATAACGAATCAACCTGATCCCACAAATAGAAGGCGGGGGCCAGCAGACCTCTGGCCGCCTCGCCCGGTGCGATGCCGAGCTGCCGCTTGACGAATGAGTTCGAAAGCTCGCCTAAGACTGCCCCGCCGCCCAGCACCATCCCCAGCCCGAAGATGTTTGCCTGACCGTAGTCAATTACAGCCCAGTCGCCCGCCCTGTCCTTGACGACATACTTCTGTAGGGCGACCGTGAGGATGCAGCCGGCCACCATGCACACCGCACCGCGCCAGGTTTTGTTGTCGCCGAAGAGACGGCGTCCGCGGAAGGTCGCGCCGCTGTCAATTGGTCGCCTGCTCCAGGCGAGCAAGTCGTAGCGCAAGACCAACCCCGACAAGACCACCGCCGGCAGCAGGGGCAGCAGCAGGTACATGGCCTGGGCGGTAGCTGTGCAGAGCCTCTCCATTTGGACTGCCGCCCCGCGCCTCAGTTGCAAGGGGGCGAATGACGCGGAGAATGAAAGAGGGCGCCCCATCCTCGTTGGAACAGAGGGATGCAGGTCGGCCCGCGCAGGTTAGAAGTAGTAGACGGCGCAACCTACTTGGACCCCTGTCGCGACGTTGATGATCAAACCAACGTCGCCCGCCCCGACAAGATTTCGCTCGACGGCGAATTGCAGCGCGTAAGGCAGCGAAGACGTGAAGTAGTCCTGACCGTCGTCGGCGATGTCAACGAACTTGTCTTTCGTGACGCCCAACGCGCGGCTCAACCTTGTGACGAATGCCGAAGAGATTTGCGGGGGGAAGATCATCCTGACCAGCGAAATGTCCAGGCCCTCGGCCGCGAGCAGTTCCTCGACGGCGGCGGGGATGCATTTCAGATAGACCTCTTCGATCTCCGTTTCGGCATTCTTTTCAATGTGCAGATAAGTCGTGCCGTGCGTGTGGCGGGCGTAGGTCACGAAGTCGTCGAGATGTTCGGTGAAGTCCTTGAATACGAAATTGCCGAAACCCGTGCCCGAATCGGCGCTCGGCTCCAGAATCATCGCGGAGCCGGTCTCCTTCAGGCCCCGCAGCGTGTCAGGAGCTACTTCGGCGTTGTTTTCGATCTCGGAGGCGACAATCAAGGCGTTGTCGTATACCCGCGCCTCGATCATCTGAATGGCGGTGTGACAGGCGCTCAAAAAGCCGAGGGCGCCGTTAAAGAGGTCGAAGGCAAAGCACTTGTTCTGCTCCTGCGACTCGATGGCGTCATTAATCCCCACTTCGCCCGCCAATATCGCGGCAATGGCCGGCTCACTGATCCCGTTGTTCCGGTACACCCCGGCGCACATGAGAAGCTCGATGTCACCCCTGTCATATTTCGACTTGCCGAGGCAGTCGAGCGCCGCGATCTTGGCGAGCTCAATGGAGTCCCTCGTCGTGTGCCCCCCCTGCGGGATAAGCCCTATGCTCTCGACCCTGACTTTGACCGAGCGCGGCGGCAGGGCAGGCGTGCGCGCGGGTTCCGCATCGATTTTGGGAGTAGATCCGCCGTTCGATTGATTCCGGCGCAGGCGGTCAGGCAAGTCGTCGAAGGTGTAGAGCACCGTGCCCGTCGTTAGCCCGGAGGCGGTCACGCTGAAGACCACTTTGTCTCCGGCATTGATTCTGTTATTCAGAATGTTGTCCATTAAGGCGACGACGTGGCTGGCGGTCGCCGTGTTCCCGCGCTCCGCGAGGTTGACGATGACATTGCCCTCGTGGCAAACCTTCCGAGCGTAATGCTTGTTAATCTCCCGCACGGCATCCCTGAGTACCCTTTCGGTCGTCTGGTGCATGATTAGGTGCTGAACAGCGTCCGGCGACCAACCTCCGCGCTTCAGGATGTGGACTGAATGCGCTACCGCCTGCTTGATGCCGACCGCCGAAAGCTTCAACGCATCCGTGACCATGATGGCGCCGCCGTGCTCCTGCTTCGTCGCCTGGGCGACACAATATGAAGAGTAGCGACCCAGCGTGTACAAATCTATTTCGTGAAAGCCGACCCCGTCGTCCGGCGCTTCCTCCAAAATCATTGCGGCCCCCGCGTCGCCGAGGGTCAGGCAGGCCAGGCGCGAGTCCAGATACTCGCTGATCTCCTTTTGCGCGGTCAGCGTCAGGTGAGAGATGTATTCGCCGCTGACCACCATGCCGCGCCGAATGCGCCCGGCCTTGATGAACGCGTCAACGATGCTCACGGCGGTAAACATTCCTGCGCAGGCGTTGGTGATGTCGAAGACGAGGGCGTTGTCGAATCCGAAGCAGTGTTTGAGTTTGATCGAGGTGTTGGGTTCGAAGGAGAATCGGAAATCGGGGCCGTCGTACCGGGAGATGTTACAGCAAATCAGGAGGTCGATGTCGCGCGGGCGGTATCTGGAGTTGTCTAAGCAATCGGCCGTCGCCTTCTTCGCCAGATCGACGGAGAACTCGTCCTCCCCGGCCATCCGTCTGACTTTGATGCCCGTGAGGTGTTGCAGCGGGAAGCGCACCTTGTTTTTGCAGGCTCGCAAAACCTCGTCGGTGGAAACCGTTTTCGGGGGAAGATACACCCCAATACTTTCAATCAGTGAGTTGATCTTGCCCATTATCGTTTAACCTCGCACTCGAACCCTTGAAGACCGCTGTGGCGGCCGCGAGCAGAAGCACCCTGGTGCTTGCAGGATTGGCACTCGACCGTGTTGCCAGCGGAGTCGGCCGATGCTCAAGCTCCGCCAGGCGACGAGGTGGTTCACTCGGCTTGAGGAGTCTGTGCGACCTTGGCCGCCGCCGCCAGCCCGGCTACGGTCTGGTATTCGAACAGCAACTCCGGGGCGAAATGCAGCCCCCTGTCTTCAGCCTTGGCGACGATGTCCAAGGCTTGTATGGAGGCCCCCCCCAACTCGAAGAAGTTGTCGTGGACGCCGACCTTTTCAATGCCGAGCGCCCCGGCCCATAACTCGGTCAGTATCTTCTCGACGGGTGTCCGGGGAGCAACGAAATCCTCAGCCAGCGTCGGTCGCGCCACGTTGGGCGCGGGGAGTGCCCGCCGATCAACCTTCCCGTTGGGCGTCAACGGAAACGCGTCGAGCACCACGAACGCGGACGGCACCATGTACTCCGGGAGCTTTTCCTTGAGGAAGTCGCGTAATTCACTGACCGACAACCCGGTGCCGTTCTGGGGGGTGGCCAGCTTACGTTCCGCAGCGAATTGCACCTGCTCGCGTCCCCCGCCCGCATGGGAATCTCGGGCAACGACATAAGCCACCAGGCGTTTTTCGCCCGCCTGATCCTCGCGGGCGACGACTACGGCCTCCTGTACGGCCGGGTGCTGATCCAGCGTCGCCTCAATCTCCCCCAGTTCCATGCGGAAGCCTCGTATCTTTAGCTGGTGGTCAACCCGCTGGAGAAAATCAACACTGCCGTCGGGCAGGCGGCGGGCCAGGTCGCCGGTTCTGTAAAGTCGTCCACCCGGTTCGTTATTGAAGGGGTCGGGGACAAACTTGACGGCCGTCAAGTCGGGCCGGTTGAGATAGCCTCTGCCCAGACCTTCGCCGCCGACATACAGTTCACCCAACACGCCGACGGGTACTGGCTGCATGTGCGAGTCGAGCAGATAAATTTGAGTGTTGGCAATCGGGCGTCCGATGGGCACCCCCCTCTCACCTGGAGTCACCTGTTGAATGGCTGACCAGATCGTCGTCTCCGTCGGCCCGTACATGTTCCACAGCACCGCACACCTCTCCGACAGTTGGTTCGCCAGTTCACGAGGCAGGGCTTCACCGCCGCAGAGGATTTTCAAATTCCTGTCGCCCCGCCACCCGGCTTTCAGCAGCAGTCGCCACGTGACCGGCGTCGCCTGCATCATCGAAGCGCCGGACGACTCTAAACTCTTGACGAGTTTGGTGCCGTCGGAGGCCACGTCCCGACCGGCAATCACCACCTGCGCCCCGACCGCCAGCGGGAGGAGGAGTTCCAGTGCGGCAATGTCGAATGAGAGGGAGGTGACGGCGAGGAGTACATCCTGACCCGTCATTCCGGGCTGAAGCCGCATCGAGTGAAGGAAGTTGACGACCGCGCGGTGCGAGATTTGCACCCCTTTGGGTCTGCCAGTCGAGCCGGAGGTGTAGATCACGTAAGCCAGGTTGTCCGACGCACTCTCGGGAGCGGGGTCTTCCGTGCCCTCGCTGCCAATCGTCTCCCGATTCACGTCCAGGCAGACGACGTGCCCCGTGTATTCGGGAAGGTTTTCGAGAAGGTGACTCTGCGTCAACAGCACCGGCGCTCGTGCATCTTCGAGCATGAAGGACAAGCGTTCTCTCGGCAATGCCGGATCAAGGGGCACGTACGCGCCCCCGGCCTTGAGAATGCCGAGCAGGCCGATCAGCATGTCCAGAGAACGCTCGACGCAGAGGCCGACGAGCGTCTCAGGGCCGACGCCGAGCTTTCGTAGCGAGTGCGCCAAGCGGTCGGCCCGCCGGTTCAGCCCACGGTAAGTGAGCTGTTCGTCTTCAAAGCTCGCCGCGACCCTGTCGGGAATGAGTCCCGCGCGGGACTCGAAAAGCTGATGAACGCAGCGCTCCTTCGGGTAATCCTTCTGAGTGTCATTCCACTCCCGGAATAACTGATAACGCTCCGCCCCGCTCAAGAGCGGCAGGGCCGAAAGGCGCTGTTCGGGATTGACGACAATGTTTTCCAGAAGGGATCGTAAATGTCCCGCCATCCGCGCGATGGTCGAGGCGTCGAACAAATCCACGTTATATTGTACAGAAGCGGAGAGCTGTTCCCCGACCTCGAACATGGTTAAGGTCAAATCCAAGGCCGCCCCTCTCTGGCCGGAGGAGAAAAATTCTATCGGGAGCTGACCGTTATCCGCCCCAAGCGCTGGCTCGCCCGCGCCGGGCGGCGTCCCCCTCTGCTCCGCCGGCCGGCGGGGCTTATCCCAGATGAACATCACCTGAAAAAGTGGCGTGTGACTGGCGTCGCGGGTGGGCTGGAGCCGGTCGATCAGGAGCGAGAACGGGTAAGCCTGATGCTCCAGGGCGGCAAGCACGGTCTGACGCACCTGCCCGAAGAATTCCTTGAACGTCATGTGTCCCGCGACGCGCGCCCGAAGGACGACGGGGTTGATGAGATAGCCTACGATCTGTTCCAGCCCCTGCCGGTCGCGCAGCGCCGTGGGCGAGCCTACAAGGATGTCTTCCCGGCCCGTGTAGCGATGGAGCAATATCTGAAAAGCCGCTAGGATGGTCGTGAAGAGAGTTCCGCCTTCGGCCTTGGTGAGCGTCTTGAGCCGCGCGACTACTTCTTCGCTGAGCTTGAAATTGTGCGAGGCACCGCGGTACGTCTGCACGAGCGGCCGGGGGCGGTCCGTCGGAAGACTCAACCTCGCCAGCTCGCCGGAAAGCTGTTGCGACCAGTAGCCCCAGAGTCGTTCGCCCTCTTCACCGGCGAGCATCTCAGACTCCCACCGGACGAAATCCACGTATTGCGGATGAGCACGGGGCAAGGGCGCGCGCCGGCCGTTCAGTTCCGCGACGTACAAAGCGCGGAGTTCGTGCATCAGAATGTCGAGTGACCACACGTCAACCGCGATGTGATGCACCACCAGTAGAAGGATGTGATCGGTCGGCGAGCGGGTGAACAGGCGTATCCGCATGACGGGGCCGCGCTCCAGTTGGAAGGGCCGGTCGGCCTCGTCGAGGAGTCGCCCGTTGACTCTCTCCCGACTCCAGTCCGTCGCGTCAGTCGCCTCGAAGGGGACTGGCGCGTGCTGATGAATCCGCTGAACAGCCTTGCCCTGCGACACGCCGTAGACCGTTCTCAGGGAGTCGTGGCGATCAATCAAAGCCTGAAGCGCGCGCCGCAACGCCTCGACATCCACTCTGAAGCGCAGACGCACCGCGTGCATGATGTTGTACGCGACGCTCTCCGGCGCCAACTGGTAGAGAAACCACAAGGCGCTCTGGCCGTGCGAGAGGGGGTGAGCCGACGGAGTCTGGCCGACTCTCTGTTGCAGCTTCTCCGCGAGAAGCCGGCGCTTCTCCTCTGGAGAGAGTTCAGAAAGTTTCATGGCCTTCCTCCGCCAACAGGCTGACGAGCGTGGAGTTCACCTCTGCGTCTGAAATCTGATCGATGTTCGCCAACAGCTCGACCGCTTCCGAGTGGGTGATACTTTCGCCCGCGCCCAAGCTCCCGTCTTCCGCCGCTGCGGCGCCCCCCGCGCCCGCCGTGTCGGAATCGGAAGGCTTCGACGTGGGTGAGGCCGTCAACTGTTGGAATACCTGTGGGGCGAGGTCGGCAATGCTCTGCCCCTGAAGGAACGCCGTCATCGGGACGCGCACGCCCAGATCGGCGTCGATACGATTCTTCAATTCGATAGCCATCAGGGAGTCGAGGCCGATGTTCACGAGGGGCGTTTGCGCATCCACCCGGTGAACGGAGGTGCCCAGCACCTGGGATACTTTTTCGAGCGCGTATTGCTCAAATAATTTCTGGCGGAGTGCCGGCCCGGATGAAATGAGCTGACGATGTAGCTGCGCATTCATCTGCTGCGGCGGCGCGTCGGCACTGAGATGGATGCGCGACTCCCGCATCAACTGCGAAAGAACCGGCGAGGCGGAAGCCGACGGTGAAGCCTTGAAAAACTGCGGCCAGTCGAACTTGACGGCGGCGACTTGGGTCAGGTCTTGTCGAATCGAATGCTCCAGGATTGCCATTCCCTGCGCCGGCGAAATACTCCCGATTCCCTGTAGCGCGAGCCGCTCTTGCGCACCGCTCGTCCGAGCCACCATACCCGCCTGGCGCCAAGGCCCCCAGTTGATGCTCAGGGCGGGCTGCTTCCGGGCACGACGGTAATGGGCCAACGCATCCAAAAAGGCGTTGGCCGCCGCATAATTTGCCGCTCCCTGGCCTAACCAACCCAGCATCGATGGGATCGCGGAAAAGAGGATGAAAAAGTCCAGAAAGTCTTCCGCCAACAGGCGATGGAGGAGCCACGCCCCGCCGACCTTGGGCCGTAAAACCGCGTCCAGTGAGTCGCCATCGAGCTTGAGCAGGGTGCTGCCCTTGACGACGCCCGCCGCGTGTACGACGCCCCGTATCGGAGGACGCCCTTCACCTCGAAACGCTTCAAAGAACGAGGTCATATGCCGCTCGTCGGCGACATCGACCGAAGCAAGATGCACGTCCGCACCAAGCGCCTCCAACTCCTTGACGGCCCCGACGCGGCTTGCCAGCTCGCCTTCGTTTCCGACCCGGTCCCAGTCCGAGCGTTTCGGGAATCTGGTGCGCGAGAGGATAACCAGATGCCGCGCTCCCCGCTCTACCATCCAACGGGCCGTCAGGAGGCCGAGTCCGCCCGTCCCCCCGGTAATCAAGTAACTGCTATCGTCCCGCAATTCGATTGGCGACTGACTCTCAGGCGGCCGGCGCGCGCGCGCGAAGCGGGCCACGTAGCGCTGCTGTTCACGGAAAGCGATCTGATCTTCGCCGCCGGAATCCCGGACTTCCCTCCACACCGCCGTCGCCGCCTCGCCGGCGGGGGTGTGAGGGTCAAGGTCTATTAGCCCCCCCCAAAAGTTGGGATGCTCCTGCGCGAGTGTGCGACCCAGCCCCCACAACGTCGATTGGGCGACGGCCACGGGAGCGGGCGTGCCTATCACCGCCTGCGCTCCTTGCGTAATCAGCCACAGACGCGCCGGCTCTCGCCAGCCCATCCGAGCCATGCACTGAACCAAGTGCAACACGCTGACGCAGCCCAGCGTCCGCGTCTCCTCCAAAGATTCCAGCGTCGTCTCTGCCGGCGAAAGATTATCGAGGCTCCAGAAATGCACCACGCCGCGACAGGATTGCCGGCCGGTGCCGAAAAGCTCGACCAGGATTTCCTCCAGGTCTTCCGCCCGCCCCGCGTTGACTCGAAACTGATTCTCACCCACACGCTCGAACGCCTCACCCGGAGCAATCAAGACACATACTGCGCCCTGCGCTTCGAGAAGCGACGCGAGTGCTTCGCCCGCCCCCTTGCCGTCTGCAAAGATCAGCCAGGTTTCCGGTTGGCCCGCGGGAGGAACTTCCCCGACCGTCTGCGCCCCCTCATGCGCCCTGGGTTGCCACTGCATCTCATATAACAGATCGGCGAGCAGACCCTGTCTCGCCTGCTGAGTGGGAGGCCCCGCCTGTTGCAGCCGCATGCCGGACACTTCCACCAACAACTCACCGTCTTCATTCAGGAGTCGCACGTCGCCTTCGAACGCGTCCGGCGAGTCGTCAATGCCCGAGCGGAGGACGGCGTGGCTCCAGACCTTCTTATCGGGGCGGCTGTGAATTTTGAACTCGCGCAACCCGACGGGGACGTAGAGTGTGCCCCTGCTGTGCAAAAAGGCGGCGCCGCCCAGAGTTGCCGTCAGCACCTGGCAACACGCGTCGAGAAAGGCGGGATGTATTTCGTAGAGGGTGGCTTCCCTCTCCAGAGACTCCAGTAGCGCCACGCGGCCTAACGCCTCTCTGTCGCCCCGCCACAAGCGCTCTATGCCCCGAAAGCTGGAACCCAGATTGATGCCGTGTTCATCGAATCTGCCGTAGAAATCCGCAATGGCAATCTCTTCCTGACAACGGGCTTTAATTTCTCCCAGCAAGTCTTCGTGTCGCGCGCGGGTGTGCGGTTCCGCGTGATTGGGGTCGGGGCTGCCGCCCACGCCGGCGCTCGAAATGAGAGCAGTTGAGCCATCACCCACGGACAACCGCGCCCTGTCGGCAGCCTGTGCGATGAATGCTTCGGAACCGGACAGTTCTTTCAGACGATTTAAATGTGGCAGGCTTTGCAGGACGGTATCAACGTCAACCCCGAAATCCAACTGGCAGGCGATTTCATTCACGCCGATGGTTTTCAGTTGTCCGACGAACGCCAGAGAGTCTTCCGGGGTTCCGAACAGAACGCGTTTTTCGGAGAGCAGGCGCTCGAAGACGAAGTCGAGATAGTCCTTCAGGTCATTCTCGGACAGCTTCGCCAGATCGATTTTCTTCCCCCTGCTGTAAGCGATGGCGTTGAGGAGGTATGAGGCCGACCTCAGATACTGACAGAAGGACGTGCGCGCCTGCTCGCGTACTGTGTCCGGCTCGGCCCCGATGAACGTGTGTAGCATCAGCGAGACTTCGCGCGCCTGCGGATCAAACCCGTGCTTCGCCAGCGACTCACGGTAGCGCCTGATCTTCTCCGCCAACTCTTCGACGCTGTGATTGAACATGTGGGTCAGGAGATTGGCGCCGATCTCACCCGCCTTGACGAAGGTCTCGACGTTACCGGCGGAGGTGATCCAGATCGGCAACTCGCGCTGGACGGGCGTCGGGTAGGTTCTAATTTCCACGCGCTTGCCGTCCCCGCCGGCGCGGGCGACCGTCTCGCCGCGCCACAACTGCCGTACCGTCTCGATGCCGCGATACATCTCCTCGTGGCGATCCCCGTACCGCTCCGGGAAAAACACGAAATCGTCGGGGTGCCACCCCGACGCGAAGGACAGCCGGACTCTGCCCGCGGAGAGGTTATCAACGACGGCCCACTCCTCCGCAACCCGCACCGGATCATGTAAAGGCTGCACGACGCTGCCGGCCCCCAGCTTGATCTGTTTGGTCTCCCTCGCCAGCGCCGCCTGCAAGACTGCCGGGTTCGGAAACAGGCATCCGTCCTGTGTGAAATGACGCTCCGGTATCCACACCGACGAGAACCCCTGGCGGTCGGCGAATTTCGCGCTCTCGATCACCAGGTGGTACTTATCGCTTCGCGAAGACGCCTCACCGCTGGCAAAGAAAATCAGACCGAAGCTCATGCGTCTATCGCGATTTTGTCCGGCCGGAGGTCTCATAAGGTTCATTCAGAGTTATAACAGAAGACGCGGCGAGGTCGAGCTACAATCGTGCGTTATAAGCTGCCGCGCCGCTTCTATACGTTCCACCGGGGCAATAGTGAGTACTGAAAGCTTCCCTCCCCTTCATGCGAGGTCTCGCGCCTTGATTCATTGTGAGCTGACCCTTCCCGAAGCGTGCAGGTTCCACGCTTCGGCGCGGAGTTCGTTGCCTGCCGTGCTGCTGTAGACGCCGAAGGAGGCTTCGCCGTTTCCGTCGGGGGTGATGATGATTTGAATGACGGGCGAACTGCCTTCGGGCAGGAAGAGAGCTTTTACTAATTCCAGCTCCGCCAGAGTATGTTGGCCGGCCCCGAAAGCCTGCGCGGCGGCGGCCTGTATCATCTCCACGTAAACGGAAGTGGGCAACACCGTCTGCCCGACGATCTGGTGATCGTTCAGGTAGGTGAGGCTTCGTTTATCCAGCTTGACCTGCCAGATGTGGCACCCCGGCGGAGAGGCCAACTGTAGATGGGCGCCCAGCAAAGGGTGTTGATGTCCGTTACTTGAGGTTCGCGGGGCCTGGGGCTGGTAGTGATGTTTGCCGGCCGTCTCTTCGATGTCGAGCCAGTAGCGTTCCCGCTCGAAGGGGTAGGTGGGCAGAGAAACCCGTTGACGCTGGTAGCCTCGGTCGAACGCCGCCCAATCCAGGTCCACTCCTTTAACATGGAGTTCGGCCACGCTCTCTATGAGCACTCGCCAGTCGTCATGCCCTCGCTTCAAACTCGGCAGCCAGGTCTGTGCGCCGCCCGACAGGCAACGCTCTCCCATATTTATCATTGAGGGGGTGGGACCGATCTCGACGAACACTTCATAACCCTGTTCGGCGAGGGTTTGCACGCCGGCGGAGAACAGCACCGTCTCACGAGCGTGGCGCCGCCAGTAGGGGGCATCCACCTTTTCACCCACCTCCAGCGTGCGGCCCGTGAGATTAGAAATGAGCGGGACGCGCAAGCTTTCGTACCGGACGTGGCGGGCCACGCCCTCGAAGGCGTCGAGCATCGGCTCTATTAAAGGCGAGTGGAAGGCGTGTGAAACCCTTAGCGGGCTGGCCGACATGCCTTCGTCCTCCATCCGTTGTAAGACCGTTTGCAGCGCCTCCTGCTCGCCCGAAATCACGGTATGATGCGGCCCGTTGACGGCGGCGATCACGGCCCGCCCCCCGAAGGAGGATAGAATCTCTGCCACCCCGGCCCGGCCGGCGAACACCGCCGCCATCATCCCTCTCTCCGGAAGAGCCTGCATGAGGCGTGCCCGCTCGGCGACTAATCGGAGTCCCTCTTCCAGACCGAAGGCCCCGGCCACGCAGGCCGCGACATACTCCCCCACGCTATGACCCATCACGGCGGACGGAACCACTCCCCACGACTGCCACAGCTCCGCCAACGCATACTCCAGCGCAAACAGCGCGGGCTGCGTGTAGGCCGTCTCATCCAGGAGCGAGGTCTCACCCGCCTCTGGATAGAGCGCTGAGAGCAGCGGGCGCTCCAGGTAAGGGCGGAGGATGTGGTCACACCTCGTTAACGCCTGGCGGAATGCCGGCTGAGTGTCGTAAAGGCGACGCCCCATCCCGACGTACTGTGGGCCTTGACCCGTAAAGAGAAAGACGACCCTCGGACGAATCCCGCCCGGCGCCTGCCCGGTATGCCCGCCGGTCGTCTCCCCGGCCGCGAAGGCGGACAGTAGTTCGCGCAAGTGCGTCGCCGAAGCGGTGGTGACGGCGACGCGGTGTTTGAAATGGACGCGCCCCGCGTTTGCGGTGAAACAAACGTCTGCGACTGACATCGCGGGACTCGCCGCCAGATGCGCCGCGTAACGGCCTGCCAAAGCTCGCAGGGCACTCTCACTCTGTGCCGAGACTGTCAGGACATGCAGGGGGCGCTCGGCCTCACACGCCTCGCGTTCGAGGGAGGGGGCTTCGCCGAGGATTACGTGCGCGTTGGTGCCGCCGAAGCCGAATGAACTCACCCCGGCAAGGCGGGGCACGGCTCCCTTCGGCCAAGCCTGACGCGCGGTGGGGATCGTGAAGGCCGTTTCCGCAAGCGAAATATAAGGGTTGAGTTTTTTTAGATGGAGGTGCGGCGGAATCTCTTCGTTTTGCAGCGCCAGTGCTACTTTCATCAAGCTGGCGATGCCGGCGGCCGCCTCCAGGTGGCCGATGTTGGTCTTGACAGAGCCGAGCGCGCAGGGCTGAGCGGGCACACGCCCTTGCATGTAGACGGTCTTCAGTGCCTCAAACTCAATGGGATCACCCAGGGGTGTGCCGGTGCCGTGTGTCTCGACGTAGCTAATCTGGCCCGGCGCCGCCCCGGCCTTCTCAAGCGCTTTGCGAATGACCTCCTGCTGAGAGAGTTCATTCGGCGCCGTGAGTCCGTTGCTGCGGCCGTCCTGGTTGACCGCCGAACCCTTGATCAGGGCGACGATGTGATCTTTATTCTCGAGCGCGTCCGACAGGCGTTTGAGAATAATCACGCCGCATCCTTCGGAGCGGACGTACCCGTCGGCGTCGGCGTCGAAAGTCTTGCAGCGCCCGTCGCCGGCCATCATCCGTGCCCGCGAGAATGTTATCGTCAACTCCGGGGAGAGGATGAGATTCACCCCCCCGACCAGGGCCAGGTCGCACTCCCCGGCGCCCAAGCTCTTGCAGGCCAGATGAACCGCGACCAGCGATGAGGAGCACGCCGTGTCAATCGCCATGCTCGGCCCCTTCAAGTCGAGGAGGTAGGAGAGGCGGTTCGCGGCGATGCTCAGAGCATTCCCCGTACCCGTGTAGGCATCGATGAGGGTGTGATGCCCCAGTTGGATGCGGCCATAGTCGTTACTTGAGATGCCGACGAACACTCCCGTATTTGTCGCCCCCAGGCGCTGCGGCGCTTGGCCGGCGTCTTCCAACGCCTCCCAAGCGACTTCCAGCAGGAGGCGCTGCTGCGGGTCCATCCGCGCGGCCTCCCGTGGAGAGATTCCGAAGAAGTGGGGATCAAACTTGTCCACCTCCCTGAGGAAACCGCCCCAACGGACGCTCGCCCCGCCCGGAGTTTCGAGGTCCGAGTCGTTGAAGGGATAGAGTTCCCGCCGCTCGACCGAAAGCTCTGTGACGGCGTCCGTGCCGTCGCGCAGCAACCGCCAGAAAGCTTCCGGGTTCTCGGCGCCCGGGAAACGACAACCGAGGCCGATGATCGCGAAAGTTTCTTCCTCCGGCTTCACCGGCGGGACTGGGGCTAAGCCGCGCACCTCGACGCCGGCCTCGCGCGACAGATGACGCGCGAGCGACTCGATGTTTGGGTAGCTCCAAACCAGCGTCGCCGATAACGATCGCTTCAGCAGGGTCTCTAATTCTCCGGCCAGCGCCACTGCTTGAACAGAGTCCAAACCATACTCAAGGAACGGGCGTCGGCTGTCGGTCATCTTCGAATCGATGCCCGTCAGCGCGGCAATGCGCGAAATCAGCCAGGCTTCCAGTTCGGCCGCACTCCACGCCTCGCCCCCCGCGCGCGCCGCCACGCCCGTAATGCCGTCCCCCACCGACGAGACCTGGGCACCCGCCGCGGCCTCCGGCGCCGCGGGCGACCGCCACGCCTTCACGGCTTTTAAGGTTTCATCGAGAAACATTTTGCGGCAGGCGTGCCGTTTTATTTTTCCGCTGGAGGTCTTGGGGATGCTTAGAGTTTTGACTAGAACCAGGGCATGAATCTGCAAGTCGTGGCTCTCCACCACCGCCCTGCGGACGGCCTCGAACATCTCGTCCATCCCGGCATTTCTGTAGTGACGATCAATCTCGTAAACGATGACCAGCCGCTCTTCACCGGCGACCTCTACGGAGAATGTTGCGCCATGCCCGGAGCGGAGCGCCGGGTGAACTTGCTCTACCGTCCTCTCGATGTCTTGCGGATAATGATTGCGGCCCCGGATGATAATCAGGTCTTTGAGCCTGCCGGTGACGACTAGCTCCCCGTCGCGGGTGAACCCTAAGTCTCCGGTGCGCAGGAAGGGGCCTTCGCCCGAATCCTGTAAATAAGCTCTGAACGTGTGTTCGGTCTCCGCGGGGCGATTCCGGTAGCCAAGCCCGACGCTAGGGCCTGAGACCCAGATCTCACCCACCTGATCGGGCGCGCACCTGGTGAGGGTTTCCGGATTGGCGATGACGATTCGCTGGTCGAGCAGGGCGTTCCCACATCCGACCAGTGTCCGCGCTCCCCTCTCTTCGGGGCCGGCCTCGATCACGTCGCCACGTTCCAGCCCCTCCGCCTTCACCACGAGGGTCTTCGGCACGCCCGGCCCCAGACCACCGGAGGCCAACAACGTCGCTTCAGCCAGTCCGTAGCACGGGTAGAAGGAGTCTGCGCGGAAACCGCATGGTTCGAAAGCTTCGGCAAACCGCCTCAAGGTTTCGTGGTGAATGGGTTCGGCGCCGCAGAAGGCGGTGGCCCAACTACTCAGGTCGAGGGTCGCCCGTTGTTCGGCAGTAATCTTATCGAGACACATCTGATAGGCGAAGTTGGGCGCGCCACTGATAGTGCCCCGGTAACGTGTGATTGCCTGCAACCAGCGCACGGGCTGCTGGAGGAAAGAGGCCGGCGCCATCAGGATGCCCGGCCCTTTCACGTACATCGGTTCCAGAACGCCGCCGATGAGGCCCATGTCGTGATAGCTCGGCAGCCAGAAGATGCCCTTACTTTCGTTCGGGATTTGGAAGCCGACGCGGATCACCGCCAGGTTATGCATCAGGTTGGAATGACTCAAGACGACCCCTCTGGAATCGCCCGTAGAGCCGGAGGTATATTGAATAAAGGCCGGGGCGTCTACGTTCGACGCAGGCTCTTGCCACTCACTCCCGGCGTCTGCCGGAATGTCCTTCTCAATCAGCCATCGCAGGGCAGCCAGTTCCGGCGTGCTGGCAAAGCGACGTTCGATGTCCGACAGGATGGAGCTAGTGGCGAGGGCCAATTTCGCCTGCGCGTCGGTGACGATGGTTTTGAGCCGCAGCAGTTTCTGGTTCTGCCTGGGCGGGTAGACGGGGACGGCGATCACTCCCGCGTAGAGGCAACCAAAGAAGGCGGCGATATATTCCAGGCCCGGCGGGTAGAGCAATAACGCGCGCTCCCCGGTCATGTCCATTTTTTGCAGCATCGCGCCGATAGCTCTCGCGCGTTGATCAAGCTCCTTGTAAGTAAAAGTGACTTCCTCCGTCTCTCCATCAATCAAGTAGGCGTAGGCCAGCCGGTCGGGTTCGTGAAGCGCCCGATGGCGAAGCAATTCGACGAGCGTGGATGATTCCACGGGATCAGAAAGCTGTTTGTGCACTTGCGAAGTCCCGTTCGGTCATCAGCAACCCTGACGAAAATAGCAGGCCCTTACCTCTTTTCCTGTCTCGCGAACCCAGCCCCTGTGCCTGTCCCCGAAGGAGCTTATTATCCGCATGGGCATAGCTTATAAAGATTTCATCTTTTAGAAGTAGGGGTGAGGTCATGGTGGATCCTCTATTATGAAGGTTTCGCCAAACTGCTTAATGTTGAATTAGCGGAGGAAAAAGGCGATGCCTTCATCATTACCTACCTACTTAATAGGAAGCAATAATGATCACACAGAAAGCTTTCTGTTAGCTTTCTAAGCCACTTGGCTGAAGTATCAAAGGAAACGTGGCTAGGCCAAAGGGACTTTGGTGGTTTGAGGTGTTTAACTTCTACTAGCCGCGAAGACGTAAAGACTTTAAGTTTATGACGGCGGGATTGTCAATGTGTATGCGGCCTGACCGCTTATCACTTTTGAGAGAGGAATAAGGAAGGGTTCATAGCCTGTGGTAGAAGTTCGGGTGTCGAAGCCAGCACTTTTACCGGA
>WUUC01200477.1_pt1 | contig 19581 bp, 13 predicted proteins | sample 6278441 | NCBI WGS metagenome assembly WUUC01 (sample SAMN13675441, study PRJNA597444) | soil metagenome | isolation source: soil | place: USA: Washington | collected 2017-10 | reverse complement strand
GTCGCCGGCCGGTTCATACGACGTGCCCCTCATCGAGCAGGAGCTTTCGGGGCGCGTCCTCGGGGCCTTCTCGTTGGAGGTCGTCGTCCGCCGCTAGGGATTGCGTGACACACCCGCCGCGCGGGCGTCGGCCGACGACGCCCGCGCGCGCCGGAGGGTAACCGAAGATGGAGCGCCACCTGTGTCGCGTCCGCGCGAGCCGGAAGAACACCGCCGTCCTGAAACACCTGAACGCCGCCGGCCGGGTCGTCTTCGACCACTACGCCGCGGCCGACGGCGACTACAGCCTCGTCCTGACCGGCGACGAGATTCGCCTCCTTAAGCTCCACGGCGTGACGGTCGCGCTCCGGGAGAAGCCGAAAGACGCGCCCCGTCGTCGTCGTCGCCCCGCGCGCCGCGACGACGACGACTCGGACGACTTTCTCGCGACCGGGTTCGTCGACGACTACCTCGACGCGGCTGAAGTCGCCGCCCGAATCTCCTCGCTCGCCGCCGAGTTCCCCGCGCTCTGCCAGTTGACCACACTCCCGCACATGACGAGCGGGTACGACGGCTCCGTCGCCTCGCTCTTGGGCCCCGCCGCCGTCCAGATGCTCCGCATCACCGACGACCCGGCCGACCACTCGCGCCCCGGCTTCCTCCTCGTCTGCGGCACGCACGCGCGCGAGTGGGTCAACCCGCTCGTCGCCATCGAATTCGCCGAGCAACTGCTGCGCAACTTCGACCCCGGCAGCGCCGACCCCGAAGTCGCACAGGTCACGCGCATCGTCCAGGAGGGCGACGTCTTCATCGTCCCGGTGATGAACCCGGACGGGCTCAACTTCTCCCGCCACGACGACGAGGACTGGCGCAAGAACCGCCGGCCCAACTCGAATCCGGCCTGCCCGGGCGTCGATCTCAACCGCAACTACGAGGTCTTCTTCGGCGAGGGCGGGTCGTCCCCCTCCGAGTGTTCGGACGGCTACCACGGGCCGGGGCCTTTCTCCGAGCCGGAGAACCGGAACATCCGTTTCATCCTCGAACAGCACCCCAACATCCTCATCGGCGTCGACTCCCACTCGGCGGGGCAGGAGATTTTTCGCCCCACCGCCGCGGGCGGCGTGGCCGTCGCCTCCCTCCCCGTCTTCCCCGACGACGAGGCCGTCTACGCGGAACTGGAGGCGGCCGCGGCCGCGGCCATCCAGGACGTGAGCGGCGTGACCTACGGGACCGGCACGACGAGCAACCACGCCGGGACTTCGGACGAGTACATGTTCTTCGCCCACCGCGTCTTCGCCTTCGACTTCGAGTGCGCGCTCGAACACCGGCCCCCCATCGCCGTGGGGCTCGTCTCGGTGCAGGAGGTGGCGGCGGCGATGAGGACGCTCGCCCTCAAGGCCGTGGACCTGGAGCTGAAGGCGGCCACGCCCGTCAGCGTCGTCCAGTGCATCGACCGCACCGGCAGCATGGTCGCCTTCGGCTACGAGGAGGGCGCGCGCGCCAACGCCCGCCGCTTCATCGACATGATGTCGATTCGCGACGAGGTCGCCGTCGTCAGCTTCGCCGACCCCTCGCCCGAACCGGCCGCCACGCCGCCCGGGGAGCGCGCCGTCGTCGAGTTCCCCCTGACCGAGATTGACGACGCCGGCGACTACGCGGCGGCGCGCGCCGCCGTCGACGGCATCGACTTCGGCGGCTGGACGCCAATCGGCGCGGGGCTGGCGAAGTCGGCCGCAGAGCTGGCCGGCGCGTCGCACCCGAAGGCGGTGGTGCTGCTCTCGGACGGGTTCGAGAACCGCGACCCGCCCACCGCCGACGCGCTCGCCGCGTTCCCGCCGGACGTTCGCGTCTACGCCGTCGCGCTGGGCGGGCTGGCCGACGTTCCGCTGCTCCAAAACGTGGCCGCGCAGACGGGCGGCCAGTTCTACATGAGCCCGACCGCCCTCGGGCTGCATGAGATTTACAATCAGATCAGGTCTGACGTTTCGGACGACGGGCTTGTGCTGAACGAGGTCGGCGGCGAGTCGGACGGGGACGACGCGGCGGCCTCGCCGCACAGCGCATACGTCGAGGCCGGCGCGGCGAAGCTCACTGTCAGCGTCTCGTGGGGCGGAAAAATCAGGAGGCCGCGCCTGCGCCTCATCGACCCCTTCGGCCGGGAAGTGAGCGACCGCGACTGGGGCGTCGAGACGACCCGCGGCGACGGATACATCCTCCGCCGGATTGATCGCCCCGCGCTCGGCCGTTGGACCGTCTGCCCCGAGGGGCTGGAAGGGTCTTACGTCGTGGCCGCCTTCGTCCGCTCGCCCGTCCGGCTACAAATCAAAACCGGGTGGGAGCGGAAAGGCCGCGTGCGCTCCGCCCTGATCGCGTTGCGGGCGCAGGTCCCCGGTGCGGTCTTCGCCCCCGCCCTGTCCGGGGCGGCCTCGCTGATGGAGATGGAATTTCTCGACAAGAAACTTGTCTTCCAGACCGGGCGGCGCGAGACGGCGTGGACGGACGCCCTGCCCGGCTCTCTGTCACTGCATCAGGAGCCCCCACGCGCGCGGAGGCCGGGCGGGTGCGCCAACGCCGACACCTTGCACCCCCTTGAACTACCCGCGCGCTCGAAAGCGGGTCGGGCCGACGACGCGGGCCGCGAAGGGGCCGGCCTTTACGCGTTCCGCTTCAACGTCCCGACGGCGCCCGGGGTCCACGTCGCGCGCCTGCGCGTCGAGGGGCGGATGGCGAACGGGTTCCGGTTCGAGCGCGTCGCCCTGACCACGCTGACGCAGGTTCGATAAACGGGTTGCACAGAACCCTTTAATTCCCCGGAGTGTATTTTCTTTCAATATGGCCTTGTAACTGCGCCGGGTAAAAATACACCTCCCGCAAGTCGCCTTTGGCGTAGCGCACGGCCTGGTCATTGAAGTGCCGAGACTTCGGGTCGCCGCTTTGGCCGCCGGCGGTTATCGCCCTGGCGCGAACCTTTTTGCCGAACTCGACGACGGCGACGAAGCTGTTGCCGCCCGTGCCGTACCACCTCTTGGTAGTGCGGGCCGGTTGCGCCCCGAATGACGCCAGCGACCCCCAATTCCCCGAAGTGAATCCGACGGGAATACTCGGCGCGTCATCGCTGAAGGGCTGCACGATGTCTCCCGTCAGTCGTTGGAACCGATTGATCTCGCCCCACGGAGTTTGCCAGTTTCCGAAATCCGCCGCGAGCTTATCCGATGCGCGCGCCAGCGCCTCGGTCAACTGCGCGGGCGTCGCCGCCGCGACCTTATCCTCGGGCGGGACGCCCGGACTTATTCCCACGGCGCGCAGAATCTCCCAGGCCCAGAATACCGCCAACGAGGTTGCGACCGAGTCGGTGGACCAACGCAGATTCCACTCCCGCAGGATGCCGACCTGATCCCTCAATTTTGTTTTTAACGGATCGCCCGGCGGCAATTTGTCCCACGCCGCGATGAGCGCCGGGACGGTCTTTTCGAACCACGGCAGGTAACTGTCGTAGGCGGCATCCTGAAGCTTATCGAGCGTGAAATCTCTTCGGTTCTCCAGCACCCTGATGGCGTGCAGCCCGCGCGCGTTCTCGATGCCGTTGTCCACGTATTTCGGGAAATCCGATTGCTTCGGGCTGCTCGCACCGGCGGCAGACCACGGCGAGTTGTTGGCGTTATAAAGCCACCCGCTCGCCGGGTTGAGCAGAGTCGGGGATTCTTCGAGCGTCAGCAAGCCCTTCCAGTCGCTCTCGGGGTCGCTCCCGTCGACGGGCTTCGTCCAGTCGAATTCAGGATTGCGCCGCGGGATGAAATTGGCGTGAAAATAGGCGATGTTCCCGGCCGCGTCGGCGTAGATGGTGTTGTTGGATGAGTTCGCGTGAAGCCGCATCGCCTGCCGGAACTCTTTGTAATTTCTCGCCTTCGTCCTCGTATACGACTGGGTCAACGCTTTGACCGGGCTGCTCATCAGCCCGACGCTAATCCACTCCCCGGTCTTGTCGTCACGCCTGACGACCGGGCCGTGGTGGGTGCGGTAGACCGTAAACGTGCGCTCCGCCATTCCCTGCGGGGTTTTATACGGCACGCTGACGACCGATGTCGTCACGGGTCTCTCTTCTTTGCCGAACCTGTAGAAGTGCCGGTCGCCTTTTTTAAAGACGGACTCGCGCCACTCGTCTACCGCGTCGACCGAACTCGTGGTGTGCATCCAGCCGAGATGCTCGTTGAACCCCTGGTAGATGAAGATTTGCCCCCAGGTCGTCGCCCCGTAAGCGTTGAGCCCCTCGCCGCTGGTAACCTGCATCTCCGAACGAAAGTAAAAAGAAGTGTGTGGGTTAATCAGCAGCAGAGCGCGCCCGCCGGTCGTATTCTTCGGAGCGATGGCAATTCCGTTCGAGCCGCTCGGCTCGGCATGTGGGTCGGGCTCTTCCGCTCTCGCACTCACTTTTATCGATTCATAAAATGACTGTAATCGTCCGAGGTTGATCGTCTCGATGTGACCGCTAATGCTGCCCTCTGTGAATGAGAGCGCCATCCAGGGCTCGAATCTGGTTATTACACGCGGCTTGACCTCGGGATGTTTAGCGAGATAAAAGTTCAGCCCGTCCGCCCAGGCGGTCATCAGTTTCCGTAGCCACGACGGGCTCTCCGCGAAGTTCTTCTTCAGCTCCTCGGGCTGGACAAAGATTTTCATCCGCAGGTCACGCCAGACGGCAGACTCCCCTTCCGCCTCGGCGAGCCGCCCCAACGCGTTCAGGTAGTTGGTTTCGACGCGGTGAAAATTATCTTCCGCCTGGGCGTAGATCATGCCGAACACGGCGTCGGCGTCGCTCTTGCCTGTGACGTGGGCGATGCCCCAGTCATCGCGGACGATGGAAACATTCTTCGCCTGCCGTTCCCACCTCGTGATCTCTGCGCCGCCCGCGCCGTAGACGGGTGCCCACAGAAGTAGGAAGGACGTTAGAAAAAATAAACACTTGCCGCGAATGCGAGAGGAGTTTGCTGAACTCATGTTCTCTTTTTTTTCCGCGGGTAAGATGAAACGTCCCGCGGCAGGCTGACGACTGCGATTCATGTAAAGTGGCGAACGCGCTTTGAGCGACGACGCCGGAGCCGGACGCGGCGACCAGAACAAAAACACCGCGGGGCAGAGATTCGTGGCGGAAAATTCTAAGGACGACCGCGGGCACGCGGCTTGTCATAACGTAGTTTGACCGAACCATCCGGCAAAATAGTAGTTCGCCATTCCCATGACCCCGGACAGCACCAAGAGTCTTATTGGTAAGTACTGCCGCCCGGCATCACTCCTGCTCGGCGGGTTGCTGCTGACCGCCGGGTGGGGCGTTGACATCGGCGGACCGGGACGCGGCCCCGCCCAACACCTTTTAGGAGCGGTGGGAGTATCGCTGGTCGTAGTTACAGCCCTCGACAGGGGCGGTCGTCTCAGCCCAAGAATCCTTCTCATACTCGTCTCAAGTTACTGCGCATTAATCGGCGGCGAGTTGGCCATTCGCATCGCGAGGCGACCGCCGCCGGCGGCCTGGAAGCAGTATCATCGCTTGTATAGAGCGGACCCCGTCGTGGGCTACACTTTAACTCCCGACTGGCGAGGGCGGTTTAACGACGGTTACGCTCGCGGTAACATCGCGGTGAATTCGCTGGGCCACAGAGACGACGAACCGGCGCCGACATCGAAGCGTCGAATTCTGCTTCTCGGCGACTCGTTTACCTTTGGGGCGCTCCTTGACCAGTCAGAGACTATTGATAAGCAGGTCGAGCGCCTCTCCGCAGACCTCGACGCATACAATCTCGGAGTCGGCGGCTATGGTCTTCCGGCCGTCGTCGAAACGCTGCGACGTTGTGACTTACCTGCGCAGGAGGCTTTCTACCTATTTTTTAATAACGACCTTCAGAACGACAACTTACTTCCTGACAATGGAAAATTCGTTGTCGACGGGCATCTCGTCCCGAAGACGAGGACGGACGGAACGCCGTATACCGCAGCCGAGGCCCGGCAGAAGATTGCTCACGCGATTGAGGAGCAAGAAAGCAGGTACGCGGTTGTCGACCTTCAGCTTTTCCTCCTGTCGCACATTCGCCGACTCATCCTCGCGGCGGGCGAAAGGTATTACGGCTCACACGATCTACAGATAAGGATGTCGACGCTCGGCGGGGATCGCAGGTACTCCGAAGAGAATGTCGGACTCGCGATCTCGCACACGCAGGAGCTGCGTCGGCTGGCGTCGGCTCGCGGCATGCGGTTTTACGTCGTGGTCGTTCCAACGCTCGGAGAGGTTCAGGCCCGGGAGTATTCATGGCCGACCGTGCAGTACCTTAAAGGAATCGAAAGTCAGAATACGCATGTCGTGCACCTGCTCCAATCCCTCGCCGAGAAGGACTACTTTCCACACGACGGGCATTTCACACCGGGCGGCGCGCGGGTGGCCGCGGAAGCGATTCAACGCGCGTCGAAGGCCGGGATAATTCCTGAAAGTTCTCCGGGCGGGCACAGCCCCGCGCCATGACTCGGCGCCGCCGACGAGCTTGTAGATGGTCCAATTTTCATAAGAGTTTATTATCCCCCCTTAGCTACCCGCCTCTTCCCCTCCGGGCCGTGTCTCCAATCTTTCTCAGCAGGTATAAGACGTTGCGCCTTCGCGCCAGGCCCACGGCGGAAAGGGGGCAGAGACGCAGGACGGCGAAAGCATTCCTCGTCGCTTGCAGGACGTCTCCGTACCGCAGGGAGCGCATCGTCTCCCAGACGAGGTGCGCGGCGACGTTCGCCGAAAACCGCCGCCACCCCTCGCGCCGCGCCTCGGGCGGGGCGGCCGCCGCTCGCGGGAGCCTCATCCACCCCTGACGAAACTGACGGACGCACCGCGAGGCCACCTCCGCCGCGCGCGAACTTCCCTGTCCCGAAACGGGCGTCGGGCTCCTCCAAATCACCACGGGCTTTTGCAGGGCGATGATTCCGTACAGTTCCGCGACGCGCACCCAGAGGTCCCAATCGTCGATGCCCGCCAGACGCTCGTCCAGAAGTCCGACGCGGTCCAGACAGGAGCGGCGAAAAACGGCACCGCCGCACGGGATAAAATTCTGCGCGAGGATGGCCCAGAAGACGTCGCCCTCGGGGTAGACGCGCGGAAAGGCGCGGCCGGTCGGCACCCCCTTCTGGTCCGCGCAGACGGCCTGCCCGTAAACGACTCCCGCCTGCCGGTCGGCCTCCAACATTTCGACCTGCTCGTCCACGGTACCGGGCAGACGCAGGTCGTCGTCGTCGAGGAAGCTGACGTACTGTCCGCTGCTCGCGAGCAGCCCGATGTTGCGCGCGCCCGCGACCCGCAGGTTGTGCTCCACGCGCACGTATTTCACTCCCGCGAGAGTTCCGCACACGGCGGCCGTCTCGTCCGTGGAGGCGTCGTCGACGACGACGACTTCGACGCTCGACCCCGCCCCGCGCGCGCTCTCGACCGCGCGCGGCAGCAGGCCCGGGCGGTTGTGCGTCGCGATGATGATGCTGGTCAGGGGCATTAGCTCCTCGACGGCAGACGGCCGCGAACCAGCCTCCTGAACCCTCGGGGGCGCAGCGCGCGCAGGGGGTTCAGACGCAGGGCCGTGAAGACGTTACCGGCGGCGAACCTGTAGAAGCCTTCGGTCAGCGACTGCGCGGCGTTCCAGAGCAGGGTGTCCGCCACGCGGTTCACCGTCCGCCTGCGCACGAGCCTCCGCAGAGACTCCGGCGCCGACGTTACGCGCGGCAGTCGGTAGAGGCGCCGCTGGTGTTTGACCGCGCCGTAAAGCTGCGCGGCGCGCGCCGAAGACCCCTGCCCCGAGAGGGGCGTCGGCCGCCTGTAGATGCCGACGGGCTCTGCCATGACCCTCACCGGGTACAGCTCCGCGATGCGCACGAGAATGTCCCAATCGTCGATGCCGCTCAGGCGGCGGTCGAGCAGCCCGACGCGGAGGAAGCACTCCTTCCGAATGACGACGCACAGGGGCATGACCGGGAAGTCCAGTTCCAGCAAGCGCCAGAAGACGTCGCCGCCCGGCCCCGGCGGGGACGAGACCTCACCCGTCAGATTGTAGCCCTGGTCCGCGATAAGCATCGCGCCGCAGACGAAGCCCGCCCCCGGGTCCGCCGCGAGCACTTCCGTCTGGAGGTCGAGCGAGCCGGGCAGCCGCAGGTCGTCGTCATCCAGAAAGGCTATGAACTCGGAGGTGCTGGCCATGAGGCCGACGTTGCGCGCCCCGGCCACGCCCTGATTCCGCTCCAAACGGATGTACTTGATGCCGGAGAGACCGCGGCAGACCGAAGCCGTCTCGTCCGTCGAGGCGTCGTCGACGACGATTATCTCCACATCCGTCCCGGCGGCCCGCGCGCTCTCGACCGCGTGCGGGAGCAGATGCGGGCGGCTGTGCGTCGGGATGATGATGCTCGCTCTCGGCATGGCGTCGGTTGAGGGCGTGGGCGACAATTATAATAGTGGCGGCGGCGATTCGCGCAACATAAATCCGCGGCGGTGAGATATCATGACGCGCGCGACGAGGCGCCAGGACGGACGAGCGACGGACGACCGACGGAGGGCAGACATCAGCCGGCCTTCACACATCCACGCGACGCGGGGCCGGTCCGACGCCGAGGCGTCGGGCCGCAGGTTGAAAATCGCGGTCTGGCACAACCTGCCCAGCGGCGGCGGCAAGCGCGCGCTTTATTACCACGTTCGCGGTCTGGTCGGGCGCGGCCACGCGCTCACCTGTTGGAGCCTTGACACGGCCGACCGCTCCTACCTGCCGCTCTCGGAGTTCGCGCCCGAGCGCGTCGTGCCCGCCGGCGGCGATGGGCCGCCGCGCAACAGGTTCTTCGAGCGTTGGAGTCGTCACTACAACCAGGCCGTCGAGCGGATGCGCGCCTTCGACGGCGCGTGCCGGCGCTGCGCGCAAGAAATAGAGGCCGGGGATTTCGATTTGGTCTTCGCCAACAGCGCCGTCGGCTACAACGTACCTTACATCATGCGACACCTGCGGACGAGGAAGGTTCTGTATCTACAGGAGCCGCGCAGGTTTCTCTACGAGGCCGCGCCGGTGCTCCCCTGGGTCGACGGCGCGCCGGAAGACCTCGAAGGGGCCCGACTTTTCCGGCCCCGGCGCATGCTGCGCGAGTACCCGAACATGCAAACCCTGCGGCTTCAGGCGAAGCAGGAGTGGCTCAACGCGCACGCCAGCGACCGCGTCCTCGTCAACTCCTACTTCAGCCGCGAAAGCGTCCTGCGGGCCTACGGCGTAGACGCCAGGGTCTGTTACCTCGGCGTCGACACGGCACTCTTTCGCGACCTCGGGTTGCCGCGCGAACGCTTCCTGGTCGGGCTCGGCTCGTTCGACACCATCAAGGGCGTGGACTTGGCCGTGAAGGCCGTGGCGCTGCTCCCCGTGCCGCGGCCGCCGCTCGTCTGGATAGCGAACTCGGGGGACGAGGCTTACAGGGCTGCGACCGTCGAACTCGCACGCTCGTTGGGGGTCGAGCTGCGCGTCCGCATGGCCGTCTCCGACGCGGAGCTGGTCGAGACGCTGAACAGGGCCGCGCTGCTGCTCTACACCTCAAGGCTTGAGCCGTTCGGCTTCGCGCCGCTCGAAGCGAACGCGTGCGGCCTGCCGGTCGTCGGCATCGCGGAGGGCGGCATCCGCGAGACGGTGCGGGACGGCTTGAACGGCCTGCTGGTCGAGCCGGAGGCGGAGGCCGTCGCGCGCGCCGTGCGCCGACTTCTGGAAGATGAGGGGCTGTCGAGACGGATGGGGGCGGCGGCGGCCGAGTACGTCCGGCGGGAGTGGGACGTCGAGGGCGGCGTCGCGCGGCTGGAGAAGATTCTGCTGCAAGTCGCGTCCGTCCCGCCGGCGCGGCGCGGCTGAGGGGTGACGTGGATGGCCGAGGACCGCGCGGCGTGCACCATCATCGCCCGAAACTACGTCGCGTTCGCGAGAACGCTGGCGCAGTCCTTCCTGTCCCTCCACCCGGACCACAAATTCTACGTCCTCGTCGTGGACGACCCGGAAGGGCACGTTGACCCTTCCGGCGAACGCTTCGAGACAGTCAGGCTGTCCGACCTCGGTATCCCGAACCTCCCCGGCTTCTGCTTCAAGTACGACGTGAAGGAGTTGTGTACGGCGGCCAAGGCCCACCTGCTCGACTATCTGGTCCGCGAGAAGTCGGTCGGCAGGTTGCTCTACCTCGACCCGGACATTCTGGTCACGGGGCGTCTCGACGCGCTCTACGAAAGGCTCGGCACTTTCGACATCGTGCTGACCCCGCACCTCGACGCGGGGCTCCCCGACGACGACCTGCTGCCCGACGACGGGTACATTCTGAGGGCCGGGCAATTCAACCTCGGCTTCATCGGAATCAACGCGGGCGAGAACGCGAAGTCGTTCCTAGACTGGTGGAAGCCGAAGCTCTACAGGAAGTGCGTCGTCGACCTGCCGAACGGCTACTTCGTCGACCAGAAGTTCGTCGACTTCGTGCCCATCCTCTTCGAGAACATCTTCGTCGAGAGGGGCGCGGGCTACAACGTCGCCTACTGGAACCTGCACAGCCGCCTCGTCGGCAGGGCGGGCGGCGCGTGGACGTGTAACGGGAGCCCGCTCTACTTCTTCCACTTCAGCGGACACGCGCCCGGGAGCGGAGAGATTTCGAGCCACATCCCGGCCAGCCGGGCGCGACACCGCCTGTCGAATCGCCCCGACCTGCGGGAACTGTTCGCGGAATACGAATCGCTCCTGCTCGGTAACGGCCACGCGGAGGCGAGCCGACGGCCCTACGGCTTCGACCGCTTCAAGACGGGCGAGCGCATCCCTTATCACGTCAGGCGCTACTACCGGAACCTGGCGGCCGGGGGGCGCGGCCTCGGCGACCCGTTCGAGTCGGCGAGGCTGAAGCGCATGGCTGGCGTCGGCGCTTCGGCGTCAGCTTCGGCCGACGCCGAAGCGCCGACGCCCGAGGAGCAGCTCAACGCCATCCTCAATTCGAGGGCGTGGCGCTGGGTCTGCCGCTACGGCCGCTTCAAAAGTCGTTACCTGTCACCCGTGCGCGAGCTTGTCGCGCGCGTCTTTAGTTGACGGGCGGTCGGTCGTCGGACAGACCGCGAGACGTTTTTCCAATGCTTACGGGACGGAGGCGAGCGTGCGCTGGCAGGAGATAGAGGGCTGGTTTCAATGGCGCTCCGCGCAGGAGGAGGCCGCCCGCCGGTTCCCCGAGGGCAGTTGTTTCGTGGAGGTCGGCGCCTACCTCGGCAGAAGCCTCTGCTCTCTGGGCGAGGTGGCCCAACTGAGCGGCAAGAGCTTCACGGTCATCGGCATCGACACTTGCACGGGCAGCGGGGTGGAGGGGCCGCGCCGGAAGGACTACCACGCGCCGGCCGTGGCACGCAACGGCGGCACGTTCGCCGGCGAGTTGCACAGGAACGTTCTGGAGTGCGGCTACGGCGACGCCATCACGCTGCTCATCGCCGACTCGCTGAGGGCCGCGCGGCTCTTCGCCGACGCGTCGCTCGACTGGGTCCATCTCGACGCGCGACACGACTACGCCAGCGTGAAAGCCGACATAGGGGCGTGGCTGCCCAAGGTCAGGCCCGGCGGCTGGCTCTCCGGCGACGACTACGACGGCGTCAAATGGCCCGAGGTCGTGCGGGCCGTCGGCGAGATGCTGCCGGGGGCCGAGCCGTGGTCGGTCATGCAGTGGCGTTGGGTCGTCCCATAGCCTCAACGTGACGCTCACACACCCTTGGGCCCTCCGCCCTCGTGCCGGACTCTCTCGGCGACGCGCGCGAGGGCTTCGTAGTTGACCTCCCACCCGGCGCACGCGGCCGCGAGGCCGATGACGCCCCCTTCCCCCGTATACACGCCGCGGGCCTGTAGGAAGTCCGCGCCGGCGGCCCAAGCCTCGAAGAACAGAGACTCGCGGCCGTCCTTGGTGACGGCGACGAGCGCCTCGTGACACCAGCGCGCGGCCCGCATGATGTCGTCGCCGCCCGTGAGGTGGCGGGCCAGGTCCGTGAAGGCGGGGAGCCGCCACGAGCCGCACGCGTCGAGGTGCTCCGCGACGCTCTTTCGCACGACCGGGAGCACCGCGAGGCCGGGCGGGAAGACGCCGAGCGGGAGGGGCGCGTCGATGCGTGAGTCGGCGTCAACGTAGAGCGCCGTGTCATGGCCTTCGAGCGCCGCGAGCAGCGCGAACCGCTTGTCGTGGTAGGCGGCCGCGCCGCGCCCCTCCCCGGTCGCAGGCAGGCGCGACAGATAGTCCGCGGCCATCGGCCCGGTCGGCGAGTGGCGAATCGCGCGAACCGGCAGCCCCTCGAACTCCTCCGGCCCGTCCGTCAACACCACCCACGGGATGCGCGGCGCGTCGGCGCAAAGGAGTCGGGCGCGCCGGCGGTACGGCGCGTGGATGGCGAGCGTGCAGAGGCAGACGCTCGCGCGACGATTCAACAGACGACGCCACATGTTCCCTTGACCTGCCCGGCCTACGCCGCGCGAAGGCGGCGGCCGGGGCGAACCGGAATTCAACCGATGGGGGTCGCGCGGCGCAGCCAGTCCTTCTGCGCCTCGGACAGAGGGCCGCGCCGCCCGAACAGCGGGTTCGACGCGAGCACGTCGGGCGAAAACAGCCAGTGGTAATGGACGTGCACGAGCCGGGGAAAAACTCCCCGCCTGAGCGCGGCGTCAATCAGCTCATGCTGATGCAGAGGGTAATTGTAGGTCGGCGGCAACTCGCGGACGCGACGGGTCACGCTCCAGAGCGCCAGCGAGAGCGCGGCCTGATTCGACCCCCAGAGGTTGCCGGCCGCGGGCTCGACCCACCCGGCCCCGGTGCGAAACGACCCGGCGTCGGAGTACGGGCGGAGCCCTTCCCGGACGGAGCGGAAGAAGAAGTCCGCCCAACGCCTGAGGACGCCGAGACCGCCCCGCACCGCCACCAGACCGCCGTTGTAATTCGCCTTGATCCGACGCCGGTCGACGAAGGACTCGCCCCACGGTACGTCGTCGTAATCGACGCCGCAGCACCGGCAAAGCTCCCGCCAGTAGCGGTCAGACGAATCCTTGGCCCCGGCGGTCGACATCCCCTTCACGTCCACCGGGCGCACGGCCGCATCGACGCCGGCGGGAAGCAGCAACTCCGACGGCTCGCGCAGGAAGAGCGTGTCGCTGTCGAGTACGACGAGGACTTCGTGCGGGTAAGTCTGCTCGACATACGCGGCCGCGGCCACGCGGTTCGCCGACCCGTACTCGGGACACTCCGTGTTGAGGAGCCTGTCGACGTAGACCACCCCGAGCGCGTCGAGGCTCCGCCGCGCGGCGTCAGAGATGCCGCGACCGGCGCGCGGCGAGAGGGCGTAGAGCGCGCAGCCGCCGAAGCGGCCCGCGTAACGGCGTATGCTGTCGAACAGAAGGAGCGCCTGCTCTTCGAGCACGCCGCCCTCGATGCACGCGACGAACCCCACGTCGGGTCTCTCCGTGGTCACGTGAGGCGACGCCGAGGCCGAACGGGGCTCCTCCTGCCGGCCTCGCCGTCGCGCCGCCGCCAATCGTCGGAACAGTGACAACGCGGAACTCCTAATCAAGCGGCGAAGACTTGTCTGGTACGATAGAATCGCGCCCGCGCGACCGCCGGACGCACGGAGACAGGAGTTATTAGACACGATGGAGCCTTCACCTGTCGAAACCCGAAACGGAACCGTTCCCGCCGGCCGACCGAGTCCCGCCGACGTTTCGACGCCTCCCGTCTGCATTACGGGAATGCACCGCTCCGGGACTTCGATGGTCGCGGGGCTCCTGCACCTGTGCGGCGTATTCCTCGGGCCGGAGGACGAGTTGACGCAGCCGGCCGCGGATAACACCGACGGCTACTTCGAGAGCCGCAGCTTTGTGCAACTGAACGACGACATCCTGAACGGCTTCGGCGGGGCGTGGGATGCGCCGCCGAAATTCCCACCGGGTTGGGAACTGTCCCCGGCGGTCGGCCCTTTCATAGAGCGGGCCGAAAGTATGATCGGGCAGTCCCGCCGCCGCCGTTGGGGCTGGAAAGACCCGCGCGGCTCGCTGACGATTCCCTTCTGGCAACGGCTGATTCCTGATTTGAAGTTCATCGTCTGCGTCAGGAATCCTTTGGAGGTGGCGCGTTCCCTGTTCCTTCGCGGCAGTGTTAACGACCCCACTCAGTTTCGCCTGTGGCCGGACTACTACCGCCAAATCCTCTCGGCGACGCGCCCCGAGCAACGTCTCGTCACGCACTACCGTTCGTACTTCCAAGACCCCCGCGCCGAGCTGACGCGCGTCCTGAACTGGCTGGGGCTCGAAGTGTCCGACGAAGCCGTCGGGGCCGCCTGCGCACACATCTCCGCCGGCAAGAGCCATCACCACGCCGGGGCGTCGGAGTTGTTCGACGCGGACGCCCCCGACGAAGTCATCGGCCTGTACTTCAGTCTCTGCGCCGAGGCGGGTCCCGTCTATAAACGGGCTCGGCGGCACGAGACGACGGGCGACGCCGGGCCGTCCCCTTCCCGCGAGAACGAAGTCAGCATCCTCATCAAAGAGCTTCAGCAGTTGAGAGCGACGTGCGCCGCGCGCGACCGACTGCTCGACGAAATCCTCAACTCGAAGACGTTCAGACTGGTCTCGGCGTGGTGGCGGCTGCGGCGGCGGTGACTGAACGGCAGCGTCGCAAAGGACCGTTTCTCCGTCAACAATTCACACCCCGGCTCGTCTTTCGCTCGGGGTCGCTTCCATTGCCCGCCGCTCCCACGTATAATTTCCGGCTGTTCGGCTGGAGCGCACTCACGGCAGGTTAGCCACAGTCCCACCCTCCCTAGTGTGACGGTGACGCCCATCACGGACGACTCCCCACTTTTAACTGTTTAGCCTGACGCCCTTCCCGGGAAGCGGCGCGCACTGATGACGGCGGACGGCCGCGTCCGTCTTCCGCCCCGACATGGTCAACAGTGTCAGGTTCGCCGCGCCTGCGTTACGCGACAACACGATTGATAGCGCCGGCCCCTCTTCACCCAGTAAGGACTCTCGCGATGCCTCGTCACCAGCCCCAAGTCGCGCGCTCTAGCCGCGCGTGGCTCTACTTCACCTGCCTCCTGCTGTGCGCGCTGGCCGCGACGCTGTCTCTCTCCGCCGCGTTCGGCGCGGCCGCGCGCGGCGGGGAGCCGCAGGCGGCCGGCAAGCGCAAGCTCGCCTTCACCTACGGCGGCAACTCCGGCGAAATTTTCGTCGTCAACGAGGACGGCACGGAGCAGCAAAGGCTGACCCTCAACGGTCATAACGACTTCTACCCGACGTGGTCGCCCGACGGCTCGCAGATCGCTTTCTCCAGCAGCCGCGGCGGGCAGCTTAACATCTTCCGCATGAACCCTGACGGGACCGGGCAGGTGCCCCTCACCAACTCGACGCAGTGGTCGAGTTTCGACCCCGCCTGGTCGCCCGACGCGCAGAAGATAGCCTTCCACAGTAACCGCGCCGGCTTGGGGCGGGGCGAAATCTGGGTGATGGGCGCCGACGGCAGCAACCCGCAGCGGGTGACGGTCAACACGGTGCTGTCCACTGACTTCGGCGGCACCATCTACAGCCACGACCGTGAGCCGGCGTGGTCGCCCGACGGCACCCGCATCGCCTTCTCCAGCAACCGCGACGGCATCGCCAACTATGAAATTTACGTGGTGAACGCCGACGGCAGCAACCCGGTCAGACTCACTTTCAGCACGCAGGACGACGGCGACCCCACCTGGTCGCCCGACGGCTCCCGCATCGCCTTCTCTTCGCGGCGCGACGGCGGGAACCCCGAAATCTACGTGATGAACGCGAACGGCACTTTCCAGACCAACCTCACCAACACCACGGGCGCTAACGAGGCCCAGCCGTCGTGGTCGCAGGACGGCCTGAGCATCGCCTACGTCCGCATAGACGGCCAGTTCAACAGCGTCTTCACGCTCTACCAGATGGGCGCCGACGGCAGTAACCCGACGCTGATCGTCCAGAACGCGCCGGTCGATAGTTGGATGCCGGCGTGGCAGACGCTCGGCGGGCCGGCCCCGCCGCCCGCCCCCGCCGCCCCGCCTTACCGCCTGGTCGGGCGCGTCAGGGACAACAGCGGGGGGCTCAACCCGGCCGGCGCGCCCGGCGTCGTCATGGAGTTGAGCGGGGCGCAGTCCGCCGTCACGCAGACGGACGCCGACGGCTTCTACGCCTTCGAGGGGCTCGCCCCCAACAGCACCTTCACCGTCACCCCGAAGACGACCAGCTACGGCTACGTGCCGTCCAGCCAGACCTTCGTCACCGGCGCGCCCGAGGAGAGCGCCGGCAGCGCGGGCACGATTACGAGAGACTTCAGCGCCTCGCCCATCTTCGTGCGGTTCAACGGCACGGACAGCTTCGCCTCCGAAAGCGTCACGACGCGCGGCGTCACGGTCGAGCGCGTCGGCTTCCTCACGGGCGCGTCCGCGGTGGACTACGCGGTCACGGGCGGCACGGCCACGGCCGGCTCGGACTACACGAGCATCTCGGGCACGCTGCACTTCGCCCCGGGGCAGAGCACGCGCGCCATCACGCTCCCCGTCATAGACGATTCGACGGCCGAGACGGACGAGACCGTCGTCATCAAACTGAGCAACCCGACGGGCGCGTTCCTCCTCACCACCCGGGACACGTTCGTCATCACGATTCAGAACAACGACACCGCGCCGAACCCGATTGACGAGACGCAGTTCTTCGTCCGCCAACACTACCTCGACTTCCTGGGCCGCGAGCCCGACCCGGCGGGGCTCGCGCACTGGACGAACGAGATCGAGGCGTGCGGCGCGAACGCACAGTGCCGCGAGATCAGGCGCGTGAACGTCTCGGCCGCGTTCTTCCTCTCCATCGAGTTTCAGGAGACCGGCTACCTCGTGGAGCGCATGTACAAGGTCGCCTACGGCGACATCATCGACCCCTCGACTAATTCGACGAACCTCTCCGTGCCCATCATCCGCCGGCCGGAGTTCGCGGCCGACGCGCCGCTCATCAGCGCGGGCGTCGTCGTCAACGAGGGTGACTGGAAGGCGACGCTGGAGAGTAACAAGGCCGCCTACGCGCTGACCTTCGTCCAGCGCCAGCGCTTTACAGACGTCTACGGCGCGCTCGGCCCGGCCGCGTTCGTGGACAGGCTGAACGCGAACGCCGGCGGCGTGCTCTCCGCCGCGGAGCGGCAGGGCTTCGTCGACGAGTTGACGGCCGACGACGGCGCGGCGAAGCGCGCCTCGGTGCTGCGCAGGGTGTCGGAGCACGCCGAGTTGGACCGGCGCGAGAGGAACAGGGCGTACGTGCTGATGGAGTATTTCGGCTACCTCAGGCGCAACCCCGACGACGCGCCGGAGGCGGGGCGCAACTACGCGGGCTGGAACTTCTGGCTGCTCAAGCTCGACGCCTTCAACGGGGACGCCGTCGCCGCCGAGATGGTCAAAGCCTTCATCTCGTCGGACGAGTACAGGAAGAGGTTCGCGCAGTGAGCGCCCGCCGCTCCGGGAATAGTGAGGTCACAGTGCAAAGTCTGAGGTTCCCCTTCAAGCTGCGCCGCCACTTCGGCGTCGTCCTGCCGCTTCTCCTTCTGTCGAACGCGCTGGCGCTGCCCGCCGCGCCCCCCGCGGGGCCGGCCAGGGAGTTCGCACGCCGCCCCGCGGCCGCGCAGGCCGACGCGCACTTCGTCCGCCAAATCCCCGTCACCGCGAAGGACGTGGTCTTCAGCCGCACCACGGGGAAGCTTTACGCGAGCGTCCCGAGCAGGTTCGGGCCGCAGGGGAACAGCATCGCGACCGTCGACCCGGCGACGGGGGCCGTCGAGGGGCACGCCTTCGTCGGGAGCGAGCCGGGGAGGCTCGCGCTCGCCGACGACGGGCGGACGCTCTACGTCGCGCTCGACGGCGCGGCCGCGGTGCGCCGCTTCGACGCGGCGACGCAGACGGCCGGCGCGCAGTTCCCGCTCGGCGAGAGCGAGTCCAGCGGCCCTTTCTTCGTCAAGGACATGGCCGTCGCGCCCGGCAACCCCGGCCTCGTCGCAATCTCGCGGCGGAACGTCACCGGCTCGCCGGACTTCGAAGGCGTGGCCGCCTACGACGACGGCGTGCGCCGGCCGCTCGCGACGCCCCGGCACATGGGCAGCGACAACATCGCCTTCTCCGACTCGCCCTCGACCCTCTACGGCGTCAGGGAGTTCGGCGGAATCGAGAAGATCGGCGTGACCCCCGACGGGCTGACGTTGGTCAAGACGACGCAGACCGGCGCGTCCGGCGGCGACTTCAAGCTCGACGGCGGGAGCATCTACCTGCCGCGCGGCAACGTCTACGACGCCGAGACGGGCGCACCCCTCGGGCAGTTCACGCTGCCTTCGGTCTCTTTCACGGCGGTCGAGCCGGACTCGTCGGTCGGGCGCGTCTACTTCCTGACGGGGGAGAGCGTCTTCTACGACTCGGAGGTGCGGACGCTGACGCTGCACGCCTTCGACCGGCAGACCTTCGCGGCCGTCGGGACGCTGCAAATCCCGAACGTCGTGGGGCGCGTGTTGAGCCTCGTCCGCTGGGGCGCGAACGGCCTCGCCTTCGGCACGAGCGGCGGCCAACTCTTCGTCATCCAGACGACCCTCGTCCCCTCCGACCAGACGGTGCCGACGCCGACGCCCCTGCCGACCCCGACGCCGACGCCGACTCCCGCGCCCTCGCCCACGCCCCTCGATGTCAGGGAGGTGCCGTTGGTCGCTAACGACATCGTCTTCGACCCGGCGACGCAGACGGCCTTCGCCAGCGTGCCCTCGTCGGCGGGCGCGGGCGGCAACAGCATCACCCCCTTCGACCCCGCCTCGGGCGCGGTCGGCCAACCCGTCATCGTCGGGGGCGAGCCCAACCGTCTGGCGATCTCCGGCGACGGGCAGTACGTCTACGTCGGGCTCGACGGCGCGAAGGCCGTCGGCCGCTTCGACGTGGCGAAGGGCACGGCCGGCCCGCAGTTCGCGCTCGGCGACGCGCAGCAGGGACAGTTCGTCGCGCACGACATCGAGGTCGCGCCCGGGCAGCCGCAGACCGTCGCGGTCGTCAGGGGCGGCGGCAGTAACGGCGGCGTCGCCGTCTTCGACGACGGCGTCCGGCGCCCCAACACGACCGGCGTCTTCCACACCATCAACCGCATCGAGTATTCCGCCTCGCCGCTCGTCCTCTACGGCCACAACAACTCCGACTCCGAAGGCGGCTTCCGCAAGATGGCCGTCCCCCCCTGCGGCCCGTCGGTGTTGAGCGTCAGGGGCTCGCTGCTCTGGGGCGACGACTTCACGGTCGATAACGGCCTCGCCTACTCCCCCTCCGGGCGCGTCGCCGACCCCGAGGCCGGCACGCTCCTCGGCGCGTACCCGGTCCGCGACGCAGTGCCTGACAACATGTACACGGCGGGCGTCGTGGTGGACTCGAAGGCGGGGCGCGTCTACTTCTTCCTGCACGAGCCCATCCACTCGGGGCACGGCCCCCTGCCGATGCTCGTGCGCGCCTACGACCAGCACACGTTCGTGCACCTGGGGACGATGACGGTCCCGAACATCTCGGGCTTCCCCACC
>WUUC01211956.1_pt1 | contig 19584 bp, 13 predicted proteins | sample 6278441 | NCBI WGS metagenome assembly WUUC01 (sample SAMN13675441, study PRJNA597444) | soil metagenome | isolation source: soil | place: USA: Washington | collected 2017-10 | reverse complement strand
TGAAGCGCCGCGCGAGCGATGCGGTGGCGGCCGGCTACACGATCCTCATCCTGTCGGATCGCGACGCCGATCGCGTGCGCGCGCCGATTCCGAGCCTGCTCGCAACGGCCGGCGTCCACCATCATCTGGTGCGCCAGGGCACCCGTACGCGCTGCGCGCTCGTCGTCGAAACCGGCGACGCGCGCGAGGTGCACCACTGCGCGCTGCTTCTCAGCTACGGCGCGGGGGCGGTCAATCCGTATCTCGCGTTCGAGACGCTCGACGACATGATCCGGCAGCGGATCGTCGTCGGCGTGACGCACGAAAAGGCGGTGGCCAACTACGTCAAGGCGCTCAACAAGGGCATCCTCAAGGTGATGTCCAAGATGGGCGTCTCGACGCTTCAGAGCTACTGCGGCGCGCAGCTGTTCGAAGCGATCGGGCTCGACCGCACCTTGGTCGACAAGTACTTCACGCGCACGCCGTCGCGGATCGGGGGCATCGGCATCGAAGTGGTCGCCGAAGAGGTGCGCCGGCGCCATCGGAAGGCGTTCCCGGAACGCCCGGTGGCGGAGAACGAGCTGGACTGGGGCGGCGAGTACCAGTGGCGGCGCGAGGGCGAGTACCACCTGTTCAACCCTGAGACGGTCTACAAGCTTCAGCACTCGACGCGCGTCGGCCAGTACTCGATCTTCAAGGAGTACACGCAGCTGGTGGACAGCCAGAGCGAGCGGCTCGCCACACTCCGAGGCCTCCTCGAGCTGAAGGAAGCGCGACAGCCGATCCCGATCGACGAGGTCGAACCGGTCGAGTCGATCATCAAGCGCTTTTCGACCGGCGCGATGTCCTACGGATCGATCAGCCAGGAGGCGCACGAGACGCTGGCGATCGCCATGAACCGCCTTGGCGCGAAATCGAACACCGGCGAAGGGGGCGAGGACCCCGCGCGCTACACGCCGGACCCGAACGGCGATTCGCGCAGGAGCGCCATCAAGCAGGTCGCCTCCGCGCGGTTCGGCGTCACGAGCGAGTACCTCGTGAGCGCGGACGACCTCCAGATCAAGATGGCGCAGGGCGCCAAGCCCGGCGAAGGCGGACAGCTGCCGGGCCACAAGGTCTATCCGTGGATTGCGAAGGTGCGGTACGCCACGCCCGGCGTGGGCCTGATCTCGCCGCCGCCGCACCACGACATCTATTCGATCGAAGACCTCGCGCAGCTGATTCACGACCTGAAGAACTCGAACCCGCGCGCGCGGATTCACGTCAAGCTGGTCGCGCTCGCCGGCGTCGGCACCGTCGCGGCCGGCGTGGCGAAGGCGCACGCCGACGTGGTGCTGATCTCTGGCCACGACGGCGGCACCGGCGCCTCTCCGCTCACCTCGATCAAACACGGCGGCGTGCCGTGGGAGCTTGGCCTCGCGGAGACGCAGCAGGTGCTGCTGATGAACAACCTGCGCGATCGCATCGTTGTGCAGGTGGACGGGCAGCTGAAGACGGGGCGCGACGTCGTGATCGCCGCGCTGATGGGCGCGGAAGAGTACGGCTTCGCGACGGCGCCGCTCGTCGTCTCGGGCTGCATCATGATGCGCGTCTGCCATCTGAACACCTGCCCGGTCGGCATCGCCACCCAGGATCCCGAGCTGCGCCAGAAGTTCACCGGCAAGGCCGACTTCGTCGTCAACTTCTTCCGGTTCATCGCGCAGGAAGTGCGCGAGTACATGGCGGCGCTCGGTTTCCGCACGATGGACGAGATGATCGGACGGGTGGATCGGCTGAACTTCCGCAAGGCGGTCGATCACTGGAAGGCGAAAGGGCTCGACTACTCGGCGATTCTCTACCAGCCCGATGTGCCGGCCGGCGCGCCGCGGCGGCGCACGCGCGCGCAGGATCACGGGCTGGAGGAGGCGCTCGACAACGAGCTGATCGCCCGCTCCGCCGATGCGCTCGAGCGGAAGACGCCGGTCTCGCTCGACCTCGACATCCGAAACGTGAACCGCACCGTCGGCACGATGCTCGGCTACGAAGTGACAAAGCGCTACGGCGGCGACGGTCTGCCGGACGACACCATCCGCTTGCAGTTCCGCGGATCGGCCGGCCAGAGCTTCGGCGCGTTCGTGCCGCGGGGCATCACGCTCACGCTCGAGGGCGACTCGAACGACTATCTCGGAAAAGGCCTGTCGGGCGGGAAGCTGATCGTCTATCCGCCCAAGGGATCACGCCTCGTAGCCGAGGAGAACATCATCACCGGCAACGTCGCGCTCTACGGCGCGACGAGCGGCGAGGCGTTCATCCGCGGCGTCGCCGGCGAGCGTTTCGCGGTGAGGAACAGCGGCGCGCTCACGGTGGTCGAAGGCGTCGGCGACCATGGCTGCGAGTACATGACGGGCGGCCGGGTGGTCGTCCTCGGGAAGACCGGCCGGAACTTCGCCGCCGGCATGAGCGGCGGCGTCGCCTACGTGCTCGACGCGAACGGCGCGTTCACGCGGCGCTGCAACCGGGAGCTCGTCGATCTCGAGCCGCTCGATCAGGCCGAAGACCTCGACCTCGTGCTCACCCTCATACGCCGTCACGTGGAGTACACGGGAAGCACGCTCGGCGCGCGCGTGCTGCGCGACTGGGATCAATCCGTACCGCAGTTCGTCAAGATCATGCCGCGCGACTACAAGCGCGTGCTCGACGCGCAGGCGCGCGCGGCCGCGATCGGGCGCGACGCATCGTTCCAGGAGCTGGTCGGAGTGACGGTCAATGGGTAAGGTCACCGGGTTCATCGAAATCCAGCGGAAGAAACATCCGACGCGTCGGGTGGACGAGCGGATCCACGACTGGAACGAAGTCTATCTGCCGTTCCCCGAGGAAGGACTCAAGTCGCAGGCGGCGCGCTGCATGGACTGCGGCATTCCGTTCTGCCATACCGGCTGCCCGCTCGGCAATCTCATTCCCGACTGGAACGATCTCGTCTATCGCGATCGCTGGAAGGCGGCGATCGATCGGCTCCATGCGACGAACAACTTCCCCGAGTTCACCGGACGGCTGTGCCCCGCTCCCTGCGAGGGCGCATGCGTGCTCGGCATCAACGACAGTCCGGTGACGATCAAGTCGGTGGAAGTGTCGATCATCGATCGTGCCTTCGAGCAGGGCTGGGTGACGGCGCGGCCTCCCGAGGCGCGCACGGGCCGCCGCGTCGCCGTGGTCGGATCCGGGCCGGCGGGGCTGGCCGCAGCCGAACAGCTGAACCGCGCCGGCCACACCGTCACCGTGTTCGAGCGCGCCGATCGGATCGGCGGTCTGCTGCGCTACGGGATTCCCGAGTTCAAGCTGGAAAAGCAGTTCCTCGATCGGCGCCTCAACCTGATGATCGAGGACGGCATCGAGTTCCGCGTCAACGCCAACATCGGCGTGGACATTCCCGTCGAGGAGCTCAAGGTGCAGTTCGACGCCGTCGTGCTCGCAGGCGGTTCCACCCGGCCGCGCGACCTGCCCGTGCCGGGACGCGAGCTGAAGGGCATTCACTTCGCGATGGACTACCTCACTCTGCAGAACCGGCGGAACGAGGGGGAGCAGATTCCGGACGACCAGTTCATCAGCGCGAAGGACAAACACGTCATCATCATCGGAGGCGGCGACACCGGCGCGGATTGTCTGGGAACGGCGCATCGCCAGGGCGCGAAATCGGTTCATCAGCTGGAGCTGCTCTCCCGCCCGCCCGACACGCGTTCGCCGGGGAACCCGTGGCCCCTGTGGCCGAACGTCTTCCGCGTCTCGACGGCGCACGAAGAAGGCGGCGAGCGGCTGTATTCCATCTCGACGCAGAAGTTTACCGGCGACGATCAGGGGCGCGTGCGCACGCTGCACGCCATGCAGATCGAGACAGTGGCGAGCAACGGCCGTATGGAGTTCCGGCCGGTACCCGGCACCGAATTCGAGCTGAAGGCGGAGCTCGTGCTTCTCGCGATGGGCTTCCTCGGCCCGGAAACGAACGGCATGATCCACAAGCTCGGGGTGAAGATGACCGAGCGTGGCACCGTGTGGCGCGACGAGCGGTGGATGACGAGCGTGCCGGGCGTGTTCACGGCCGGCGACATGCAGAGGGGTCAGTCACTGATCGTGTGGGCGATTGCGGAAGGGCGCTCGGCCGCGCGCGGGGTGGATCTGTACCTGATGGGGCGATCGGATCTGCCGGCACCGGTGCAGTAAAGGGCAGGCTTCGGGCTGCAGGCTCCAGGCTTTGGGCTCCAGGCTTTGGGTCGCGGGTACGTGGCGTCCGCCTTCAGGCGGACCTCGCTTCACTCCACCACCACGGCCGCGCTGTCGGGAACGAGTCTCTGACGCCGCACTTACGTACCGATTGTCCGCTAAGCCGGACACTACGTACCAGGTCGATAAGCCACGAACACACGAAAGCGAAGTTACACGAAGAAGAAGACTTTGTCGTTCGTGAGGCTTGCCTTCAGGCGGACCTTCGCACTGCAGAGAAACCAAGCCACGAAAACACGAAACGACTCGGCCATGAAGAAGACCCGGCTCACGCTACGTCCGCCGGTGCGCGCCCGCTGTCCATCGTGAACGCCGTCTCGATGTAGCGGCGCTCTTCTCGAGGCGCGAACAGGTAGTTGGTGAGCGCCACGTCGGCGTGGATCTCGATGTTCTCGAGCAGTGCGATGCGGCCGTTCGCCAGCATTCGGTACAGCACGTAGTCTGTTTCCTGCATCATGGCGAGCAGGCGATCCTGCCGTGGCTTGCGAACCTGGTACCTCCGAGTCGTCTCCGCGATGAGCGGCAGGATTTCACACAGCACGAAGGGCCGTTCCCGCAACGTTTCCTGCAGGCCGCCAAGCACCTCGAGCTCGGCCCCCTCGACGTCGATCTTGATCACGGATATCGCGGGTGCACCGAGATTGCGAAGCACCAAATCTCCGGGAAATGCCGCGACGTGATTCGTCTGCTTGTAGTAGTCGTCGGGTCGGAACCCCGGAACGGCACTTCCCGCGACGTCCGACTCACCCCGAATGTGCAGCTCGAGAACGGCCGCCGAATCATAGAGAGCGACCGGCACCAGAGTGCATGAAGTGAAGCGATTGATCGCAACCAGACGACGCACGTATTCGTAACAGGCGGCGTTGGGCTCCAGACCGATATAACGCGCGTCCGGCACGCGGGTCTTCACCTTCAGCAGTGTTTGACCCACGTTGACGCCGACATCGACGAATGTCCCCGCCCTGCGCGTCAGCAGACGCACTACTGCAGCGTCGAGCCAGGGCTCGAACAGCCACAGATTGTCGAAGCCCGATTCCGTCGGCGAGCGGCACCAGGACGGTGCGCCCGTTGACGGTCCGCGGAACCGTCAACCTCGCGTACCGGGCGAGGCGGCCGCCGGCGAGGCGTCTGAGCACGCGGTCCGGCAGCGAAAACTGCATCTGTTCGGCGTCCTCACGCGACCGCTGAGCGGCGCGGTCGTTCGTTGAAAACCCGCCCGTGAATCGCCGTCGCCACCTGCCGCGCCGACTCGAAGGCGCCCTGCATCCAGGCATTCATGTTCAGGTGATCGCCGGCCAGATAGACGCGCCCCTGCGGCTTCGAGAGCAGCGGCAGCGCCTTTCGTGTCTCGGCTGAGAACGAGGCCCACGAGCCGCGATTCCACGTGACGCGGTGCCATCCCACTGAAAAACCGTTTTCGAACTCCGTCGCGTACTGCGGATGGATTCTTCCGCCCTGTTCGAGCGCAAGGCGAAGGCGTTCGGCGGGCGTGCGCTCGCCAACCGGACGCGCGTGCTCTCCCTGAACGTAGTACCCGATCAGGACGCCCTTGCGTGCATGGAAGCCGTGCGAGGGATAGACAATCTGGGCGATTTCCTGGTCGGTCCGGGTCGCGCCGCCGTAGATGCCGTCGTCTTCCTCCCAGAACCGACGCTTGAACTGCAGCCCGATCTTTCCCGCCGCGGCATACGTTACCGCCGCGGCCGCCTTCCTGAACTCGGGACTGAAGTCGGTATCCAGCGTGGACAAGATCGTGAGCGGGATCGCGCACACGCAATAATCGCCGTCCACGTTGCGAACCTTGCCCGAATGATCTGCGTAGCCGACGGACACGCCGGTTTCGGATTGCCGGATCTCGCGGGCCGCGGCGCGATACATGATCCGATCCCGCAGACGCGCCGCGAATGCCGCCGGCAGGCGGTCTGATCCCCCCACAACCTGCAGCATCGTCGGCTGATACTGATAGCCGGAATCGAGATATGCGCCGACGCCGGATCCGAGCAGGTCGCCGAGCGGCAGCGGCGCCGACGCCGCGCCCGGCGAGTCGCCGGGCCCGCGGTCGGGCGAGCCGCGGTACTGGCCCTTCTCGTCGAGCGCGCCGTGGCGACGGAGATATTCGAGCAGCCTCTCGCGATCCTCCCTGGTGAGCCGCGCGTCGAGCTCCTCCGGCGACAGTGCCTTCGTGAGGAGCTCGGCGACGTAGCCGTCGAGATCGGCACGCGCCTCCCTCAGGCGGACGCGCCGGCCGGCGAGCGCGGCGGCTTTCTGCTGATACAAATACGTGCTGTCGCCGGTCACCGCGAAGACTTCAATGGGGACGTTCAGCTCGCGGCAGTAGTTCAGCACCGTCACGTGGTGATGCGGGATGCGCATCGCGCCGGGATTCAGGTAGAGCCCTTCGTCGAACGCGCAGATCTGCGGCGGCCCGTCTTCTTCGCTCCTGGTGCCGCGGCGCACGGTGTGCGCCCGCCCTCCCGGGCGGTGCCGCGCCTCGAGTACCTGGCACCTGTACCCAAGCTTCTCCAGCTCGTAGGCGACTGTGAGTCCGGCGAGGCCGGCGCCGAGCACAATCACGCGCACCCCGTCCACCTCGCCGCGAAGGTCGAACGGGGCCGGGGCGACCTGCGCCACGAGCCCGAGCGCCGTCATCGATTCGTAGGCCAGACCCGCGCCGCCCACCGCCGCGATGCGTTCGAGAAACACCCGTCGCGTGAGACTCATGTGACCGTCAGCGGCCGCAGCCGGACCCGATTTGCCACCGATCGTCGGCCCCCATGCGCCAGTATCGAACGGCGGCTGCCGGCTGGTCTACGTACGGTGGGATGTGGACGAAGCTGTAGCACGCCGGAAGGTCTTCGGGTTTCAGCGATGCGAGCAGATCCGCATACGAGACCGTGCGCTCGGCCCTCACTCGCTCCAGTTGAACCGGCGTGATGGTTCGCTGCCAGGCGCCGCCGTTGACGACGAGCGGCATCAGCGCGCCGCGCACCGGCGAGAAACCTTCCATCGGAATCTTCAGGAGGCCGCCGCTGATCATGTTGGCGCCGCTCTGCGATCGATCCGGCAGGTGCGTGTGCCCCCACACGAACACGGATGGAGCAGGATTCTTCGGAAGCGCATTCTGCACCGCCGTGAGATGCCGCTGAAACATCCGGTCGCGCGAGCCCCAGAAATATTCGAACACTGCGCCGCGCGTTTCGATCGTGCGCGGGCATTCTGCGATCACCGGCCCCCTGCCCGACAGCTGCGACAGGACCGGCTCGTTCCGCCGCCGCGAACGCCGGACGGCTGCGCGGTAATCGCATATCGCGATCAGCTCGTCGTCGGAGAGCTCGCCGAGCACTCCGTCCAGGCGCCCGGCCTTCAGCGCATTCGCCGCGAGCGGCTTGAACGGGTCGTCGTCGGGGATCGCCGAGGCGAGGAACGGCGCCCCCTGCGCCCGGACGGCGGCAATGTCCCATACCGGCGGCTGGACATCGCCGTCGTCGAGCTCCATCCGGAACTGCTGCCACGGCATGATGAAGAGCAGGTAGCGGAGCAGCTGCGCCGAAGCGTCGCCCGCGTCGGTCGTACCGTCGGCCGACAGCGCGTACTTGAGCCCGGCGCCGAGCGCGGCGACGTTATCGACGGCCTGGTACTTCGGCTCGAGCGAATCGAACACCGGAGCGACGACCTGCTCTCCCCAGGGCCTGACGAGATGACCGCGGCCGTCGCGACGAACGAAGGGGGCTGGCCATTTGTCGAACCGCCGTGCGCTGAAGCCGATCTGATGACCGTGTTCGGCGTAGATGCGGCCGTCTGCGGATCGCCAATAGCCGGCGGTCGCGACCTCCACGCGTCCCGACGCCGCACCGACCACCGAGATGAGCCGATCGGCGACGCCTTGGAACATCAGGCCGGCATCTTCGTCGCCGGGCACGAAGACGACACGATTGGAACCGTGCCGCGCAAACCGCGCGAGCGCTTCCATCTCGGCGCGATGGGCGGCAACCACGCGGTCGAGCCGACCACGCGCGTCCGCCTCGGTACAGCCCAGCGAAAGGTCGGCGTACGCACACGCTGCCGCCGACCGAAGCAGCTCGAACGTGTCGCCGTTCAGGATCAGATCGGTCGTTCCATCGGCACCGACGGTGTCCAGGAAGACGGCGAGCTCCGCGGCCCAGCGGAAATCCTCCCGCGGAGACCATGCGCCGCCCGGGTCGCGGCCCTCTCCCATGTGCAGATCGCTGAGGACCACGGTCGTGCGGGAGCTGGCAGCCTGCGGGTGGGGACGAGCGGCAGCAGCCGCGAAGATGGCGACGAAAAGCGCGACGGTAACGCGCGCCCGCATCTCACGACCCGCTGGCGAGAGAAAATCGCGCGACCTCGTTGTCGTTTCTGACAACGACATGGCGGTTCGCATATGCGGCGTGCGACCAGAGCACGTTGGGCAACTGGCGGCGCCGCACGTACGGATTGGTCGGCTCGACGAGCTTCGCGCGGCTGATCTCCTCGAACCCGGCAGGTTTCAGCCTCGCGATGACGAGCTCGCCTCGATCGTTGTTGATGAAATAGCGATCCTCGTGGCGCACGAAAAACGCGGTGCCATACATCGCGTGTTCCTTCAACAGCGCGTCCGTTTTCCACACCAGCTTGCCGGTCGCCGCTTCGAGGCACCGGAGCTGGCCGTCGTTGTCCAGCCCGTACACGTGATCGCCGTCGATCACCGGCGTGCTGATCACCGAGTTCACGGTATTCGGGGTGTCGTGAGTGAAACCAGGATCCTGCTCGCCGGGACCTCCCCACACGAGCGTCGCCGCGGGCTTGTTCTCGTCGAACCGCAGCATGCGCGCGCCGCCGTACTGGGAGGTGAAAAAGAGGTACGGTCCGCTCCTCACCGGAGTGGCGACCACGATGCCCATCTGGATGCTGTGATCGAAGTCCCAATGGAGTTTGCCAGTCGCCGGATCGAGCGAGCTGATGCCTTTGGGATGGAAGATGACGAGCTGCCGCGCACCCCCGGCCTCGAAGATGATCGGCTGGTTGTACCCCGGTTCGGAGTCCGACGACAGCGAGCGCCAGACCTCTTCGCCGGTTATTTTGTTCAGGGCGATCACCTTGCCGTCGGGTTCGCCGCCGACGAGACAGATCAATCGATCGCCGTCCACGAGCGGAGCGCCGGCGATGCCCCACGAAGGAATCGAGGCATTGAAATCCTTGACGTAGTCTTTTTGCCAGAGGACGTTGCCGGTCGCGGCATCAAGCGCGAGCAGGTGGCCCATTGCGCCGAGCACGTACACGCGGTCGCCGTCCACGGTTGGCGTCGCTCGCGGACCGATCGCGTACACGAGCTGCTGGCCGCTGTAGTCGGTCGGCCACTCGCGGGCCCACAGGATCTTTCCGGTGTTCTCGTCCAGCGCCAGCGCGCGCTCGATCGCCTGATTGGCCTTCACGCGGCGTGCATCGACGACGAACACCCGCCCGCCCGAGACGGCCGGGCCCGAATAGCCGGCATGGATCGGCGTGCGCCACGAAAGAGGCGGCCCGCCCTCGGGCAGCTTCTCGACGATGCCGCGTTCGCGCCACACGGCAACGCGGCCCGCACCGCGCCACTCGGGCCAGTCGTCGGCCCGAAGGCTCGCGCCGGCGAGCGCCAGCAGCCCGGCGATGACCGATGCGGCGATGCGATACGGCAGCTTCATTGTTTTCACCGCCGGGGACGCTTGGCCGTTAGTGGCCCTTCCCGCCTCTCCTGCGCTTCCTGCCCCTCCCGCCCTTTGTGTTTACCGTTTATCCGGCAGCTCGAACACGTACACCGCGTGGCCGCTGCTCGGATACCTGATCTCCGGCGAGATCGTGGCCGGTACCTGCCGCGGGCTGCCACCGCCGAGCCCGGTCGTCACCGCCACGTACTGTTTCCCGTTCGCGCTGAACGCCGCCGGGAAGCCCTGCACCGACGTGCCGAGGCGCGTTTCCCACAGCGTCTCGCCGCTCTTCACGTCGAAGGCGCGGAACATCCGATTGAGATCTCCCGCGAACACGACGCCGCCGGCGGTGGACAGCGCCGCGGTGAGGAAGGCGGCGCGCTGCTCGCGGCTCCACACCTGCTGCATCGTGGCGACGTCGAACGCCGCGAGCTTGCCGACATTGCCGTTCGAGCCCGGCATCTCGAAGAAGCGGCGGCCGGCGGAGGTGCCTCCGGACCCTTCCTTCAGCTCCATCTTCCGGGCGGCGATCTCCATGCACGACTGCGCGAGCGGAATGATCAGCACGCCGGCCGGCGGGTTGTAGCTCATCGCATGCCAGTTGTGCCCGCCTTCGGTGCTCGGGCACGACTGGATCCACTGATCGATCTGGTGCTCGATGATGTCGTTGCGATAGGTCGGCTTGCCGGTAGCCGGATCGATCCGATCGAAGACGTTCTGGAAGACCGTTTCCTTGTGGCCGAGGAACCGGCCGGTCGCGCGATCGAGCTTCCAGAGAATGCCTGCCTTGCCGATGGTGAACACCGCTTTCTGGGGACCGATGTCGACGAGCACGCGCTCGTACACTTCGTCGAGATCGAGCGACTCGCCCGGCGCGTGCTGGAAGTGCCAGGCGAGCGATCCGTCCTCGACCCGTAGCGCCACGGTGGACGCGGTGTAAAGGGCCGCGTCGAACACCGTCGTGCCGCGGCTCGCCGGCATCCAGGGCTTGGCCTGCGCAATGCCCCAGTAGGTGAGATCGAGCTCGGGATCGTAGCTGCCCGCGATCCACGTCTCCCCGCCCGCGCGCAGGATGTCCGGCAGCTTGCCCCACGTGTCGCCGCCGGGCTCGCCCGTCCGCGCGACAGTGTGGAACTTCCACAGCAGCTTGCCGCTGTTCGCGTCGTACGCGCTGATGAAACAGCGATCCTCCTGGAACCGGCTGCAGCCCTGCAGGCCCTGAATCACCTTTCCGCGGGCGACGATCGGCCCGCTCGTGTTCGAGAAACCCTTCGTGCGGTCCGCGACGACGGTCTGCCAGACCAGGCGGCCGGTGCGCGCATCGAGCGCAACGAGACGCGCGTCGGTCGTCGCAAGGATGATCTTGTCCTGATATATCGCGAAGTTGCGCATCGAGCCCATGCCGATCTGCTCGGCCGGGCCGACGTGGTGCTCCCAGATCAGCTCGCCCGTGGCCGCGTCGAGCGCCTGCACGACGTTGCCGGCGTTAATCAGGTACATGGTGCCGTTGTGCACGAGCGGCATGGGCTGGTTGGCGCCGGCGTTTTCGGCCATCGACCACACCCATGCGAGCCGCAGGTCTTTCACGTTGGCGCGGGTGATTTCGTTCAGCGGGCTGTAGCTCCACGCCTGGTAGTTGCGCCGCGCCATGAGCCAGTCGCCCGGCGGCGGGTTGCGCAGCATCTCGTCGGTGACAGGCACGAAGTTTTTCACTTCGCCCGTGACGGTGAGGCCGCGCGGCGCCTGGCGCGCACCGCGTCCGCCGCCTTCGCCCGGCTCTCCGCCGCGTCCGGCGCCCGCACCGCGGCCGGCTGCGGCCTGGCCGCGCCCAACTCCCTGGCCGGCCCCGCCTGCCGGCTGCGCCGGTCCGCCCTGAGCGACCGATGCTGGTGACGCCTGTCCGGTGGCGATGGCGCCAACGGCCGCGGCCGTCGTCGCCGTGAGCGGCTGCTCGCCCGTCTGCGCGCCGTTCGCCTGCAGGATGAAGGCGGCAACGGCCAGCGCCTGCTCCGGCGTCAGGTTCGCCGCGCCCGGTGGCATCGTCTGATGGATCAACTCGAAGAGCTCACGCGTGGTGCGGCTTCCCCACTGAGTGCGGAAGTTCGGGCCGCCGAGCTCCGGCGCTTCGTTCTGCCCGCGGAGGTCCGGCATGTGACACGCGGCGCAGCGCTGCTGATAGACGCCGCGTCCTTCGGCCGCCTGCTCCGCGGTGAACACCGGCGTGCCGGGCGCCGGCTGCTGCGCGGCGACGAGCGCGACGGCGAGCGCACCGCTCGCGGCGGACACGGTAAGGAATCGGCGAACGGATGCGCTGCTCATCGTCGGTTCTCCTGATTGAAAAGCCATCCCCAGAGATTCCCTTCCGGCGCCTTCTCGCTGTGAAGCTGGACGTACAAGCGTCCCTGTTCCAGATCGGCGATCTGCGCGGGCGTCAGGTCGAATGTGCCGCTGATGGTGCCGCTCGTTCCACGCGCCACCTCGAGATCCAGCGCCGCGTCGCCGCGCACGCCTGCCTTCGATCCTTTGTGAATCCGAGCGACGGTGGCCGGCGTCTGAAGACCATCAAAGGATCCGGTGATCGACAGCTTCGTCCCGGTCAACACCGCGGATACCGTTCCGCCGCCTGTAATGCTCGCCATCATCGCCGCGTCGCGGGGCACTGGCGCGAGCCGCGCCGTGAAGGTTCTCGCCCCTTGCGCGGCTGGGCCTGTTCGTCCACTCTGGGGCTTCTGGGTATTCTGCGCCTGAACGACCTGAAGCACGGCCAGCGCCACAACGGCCCCGGACAAGATCCTGTTCATCCTTGGATACCTCGGTATATCTCAGCGGGCACCGATTCTACGGCAAATCAGCTAGGATGGTACGGCACATGACGCGACGCCACTGGACCCTGTTGATCGTCGTGCTGGTTGCCGCAATTGCGGCGGCTTTCACCGCCGATTTCCTCCGACCGCCGCCCGAAAGCACGCTGGCGAGCGTCGAAGACGGCACCACGGCCGATACCGTCGTGAAGCTGCTGCGCAACCCTGTGGACATGCCGGCGTTCACCGTCACCGATCTGGACGGTAAAACGACCTCGTCCTCGGAGTGGCACGGCAAAGTGGTGATCGTCAACTTCTGGGCGACCTGGTGCCCGCCCTGCCGGGCGGAGATTCCGGATTTGATCGCACTCCAGGAGAAGTACCGCGACCAACTGGTGGTCGTAGGGATCTCCGAAGACGAAGGTCCCGTGGAGGACGTGCGACGCTTTGCCCAGGAGCACCGGATCAATTATCCGGTCGCAATGGTCACGCTCGCGCACCGGGAGATTTTCACCGGCATCACCGCGCTGCCGACGACCTTCGTGCTGGACACGCAGGGCCGCCTGGCGCAGAAGCACGTCGGCCTGCTGAGCAAGCGCGGCACCGAGGCGGTCACACGCGTGCTGGCCGGCCTCGAGGTGAACGCCCGCGTCGAGCGCGTGGAAGACCCGTCGAAGCTCGATCTGTCCGACGTATCCGCCATCAAGGACATTCCGGGCGTCGATCTGGCGAGCATGCCTTCCGGCCGCAAGGTCGCGGTTCTCCAGGCGCTCAACGGCCAGAAGTGCACGTGCGGCTGCGACCTCACGGTGGCGAAGTGCCGCGTCGACGATCCATCGTGTCCCGTGAGCCTGCCGCTCGCCCGGGAGATCGTTTCAAAAATCGGTACGTAGTGGAGGGTTCGATGCGCCGATTCCTCATCGCCGCTGGTTTCGCAGCGATCGCCGGGATCCAGGCACCGGCTGCCGCCGCCCAGGAATATTCGCCTCCGCGGACGCCCGACGGCCAGCCCGACCTGCAGGGCGTCTGGACCAACGAGACGATCACGCCACTCGAGCGGCCGCGCAATCTCGCGGACAAGCCGTTCTACACACCGGAGGAAGTCGCCGCGCTCGAGAAACAGGCGGCCCAGCGTCGCGAGGGCGCCGACCAGACCAGGAGGAGCGGCGACGTCGGCAGCTACAACCAGTTCTGGATGGATTCGGGGACGAAGATGGTGTCGTCGCGCCAGACCTCGCTCGTGACCCACCCGGCCGACGGCCGCGTGCCGGTGAAGCCGGAGGCGGAACAGATTCGCGACGCGAACGAAGCGCAGAGCGGCGACGCTTTCGAATTCATGAGCCCGTGGGATCGCTGCATCGCTCGCGGCGTTCCAGGATCGTTCTTTCCCGCGGGTTACAACAACGCGTATCAGTTCATCCAGACGCCAGGGTATGTGGTGATCCACTCGGAAATGATCCACGACGCGCGGATCATTCCGCTGGATGGACGGCCGAGCCTGCCCTCGCGCGTCCGCACGTGGACCGGCCAGTCGCGCGGCCGCTGGGAAGGCCATACGCTCGTCGTGGAAACGACGAACTTCAACGGGAAAGGGTGGACCGCGACCAACGCCGCCTCCGGACGTATCAAGGGCATCCCCCAGAGCGAGTCGCTGCGCGTCGTCGAACGGTTCACGCGCTCTGGCCCGGGTACGATCAGCTACGAGGTGACGATCGAGGATCCGAAGTACTTTACGCAGCCGTGGAAGGTGGCGATTCCCCTCGAGCGCGACGATACCTACCAGATTTACGAATACGCGTGCCACGAAGGGAACCACGCCGTGCCGAACATCCTCAGAGGCGCGAGGGCGAACGAGCGGTAGGAAAAAGCATAGTGTCCGCCTTCAGGCGGACGTGACGGGCGCGCAGTTCTCCGTCGCGCCCACTCGCGCCGGACGCCACAGCAGCGCAATCATTCCCGGCAGGTACGCGATCGTCCAGCTCGCGAAATGCACGGCGTAGTCCCAGCCGCGCGGGCGAAACGGAAACCAGATTCCGGACACCGCGTAGAACGCGAGCGCCGAGCCGACAGCCGCTGCCATTCCGCGGAGCACGATGTCACGGCTGGACACGCGAGCCCCCGACAGCCATGCCACCAGCAGCGCGAGCGCAATCCACACGCCGAAGTACGACACGAACATCGCCGAATAGCCGGCAAGCGGCGCAATGACGTAGAAGCTTCCAGCCGCGGCAAATCCGACGAGCCCGCCGCCGATGGTTCCAGCGAGCGGCCGGCCCGTGACCCTGCCGAGATACCACCCGACGGCAAGGAACAGCAGCGTGCCGTGCGTGAGCCCGTAAACGGGCAGATGCCGCGGAATCCACATCGCCCAGATGAAGTCCCCGAGCGTGCTCGCCGCCGCCACGACCAACGCGCCGATCACAGCCTCGCGCATGTCATGCCTCGCGAACGCTACTGAACGTCAACGTACGACCAAAAAACAAGCCGCGGAACCCGCAGAGCGCGCAGAGATCCTCTTGCCTTCAAGCTCTCATGTGGCCATCTCCGGCCAATCGATCTCTCTGCGAGCTCAGCGAGCTCTGCGGTTGACCTCCGTTACTCTGCCATCTCGCCCGGCTCCGGGAGCCAGAAGCTCGCGATGAAGCCGACCAGATACACGAGAAATCCGATCGCAGCGGCGACGAGCGCCACCTTGGTCGGCGCGTACGCGCGATCGGGAGTGACCGCGAGCGTCGCGGTCAGCCACGCGAAGGAGGTGCCGACCAGTCGGCCGCCGATGTTGGCCGCGAAGCTCTCGCCAGTGCCGCGCAGGTGCAGGGGATAGACGCGGGGCAGGTAATTTCCCCAGAAGCTGAATTGCGCGACCGTGAGAAACCCGGCGAGAAAGATCGCGGGGTACAACCACGTGAGGCTCGTTGTCGCAACCACGGCGAACACGATCGGCATCACGATCAGCCCCGGCACCTGGAACAGGCGAACGAGCTTGCGCCGGCTCACGATCACCACGGCGAGATACGCGAGCGCCACACGCCCGACGAGGCCGCCGATCTCCTGCACTTTCGTCACGTCGGACGCCACACGCTGATTGACCAGGTTGGCTTGCGGCGGCGGCTGTCCCTGGGTCATCTCGCGCACTTCGGGCAGGCCGGGCACGATCTGCGGAATCTGCTGGATGGCACCGAAAGCCGCGCCGTAGGCCATGGCGAACATCACGGTCGTGACGATCGTTGTACGCCGCAACTCCGGCGAGAACAGCGCGGCAATACTCGGGCGTTTCAACGTGCCGGCCGCCTTCTTCTGCTGCCACGCGGGCGACTCCGGCAGCAGCGGCCTGATGAGGATCAACGGGATGGCCGGAATCACGCCCGACATCAGCGTGTACCGCCATGCGGCATGGGGATCCTCGATTGACATCCCGAACGCCGCAATCGCCGGCAGGCTCGCGGCATACGCGACGCACAGCCCGTTGGCTGTGGCGACGAGGAGTCCGCCGAGCGAGGAAAACGCCTGGGTCCAGCCGAGCACCTTCTCGCGCCGCTTCGGTTCGGGGAACAGCTCGGCGAGCCACGCGACGGCTGCCACGAATTCGACGCAGACGCCGACGAAGACGAGACAGCGGAAGAACAGAAGCATCTCGACCGAAGTCGAGAAGCCCGACGCGAACGCGGCGACGGCATAGATCAGGATGCTGAAGGTGAGCACGCGCCGGCGGCCGAGCAGGTCGGTGAGGTAGCCGCCGAGCAGGCCGAAGATCCCGCCCGCGAACGCGGGAATGTAAAACAGCCGGCCCACCCACATCTGGAACTCTGGCGAGCCGGGCACGGCGCCGGTGAGCTCCAGGAGCGCCGGCCTCACGATGAGCGGCAGCATCAGGATTTCGTAGATGTCGAACGCGAAACCGATGGCCGCCATCGCGCAAACGAGCCATTGCGTGGTCGTGAGCTGCGCGCGCGTGCCGGAGGAATGGACGGTGGTCATGGCTCGCCTTGGCCGGATTTCGGTACGTAGTGTCCGGCTTTAGCCGGACCTCGGTGAGTATATGTGTCCGGAAAGTACCGCGCCAGCGTCCTCGCGCCCGGCCGCGCGCGGCTCGTGACGCGCGAAACGACCACCATGAGCAGCGCCGAAACCAGTGTCATCGGCACGACCGGCAGAAAGCCGCCGACCATCGCCCCCGCTGCGGTGCGGGTGACGAGGTCGAAACCGAACGCCGACCATACCGTCACGGCGGCGCCGGGCGGAGGCGGAGGGATTGTCTGCTGGATGGCCGCGACGGCGAGCACGGCCAGCGCCGTCCAGACGGTGCTCGCAAGCGCGCCCCACCGCGTGCTCCCGCGCCAGAAGAGCGCCGCCACGAGGAGCGGCGACAGCGCGGCGTAGCCGGCAAACGCGTACTGCGTAGCGATGTCGAAAATCGACTGCGGTACGCGCATGGCGATCGCGTACGCGACGAGGGTGATGAGGATGACGAACAGGCGCCCGGTGTTCACCTGAACGGCCTCGCCGAAGCGTTCCTTCCCGCCGTAGAACGCGAAGACGTCTTCGGTGAACATCGTGGAGAGCGCGAGAATCTGCGAGTCGCTGGCCATGACGGCGGCCATGACGCATGCGCCGAGGAGCGCTGCAAGCCACAGCGGTGCGTACCCCTCCACCAGGCGGAGAATCACATCGTCGCCGGCGGCGCGCCCGCGAAGCCGATCCCGTTCCACCTGCGGAACCGAAGGGCCGGCCGACGTCAGCTCGGCCCGCGCGGCGAGCTTCGACTCGATCGCCGGCACCTCCCGCGCCTGGTTGGCGATGACGCCAAGGAAGACCGAGGGCAGCCAGATGGCGATCATGCAAAGCGGATAGAGCACGACGGTCTTCCGGAAATGCGACAACCGCCGGGCGGTAAGGCAGAAGATGCCGATGTGCGGGAACGCAATGGACGAGAGCGGGATGAACGTGTAGCTGAAAAAAAAGAGCGGCGACACGCGCTCGCGCGTGAGGAGCGGCGCAGTATCCGGCGAGGCGAGCATCGCTTCCATCGCCTGGCCGAAGCCGCCCATGCCCGCGCCGATCACCGCGACGGCAACCCCGCCAAACAACAGGAACAGCGTCGTCTGGAACGTGTTTACCCACGCGGTGCCGCGCATCCCGCCGAAAAACACGTAGCTCATCACCACCAGCGACACGATCGCGCCGCCGAGCCAGTATGGAACCCATCCGCCGCTCACGGCGGCGAGCGTCGTGCCGCCGCCCATCACCGCGATGATGATGTATGGCACGAGCAGCACCGCCTGAACCGCGAAGATCACCGTGCCGATGTGCCCGCATTCCCAGCGGTCGCGGAACATCTGCACCGGCGTCATGAACCCGTTGCGCTTGCCGAGCGCCCACAGGCGCGTGCCGATCACGAACAGCGACACCGGAATCACCAGCGCAGAGGAAGACGCCATCAGCCCGAAGGTGACGATGCCGTTGGCGAAGGCGTGCCCCGAGGCGCCGAGAATCGAGAAAGCGGTCATGTTCGCCCCGAAGAGCGACATCAGGAACACGACGGGCCCGAGCGAGCGCCCGGCGAGGAAATAATCCTCCGCATCGCTCGGCCCGCGCGAGGTGCGGAACGCGAAGATGCCGATGTACAGCGCGGCGGCGAGATAGCCGAAGACGACGAGCGTGGGAATCATTCCGGCGGGGAACCCGTGGACGCGGTGGTCTCGAGATGCGCGGGCCACGCGTATCGCACGAGCAGCCACAGGAGGAGCGAAGACGCGAGCGTAAAGGCCGCGTGGTAAGCCAGGCCGATCGGCAAGAAGCCGAAGACCAGCGGCCGGGCCGTGCGCCAGAACCAGACGTCCTGATGCAGCACGTACACAACCGCGACGAGCGTGGCGGCGAGGACCGGGCTCATGTGCGTGGAACGCGGCCGGCAGCGGCCGCATAGACGTTACTACGACTCCCGCCCGGCGAGTGTTTCCGTACGTAGTGTCCGCCTTCAGGCGGACTTCCCCGTGTCCGCCTTTAGAGGTGGACTTGACCCTGCGGACCCTGCGTACGAAATCGCGGACCGCGGTTGTTATACTTCCGCATCATGCACCTCACCGGTTCCAATACGCCTCCCACCTCGCAGGACCTGCAGGCGCGCCGCGACATTGCCCGTGGAGACCTCGACGTGTGGGTCCACGAGGTCGTCTCGTGGCACTTCGATCCCGCGACCGGCTCTCCTTTCTGGCTCGAGTTCGCGCGGAAGCTCGGGTGGGACCCCCGCAAGGAAATCCGCGAATTCGGCGACCTGTCGCGCTTCGGCCTGTTCGAAGACGACTGGCTGCGCGGCGGCCCGGTGCAGCGCTGGATTCCCAAAGCGTTTGCCGGAAAGCCGACCTACGTGTTCGAGACCGGCGGCACGACCGGCACGCCCAAAACGCGCGTGGCGTTCGACGACTTCCGGATCGACTATGAACTCTTCAGCGACACGCTGCCGGATCAGTACTTTCCACGCGGCGCCAACTGGCTGATGCTCGGGCCGTCCGGCCCCCGCCGCCTGCGTCTGTCGGTGGAACACCTCGCGCAATACCGTGGCGGCATCTGCTTTTGCGTCGATCTCGACCCGCGGTGGGTCATCAAGCTGATCAAGAAAGGCTGGAGCGAGCATCTCGAAGCCTACAAATCGCACGTGCTCGACCAGGCGATCACGATCCTTCAGGCGGGACACGACATCCGCTGCATGTTCACGACGCCGAAGCTGCTCGAAGCGCTGGCGCTGCGGCTGGAGTCGATGGGCACGAGCATCCGCAAGGTGGGCATCACCGGCATTTTCTCCGGCGGCACCGAGTTCACGCCGCAGTGGAACCGCTTCGCGCACGAGGAGCTGCTCGACGGCGCCT
>WUUC01069794.1_pt1 | contig 19587 bp, 25 predicted proteins | sample 6278441 | NCBI WGS metagenome assembly WUUC01 (sample SAMN13675441, study PRJNA597444) | soil metagenome | isolation source: soil | place: USA: Washington | collected 2017-10 | reverse complement strand
CAGTCAACATCCTTCCAGCGGCACCTCCCGGCACCACCCATCAGATGTCACCTAACCGTGCAGCAGTCCCGGATCCGTTCCTCTGCTGGGTGTGTGCAGTTGTGCTCGCGCAGCGCCGCGACCAACGTGTCCGGCACTGTCTCGATGAGGGGTGCCTTGAGCACGTCGGCTGGCGCCAGAATAAGCACCCCGTCCCCGCGGTCCTCGCGGTCACAGGCCAGCCAGGAGACGCCAGCGGTATCGAATGCCTGCCGCACGGCCCGGTAGAGCCCGGCACGCACCGCGACCTGATGCTCATTGGTACGGCGGCTATCGCCGAACCCCTCGACATCCACCACAACAATGGTCCGGTGCACAGCAGCTTGCCGGCTCGCCATCCGTTCCCCTCGCATACACCGACGGTGTGATGTGATTGGCTCAGCCTCACATCATACGAATCTGCCAACGAGCCGCCCCCTGCAAGGCATGCCTCGCATGGAACCGCCATGGTCGGGAGGCAACACCGGCAGGCTGTCATGGATGTTGGCCGAGATCGGGAAGGTTGCCGATCGCCATCAGGCGATCGTGCGCACTCTGTATGTGGTTGATGAGGAATTCATCGGGCGTGGCGCGAGGTCGTCGCGCGTGCACTTGAGGTCGCGCTATTCCGGTGTATCTCTGGCGGAGGCTAATGCTCGGAAGCAGCGGTTGTATGGTGTTTGGATGCGAGTCGCGCTTACATGTGATGCTCCATCGTTCAGTGGACGAGGGCGTACCGCACTAGGTCTTGTTCTGGCTGGGTGGTGTCGTTATCGATGATGGTCATTGAGCGGAGCCAGTGTTTGAGTGTTGCGCCGTTCCTGGCAATGAGGTCGGTGCCGAATTCGCGATAGATTGTTGCCGCGTGGGCGATGTGGGCTGGGTCAGAGTGAGTGTCGTGAATAACGATGGTGATTGCAAGATAGGTTTGTGTGTTGAATAGGGTGTGGTAGGTGCTGATGAGGTCGGCGGGGTTGTCGTGGTCGGGAATGTGTTCGAGTATGCCGGTCATGGTGATGCCGATAGGTCTTCGATGGTCGATGCGGCGGCGAATCTCATGGTGTCGCTGTATGTCGGCTGGGGTCCGGAGATCGGCGTGGATGGCTGTGGTGTTTGGGTCGCCTCGGAGGATGACCTGGCTTTGGGCGACGGTTGCGGGATCGGTGTCGATATAGACAACCACGCTGTCAGGGTCGTGGGCTTTGGCTAGTTCGTGGATGTGGTTGGCGGTGGGGACGCCTGATCCGAGGTCGATGAATTGTCGCACGCCGAGTGCCAGCATGCGGTGGATGGCGCGGCGGAGAAATTGCCGCTCGAGTCGTGCGATGCCTGGTAGGTGTGGCCACGCCGATTCGAGGTCGGCGGCGAGTTGGCGATCTCGGGCGTTGTTGTGGCTGCCACCGAGGAAGTAGTCGTAGACACGAGCGAGGCTCGGGCGGGTCAGGTCAAACTGCGGATGGTCAGCGTTGTCGGCCATCCGCTCACTCCCTTCGTGACAGTCAGCCGATCAGCTTAATCGGACCGAGCGGGTGAACAGTTCCGCTGAACGGGCAGAACTCCGCCTGGCGGCCACGCACACTGGGTAGGGCAGGGTGATGGGGTCCCGTCTTCCGGCGATGAAGTGGCTCCTGACGTGGACAGAGGAATTGCGGAACGTGCATGGCATACCCGATCGGGTGAACTTTCACCGAGGTTTGCTCGGTTCAGTCGTCCTAGTTGAGTGGATCCCAGTCGGATCCCGATGACGATCGAGCATCACGAGGAGAACCGTGTCCCCACGGATGACCCTGCCGTCCACCCGCGCCCTCAGCGCCGAAGGGCTTGCTGCCGGGCGTCGTATCTGGATCACCGTGGCCGCGCTGCTGTTGCGACGCAGCCGCTGTCAGGATCGACAGGCCCGGCATCTGTCGAGATCCACCCAACTGGCTTGGGCCTATACGTCGAGTGGAGGATCATCGACGGCTGGGACCGTCTCACCGGCGGCCCGTGATCCGCTCCAGTGGCAGGGCGCCGGAGCGTGACCGATGTTCCACGCGACCAGAACGCTCCCGCGCAGCCGGATCGTCGTCATGAGTTCGCCGAGCGATACCCCGACATGGTAAAGCGAGTGATCACCTTCTTGCGCCTGCACAGCACGTCTCTCAAGACTGAGGAAGTTAAGGCGATCGCGGACGAGGTCATTGAAGTCACCTGGAAGCATTGGGAGCACGTAAGGGCCATGGACCAGCCCATCAGTTGGGTTCTCAAGGTCGCACGCCACCGCATGATAGATCACGGAAAATCTACCCGAGCGCTCCCGAAAGAAGTCGCAGATGACGACGCGGTGATCTCGGCGCGGCGGTACGTTGATCCCGAAACAAGGTTGGAGCTCATGGAGACCCTTGAAGACATGCTCGAGCTTCCCCCGCATCTTCGCGACGCACTCATTCTCGTCAGTTGGTATGGATTCTCCACAGGAGAAATTGCCGAGACGATGTCCGTCAAGCCGGACACCGTCACCGGCTATCTGTCCGATGCTCGTCGCGAGCTTAAACGAATTCGCAACCGTCCACGCCGCCGCTATCGCCGTCGCGGCCACGTCGGTCGCGCCACTCTTCCGGACCCTCGCAGTCATCAAGAACCCACTCCAGATCAACCGGGAAAGAAGGAACAATGACTATGCTTCATCGTATTATCGATCGGCTTGTCGACTTTTGGTCGAGATATCGCTTTGATGACGTGGACAAGAGGGTCCGGCGGCTAGGGGACGCCCTCTATGCCGAGCAGTCACCACACGATGACCCCGCATACCAGGAGAGGTTCCTGAACGAGCTTTTCACGAGCACCGGGCATGGTCGCTGGGGCAGCGAGTACCGCGGTGGGGGAGACGGGACCGCGCGAAGCCGCTTCGCCGACGCTGCCGTGCAATGGAAGCGAACGCTGGCGCTACACAGTTCGCCCACCCATCACCAGGGTGCTCTCGACGATCGACTTGCCGGGCTTCTCGCCGAACTCTCCCGGCACGTGTCCGCCTCGCCAGGCGCGACGATGTCGGCTTCGGAAATCGGCCATGAAATCGCCTACAACTTCAAAAGCACACCAAGCTCCTACCGCTACATGATTGAACTCCTCGTGGAATTCCTACGCACCGGAACAACGCCCGACCCCACCATGACAGCTCCGGCCTGGGTTCGGGTCTTGGCCGAGTTCGGCGAGGGCTATGCCGCAGGCACCCGTGAGCGCGCCTTGGACGAGCAGAATGAGATCCTCTCCGTCGTCGCGACTATGAGGACCGGCCAGCAGCGCGAACCACTGACCAACGCCGACCAATTTCGCGAGATGTTCACCAAGTCCCCGGTAGCCATGGCGCTGCTCGACGACACCGGTCGCATTCTCGAGGCCAATGCCGCCCTGCACGCGTTGCTCGATCAACCAGCCGACGCCCTCCATCACGCGAACCTTGTCTCATTCGCGCGGACAGCCCAGGATCGGGCGATGATCGAGTCGCTTCATCGGTGCTTGATCGCTGGCCAGACCCGAGGATGCCTGCCCGAGTTCCGGATCACCAGCAAGGACCCAGAGGAACCCGTCTGGGTACGGCTGCACTGGGCCCAGCCCGATCCCGGTGCACGACAAGTGCACGTGGTGATCGAGGACATCACCGAAGACTATGTCGTCCGCCAATGGCTGCACCATCTGGCCAACTATGACTCCGTCACAGGCCTTCCCAATCGCCGCTACCTGCTCAACCAGCTCGAAAAGCGCTTCGCCGATGACGCATCCGCAACCACTATCGGACTGTATGCGATCCGTCTCGACGGATTGCCCGCCATCACCACAACGCTTGGCCCGATCGCCGGTGAGTTGGTGCTGAATGCGCTCGTCGCCCGCGCTCAGCACGCCGCTGCGACCACTGCGGACCTGATCGCCCAACTGGACCCCGCCACCCTGGTCGTCATGATCACCGATCGCGAGAGCTGGGCCAAGGCAGACGATATGGTCAGACGCCTCGTCGACTGGCTAGCGGAACCCGTTCCCATCGACCATAGCGCGGTGTCGATCACCCCGACGGTCGGCGTCGCCGAAGGAGTCGTGGGCTCGACCACCGCCGAGACGCTCGTCCACCGCCTCGAGCGTGCACTACATGCCATCAGTTCGGACACCACCCGCCGGTGGACAGTGATCGAAGACCGGCACAGCGATCAGCACGAACAACGCAACCAGCACCTCGCTCGACTCCCGGCCGCCTTCGATGCTGACGAGATCGTCCTCACGCATGCACCAATCGCCCGAGCACGCACCGGGGAGGTTGTCGGCTCACACGCCAGCCCCGAGTGGGTACAGCCCGACCTGTGGCCCACATCCGCGGTAGAGCTCATCGATCTCGCCACAACGATCGGGCTATCGATACCCATCGTGCCCTGGCTTGCCAACCGAGCAGCAGCACAAGCGGCACTCTGGCAGGAAACCCTCGGACCGCACGCCCCGTTCATCCGGATCGACCTCCCCGAGCATCTCGCCGTCAACGAGAACATCGTCGATACCGTCCGGTCCGCGTTGCGGGACTACCGCGTACGCCCTGATCGTTTTCAGCTGGGACTCCATGAATCCAACATTCTTGACCGGCACGGCAGGCCCAGAACCGAACTTGTCGGGCTTAGCGGTGGAGGCGTTCGCCTGGTGCTCAATGGGCTCGGCACCGACGTTCGTGAACTCAGCCTCCTCACCGACCTCTGCCTCCACGGGGTCGCAATCGCTCCACAGTTCACCGCCGAACTTCACACCGTTCCACGGCAGGGGAGGAATAGTATTCCTCAAGCGATGATCGAACTCGGGCAGACCTTGGGGCTTGTCGTTAGCCTCCAAGGGGTCGATGCGACACATCACGTCCACCTCGCCAAGAAATTCGGAGATGTCGACATCGAAGGTACCGGTATAGGAAAGCCAGGTCCTGCCGAAGGCGTGGAGCAAAGGATCAGGGGTGGTATCCAGAGGCCGGTTCGACACGCAAATCAAGGGACCGGCTCGCAACACAGATAATCGTCGTTCACGAGCGAGTACAACAATAGCCACGGGACCAGTCTTGGAGAGTTAAGACGTGTTGCTGGGTTCGCAATTGGCCGTGCACCGGACCGTGCTTGCGGTGGACGTGGAGAGCTTCGGGGATCTGCGACGCAGCAATGCAAACCAAGTCGCCGTCCGGCGTGGGTTGTACCGTGCACTGCGGCATGCATTTCACGATGCGGGTATGTCGTGGACGGATTGCTGGCACGAAGACCGGGGAGATGGGGTGTTGACCCTTGGCCCTGCCCAGATGCCCAAGGCGCCATTTGTGGAGGCCCTGCCGTATACGCTGGTCAAGTCGCTCCGTCAGCACAACATGACTCACCGAGCGGAGGAGCGGATTCGACTCAGGGTGGCATTACACGCGGGGGAAGTGATTTACGATGAGCACGGCGTCACCGCTACGTGCATCAATCTGACCTGCCGCCTACTCGAGGCAGAACCACTGAAATTGGCGTTGGCGAACTCGTCGAGTGAGTTGGCCATGATTACTTCCACGTGGTTCTTTACTGAGGTTGTCAGGCAAAGCAGGTTCGCCGAAGCGACTCAATACAGTCCCGTTCGGATCGCAGTGAAGGAAACGTCTACGGTGGCGTGGATCTACCTTCCTGATACCACGTGCTGCTCGATCAGAGGTACGCCCGTCGGCGGGTTGGTCAGTGCCCGGTGCCGCCGGTGCATTGCGTCGCGGGATGAGCAGTGGCCCCGCGGGATCGGCCGCCACCATGCTCGATGACACGGAAGGTCTCCGAGTCGGTCGGCGGCGACCCGTGAGGCCCTGCCCGGACTAGAGTTGGCCTGGGCCAGGGTGGTTGACTCGTCGATCAACCAACGCACGGCTGGCAGGCAACCAGACTCGCCTCAATCTCATGACGTGGGGGTTCCACCACGGGACTCGCCGGACCCAACCCCGACCAACGCGCCGGTCCTCTCGGCCGTGCGTGCGATGGTGTTGGCTTCGATCACCGCGCGCAGTCGTTGCGCGGCCTGGTCGGCGACATCGCGTAGCCGTTCGAGGCTGTCCATGTCGTAGAAGTCCAGGGTGATCTGCTCATCTCCAAACATGATCGAGATGGCTTCGTCGCTTGGCGTTCGCTGGTACCACACCACCTGCACGTCGGCGGTGACACCTCCGTTGGTGAACACATACATCCTACGGCCGTCGGTCTTGGTGCCCCATTCGGACCGGCCGATTGTCGTCACGCTATTCACACCCATGGTGCATCTCACCTTTCGCTGCCCGGTTAGGTCCTGCGTGTTCCCTGTTCCGATATTGAGATCTATCTCGTGAATGTTTGAAGCAAGCGCGTCAGTTCGTCAGTATCAACCTCGCACAGTACGGCGAGCCATGTCAGTGCCGTGGGCCTGATGGTGACGACGTTGGGTCGTCTGTACGGGTCTGCCGCGAGCCGTTCGCGGGCCCAACGGCTCAGCGGCCCGAGCTGGTCGATGTCGGTGCGTGCGATCAGCACCAGGTCTACACTCATCGCGCTCTCGGATTCCTCGGTGATCTTCGCCAAGGCTGGTGTGAGCACGTCGAGCATGTTTACTCCCAACGTATCGGTCAATTCGAGGAAACGACCAACATTAATATGCCTGGTCGCCAGTTCCCACGTCGCTATGGTTTGGAGCGAGGCCGCGAACGGCAACCGCAGCAGCAGTTGTTTGCGTGTCCAACCGCGTCTGATCCTCGCCTTCCGCAACTCGCCACCGAGCGCACGCAGGAAGGTTCGGGCTCGAGGACTGTCCTCCTGGGCAGTCTTCACGGGCTCATCACATCGCGAGCCGCCGCGCTCACTACCGACGACACGTTTTGTCGATCGATCGTTTGCTAGTCGTCATGTGACAGGTCCAGTTCACGTGTCGAGCAGTCGCCATAGACGACGCAGTAGGCCAGCGCAGCGAGGTCCGACGTCGTGGCGGCCGACTCTAAGGCGTCCATCACCCCAGCAAGCCGGGGGTCATGGAAACCCACCGCCTGCCGGGTGCCACGATGGGCCGCGCATCCGGTCTGCACTCGCCAGCCGGTGAACCGCATGTCCAGCTCGGGTGTCACCTGGCACGACAATGACCTGATGCCCAGCGGTTCCCACATCTGCCCCTGACGGAACCTCGGCCGATCCAGCTCGGCGCTTCCGACGCCATGCGTGTATTGGAACAGTCCTCCGCCATCATCAAGAAAGCTCAAATGCCAGTCACGTGCCCGAAAATAGGCCAGCACGCGCGTTGTCAGTGATTCCCATCGTAGTTCCGAGTACCCAGGATCAAGGCAGCAGCCGTGTGGTGTGGCGAGAGCAGTCACGCTGTTGGCCACCGTTGCGGCCGAACCCGACTGCGACCATTCTGCGGCCTTGTCGGCTAAGAGTAGCCGGCGGGCCACGGCTGTTCCGTCCGGGTGGAACCCGACGACGTCACGTACAACAGCGTCACCGAACGACATCTGGTGTACGACATCGGTCGGGTACTCAGCCGGGTCGATCGGTTTCCAATCACGAACCAACGCCCAGGAATCCGGCCAGTCCTCATACGACTGCGAGGTGCTCAGATACCATGCCTCATCCTGCAATATCCGATCTATCGACGCAGCAATGGACGCAGCCCTCTTACGGTACACACCGACTCCCACAATTCCCGCAACATCATCACTGGTGGCCCGATTACCTACCACGCTATACCCGGACCGATGGCCCTTTGCCTATTCACTGGTGCGGTCACTACGGAGTGCATCCATCTGGCTCAACACCGCACCGCCCTGCCGGACTACCTCACGCAGTGCCTCAACCTCGAAATTCAGCTGGACAGCCTTGTACGGAAGGTCGCCCAACACCAATTCAACCTCGGTGCTGTCGGTGATGTCGAACCTTATCCCACAGCCTTCGTGGACCGTGATGTACGGGGCACCCAACGTCAACGTCACGTTGGCCCCGTCCATGTCCACCGGTTGCATTTCGCACCTTCGATCTCGGTTGATGTGTTCAAGGAGGATAAAGGGTCTAGTTGCGCGGTGGCTGGCCGTGCACGATGTCGCGCACGGTCAACGCGACTGTCGCTGCGGCGGCGAGGAGTAAAACCACTAGCCACCACGGACTACTCATCACGACGCAACACCACAGGCCGTCGAGCTGGAACGCCTTGGCATTAGGACCGTCACATCGCAGGCGACGCGTCCGGTCGTCGGCGTGGTGCAATTCCGGGGAATATACTCCGGCCCAGCCGTCCATATCAGACCATCCGCCTCCCGTTCCGTCATCGCTCAGGACGTTCATCTGAGGTGGACTGTTCCAACGCGGTGTCTACCACCTTGTCCTTCAATTCGGCGAACAATTCTTCGCCCGCTTCGGTGATGATCGCGCGCTGATCCATGGCGCCTTCGCCAGGCGGCTCTAGCCGGGCCTGTCCGTGATCGAACAGTTCCCGCAGGAACGGGACAAGTATGTCGGGGAACGGACGGTTCTGGTCGGCGATGGCGCCGGATGGCTGCACGGTGACCCGGCCGCCTCGGACCCTCTGCAAGGCCAACAGCAGTCCGGCGCTGTGTGGAATGCGGGCCGGCGGTGTCATGGTCGTCTCCGTCCATCCATAGTGGACAACCCGCTCACGCGGCGTGCCTGCGGAGGAACCGGCGCCTCCGGTGGACGTGCGGTTGGTGGTGCCGCTGGTCGTAGCGCGGGTTCTCGATGGTCACCCGGCAGTACGTGCAGTCGCATGACTGGCACACACATCGGCGCCGAACCAAGTGAAGGAGATCGGTCCGCCACGTCACGCCGTCGAGTGCGTGTTGCCCCGCCAAGCAATCTCCACAGCATCGGACACGACGCATGTGCGCGCCCATCAAGGTCATCTCCTTGCGTGGGGGCGACGAGGCCGGGTGATTGGGGGCATCCACCCGGTCTCGCCGCCGTGGAGGGCGGGCAGCCTCGGAGGCCATCGAGGCGGCGCTCACCGCGGCGATCGCCCGCCCACGAGCCACTCCCGGATGCCACGACGGAAGCGGCGTGCCGGCGCACGTCTGGCGAGAACAGCGAGCCCATTGGCAAGCAGGCCAGCGTTGCCTGGTCCATGGGGCGGCACCCTTCCGTTCACATGCTCCGGCTGTCGGGCCGGCGGGGTCTGGGCGCTTCACCACCATGATGGCTACCCGACCCTCACGGGCGTGACCCCGCCGGCACACAACCCTATAAACGTGCATACGCACATGTCCATACGTCAATCGTGTGTATTCGCACGGAAGTATCGGCCAAGTAGGCTACTGTCCGTGGCGACTCCCACGAGGGCGAAGAAGCGGCTCGGCGCGTTCCTGCGCAGGTTGCGCGACCGGTCGGGCATGAAGGCCGCTGACGGCGGCCAGGCGCTGAAGAAGTCGGCTGGTACGGTCCGTCGTTACGAGGCTGGCGACGTGGCGGTACCTGGCTGGGGTGACCTGCAGACGCTGATGGTGCTCTACGGTGCAAAACCAGCCGAATTCAACGAGGGCGCCAGGTTGTGGCGTGCTGTCGACAACGAACCGCGGTCGGTGCGCCTACCAGCGGGCGCACCCCCGGAGTACCACGAACTCGTCACTGCCGAACAGCGCGCAGCGGTGCGGGAACGTGAACTGGCGCCATCCGTTATCCCAGGCCTGTTGCAGACCAAGGGGTACGCGCAGGCCCTGATCGAAGCTGGGCACCGGCTTCACAAGCCCAAGTCGCGGCGAGCGAGCGTTGTCGAAGCAAGGATGAAGCGGCAGGAGTGCCTGACACGCCCTGATCCGCTGGTGCTGCACGCATTGATCGATGAGGCAGCCATTCGGCGCCAGGTGGGCGGGCCTGACGTGTCCCGAGAGCAACTCGCTCACCTGGTCGTGGCCGCCGAGAAACCACATGTCACCGTACAGGTGATCCCGTTCGGCGTGGGCGCCTACGGCACAATGAACGGCTCCTGCATCATCCTCGACTACCCTGACGCGGCTGCCATACCTGAGGTCTACCTCGAATATCCGGCCGGTGGCGACTGGGTGGACAATGTTGAGGATGTCAAGCGCTTCACCACCATGTTCGACGACGTGTCGGAGTTGGCGCTCTCGCCGGCCGACACCACCGACCTGATCCTCCACCAGATAAGGGCACTCAAGACCCGATGATCACTAACGACTCCATCCGTTGGCGCAAGGGCAGCTTCTCCGGCGGCGGTAACAACGAGTGCGTTGAGCTCGGCTGCGAGTGGCGCAAGAGCAGCTTCTCCGGCGGCGAGAACAACGCCTGCGTCGAACTCGCCAACTGCCTCGTTGCCGTGCGTGACAGCAAGAACCCGGCCGGCCCCGTTCTGCGGGCCAACATGCGCAGCTTGCTCGCCGCCGTTAAGCACGGGCGTCTGGACGTTAATCCGACCGAGTGAACGTGCATCCGCGCGACTTAGCCCAGCACTAGGCTACGCGCCGTGGCAGTTCCAACGAGGTGTAAGAAGCGGCTGGGCGCCTTCCTTCTCAACACGCGTGAGCGGGCTGGGAAGACCGCGATCGAGGCTGCGGCCGAGCTGAAACAGGACACGCCCAGCACGGTCAACCGCTACGAGGCGGGTGAGGTGCTGGCTAACTGGGGTACGGTCCGCACGCTGTTGGATTTCTACGGCGCGAACACTGAGGAGTTCGATCAAGCGTCCCGGTTGTGGGAGGACGCCCGGGTGGAGCCGCGTTCGGTGCGGCTGCCATCCGGTGCGCCAAGGGCGTACCGCAAGCTGGTCAACGCTGAGCAGCGCGAGGCAGTGCGGGAACGTGAGTTGGCGCCATCTGTAGTCCCGGGATTGTTGCAGACCCAGAGGTACGCACAGGCCTTGCTGGAATCTGGACATCGATTCCATCGCCTCACGACCCGTCCACAAGACGTGCTTGCCGCCCGGATGAGGCGGCAGAAGCCACTCGAAGGTGAGGACCCGCTCGCCGTGCATGCCCTGATCGATGAGGCCGCAATTCGGCGCCTGGTCGGGGGTGCGGATGTGATGCGCGAGCAGCTCGCCCAGTTGCTTGTCGTGGCCGAGAAACCGAACATCACCCTGCAGGTTGTGCCCTTCGCCGCCGGCGCATACGGCACCATGAACGGCTCGTGCATCATCCTCGACTACCCCGAGCCCGACGATCCCCCCGGCGTTTACCTCGAATATCCAGCGGGCGGCGCCTGGGTCGAGGATCTCGACGACGTCAATCGCTTCACCACCATGTTCGACGATGTGGCCCAACTCGCCCTTTCCCCAGCCGATACCACCGACCTGATTCACGACCAACTCCGGGCACTCGCGAAACGCTGAGCTACGGCGCTGCGAGGATGGCAACTACGGTGCCGACGAGCATCGCTGGTCCGTAAGGGATTGGCGAGGTCCGTGTGGCTCGGCCGGTGGCGATTAAGATAAGTCCGACGATGACAGCACAGCCGAAGGCGATGAGGGTTCCGCCTATCAGTGCTGACCAGCTCCGCCAGCCGAGAGCAAGTCCGACGAGCGCGGCCAGCCGGATGTCCCCGGCGCCCATGCCACCTCGGGTCAAGACCGCGATCACCAGGTACACGGCAGGCAGCGCGGCCATGCTGATGAGAGCGCGTAGTAGCGCGGTGCCGTTGTGGTCGAGCAAGGCGGCCAGGAGGAACAGGATGGACGCGGCCCCCGACGCGAGCCAGATCAACCGGCCGGGTAGCCGGAGTTCAGCAAGGTCGATCGCGGCCAACTGAACGCCGATCAGGACCACGCAGCTGTAGGGGAGTAGCTCCGCGCAGGGACCCATGCGAAACGCCAGCAGTCCGAACAGGACCGTCGTGGCCAGGGTAGTTACCATGAGCGGAGTCGCGGTCGCGGTGAGCCGGACGGCTAGTGGGTGGAATGCCCGGCCGAGCCCGGCGCCTGTCACCGCCCATGTCAGGGTCATCCACACGCCGGCTCCGTCCTTTCCTCGCTGGGGTTGTCCGGCCGGTGGACACGGGGGCGTCGTCGCACCGGCCGGACTTCGTGACCCCTTTCCCTTGTCGCTTGCCGGTATCCGTGACGCCGCATTTGTAGCGCGTCGATGTCGCCCAACCGCAAGGTTGGCGCCGTCAAACCATGGGGTTTGACCCTGCACTATCGAGCGAATCGGCCAACTTGTGCGTGGTGGCCTGTTCCATTCTTGTACCGTCATGACCACATTGGTGGTTGGCCACGAGGGGGTCGCATGGAGTCCGCGAATGCGGATCGTTCGGGATCGGGTGCTTCCTCGCGGGATGTCGGCGAACCATCAGCGTCGTATCGCCGCGCGATCCAGGAGGTGATGACGGTACTCAACGGCCAGTGGGTGGTGGCGGTGCTGGCTTCGTTGGCGGATCGGCCGTTGAAGTACCTCGACCTTCTCGCGGACATCAACAGCACCGAGGAGCGCTTGGCGTGGACCTCTCATCCGAGGCCGGTGAGTCAGAAGGTGCTGAGTTCGACCCTCAAGCGGATGCGGCGCGATGGCCTCATCATTCGCGTGGGATCCAGGTCGGCTTTTCAAGAAGTGTGGTACGAATTGTCGCCTCTTGGCCGGACGTTGCTGAGTGTGTTGCGTCCAGTGGCGAAGTGGGCGATGGAGAATGGCGAAACGATCTCCCGCGCACGCTCTCAGTTCGACGAATCTCCGGGGGAGCCGTGAGTGGGGACGGTTGGCTGCCGCTGCCGCAGGATCACCACCAGATTGCGCCTCTTGTCCTTTGCCGCGAATAATGCGTTGTCGGCGGCAATGAGCAGATCCTCAAGCCTCGGGCCGACCGCCGGGTAGTGGGCGGCGCCGATGGACACCGTCACGCGAATACCTCGCTGCCCGTCCTCGATCGCCAACTGCTCGATCGACTCGCGGATTCGCTCGGCGACACCGACCAGCTGTTCGGCGTCGACGCCGGGGCACAACAGCACGAACTCATCGCCGCCGAAGCGGCCGAGCACGTCGTACTGCCGCGTGTGTTGCTTCAGCACGGTGGCTACCTCGACGAGTACGCGGTCGCCGACGAGATGGCCGTTGCCGTCGTTGATCCGCTTGAACTGGTCCAGATCGATCATGAGGATGCCGAGTTGAGTCTGGTCACGCTTGGCGCGGTCGAGTTCGGCCTGGGCCAGTGAGCGCCACCTCGTCGCGTTGAGCAGCCCGGTCTTCGGGTCCGATGACGCCGCTTCTTCGAGCTGGCGCACCAGTACGTTCCGGTGCAGAACGACAAGGCCGGGAATCAGCAGCAGCACGGACCACGGCGTGTACTGCAGCAGCGCCGCCGCGACACCCCCGATGGTCAGGGTGGCGTACTCGAGGGCGGCGTCGGACGGTGTGCCGAAGAGCCGGCGGGGACTCCGCTCGGTGGTCATGAGAGCGATGGCGCCCGCCACCAGGCCGAGGTTGACGATGGAGTAGATCAGGATCGCGATCACGACTGCCATGACCGCCGTGCCGTTGGGCAGTGAGTGGACGCCCCAGGCGTGCATAATGCCTGTCGCGGAGTGGCACGACAGAGTGACGGCGGAAGCGCTGAACACAACTTTCCAAGCACGCGCGCCCTGCGCTGGAGACCAGATGCGCAGCCAGAGGTAGGTGTAAAGCGCCGCGACGACGACGGCGGCCGACCCCGGTGGCAGGAGCAAGGCGGCGGCGAACGTCCACACCGATGTCATGTTTTGGTGCGGTGTGTCCGAATACCGTCGGCGGATCGCCTCGACGCGTCGAGTGAGTTCCTCCTTGGCGAGGCCAAGCCCGACCAGCGCGGTCAGCATCGCTAGCTGACCGAATCCGACCCGTTGGTGGCTGATCATCGCGATCGTCAGGCCCAGCGCGGCGATTTCCACGGCAAGGACGTAGGCGAGAACGCCGCGGGTGAGTGTCCACAGCTCCCACTGTCGCCAGTTGGTTGCGCAGCGTGTTCGGGCGAGCTTGTCGGGGCTGACGACACCGTGAGGGCCGATACTGGTCGAGTGCCTGCGGGGGCGCGCGGAACCGGTGCTCATGCCTTACCTGCCTTGTTCGAATCCGCTCGATCCGGGAGGGGGGTGCCTGAATGCGTAACCGTGACCTCTGACGTCGCTTCCGATGTACCGTGACCAGCGCCGTGCCCGCCCTGTATCGCCGTGTCGACTCGGGGTCGGGCACGTCGCCATATCAGGCCGCACAGCGCGGCGATGGCTGCGGTCGCCAGACCGACCACGCTGATGGCTCGATATACCCCGATGTGCTCGCCGAGCGCGCCGGCGGCCAGCACGACGAGGCCCTGGGAGGCTTGCAGACCGGCACTGGCCAGGCCAATCACGCTCGCACGTCGCGAGTCGGGGACGTGACCGGTGATGAGGGTCTGGGCCTGGATCAAGAAGACGGTGGTCAGCGCACCGCACGTGGCCCAGAGCAGTACGGAAAGAGGCAGGGCGGGACGTACCGCGCACGGCACGAGCACCAGACCGGACAGCATCGCCAGCGGCACCATCGTCCTGTTCCGCATCGCCTGCGAGTGCCAGCGACTGGACAGCCACGCGCCGATCGCGCTGCCCAGCGGATCCGCGGCGAGCAGCACGCCGACGGCGAGGGCCGATCCGCCCAGCCCGGACGCGTACGGGGCAGCAACGCCCTCGGGTGCCACCGTCAAACCCGCTAGCCAGGTGAGACCGACCAGGACCACGAGCGGCCGACTACCGGCCACCACACCGAACGCCGAACGGCGAAGCTCGCTGTGCTCACGCCGTGCCGCAGCCGGTCGGGCTCTGACACCGATTCGGACAATGAGCGCGGAAAGGGCAAACGTCGCCGCGTTCATGCCCAGGACGGCCTGGGCCGGCAGCACGAGCAGAACCGATCCACCGAGGAAGAACCCGGCCAGCTGCGCGAGCTGGGTAGAGGTTGTCCTGATGGCGAGCCCGACCGGATACCGGTCGCCCGGCAAGACGTCCGGCAGGAGGGCGAGCTGCGCGGCTTTGAACGGCCCACCGGTCAGCGCCAGGCCGAAGACCAGACCCCACAACGCCGGGATCGGCAGCCCCGGAAGGGCCATCAGGGCGGCGAGCCCCGCCCTGAGCAGGTCGGAGATCAGCAGCACCGATCGCCGCGGGAAGCAGTCGGCAAGTCCGGCAAGGAAGATCCCACCTAGTAGCGCGGGGACAAAGGTCAGCGCGTAGGTGAGCGCCGTCAAAGCGGCCGACGACGTGCGTTGGAAGACTAGAACCGACAGCGCGACTCTGGCGAGTTGATCACCACAGACAGAGATGATCTCCGCGCTCCACAGGGCACGGAACTCGCGCAACGCGAGCACTTCCCGGAAACTGTTCTGCCTGTGCACGACATCCCCACGCTCTGGCCGGCGGCATTAGCCAGTCGACGCCCCCCGTCTGTCCATTCCAGCTCGATATTAGCCTCGATCATGACCGGAGCGGGTAGAGACGAAGAAACTTCTGCGAGCGGCGCGATTCTGATCAATAGCGACCGACGTCGTTAAGCGAAGTAGTTGTACGCGACGTAGTGATTTTGGGCACCGCATCGCCCGATTGGGTTATTAGTGTCGGTGATCGAATTACCGACGGTTGCTGCCAAGAAGGTTAGTCCGCCGCTGCCCGTGAACGTTGGCATGTGCCGCGACCTGGGGAAACACTCGGCCAACCCAAAGGTTTGACAGCGACGAACCTTGCAGTTCGTCGACTGCGGCGGTGTAGGAACTAGATGAACAAGCCAAACCGCAGCCAGACGACAGGAAGTGACTGCCATGGTCCCGCCGCATCGCATAGTGGTGCTCTCTGCCGTCACCGTGGTGGCTGCGGCATGTAGTAGTACGCCGACCGATGTCGAATCCTCTGCGCGAACGGTGTCGTCTCCGACGTCAGTCACGGGTGTGTCGCCTTCGCCAGCCGATGGCACTCGGCAGGAAGCAACCAAGGCCTATGTGGGAATGTGGGAAGGCTTTGCGGACGCAGCGACCACATCGGATTGGCAGTCGCCCAAACTTGCGGAGTACGCGACAGGTGCCGCTTTGTCGACGATGTCGCGCGGGTTGTTCGCCGATCACCGCGACGGCTTGGTATCGCGCGGGCGACCGATCCTCAACCCGGTTGTGTCGTCCGCCGAACCGGCTGACGCTCCGAGCAGGATCATGATCTCGGACTGCGGTGACTCAGCGAACTGGACGAAGCATCACGCCGACGGCGGGGAGCGCGTTGAGGGCGACCGAGGCGGGCGGAGGCGGATCAACGCCATCGTTGACAAGCAGGCCGATGGGTCATGGAAGGTAAGCGATTTCGGTGTTCAGGGAGTGGGATCGTGCTGAGAATGGCGATCATCGCGGTGTTGGTATTGGTCCTGGCGGAAGGTACGGCGAGACGAGCATCCGCGGATCCCTGGGAAGATGTGGACTGCAGCCAGAACGCTGGACCCGGCTGCGACCTTGCCGTCGGCGATGACGGCGCTGCTGGTGGCTCGGGTGGCGGCCCAGCTCATGCCGGCGTTGGCGACGCTGGATCCGGGAATGACGGGCTGGAGTGCCGCTACGAGCCGGTTGACTACCGTGGTCCCGAGCAGCCGGCGGGGCCGGGTGGATGGTTCATGGTGCTGTGCTCACCGGACGGCAAGGATCCGCTGTCCCATGGTCCTGTGTGGGTCGCCGCCGGAGCGGGTGGTGTGCCGGAGCTGTCACCGGAGCAGGTGGCGCAGATCGCCCGCAAGCGGCTGAGGTTGCCGCCGCCGCGCATCGCGGCCAGCCCGACGGGGGACCAACTGGTGAACCTGCCGACCTGGTTGTGGCTGAGCGATGGCTGGCGGCCGATGTCCGCGAGTGCATCCGTACCAGGTGTGTCAGTGACTGCGGTCGCAACACCCACCTCGGTGTCCTGGGCGATGGGGGATGGGTCCACTGTGAACTGTGCTGGACCGGGAACTCCATACCTGGCGGACGCCGATCCGAAATCCGCATCACCCGACTGTGGCTACGTTTACCGTCGTTCGTCGGCCGGTCAGCCTGGCAACACCTTCCATGTGACCGCCAACGTCCGCTGGACGGTCACCTGGTCCGGCGCTGGGCGGTCGGGCGCCTTCCCGGGGTTAACAACGTCGGCTACAGCTACCTACCGGGTGGCTGAGTCACAGGCCCTGGGTACCGGCTGATCTCAGCAACTCTTCTTGTGTGTGGCCGATTTCTGAGGTTACGCGATCCATTCCTTAGCCCTGGAGGCTTAGATGAACACGTCCACGATGACGTCTGACGCAACGAATCGGTCACGTTCAACCGGATCGTGGCCGGATGCGTCGCGAAGGTCGGCCAACGACTCGCGGCTGCGCGGTGGTCGTCGCCGCCGGCGCAGTGTTCCGCATATGGTGTTGGGCGCGCTTCTGGTGCTGGGATGCGCGGCGGGGTTCGCCCTGGTGACGGTGACAACAGGGGACCGGCAGCCTGCCCTGGCCTTGGCTCGTCCGGTGGTTGTGGGCCACGTGTTGACGGCGCCGGATCTGCGGGTGGTGAACGTCTCGGTCGATCCCGGTGTGACGATCATGTCCGGGTCTCAGGCTTCGCAGGTGGTCGGTCGGGTGCTGGCCACCAGCTTGCCCGCCGGGGCGCTGCTGACTCCTGGCGTACTCGGCGACGGAACGGTGCCCGGCGCCGGGCGCGCGGTGGCTGCGCTGGCGTTGAAGGCTGGGCAGTTTCCACCGGAGATCGCTCCCGGTGCGCGTGTTTCGGTGGTCGCGGTGCCCTCCTCGACCACCGCACCGAACGGTCCGTTCTCGTCGGACTCGGCCCGGACGTGGTCAGCGACGGTGGTCGGCGTGACCGGGCGAGCTAATGACCAGACCACGGTGGTGTCGGTCGAGCTCAGTGAGACCGACGCCCTCCAAGTGGCCGCGGTGCCGGCCGGGCAGGTGTCCGTGGTGAAGCTCGCGGCTGGGGGTGGTCGCTGATGTTGATTGCCGTGTGCAGCGTGAAGGGGTCGCCTGGAGTGACGACCTTCGCGATCGCGTTGGCGGCGTGCTGGCCGCAGCCTGAGCGGTGCGTGCTGGTGGAGTGCGACCCATCCGGAGGCGATGTCGCCATCCGGTTCTCCTTGGTTTCCTCGCCCGGGTTGGTCAGCCTGGCCGCGGCGGCGCGGCGCCGCACGGACCCGGCGCTGCTGTGGCAGCACACCCAGTCGTTGCCAGGCGGGTTGCCTGTTGTGGTCGCACCACCGGGTGCGGATCAGGCTCGGGCGGCGTTGGAGGCGCTGGTCCCGGAGGGCTCGTCCGATGTCACGGTGCTCCGTGCGCCGACCGCGAGTCCGGGTGTGGTGGTGATCGCCGACTGCGGTCGGGTCGATCCGGCATCTCCGGTGATGCCGGTGGCACGGTCGGCTGACGCGATGGTCTTGGTCAGCCGCGCGCACGCCGACGCGTTGGGGCACCTGGCCACTCGGCTGGCTACGGTCGGTCGCTGGTCGCGGCGTCCCGCGCTCGTGCTGACCGGGCCGGGCTACCCGACCAGCGCGGTCGAGCGTGAGCTGGGCGTGCCGGTGATCGCCCGCGTTCCCGAGGACCGGCGCGGCGCCGCCGCTCTGTCCGGGCGGTCAGCCGGACGGGGACCGTCGCGCTCGTCGTTGGGGCGTACCGCCGCCCGGGTGGCGGCCGTGCTCGCTGCCGATCCATCACGTCGGCCTCTGGACGCATCGGGCAGGCCGGATGGGGCCGTGTTGCGGCCGGTGCCTAATGGGCCGACACCGCTGGAGTACGCCTCACGAAACGGATCAGCGTCATGACCACGCAGGTTCCGCCCAACGGCGCGATCTGGGGACGACCGGCCGGGCCGCACCCACCCGACGGGCCGGCAAGCGGCAGGGCGAGTCTGCCCGACGCTTCGGCGGAGCAGGTGATGGCACTGCGCCGGTTGCGGCATCGGCTGCGCGACGAGCTGGCCGCCAAGCTCGCCGCACGGGTTGACGCCCAGCATCAGCAGACCGGGCAGGCGGTCGGCCCCGAAGCGCGGCGCGAGTTGGCGCGCCGGATCCTCGACGGTGCCGTCGAGGCACACAGCGTCGACGAGTTGCATGCCAACCGCCCGCTTGTGTCCAAAGAGGACGAACAGGCGATGATCGCCGAGGCGATCAACGAGATGTTCGGCATGGCCAGTCTGCAGCCCCTGCTGGACGACCCCGGGGTTGAGACGATCAACGTTAATCGCTTCGACCGGGTCTTCGTGCAGAAGACCGGTGGCGAACGTGTCCAGGTCGCGCCGATCGCGGAGTCCAATGAGGAGCTGACCGATCTGGTGCGGCTGCTGGCCGCGCGAGCGTCCTCTGAGGAGCGTCGGTTTGACCGCGGGTCGCCTGCGGTGAACCTTCAGCTTCCTGGCGGGGAAAGGCTTTTCGCGGTGATGGGCCTGACCGCCGGCGGGGTCACTTCGCTGTCGATCCGCCGGCCCGGATACCGCACGGCCACGCTGTCCGAGCTGCGCCTGAAGGGCACGGTCGACCCTGGGCTGCAGCAGTTTCTGCGTGCTCTTGTGCGGGGCCGTAAGAACATCCTGATCACCGGCGGCACCAGCGCGGGCAAGACGACCCTGTTGCGGGCTTTGGCCTCCG
>WUUC01208314.1_pt1 | contig 19596 bp, 17 predicted proteins | sample 6278441 | NCBI WGS metagenome assembly WUUC01 (sample SAMN13675441, study PRJNA597444) | soil metagenome | isolation source: soil | place: USA: Washington | collected 2017-10 | reverse complement strand
CAAAGATTTGGCAAGGTAATTTAGAATCTGAAGTTGGAAGATCGATTTTAACATGTGATGAAAAGGGTCCTGCGGTAATGATGGTTACCACCATAAATGTTGATCCACAAGCTGGAAGAATTGCAACAGGCAGACTTTTCTCTGGCACTATTAAGGATGGTGATGAAGTATACTTGATCGATGCAAAGAGATCAGGAAAGATTCAATCAGTGAACATCTACATGGGTAATACAAGGGAAGTGGTAGGGATGTTGCCTTCAGGTAATATTCCGGCTTTGCTTGGACTCGATTATGCTGTCGCAGGCGAAACCATCGCGACCGTTAAAAATATTCCACCATTTGAATCAATCAAATATGTCTCAGAACCTGTTGTTACCATTGCAGTAGAACCAAAACATCCAAAGGATCTGCCGAAACTTGTAGAAGCACTACGCAGACTCACGGTGGAAGATCCAAACCTTATTGTCAAGATAAATGAAGAAACAGGTGAGACACTTATGGCTGGAATGGGCGTTTTGCATCTTGAAATAGCGACGTCTCTATTGCAAGAAGCTGGTCTTGAAATTACAACAACCCAACCTCTGATTAATTATAGAGAAACCGTGAGTAGCAAAGCGGGTCCTATAATGAGTAAATCTCCTAATAAACACAATAAAATCTTCATGCGTGTAGAATCACTTCACAAGGATGTCATTGAGATGTTAAGAACAGGTCAGATTAAAGAGGATATGGATAAGAAAGTAATGGCCAAGATTCTTAGAGAAAAGGGCTGGAATGCAGATGAAGCAAGAAGTGTTGCTGCAATAGATCCTGGAGGCAACATGTTAATTGATGAAACTAAAGGTGTTCAATTTCTGCAAGAATCAATGGATTCTATAAGATCGGGGTTCGATGATGTAGTTCATTCAGGACCAATTGCCCATGAATCATTGCGAGGCGTTAAATTTGTATTACATCACTTTGTTCCACATGAGGATCCTGCACACAGAGGTCTGGCACAATTAATGCCAGCTTCGAGGAGATCTATGTTAGGGTCAATGCTCATTGCGGAACCAGTATTACTTGAACCCGTTTTAGGTATTGAGGTTAAGTGTCCTCAAGAGCAAATTGGTACAGTAGCAGGCATACTGTCCGGCAAGAGAGGAAAGTTACTCAATGTTGACCAAAAAGGTATAATTTCAATTATGCAGGGTGAAGTTCCAGCGTCAGAAACATTTGATTTGTCTGAGGTCATGAGAGGGGGAACCGCTGGAAAAGCCTTATGGAGTACGTACTTTAAGGACTGGCAAGTTGTCCCGCAGTCAATACTTAGAAGTTTAGTCGCAGAAACCAGAAAGAGAAAAGGTCTAAATCCAGAGCCTCCAAACCCAGATGAATTCATCGACAAAGAATAGCCCTCACTGTTTTATTTCCCCAATCTGAGGCACTGAATATGCATATAAGTATTTTTAGTTTGTAATATATAATTGGTTATCGATATTGAATTCTATACAATATCCTTAATATTAACTTCAGCAACTATAAATAATTCTTTCACATATTTAATATGTGGAAAATAGTGCCACTCCAACTACAATCCCCGGTCTACTTTCTTCACCTGTGGGTATTGTACTAAAACCTGATGTAATTATCCTTGAAAGTGATGCATCTGTTGATGAGGCTACCAAGCTAATGACAGCTAAAAATTCAAGGAGTGTTCTTGTTTCTAATAGAGGAGAGGTCATAGGAATTGTAAGCAAAACAGATATACTATTTAGAGTAATCTCTCAAAACAGGAGTCCTGACAAAGTCAGACTTCGAGAGATTATGACATGCCCAGTACTCGCTGTTCGTCCTAATAGTACCGTTGCTGAAGCACTTTCTGTTATGGATAAGCACAAGGTAAGACAGGTATTTGTTCATGCTTATGCCGCAGTTCTTGGAATGGTTACAAGAGATGATATATATCAACTAATAGAAACAATCTCGATTTCATCACAAGAAACCGCAATGAGTGGAACCCCAGTATGTATTATTGATTCAAAATCAATATCCTATATCAAAGATAGCAGCAAAGCGAAATTCTTGTGTCCGTACTGTGAATCTCCTTTCGATACAAAAGAAGGTTTGTCAAAGCATATGGATAGAATTCACCAAGGTGGAGCTGGAATTCTTGAAGGTGATATACGACAGATGTTCGAATAGTAACAATCACAGGATAGCTTTTATTAGTCTTTTATTACAACTAACGCAAAACAATCCTAATTATTATAAACAATCAGAGTATTCATACTAATATGCAACTCGACCTGCCGAGATATACAGAACGGTTTGGAGCTATAAGTTTACACGGAGTTCAGCGTGTTTATGAATTAGATTCAGGATTTAATAATGGTGGCCTGACATCTGAGTTTATCCGACGAATAGGTAATGAGGAAATTTCAGAGATTGAGCGGAAGATGGCAATCGTTATACCAATTAAAGGAGAACGCCTAAAATTACTTGAAGGAGTATTGAGTGGTATACCACATGATTGCCTAACAATTATTATATCTAATAGTCCGAGACAACCTGTAGATAGATATAAGCTGGAAAAAGAGGCGCTGGAGCAATTCAATAGATTTGTAGGTAGAAATGCGCTGATATTGCATCAAAAAGACCCAGGGTTGTCTGATGCCTTACGACAAGTCAATTATAATAGTCTTTTTGGCCCTGATGATACAATTAGGAATGGGAAGGCAGAGGGAATGATAATTGGAATGTTGCTTGCTAAGGCAGGGAGCAAAGAACATGTGGGATTTATCGATGCTGACAATTATGTACCTGGGGCTGTTAATGAATATGTAAAAATATTTGCCTCAGGTATCGCAATGTCTAATACACCTTACACAATGGTCCGTATATCATGGATTTACAAACCAAAAGTATCAGAAAGTGGTGTATATTTTTCAAAATGGGGAAGAGTATCGGAGATAACAAATCAATATCTTAATTCATTAATATCCTACTATACTGGATTTGAAACTGAAATCATGCGTACAGGTAATTCAGGGGAGCATTGTATGTCGCTGAAATTAGCAGAACTATTGACTTATTCATCCGGATTTTCTGTAGAACCGTATGAAATTGTAAATGTATTGGAGGAATTTGGTGGAATTGTTCCCACTGAATATCAGGAAGCAATGGATAAGGGGGTTGAAGTAATGCAAGTCGAAACTCGGAACCCCCATTTTCATGAAGAAAAGGGAGACGAACACTTGAAAGAAATGTTCAGTGGTTCTCTTGGCAGTATTTATCATAGCAAAATTTGTCATCCGAAACTCCGTGAAAAAATTATTGAGGATCTCCGATCGAGAGATATGTTAGTTGAGGGACAGGAACCAGATATTTTACAGAAAATTAGTCCTTTTAAAGACATAGATATCCATCAATTCGCAAAAATATTATACGAACGAGCAACAAGTTTTGCTCATTCTATATAAATAAAAAGGTTCCTAGACCAGAAAATATTCTTAATTTAAATATATAAAATCTGATTATAAAGGCTTTTAAGTCATTGGATATAACGTATAATTAGTAGTTGAAGTTGAGTCAGTGCATACTGTAGCGCGGTTCTCGATCTTCAAATACGGAGTTAATAAATATAATGTGTGGAATAGGCGGTATATTAAGCAAAAAGAATGAAAACGTTGTGCCACTTGTTGGTTCGATGCTTTCTTGTATGATAAATCGTGGTCCAGATGGAGCAGGAATAGCAGCTGATGAGCACAGCATACAATCAGATTCATTTTCTAACTTGAGATACCAGAAGCTTTCCGGTAGTAGTGCTCTAGGGCATGTTCGACTAGCAATAGTTGGCGGTACCTGTGGACAACAGCCTTTTCGCAGTTGCGATGGAAGGTTGACTGTGGAGCACAATGGTGAAATTTACAATTATAAAACGATTCGAAAACGGCTAATGAAATACCACAAGTTTACCACTCAAACAGATAGCGAAGTCATCGTTCATTTAATAGAAGATTATTTTATGAAGAAGAATGATTTACTATATGCAATCAAAAGGACTGTTGCAGAACTCGATGGTGTATATGCATTTGTTGTTAAGGAAGAGGAATCAGGAATTCTTGCTCTTGTTAGAGATAAAATGGGTGTAAGGCAGATATATTATGGCGAAAATGATAGATTCATCGCATTTGCATCTGAACGTAAAGCTCTATGGAAAATAGGAATAAAAGAACCCACAAAACGAGTACTGCCATGTTATGCTGTAATTATATCACCAGATGGTTCCCTTCAAGAATTCAAGATAGCTAATCTGCCTATACAGTCTACCAAAAAAGTTTACAAGACATTGGCTTCGGCAGTTAATATATATGAAAAAAAGTTATTGGCATCGATGAAAAAGCGTACACAGGATTTTGACAAGGTTGGCATAATCTTTTCCGGGGGGATAGATAGTGTAATTATTGCATGGCTTGCAAAGAAAATGGTACCTGAGGTTATATGTTATACTGGAGGAATTAGTGGATCAAATGATATTTTGTATGCCAGACAAATAGCCAAGAAACTTGATCTTAAACTAAGGGTGAATGAACTTAGCCAAGACGAAGTCGAACAGATGATTCCTGAAGTTATTAATACAATAGAAGATACGAATGCAGGACAGGTAGAGGTTGCAATTCCGGTTTATGCCGCAGTAAAGCTCGCACATGAAGATGGAATTAATGTAATGTTTAGCGGCCAGGGTGCAGATGAGCTATTTGGAGGTTATCCATGGTATGCAAGAGTAGTGGAAAAAGAAGGATACCAAAAATTGCGTGATCACATGACTCAAGACTTACTTTTGCTATATAAGGAAACCCTTGAGAGAGAGGATAAAATTACGATGGCACATAGCATAGAGATGCGTGAACCTTTTCTTGATATAGAGGTAATTAAGTGTTCAATGAGTATGGACCTGAAGTTAAATGTAAAAGGCGCAACTGATACCATTGGTAAACACATTCATAGAAAGCTTGCCCAAAAATTGGGTATTCCTAAGAATATTGCATACCGTATAAAGGAAGCGGCCCAGCACGGATCGGGCATGCATGATATATTTGATACAATAGCCAGAAAACATGGATTTGATGAATTTACAATTTCTAGAAGATATCTTGATGTTATTCAGGCACGTGAAAAGATAGGTAGCTCACAAAGATATGGTTATCTCTTTGAGAATGAAAAAATGTGGATTGCAGAACCCCATGTACAAATGTATTTAGATAGCATTTCAAAAACCCTGCCAACTTTTGAACAAAACCTAGTGGCGAAATCCCATAAAAGATAAATGTAATGCGATGGAAGAGTAAGATAGGATACAATTAGCATCCAGAATATTTTCTTTGAATTTTATGAATCATGAAAAGTGGAGTAATGATTAGAGCTGGAATGGTAATTGCAATAAACAGTGTTTGAAATAGAGCAAGTACTGCAATCGTCGTTCCGGCACCGAACCCCAATAATGCGGAAAATATGCTGCCTGCACAAGTAGGACATCCTACAAATAATCCTCCTGTTAAACCTATGCTTTGAAAAATGGAAATCTTATTTTTCGATATTCTCGTTAATTTGAGAATATAGAAGCTCAATGCAAAGTTGAAACCGACTAATGCTGAAACAGTGACAGCTAAAATAATATTAATGGGGATTAGAAGAACAAGAAAATGATCTGTAATATATGCTGTGAACATAGGAACATATCCTGGAATATTACAACAGGGGACAATGTTAACCGATGGAATCATAATTCCCTGATCAATAAATGAAATATTGTTCTTGTAAACAAAAATCTGGGATAAAAAACCAAAAATGATTCCGTACCCTATTGACGATATTATCATGATCTTCAGATATTTATTATCTGAAAATACGGTGGCGATGTAGTATATAGTACTGCCAGGATTGGCTTCTCCATGACGCTCTGCTTTCAAGATTCTGTATATTCCATAAGCAATAGATATAAGTGAAGCAAAGGTAATAGCCAAAATTGCATATGCAAGGTTTCTGAGTTCCGGTATAATCATTGTAGTTTGTTCAGAAGGAGAAGTCAAGCGCGAGTAAATTATGAAAGCTAGAATAAGAGAAAACAAGCCAATAAAAACTATTCTGAAACCACTATTTCGCATATTCATTCGTTCTATCGTAGAATTCATATTGTTTGATAATATACTAATCCACTACGATACTGAAATTAAATTTTACTATATCAGGGGAAGTTGATTTCAGACACTATCTTTCAAAGTGTAAGCCTTAATTCTTAGCAATGCATATAGTTAGACTATCATGCCTAGAAGTTTTGAAGAAGACGATGAAGATTACATCCTAGCGAAAATTAGCTATGTAGGTTTTGCTGATCAGTTGGGCTTGGAAGGCATAGTTATACTAAAGACATTTGAGGGAAAGGAATTTCCTATGCGCGCTTTTTCTGGAGAGGTTGCCAGACATATTTCAAGATTTCAAGGGGGTGATAAAAATACTATTCCTACGATATACAATTTAGTTGAAGAGATAGCGGTCACCCAAGATCTGCTTCTAATTGAAGTAAAAGTGTATCAAAGTGGTTCGGTTTTACGTGCGAACCTGCATTTTAAAAGCAGAAAGGATAATTTAGTATTAAGAAATTATCGTGCATCAGATGCAATCGCCTTAGCGGCCTATTATGATATACCAATTAAAGTACGAAAGAATCTATTTGAAGAAGCGATAGAACAATAGCAATAATAATTATATATCAGGTTACTATCTCTGACATCATCTTGTGTGTTATTGCATTCTTGACTTCCATTGCAATTCTTCTACCAACGCCCATTGTATGACCATAGTAATACTTAGTATAAGGTGTAGTAGTTGCCATAATAGGATTACCAGGAACCCTAAGTGAGACATCATATATTACCAGATCGAGATCTAGTGTAACAATCCCTTGTAATGATATTGGTCCAATTAATCCTGGAGGATACTCCTTCTTAACTATATCAGTAAATTTGTCGCCTATATCAAACACCTTTTCAAGTATTGATTCACGTATGCTTGCTGGTGTATGTCCTACTTCAATATTCTGAATCCCTATATCAACTTCCAATTGTTGTTTTGCAGTCAATGAAGTGGTAAAATCATGAAGGTTAGTTTGTAATCTTCTTTCAATTCCAAGAAACTCTGTCTCTTTTTTTAATGGGGAATAAAAAAAGTTGAAGTTAAAATATGTTCCTATAACATATTCCTCGATTATGGCAGAATTGAGATCCTCCTCGTTAACAAGTCCTTTTTCGATCTTTGATTTCGACTTTTTCTTATAATCTTCATAAGATGTTACAATAAAAAAGGCCCTTTCCAACTTTCTTTTCGCTTCTTGAACCTTTACCATTGTCAGACCATCGATATCTAAAGGGGTTTTGTAAATTCTAGGGTGTCTAATTTTCGCCTTTTCTAGTAAATAATATTGATTTCTCGGGGCAGTGCGTTCCTCTGCCCTCAAAAGTTCCCTATTACCGAAGATAGGTAATTCAAGTTTATTTTCAATATTATCATAACCGACATAAGCAGTAAATGCTCTATTGGCAACAATTATAGTATTTGAATCTCTCAATCTGGCCTGAATTTCTTCATTGATAATGTCGGAAAATTTATCCAGAGATATGATTTCGTCTGAAAGGCGTGAAAACCTTCGATATGGTTTTTCCCTATCCTTTTGACATATGCAGACAGTCTTAATATTTTCGTCCTTAGCACCATCCATGATCTCTAATGCAGAATGACTGCCTATTGTCCCAATCGAAATATTATTCAAATCATATTGGTCTACAATTTTCCTAATTTGCTGGATATCTAACATATAGAATTATATAGTGTCTCTCAAAGAAATTGCATAAAAAGCTTCGAGAACATAAAGAGGGAGAAAAATTGCATTTTTCATTAATTTGAGATACAAACCGATTCGGTTAATTAATCCGACTGACTTCAATATCTAGCAAGAAGCTTTTAATGATATAACACTTTAAAAATCATGTTGGTGGACTGGGACGAACAGATTAAGGCTCATCTTGTTTGGATATGGCGTCAAGAAGAGGGTTTTATGAAAAGAGGAAAAGAAGGGATGCTAGTAATCACTGATAGGCGTATCGCCTTTATCACAAAAACATATATGAGTTATAGAATACATGACGTGCATTCCATCAGGCAGCTCAAGAAGTTTAGCGAAGGTGAGAACGTATTCAGACCTTTAGAAGGATACGGGATAAAAAATCTCGATGATGATCTAAAGAAAAGTACTGAAAATTCTGATATCCCGTTTAGCCAAATCTTGGACATTATCTCAGAGGAGAAGCGTTGGGGAACACAACTTATGGTAAAAATAAACTTAGGTATTAAATCTAAAACATACAAGTTCTCAATTGTTAAGGGATGGGTAAAGTATCCATTAAAAGATCCAGTTGAATTTCAACACGTTGATTGGCTACCTGTGATTAATCTTATTAAGGAAGCCAGATAAGAAGTTCATAATTACTAGAATTATGAAACAAACGGTCAGTTCAATATAAGAAAGGTAAAGAAAGAGTAAAGAAAATTGACAAGAAAAGTAGATTATATTTTAATTGTGGTTCTGATATTTTACTAAGAAAATGTCAAAAAAACTGTATGTGGTTGGAGTGGGACCTGGCTCACCCTTGTATTTGACTGATATAGCCAAAGAGGCTATACGTAAGTGTCATTATATTATGGGATACAAGTACACTTTAAAAACTATTGAAACAATTATTGACAAAAGTAGGCAAAAAGTATCCGAGATCACACTATGGAACCAGGAAGTTGTTTATCTAGATATTTATAAAAAAATGAAGAATAATGAATATTGCGCAGTCCCTTTCACTGGCGATGCGAGCTTCTCCGAATCTGAAGTGGTTGATAGGTTACTAGAAATCTTTGGAGATGACAATGTGGAGATTCTACCAGGTATTAGTTCGATCCAGGTTGCGGCGGCAAAAACTAAAGTACCGCTTGATAAGGCGTATATAGCTACATTTCATGTAACTGGAGATATTGAAAAGAAAAAAAAGGAATTGATTCACGCTGTAAATGAAGGTAAAAGTGTAATTTTGCTGCCTCGACCATGGTCAGGTGATCTAACTAAAAGGTTCATGGAGTCAGATGTAGCTATGTTTTTGAAGAAAAATGGAATTAAGACATCGGCGCTCAATACTTTCGTTTTTGAATATCTAACTAACAAGGAGAAAGAAACCGCATTCAAAGGAAAAGTTAGCGAGCTCGAGGGACAAGAATTTAGTGATTTATCTGTAATGGTTATTGATCAAACTAAACGTCAGACGTATCTTGAGTTCGAAGAAACGAGGTAGTATCAATATCCAGTCTTAATCTTATTATTTTGGTTAGACTCAAATATTTACAAACTTGTTGTTATTAAAATATTTCTTACTTTTGTGACAAGAGCTATTGTACTCCTAACTTCATATAGCTGCAAATATCGTGCAAACGTATCAGTTCTAAAATAGCAAAAGAAAAAGAATAGCAATTAGCATAAATTGTTAACGGAAATTATGGCTACAACATTTCACAATTACCAAATATATTAATGTGAGAGAGGAGAATCTGAATGTTGCGATCTCATCATGACCAAGGTTGGTAATACTTATCGCCGATTTCATGGATACCTTGCGAATAAGCCTACCAATTTTAGTTGGGTTATTAAGGATGGACTTGCAGGAAGTGGAATGCCAATGACATATTCACAATTTATATGGTTGATTAGACATGGGATTGAAGCGATAGTTACTATAAGGGAGGTGCCATTGCCATTAACATGGTTCGCTAACAAAACCATTGATTACTTTCATTTAAAGGTAGAAGATTATGGTGCCCCTTCACTTATAGATATTGACGCTACTGTTAATTATGTTAAAGAGCATATTAGTGATGGGAAGCCAGTCATGGTCCATTGTGCTGCTGGTAAAGGTAGAACAGGAACTATATTAGCCGCATATTTTCTTAAAAATTTCAATTTAACAGCTGAACAGGCCATTAAAAAGGTAAGAGAGCTCAGACCGGGTTCAGTTCAGTCTCTGCCACAAGAAAAGGCTATAGAAATGTATGAAGAATATCTCAAGAAAAAAGGAAGATAAGTATGCGCAAATTTCCATGATGAGATTACCTCGGAATAGTAACGATCATACTAACATCCTATAGGATCTCTGTTTTCCAGGTAACTACAAAAGATACTAAACAGACAAATCTACATTCTGTCCATCAAATTGTGTTATCATTTGCCATTCTATTGAAGCTCCAATTAATAGAATTGCAATAACTATTCCTATTTCGATGATTGTAGGAATAATATATTCTTTCCATTGTTTCTTCTTTACAATCTGATAGATAAGCATCCCGCTTCTAGACATTGCCAATCCATAAGCAAAAATTTCCATAACTCCAAAAGGAGTAATTAAAATTACGAGCGGGGAAACATTATTCAGAAGAGGTGAATTTTCAGCTATTACGTTAAAAATTAATCCAGTAGAAAACCCTGAGAAAAGTCCTAATCCTATCCCAAGAGCCGGTATGAACATTCCAAGCGAAATCCTAAGGTTATTCATAAAAATTCCATTCTGATCAATATCTTCTACCTGTTCATTGAATTGCTGTCTTAAATTTTCTGCATCGCCCCTGTTTATATCAGTACCTGCACCTATAGAATATGCAATTACAAATACCATCATTCCAATGGTTAAATAGAACAGGCGCCATTTGATAACAAAATGCAATGCAAGAATAGTTATAAATTTATTCTATTAAATGTTGTATACGGGTATAGGAGCTTCCTAGCGAAATGATCATGTCCTTAGGCATCATATCAGTACGATTATTCTGAAAGCATTTGATATTAATCATTGTTTGGAATCTATTCCCTTTCTTTTCTTTATTGATATCTCAATAAATGACTTAATGCTATCTTTTGTCTCTATTGATACACGGTATGCTAATATTAAAAATAATGCTTTGTAAGATTGATCAATTTCATTATTATCATACGTGCCTAATATATAACAGAATCAAGGTCAAAGGTATCTTTGAAGGGATCTTCATAGGCCGGGACTGTTAGTCCCTAAGTCAATCAGAAGAATATTGTTGGTCAATTAAAATTAGAAGTACCTTTAAATTGTCTTTGTCCTCAATCACACCTGTCTATACATGCACGTGGGGATCGATGATTTAGCGATTTATGTTCCAAAACTATATGTTGATTATAAGGATTTCGCAATAGCTCGGGGGATCGAACCTCAAAAATTAGAATATGGATTAGGGATTAGAAAAATGGCTCTGGTTGATGCGAATCAGGATCCTGCTTGTATGGCTTCAAATGCATGTCTAAAATTGATACAAAAAAATAATTTGCAGCCTGAAGATATTGGAAGAATTTACATAGCTACCGAGTCAGGACTTGATGAGTCCAAGGCAATGAACTCTTTCGTTATAGGAATGCTCGAACAGGTATATGGTGAGAGTTCGTTCGAACATGCTGGTGGAATAGAGTGTAAATTTGCATGTGTAAGCGGCTCATACGCACTTTATGATAATGCAAACTGGATCAGAGCAGAAGAAAACAACAAGAAGTCTGCTATTGTAATTGTGAGCGATATCGCCAAATATGATATTGGCTCATCTGGTGAATACACACAAGGCGCTGGAGCTGTTGCTATGCTCATAAAAGAGAACCCCAGATTATTAACCTTTGATAGAAAGGTTGCTTCTACGATCATCAAAAATGAATACGATTTTTACAGACCTATAGGAAAGGAAACTCCTCTTGTTAATGGAAACTATTCTAATTTATTATATCTAATCCAGGTAAAAAAGGCATTTGATAGTTATAAAGAAAAAACTATAGCAACAGGCTTGATTAGTCTTAAAGATGGCGAATCCATTACCGATTATATTGATTTTTTCAGTGTTCACCTACCATACAGAAAGATGGGAGAAAAAGCTCTAATATACTTATTAAGACATGAATGGCGTAATCTTCCTAGATGGAAAAATGTAATAAATGAAATAGGCATTCAAGAACCCGTACAAAAAGATGTCCGGGGGACGATTGAGTCTGTTCTTTCAGATACTGAATTTATGAAAGCTGATGAAAAATTTAGAAGGGCATTTGCGAAATCGACTTTCTATCATGAAGTATTCGAAAAAAAGATGGCAAGCTCACTCGAAGCCTCTGCAATAATTGGAAACCTATACACTGCATCAATGTATATGGGCTTTAGAAGCTTGCTTGAATTCGAATATAAGAAAAAGGAGAGAGATCTAGATGGAAAAAGAGTTGGTTTTGGGTCGTATGGTAGTGGCAGTAGTGCAATGGTATTTAGTGGTATTATACAACCCGAGTATAAGGATATCGTAAAACAAATGAATCTTGAAGAAGAGATAGGCCCACGAATAAGACTATCAATAGAAGAATATGAGAGGCTTCATGGAAATGAAAGGAATCCCGATGATTCAATTATACATCCACATAAGGAATTCATTCTTATGAAAGTAGGCGGTACTACTGCTGATAAGGCAGGATTTAGAGAATATAACTATGCTAACTGATATCTACAGAAATAACCGAGTTTACAGTCTGATGCAAAGCTCAATTTGATCGATATGTGACTTATAATCCATGGTGACTTATAACCCATGGCATCATTTTGATGAAGACTCAATCTAGCAGATTGACGAGTTTCAATATAATTACTACCCTGTCTGTATCATTCCATCCAAATGTGGCAACAGGTGGCCCCAATGATTAGCTAGTCTGGTTTTCTCAGCATCATACTTTATTATTACCCTAGTCTATCCTTTTCCATTTTCTTACTTGAATCAAGGTGAGTTATATGGACATTTTATTAGTAGTAGTCCCTTTACTGTTAGTATTGTTACTAGAATGTTCAGTTCCGGTACCAGAAAGTATTTCAATAATCTTCAAGATATATGGTGTTGAAAGTGAAAATGTCCATTTTTTAGCAAACAGGGTTCGCTTAACTAGGGTTCGTTTAGGTAGAGGCGCAAGTACGTTATTCAGTTTTTCTATTAGTTTAAGTATTTTCTTTTTTTCTTTATCTTTTAACTTAAAGTTTGTTTTAACTTCTTGTGTGAGAGATGAAATAGTTTTCAAGATATTCTTGGGAGAAATATTCTCCGAGAATTTGGTTTCAAGGAGATGAACACTGATGACCTCATTGTTGATCGTAAGTCTAAGTGATTCCGCAGAAAATTGGAGACTTGGTTTTTTATCAATTATCCTTTCAATTATTTTGACTTTTTTTGACTGTTTCAATCTAGTTAAGACTATCGCTGCGACAGGAGTGATATTGACAGTATCTTCTTCACCCGTAACACCAGAAATTGATTGATTAAGATTGGTCTTACTATCAGTTTGATTATTATTAGCTTCATCAGTGGGTTTAGCGATGTGTCCACAGCTATAAAATCTTCTTACGTAATTTGGGTAAGATTCTACTTCAGTTATCTCCACACCATTTTCACAAAAAGGGCAAATCTGAACCATAAATGATCTTTCCTCAATTCCCGACTATGCATAATAGTAATTCTTCATTGAATGCTAATCAATCAACATTAACAATGGCTCATATTACTTTTCTGCTTTTTCTTCACCGAGCCACTAAGCTTAGTATTCGGCTAAGGTAATATCATAAACCTTGACATGGCTTCTTTTATCCCAAAGTTTACTTGAGAGTATGCTTTCAGTACCAAGAAAATGAATAAAAGGTAATTATTCTTGGAAGGATAACGGCTGTCTCTTCTTTTGTTCTTCAATTATGTATTCTGGATCAATTTCAATAGTTTTTGATTCTCGATCCTTCTTTTGTGATTCCCGAACCACATCGAGTATTAGTTGGGACTGATTCCCCTTAACTTTTTTAGGTTTAATAGTAACATCATATTTTTCACCCTCGACGTTATGATCTTTCCGTGGTTTATTCACTGAAAGTATCTCACCTTAACCTATTAAGAGTATTCTTTACATATATTTCTTACATGAATTTCTTCAGCATAACCCTTACTTCAACCGTATGTACGGTTGCTATCATTGAATGGTAGATAATAAAGGTGATTTCTTGTATCGATAATTGTATCGATAATATTGTATATAGGTTGTCGTTATAAACAAGATAATGCAATACTTTGTGGCTCTTAAAATAGGAGAAAAAAGGGTAAAATCTGCTCAAGACCTTTTAGGTCAATATACTGGCCATGCTATGCCAGCTTTAGCTTTAAAGGATGATAAGAGCAATAAATGGGAGCCTGTAGGAGAGGAAAACTTGCTTGCAATTGTAAGTGAAAGTAATGGATATATGATTGTTCTATGTGACAAAAATGGTATTGCTAAATCAATTGCTCAATGGTTTACAGAAGATGTCAAAAATGAGATCGTCGAAAGAATCACTAGAGAAAATGACTTAAAAGAATATTCTGGCAAGCTGTCACTTCCTGTGTAAATTCCTGCGTAAACAATAGAATGTATATATTATACATTTAATGAATTCTATGACAAAAACATCTACATTCCACATAATCCTTAGAATATCTATGTTTACAATCAGAACATCTTAGACAATCTCCTTCAATATATTCAAGTCTCAATTCCTATTCTAAAATATTATCATAATAAATATTTATGGCATATACGAATAATGTATGTTTTTCAATTACACCATAATTAAGGAAAATCCTCAATGTTGGTATTTTCCTGATGACTAAGTAGGAGTACTAAGCACATACTTAGAATAAAAGGTTTGAGATTTGCTAACCAACACGGTTCCTAAATGCTGAATCTGTCCCAATTCTTTTCAATATGTATGGCAAGTAAATACTTGGTCTACTCTGATCTAGATGTAGGAAGCTTAATCCTTCAGAAGGAAGCCACCGGAAAACAAAATCCGGCCGTGAATAGTACTTGCCGATAATAATATTATCATTAACCATTCTTATTTCATCATGGAAAGCTCCTGTTACGTCTTGCATTTCCAAGTGATCCTTTTTCTCGTGGACTGTGGCGGTACCTGTCAACACACCGCCAAATACATAATCATTCTTGAGTGCCTTTCTATTCTCATCAAAATAGTATCTGAACCTAAATACTGGGGTAGTCCAAGTGGAATCCGAAATAAGCTGCCCTTCCCAAATTCCCTCCATATCATTCAATTTAGGCTTGTCCAATTTGCTGTATAACATACTATGGTCTTCCTCAGTCATAAATTCAAAAGGATATTTTCTTGCCATCGAAAATGTGAGAATCTCCCCTCTTGGCCGTGGCTTTCCAAAAAAGGCCTGCCCTAAAATCGTGTTCTCATCAACTATTTTTAATACATCATAAAATTGATTATAAAGTGCCTCTGTGTATTCTAATAAGATTACTTTGCCAAAGCCTTCAAGATTCTGTACTGACGCCTTATTCTTTGCAAACACTGGTACCTCAAATGGATGAGTGATCCCAGTAATGGAACCTGCATCCTTTTTAAATCGTTTCCAAAATCCACCAAAATAAAGTGTCAAGGTATTCCGTACGTCGCTATCCCGAGGAAATAGGCCTTTCCAGTGTGAATTATTTGTAATCATTAGTGTGTCCGGATCAAAGCTCCAATTACTATCTTCCGCTTTGTCGCTACTACTATTGACGATCATCCCTACATCATGTTTCGTATCTATGGAATTAAATAGCCTTGATAAATTGTTCCTAAGGCAGTGCATTGGCTGTGACAACGCACATACATCACCTAGTTCTGTACTCAAAGGGATTGTTGCGTAGCTCCGATCCCAATCTTTAATAATTCGTGCAGCTACAATTGATGCAATTGCCATTACTGTGACCTGTGGGTTGACCCCTACTGAAGTTGGAAAAACACTGGCATCACAAACAAGCAAGTTCTGAAATCCATGGACCCTACAATCTGAATCTACAACAGAATCGGTGGGATCCGTCCCTATTCTGTTACCTGATTGAGGATGAGCTGAACCTACCAATAAATTCCTCGGGTTATTTAATATCTCCTCCACCAACTTAGGAATATCTTCCTCTTTTTCTACGATACTCAAGCGTCTATGAGGAATTACTATTTTTCTTGCTCCTAATCTGAACCACATTTTTCCCAATATCTCAGTTCCTTTTGCAATTATCTTCAGTTCCCTCTTGGTCAATTCATAGGTTACACTTGCCCTACCGGTCGCAGTTAGAGCAACTCTACCGTTATTTCCATCGCGTACAACAATACCAGCCATCGAATAATTGTTCAGTCGTTCTATGAGCATTCTGTGCTGGCCGACACCACTCGCAGATATTGCGATTGAGAATTGGAGTAATGGAAGAAATATACTCTCGATCAGAAACTCTCCTTCGCTTTCAAAGTCATAATCTTTTCTAGTTTGATCGGTTTTTCTTGTCACACCAAAGTCATGAACAGTGTATGCCATTGGAATTCCTTGATTACCCTTGATTTCATAATCGAAATCGCCAAGGACCTGAATTCCTGGATGTAGGCATAGTCCAACCCCTGCAGTGTTCTGCGATATTCCATTAGTGAGAAGGAGCTTGGTAGAAGCTATAGCGCCTGCACTTATAATCACGAGCTTGGCATTAACTCTAATTCTGTATGTCTTCTTCCCATCTATATCAACAAAGTCGCCTTCTACACCATTAACAATACCATTACTATGGATTAACTTGTCAACGTAACAATTACAATATATGTGTAACATAGAATCAGCCTTTTTCAAGGCCTCGTGGATATAAGTTACAAGTACATTTTGCTTCGTTTCATAGTGGCATCCTAAATGACAAAATCCACACTGCATACAATTAACACAGTTTCTACTATTCTTTCTGTGATCCCTTAAAGAAAGCCTCTCAGCTCCCTCCTTAAGCATTAGGTTATTTCTGTTTAGTTCATAATCGGCCACTTTTGCTACATTAAGATTGGTGTTGACTCTATTGAGGTGATATGACCATTCCTCATCACTAAAGTTGACCCCTAACGCTCTCCACTCTCCCATAACGCGAGGTGGTGTATCAAAGCAAACAGCATCATTGATTATAGTTGACCCTCCCAAACAGCAGCCTTGAGCAATGGCTATCCTGAGACTGTCATCAAAATTAAAACCTGCATTTTTCCATAGAAGAGGCATCATGTCTGCATCACGCTGATTCATATCTTTGCCTTCATGGTAACCTCCTCTTTCAATAAGAACAACTTTCTTACCAGCTTCAACTAATTCCTTAGCAAGAGTTGCGCCACCGGCGCCTGATCCAATTATGCAAACATCTACATTATCATTTTCAATTATGTCTTGTCTGATAATATCATATTTTTCATTTCTATGTGCAAGATCTTCTAGTCCATAGATTATGCCCATTTGAACTCCTCCCTTCGTGGCCAGACGATAGTTTGGTCGTACTGTTCTCGCCTTGGTTGTCGAGGCACCTGTGGACCATCGTAACCTATTCTCCCTATGCGCCATTCTTCGAATAAGGAATTAATGACGCTGCTGATTATTACCAGAAAATGGTCAAAATTATTGTTTCTATCTTCGAACCCATTAACAAAATTTTGCAGTCTCTCCCTTACGTCTCTTGGTAAGTCGCCATTTCTCAGAAGGTCAAGGTTTATAGTATTTTCTATACCAATTACGTTCCCCACCTCGGTGAGCATACTGACCATTCGCCTTACGTTACCAGAATAGATATCTGTGGCTCCGGGATCGGGAGTATTATCAATTATTCTTATATGGTATTCTATCTCTTTTCTTGTACTGCTTACTCTCTTCTTTGTGTTATGTAATAGGTCATTTCCATGAGAGTCCTTCACCAAAATATATACATCAGGTGTTGCATCCAAAGGTTCCCAAAATCCTTTGAATTTAGATTGGTCAAAATTAATTCTAAAAAAACCATCTGGATCGGTGGATGAACCGCCCAGAAAATCATCAGGTTTCAGAATTAGATCGTGATCATAAGCATATACTTTCAAATCCCCCAAGGGTTTCTTGTCTTTGGAAATAATCTTACCGTGTAAGGTAAAAGTGCCCATTAAGAGATCTTTTCATAAAGGCCAATAAATAAGATTTCCTATATCCATCCTTCAAGGCCGAATATATCTTTATTTTAACTTTTGAAATATGATATATTCTTAAATCAGCTCAATAATCTAAAACTAGAATGTTTCCCCATTGGCTCGAAAGATTATTTTTCTTGTAATTTTTTTTATAGCTCAAAATAGGATCATTTGAAGAGGTTGCAAAAAAGCGTGAGTGAACGACAAGATTATGCTGACAATACGTGGACAAGGAAAAGAATTATCGGCAAGAATGGTGATGTTACATACAAGGGCTGTAGCAAAAAGTATCCATTGGATACTAAGAAAGATTTAAAGTTTAGAGGATTGCATCCTTTATTTGGTATCCGTGCGTGTTCAAATGTTTTCAGTGGTGCTAAATATGATTTACAAGGAGACATATTTAGTCCATCATTGAAGAGGCTTACAGACAGAATTTTAACTCAATGGTATTTCAAACACTACAATCATGAAGACGATATGCCGTTCGGACACGATGTTGCTAACCCATTTACATATCCATATATCAAATACCACTCAGCAAAATGAGATCTTCTAGAACCCTGAGATAAGTATCGGAAACAAAACATTTGGACGTCGTCCATCCATCTATTCTCATCTATTGCATGAAGCAAATACCCACATACATTTCATTTCAACTGCTGTATTAAATTAAGATGTCTAGATACAGTTCAAAGCAAATGGTTTTTCCTCGTAATTTTGGAGGACGCTTACGCTTGACACTCTATCAATACATTTGAATTTGCTTTATGTTTTCTCCAATAACAATAATACTGATCTGAACACGGATAAATGTCTAGAGGTAGATAAGAGGGAATTTGACATTTTTTACTTTGCTATAGTATCTCATCTAACCAATCAAAAATACGTTGATTTGAAAGAGCAGGTGCACCACATTGACAATGCTCTTCTGCACCCTCCTCAGTTGTGAACTGGATGTATTTTTTAGGACAGGTTAAAGCGTCATATACCTTTTTTAGTTGTCCCGGAAATGAATCGTCCTTCTCGCCCTCAAGAACCAAAGTAGGACATTTTATTTTTTGTGCGATATCTTTGACAGTGTATTTTTTAGATCCTTGCACTAGTTCAAATGGCGTACTGGTGCCAGTAGTCCACATACCATGTTTCAGATTAAATCGCATATTTGTATCGATGTCTGATAAAATATCAATAACTGCATTGACAACATTTACATCACCATTTTCAACTGCTATTCGTAACGATTGAGGAAACCCTGCAGCAAATGCATCATATCCATCATAGACTCCATTGTATAACACGCAGGCAGCAATTCGATCTTCAAAAGCAGCAGCTCTTGCTGCCAAATAGCCTCCCATGCTTATTCCCATGAGTGCAATACGACTAGGATCCACTATTTCTCTTCGTGATAAGGCATAATCCATAACTGGGGTAACTACTTTTTCCCAGTCATATCTAA
>WUUC01007467.1_pt1 | contig 19596 bp, 12 predicted proteins | sample 6278441 | NCBI WGS metagenome assembly WUUC01 (sample SAMN13675441, study PRJNA597444) | soil metagenome | isolation source: soil | place: USA: Washington | collected 2017-10 | reverse complement strand
CGCGGGCCTACGTGCTGGACGCCGGCCTCGCGCCGGTGCCGCACGGGGTGGTCGGCGAGCTGTACCTGGCCGGCGCGGGCGTCACCCGGGGCTATTTCGGCCGGCCGGGGCTGACCGCGACCCGGTTCGTGGCGTGCCCGTTCGGCGCGCCGGGTGAGCGCATGTACCGCACCGGCGACCTCGTGCGGTGGGACAACGGGCGGCTGGTGTTCCACGGCCGCGCCGACGACCAGGTGAAACTGCGCGGGTTCCGCATCGAGCTCGGCGAGGTCGAGTCCGTCCTGCGCGAGCAGCGCGGGGTGGCGGACGCGGCGGCTGCGGTCCACCGGTTCGGACCTGGCGACGAGCGGCTCGTCGGCTACGTGCGGGCCGAGCCGGGCGCCACCGTCGACCCGGCCGGCGTGCGGGAGCTCCTCGCCCGCGTGCTGCCGGACTACATGGTGCCGGTCGCGGTGCTGGTGCTGGACGCCTTCCCCCTGTCGCCCAACGGAAAGCTCGCCCGGTCGGCACTGCCCGTCCCGGAGTTCCCCACCGGCGCGGCCGGCCGGGAGCCGCGCACGCCACGCGAACGGGTGCTGTCCGAGCTGTTCGCCGAGGTGCTCGGCCTGCCCCGGGTCGGTGTCGACGACGACTTCTTCGCCCTCGGCGGGCACTCCCTGCTCGCCACCCGGCTGGTCAGCCGGATCCGCGCGTTGCTCGGCGTGGAGATCCCGATCCGCGCGATCTTCGACGCGCCCCGGGTCGAGGCACTCGCCGCGCGCTCGCACGAGGACGCGCCGGTGCGGCCCGCCCTGCGCAGGGCGGCGGACCGGCCGTCGACCCTGCCGCTGTCGTTCGCGCAGCGCAGGCTCTGGTTCATCGACCAGTTCGAGGGCCCGTCGGCCACGTACAACGTCCCGCTGGTCCTGCGTCTCACCGGGGACCTCGACGTCGCCGCTCTCGCGGCGGCGGTGCGGGACGTGGTGGCCAGGCACGAGAGCTTGCGCACCCTGTTCGAGCAGGACGGGGACGGCAACCCGGTGCAGCGGATCCTGCCGGCCGGCGAGCAGGTGCCGGACGTTCCGGTGGTGGACGTGACACCGGGCGACGTGGCCGAGGCGGTGCACGCGGCCGTCGTCCACCGGTTCGACCTCGCGGCCGAGATCCCCGTGCGGGCGTGCGTCCTGCGCTGCTCGCCGGCGGACCACCTGCTGGTCCTCACGCTGAACCACATCGTGAGCGACGGCGGCTCGGTCGCACCGCTCGCGCGGGACGTGTCGACCGCGTACCTGGCCCGACGGGACGGCCACGCGCCGGACCAGCCTGAGCTGCCGGTGCAGTACGCGGACTACACGCTCTGGCAGGAGGAGCTGCTCGGCGACGAGAACGACCCGGACAGCCTGCTGGCCAAGCAGTTCGCGTACTGGCGGGACGAGCTGGCCGGCGTGCCCCAGCCGCTTCAGCTGCCCACCGACCGGCCCCGGCCGGCAGTGGCGAGCTACCGGGGCGACACGGTCGACTTCGCCATCGACCCCGCGCTGCTCGTGGCGGTCGAGGACCTCGCGGGTGAGCGCGGCGTGACGGTGGCGATGGTGCTGCAGTCCGCGCTGGCCGTGCTGCTGCGCCAGCTCGGTGGCGGGGACGATCTGACCATCGGCTCACCGATCGCGGGTCGCACCGACCAGGCACTCGCCGACCTGGTCGGGTTCTTCGCCAACACCTGGGTGCTGCGGGTCGACCTGGCCGGCGACCCGTCGTTCGACCGGGTCCTCGGCCAGGTGCGGGACAAGGCGCTGGTCGCCTACGACACGCAGGACGCGCCGTTCGAGCGCCTGGTCGAGCTGCTGAACCCGGTCCGGTCGACCGCGCACCACCCGCTGTTCCAGGTGATGTTCGCCTGGCAGAACAACGAGGTGCCCGAGTTCGACCTGCCCGGCCTGCGGGTCGCGTTCGAGCCGGCGACGACCGGCACGGCCAAGTTCGACCTGTTCTTCAACCTCGCCGAGGCGAGCGGCGGCGGCGCGGAAGGCGTCGTCGAGTACGCCACCGACCTGTTCGACCGCGCGACGGTGGAGGGGCTCGCGGACCGGTTCGTCCGGGTGCTGCGGCAGGTCGTCGCGAACCCGGCGGCGCCGGTCAGCGCGGTGGACGTGTTCGTGGCCGGCGAGCGGGAGCGGCTGCTGGACCTGGCCGGCACGACCCGGCCTGTCGCGGCCACCACCGTGGCCGACCTGGTCGAGCGGCAGGCCAACGGCGCCCCGGACGCGCCCGCCCTCGCGTTCCTCGGCGAGTGGCTGACCTACCGGGAGCTCAACGCGCGGGCCAACCGGCTGGCGCACTGGCTCGTCGAGCAGGGGGTGTCCGCCGAGCGGCGGGTGGCCGTGCGGCTGCCCCGCTCCGCCGACCTCGTCGTGGCACTGCTGGCGGTGCTCAAGGCGGACGGTGTGTTCGTGCCGGTCGACCCGGACTTCCCGCTGGCCCGCGTCGCCGCGGTGCTCGAGGACTCGGCGCCGGTGCTGGTGGTCGACGCCAACGTGCTGGCCCTTGGCCTGTCCGGGTACCCGGACACCGACCCCGCGCGTGGCCCGGTCGAGCCGGACCGCGCGGCGTACGTGCTCTACACCTCCGGCTCGACGGGCCGGCCGAAGGGTGTCGTCGTGCCGCACGGCGCGATGGTCAACCTGCTCGTCTCGATGGCGGACCAGCTGGCGATGACGTCGGCGGACCGACTGCTCGCGGTGACGACGATCGCGTTCGACATCGCGGTGCTCGAGGTGTTCCTGCCACTCGTGACCGGCGCGGCCGTCGTGGTCGCGGCGAAGGAGGCGGTGCTCTCACCGCCCGCGCTGCTCGATCTCGTCTCCTCGTGCGGCGTCACGGTCCTGCAGGCGACGCCGTCGCTGTGGCGGATGCTCGCCGGTCACGACGTGGCCGGTCCGCCCCGGGTGCGGGTCGCCATGGTCGGTGGCGAGGCGTTGCGGCCGGACCTGGCCGAGACGCTGCGTCACCTCGCCGACCTGGCCGTCAACGGGTACGGCCCCACGGAGGCGACGATCTACGCCACGACGTGGCCGGTCTCGCGGCAGGCCACGTCCCCGCCCATCGGCCTGCCGGTCACCAACACCAGGGCGTACGTGCTGGACGCCGCGCTGCGGTTGGTGCCGCCCGGGGTTGCCGGCGAGCTGTACGTGGCCGGCGCCGGGGTCGCCCGAGGCTACCTCGACCAGCCCGCGCTGACCGCCGAGCGGTTCGTCGCCGACCCGTTCGGCCGGCCCGGGGCCCGGATGTACCGCACCGGAGACCTCGCGCGGTGGAACTCGGAGGGTGAGCTGGAGTACCTCGGCCGCGTCGACCACCAGGTCAAGGTCCGCGGGTTCCGCATCGAGCCCGGTGAGATCGAGGCCGCGCTGACCTCCCATCCCGAAGTCGGTCAGGCGGTCGTGATCGCCCGCGCCGAGACACCGGACGACCAGCGCCTGGTCGCTTACGTGGTGCCGGCCGTGACCGGGTCCGACACCGCTGCGGACCACCAGGTGCGGGAGTGGCAGGAGGTCTACGACCAGGCCTACGAGTCCAGCGAGGACACCGAGTGGGGCGCGGACTTCGACCTGTGGAAGTCCAGCTACACCGGCGAGCCGATCCCGCTGCCGGAGATGCTGGACTGGCGGGACGCGGCCGTGCGGCAGATCCTGTGCGCCGCACCGCGGCGGGTGCTGGAGCTCGGCGTCGGCTCCGGGTTGCTGCTGTCCCAGGTGGTCGCCGAGGTGGACGAGTACTGGGGGACGGACTTCTCCCAGGCCGTGCTCGACCGGCTGGCCGGCCAGGTCGAGCGGGCCGGGTACGCCGGCCGGGTGCGGCTGCGCTGCCAGCCGGCCGACGACATGACCGGGCTGCCGGCCGGCCATTTCGACACCGTCGTCCTGAACTCGGTCGTGCAGTACTTCCCCGACGCCGGCTACCTCGACCGGGTGCTCGCCGGCGCGATGAACCTGCTCGCGCCCGGTGGCCGCCTCGTGGTGGGTGACGTCCGCAACCTGCGCACGCTGCGGTCGCTGCGGGCCGCGATCCACCGGGTGCTCCACCCGGGTGCCGCACCCGCCGCCGTGCGTGCCGCGGTCGAGCAGGCGGTGCTGGCGGAGAAGGAGCTCGTGCTCGACCCGGCGTGGTTCACCCGGTGGGCGGATGAGCACGACGTGGCCGCGGTCGACATCCGGCTCAAGCCCGGCCGGGCGCACAACGAGCTGACCAGGCACCGCTACGAGGTGGTGCTGCACAAGGCGCCGGTGGCCGCGACCGAGCTGTCCGGGGTGCCGGTGCTGGCCTGGCAGGGCGACCTCGACGCGTGTGCGGCACACGGCGTCCCGGTCCGCGTCACCGGGATCCCGAACGCCAGGCTCGCCAGCGAGTCCGATGTGGATGGTGGGGTCGACCCGGACCGGTTGCGGGAGTGGGGCGACGAGCACGGCTGGGCGGTGCTGACCACCTGGCCCGCCACCGGCGTGGACACCTTCGACGCGGTCGTGCTCCCCCAATCCCTCGCCGGGCAGGCGATCTCGGGCCTGTTCGTGCCGTCCGGCGACGCGGTCACGGTGAACGATCCCGTGACGGCACGGGAGGTGGCGCGGCTGGTGCCGAGCCTGCGGGCCTACGTCGGCGATCGGCTGCCCGAGTACATGGTGCCCGCCTCGGTCGTGCCCGTCGGCGAGATCCCCCTGACCCCCAACGGGAAGCTCGACCGCGCCGCACTGCCGGCCCCGGACTACGGCCTGACGTCCACCGGCCGGGCGCCGACCACTCCGGAGGAGGAGGTCGTCGCCGGGTTGTTCGCCCAGGTGCTCGGCGTGCCGAGGGTCGGCGCGGACGACGGGTTCTTCGATCTCGGCGGGCACTCCCTCCTCGCCGTCCGCCTGCTGGCGGGTGTGGAGGCCGCGTTCGGTGTCCGGGTCGCCGTGGCGGACTTCCTCGCCGCGCCACGGGTTCGGGACGTGGCACAACTGGTCGGACGCGCCGGTCTCCACGACGACAGCGGTGGTTCGCGGATCGTGCCGGAGACCGAGGCGTCGCTGGCGCCCGAGCTGACGTTCCCGGTCGTCACGCGGCCGGCGGGCGACCCGGCGGAGATCCTGCTGACCGGCGCGACCGGCTTCGTCGGCGCGTTCGTCCTCGCCGAACTGCTGCACCGCACCGATGCCGTGGTCACCTGCCTGGTGCGCGGGCGGACCGCCTCGGCCGCGCGGGATCGGCTGGCCGCGGTCCTGCGGTCCTACGGCCTGGACACCGACCCGGCCGGCCCCCGGGTGCGTGTGCTGCCCGGCGACCTGGCCGAGGGCGACCTCGGTGCGGGCGCGGACGAGTGGGCCCGGCTGCGGGACGAGGTGGACACGATCGTCCACGCCGGTGCGCACGTCCACCACGTCTCGCCGTACGAGCTGCTCCGGCCGGCCAACGTGGACGGCACCCGGACGCTGCTCCGCCTCGCCGCGCACGGCCGGCCCAAGCGGTTCCACCACGTGTCGACCCTCGGCGTGTTCGCCGGCGGCGACCGGCTGGTCACCGAGGACCTGCCCGTCGACGACGAGCGGCACCCGGCCGGCGAGGGTTATGCCGCCAGCAAGTGGGTGGCCGACCGGCTCGTCCTGCGCGCACGGGCACGCGGGTTGACCGGCGGGCTCCACCGGCTGGGACGGGCGTGGGCGGCGGCCGGCAGCGGCGCGGTCAACCCGGACGACATGTTCTGCCGGCTGGTGACCAGCTGCGCGGCGCTCGGTTGCTACCCGACGGAGCCCGTGCTGCGGGACAGCCTGCTACCCGTGGACTTCGTCGCCCGCGCGCTCGTGGCGCTCGTGCTCGACGACGAGGACTCCGGCTTCGTCCACCACCTGCACCACCCCGAGGAGACCGGACCGGCGGAGTTCATGCGGGTGTTCGACGAGCTGCACGGCACCAGCACCAGGCCGGTGCCGCTCGCCGAGTGGGTGCGGCGCGTGCGGGACGCCGGCCGGGTACTCCCGATCCTGCCGTACCAGCCGTTCCTCGCGGACCTGGCGCGGGAACCGGTGGGACGCACCGAGTTCGAGAACGACAAGACCGTGCACCGGCTGCGGCGTCTCGACCTGCCGATCCCCGAGATCGACGAGCGGGCCATCGCCGACTGCTGGGCCTTCCTCGACCGAAGGGGGGTCGTTTCGCGATGACCTCGTCCGTCCACACCTCCCGGCTGCACCACGTCGGGGTCCAGACGTTCGACCTCGACAACTCGATCGCCTGGTACCGCGACTTCTTCGGGTGCCGGCTCACGTGGACGGCGGAGAAGTTCTCCGACGTCACCCTCGACCGGCTGCCCGGCATCGTCCGCCTGACCGAGGTCGTGGTCGGCGACTTCCGCCTGCACCTGTTCGAGCGGACCAGCCCCGGCCGGGCCCATGACGACGACCGGGTCCAGTTCCAGCACCTGTGCGTCGCCGTGGACTCCTCGGCGGAACTGTCGCGGTGGCGGGAGAAGTGGCTCGAGCTGTTCGAGTCCGGCCGCTACCGGTTCGCCCGGCCCGGCGCGCCGACCGAGATCGTCGTCGACGACCGCGAGGTGCGCAGCTTCTACTGCTTCGACGTCAACGGGCTGGAGTTCGAGTTCACGCACATCCCCGGGGAGGCGGCGTGAAGGGCACTGCGGTGGCGCTCGCCTTGCCCGGTCCCCGGGAGTGGGACTTCGGCGACTTCCCGTACGGGCTCGAGCCGCTGACGCTGCCGGCACCGGGGAACGACTGGCTGTCCGACGGCACGGCGAGCGCCGACCTCCGGGACTGCTACGACGGGTTGGCCGGCACCGCCCGCGCGGGGGAGCTGCGCACCGAACCGGCCGCGGTGGACGATCTGGAGAAGCTGTTCTGGTTCCGGTGGATCACCGGCCACCACATCTCGTTCGTCATCTGGCGGCTGCTGGCCGGCTGCCTGGCCCGGCTCGCCGCCGGGGACAGTGACCGGTGGGCGACGACGACGGTCGCCATCGAGTACGTGCGTGCCTACAGCGCGATGCTGCTCTACACCGGCTCCAGCACACAGCGGATATACAACGAGACCATCCGACCGAGCATGTACCGGCTGCACAGCACGTTCAGCGGCACGTGGTCGGCGGACTACCCGGCCGTGCGCAGCGTGTTCCGCGCCAGGCGGGTGCCGAAGGGCGTGACGGTCGGCGGCGACGCACTGCTGCGGGAGGCGCGGCTGTCCCACCAGATCCACCTCGGGGTCGCGTCCAAGCTGGTGGTCGACGGGCGCTCGCTGCTGCAGCACCTGGTGGACAACCCGGCCGCGCACCAGCCGCGCATGTGGGCCACGGTCTTCGACTGCTACTTCCTGACCGCGCGTGCGCCGGTCACCGGCCACGAGGTGCTCTCCCAACTGTTGCGCCGGTGCAAGGCCGTGGTGGCCGACCTCGCCACGAACGGCCTCTACCCGGCGGTGGCCGACTACGACGACGTCGTCCCCGACGAGCTGCGCACCCCCGATGTGCTGGCGTGCGAACGAGAACTACCCGACATCGTGCTGCGCTCCGCCGGACTGGCGACGGGGGCCGTGCGGCCGGCGGTGCTGAACCACTACGAGACGGAGGCGGTGAACTGATGCGGCACGGAGTGGTGATCCTGCCGGAGGAGCGGTGGGCGGCCGCACGCGAGAAGTGGGTGCGTGCCGAGCGGTTCGGCTTCGACCACGCCTGGATGTACGACCACCTCTCGTGGCGGTGGTTCCGCGACAAGCCGTGGTTCTCGCTGATGCCGACGCTGACGGCCGCCGCGGTGGCGACGTGCCGGCTGCGGATCGGCACCATGGTCGCGAGCCCGGGCAACCGGCACCCGGTGCCGTTCGCCAAGGACCTGATGACCCTCGACGACATCTCCGGCGGACGGATCATCGCCGGGATCGGCGCCGGGGCCGGCGGGTTCGACGACGAGGTACTCGGCCGGTCCGCACTGTCCACACGGGCGCGGGCGGAGCGGTTCCGGGAGTTCGTCGAGCTGACCGACAAGCTGCTCACCCAACCGGTGACCGACTACGCGGGACACCACTTCACCACCACCGGCGCGCGGGTCGTCCCCGGCTGCGTGCAGCGCCCCCGGCTGCCGCTCGCGGTGGCCGCCCTCGGACGCCGAGGCATCCGGCTGGCCGCCGAGCACGCCGACATCTGGGTCACCATCGCATGGCCCGGCCACGGTGAGCCCCACCGGTACGAGCAGGCGGTGCCGGTCATCCGCGAACAGACCGCCCTGCTGGAGAAGGAATGCGCCGCGATCGGTCGCGACCCGGGCACCGTGCGCCGCCTCGTCGTGACCGGCGCGCGGATCGGTGGCGTGACCGAGTCGGTGGAGACCTACCGCGACGCGTGCGGGTTGTTCGAGGAAGTGGGGATCACCGACGTCGTCGTCCACTGGCCGCGGCCGGACTTCCCCTACCAGGGCAGCGTCGGCGTGCTCGAGGACATCGCCGCGTCGGTGCTCACCCCGCTGGCCACCGCCTGAGACGAAGGAGCTCCCGTGCTTTCCCGACCAGAGTTGCACGGCACGTTCGGTGCCGTGTCGTCGACGCACTGGCTCGCGTCCGCCGCCGGCGTGTCGATGTTCGACCGGGGCGGCAACGCGTTCGACGCCGCCGCCGCGGCCGCGTTCGTGCTCCAGGTCGTCGAGCCGCACCTGAACGGGCCGGGCGGTGACGTCCCGGTACTGGCCTACGACGCGGGCGCGGACCGCGTGAGTGTCGTGTGTGGACAGGGGCCGATGCCGGAGGCGGCCACCCCGGCGGTGTTCGCCGGGCTCGGGCTCCACGCCGTGCCGGGCTCCGGGTTGCTGCCCGCGTGCGTGCCCGGCGTGTTCGGCGCGTGGCTGCGGCTGCTGGCCGAGCACGGCCGGTTGGAGGTGGCGGAGGTGCTGGCGCCCGCCATCGGCTACGCCGAGCACGGTTTCCCGCTGCTGCCCAAGGCGGCGGCGATGATCGACCGGCTCACGCCGCTGTTCCGCGACCACTGGGTCTCCTCCGGCGAGACCTACCTGCGGGGTGACGGGGTCGCGCCGGTCCAGGGCGAGCGGGTGCGCAACCCCGCGCTGGCCGAGGTGTTCCGCCGGATCGTCGCGGAGGCCGCGCCGGCCCGTGGCCGCGAGGCAAGGTGCGAGGCCGCGATCCGCGTGTTCTACGAGGGTTTCGTCGCCGAGGCCATCGACAAGTTCTTCGCGGACACCGAGGTGCTCGACGCCACCGGCCGGCACAACCGAGGGCTGCTGACCGGCACGGACCTCGCGACGTGGCGGCCGGCCGTCGAGGAGCCGGTGACCTCGTCCTACCGCGGGTACCTCGTGCACAAGCCGGGTCCATGGTCGCAGGGTCCGGTGTTCCTGCAGCAGCTGGCGCTGCTGTCCGGCTTCGACCTCGGCGCGATGGGCTTCGGCAGCGCCGACCACCTGCACACCGTGGTGGAGTCGGCGAAGCTCGCGTTCGCCGACCGGGAGGCGTGGTACGGCGACCCGCGGCACGCCGATGTGCCGCTGGCCGGCCTGCTCGACCCGGCCTACACCGAGGCACGCAGGGCGCTGATCGGCGAGGCTGCGTCCGGCGAGCTCCGGCCCGGCAGCCCGGGCGACCGCACGCCGAGGCTGCCGCCGCTGGCGGATCCGCCGCCCCCGCCCGCCGACCCGACCTGGCGTGACCAGCTGGCCAACGGCCTGCCGACGGTGCTGCAGGCCACCCTGGTCCGCGGTGACACGACGACCGTCAGCGCCACCGACCGCGACGGCAACATGGTGGTCGCGACCCCGAGCGGTGGCTGGCTGTCAGGGTCCCCCGTCGTGCCGGGGCTCGGGTTCCCGCTCGGCACCCGAGGTCAGATGGCGTGGCTCGTCGACGGGCACAACAACGGCCTCGCACCGGGCAAGCGGCCACGCACCACGCTCAGCCCGACCATCGTCCGCACCGAGGACGGCCGGCCCCACCTCGCCTTCGGCACGCCGGGCGGCGACCGCCAGGACCAGTGGACGCTGAACTTCTTCCTCAACCACGTCGACTTCGGGATGCCGGTCCAGGAAGCGGCCGAGGCGGTCACCTTCCACACCGACCACGTGCCCACGTCGTTCCAACCGCGACAGCTCCGGCCGAGGTCACTGACCGTCGAAGAGGGCCTCGCCGAAGCGACGGTGACCGAGCTGCGCCGCAGGGGGCACGGGGTGGAGCTGGCGGCAGCCAGGACCCTCGGCCAGGTCTGCGCGACCGGGCCCACCCCGGACGGTGGTGTGGTGGCCGCGTCGAGTCCACGCGGGTCGCAGGCCTACGCCGTCGTCCGCTGACAGCACAAAGATCAGAAAGGCCTGGTAGTGAACAAGATCCTGCTGATGAACTACGGGTTGAGCTGCGAGATCGGCGTCACCCGGCAGATGTGGATGGTGCACGAGGGCGACATCGTGGTCAGCGCCATCCCCGTCGAGGAGCACTTCCTCGACTACCTCTGCGAGGTGTCCGGCATCGACCGGGACACGGTCACCGTGCTGAACATCGGCCGCGACGTCGACGAGGATGCGCTGGTCGCACCGGACCTCGTCGCAGAGCTGCGTGCGCTGATGGGCGGCTCGACCGGCTGGGAGCTGCTGCCCGCCGCCCACACCGAAGGTGTCGCCGCACTCGCCGAGCTCCTCGGACTGCCGAAGGACACCGGGCTGCGGTTCACCGCGCAGCGCGGCCCCGACCTGCTCAACCGCAAGTCGCACTTCCGCCAGCTGGCGGCCGGTGCCGGGGCCGCGATCCCGGCCGGCTCGATCGTCACCACGGAGGCAGAGCTGGCCGCCGCGGTCGAGCGGCACCTGCCGGAGACCGGCACCGTCATCGTCAAACGCGACGACGACCTCGGCGGCGCAGGGAACCGGGCGCTCACGACGAAGGAGGCGGGCCCGCTCAACGGTGTCCGCGAAACCGTGGTGGTCAACGGGAACCGGGCAGAGGCGGTCACCCGGTTGTGGCAGGAGCTCGCCGGTGTCGACGGCCAGGTCCTGGTGGTGGAGAGCTACCACCACGCCACCGAGATCTTCTACTTCGAGTACCTGATCGGCGCCGACGGGGTGCCCCGCGTCCTCGACACCGGGCTGCGGCGTGACGCGGTCGGCGAGCCGGACGCGCAGAGCCTCGTGTGGGTGGGGCTGGAGATCCCCGCCGACCTGCCGCCGGGCACCGCGGCACGGGCGCTGACCGAGTCCGGCCGGCTCGCCGACCTCGCGGCCCGCCTCGGCTACCGGGGACACCTCAACGTCGACGGGATCCTCACCGAGGACGGCGAGCTGTACTTCAACGAGATCAACGCCCGCTGGGGCGGGTGCACGTCGCTGCACGACATCGGGGAGAAGCTGTTCGGGCCGAACTACGCCGACCACCACGTGGTCTCCGGGCTGCGCATCGTCACCCCGATGCGGCTGTCCGACGCGGTGGAGCTGTTGCGGCACAACGACCTGCACTTCACCCGCGAGACGGGCGATGGCGCGGTGGTCCTCGGCTACGACCAGGAGCTCAGCAAGGCGACCGAATGCGTCCTCACCGGACGGACCAGGGCACGGGTGCGGGAGATCGAGGAGCGCCTGCGTGCCGTCGCGGGCACGGTCACGGACCCCGCGCTCGTGGAATGACGGGAAGAGGTGCGGAGATGACCCCTCTGTGTCAACCGCAAGGTCGAATCAGGCCGAGTGCTTCGCGACTGCGCCTCAGGGGAACGTGATGCAAGCCAGCCACAAGTACGTGACCGAACCGAACTCTCAGTCCCCCAACGCAGCCGACACCTTGAATTCCGGGAAGGCGGAACAGCGATGACCGCGAAACAAGAGCCGGACAAGGCGCTGGTGGTCAGCCTGGCCAGGGCGGACCGCAGGCGTGTCGCCATCAGGACGGTGGTGATCCTCGGGTCCTACGCCGGCGCCGTCGTGCTGGCGCTGCGCCCCGAGGTCGGTTGGTGGGCGCCCGCCTTCTCGGTGTTCCTCGCGTTCGTGCTGACCGGGTTCCTCAACGCGGTCCACGACTGCGTGCACCGCGCACACCTGCGTTCCCGGCTGGCCAACCGGATCGCGGGCGCGGCGTGGGGCGTCCCGATCACGCTCAACTTCACGATCTACCGGCACGAGCACCTCGTGCACCACCGCTTCACCGGCGTCGAGGGCGACACGGAACGCCCGCAGCACTTTGAGAAGGCACGCCAGTACTTCCACGCCATGTCCGGGGTGGCGTTCTGGCCGCTCAACGGGAAGTTCATCCTCGACAACTCACGCGGCAAGCTGCCGGAGGTCGTGGCGGACGGCGAACGCAGGCGCGACGCGCTGGTCGACAACTGGCTCATCGTCGGTTGGCTCACGGCCATGGCGGTGCTGACGGTCTTCTTCCCGTTCGCGTTGCTCGTCGCCTACTGGCTGCCGCTGTTCCTCGTCATGCCGGCGGCGATGGTCCTGAGCCTGCCGGAGCACTACGGGCTGTGGGGCACACCGGACGTCATGCGTAACACGAGGACCGTGCGGTCCAACGGTTTCGTCCGGTTCTTCATCTGGAACGGCAACTACCACGCCGAGCACCACCGGTACCCCGCGGTCGCGTCGGTCAACCTCCACCGGCTGCACAAGGCGATGCCGGCGCCGCACCCCGTGACGGTGAAGTCCTACTTCGGTTTCCACCTCGGGCTGGTGAAGGCGTTGCTGAAGGGCGACCAGGACTACGGGAAGTTGCCGGCGGAGAGCCGGGAACCGGTTGCGGAGCGGAGCTGATGACCGTGGAACCCGAGGTGGTGGCCATCCGCGACGGTGCGCGACTGGACATCTGGCAGGACTTCCGGCTCTCCACCATGCCCGAGATCATCAGCGCGATGAACCTGTGCCACGCGGTGTTCGCCCTGTCGGACACCGGGGTGCTGGCGAACCTGCGGGCCGGGCGCCGGCTGCCGGAGGACGGGCTGCTCGACGGCGTGGTCGAGCAGATGGGCGAGGGCTTCCTCACCTACCTGAGGACGCGCGGGGTCATCGAACTCCGCGACGGCGGGTATGCCTTGACCCGCAAGGGAGAACTGCTCACCGGCGACGTGCCGCTCGCCAGGCTCGGCATCTACCTCGAGGCCTACGGCCCGGTGATGAGCCGGATGAGCGACCTGCTGACCGGACGCGCCACCTACGGCAGCGACGTCGAGCGCAGGGGCGGCCCGCTCGGCCGGCACTGCGCGACGCTCTTCTCCGTCTTCCACACGCCGGTGCTCGTGCGGGCCATGCGTGGCAGGGGCGTGCGGAGGGTGCTCGACGTCGGCTGCGGCGGCGGTGGCCTCCTGGTCGACGCGTGCCTCGCGGACGAGGAGCTGACCGGGGTCGGGCTGGACATCTCCCCGGACGCGGTCGAGGAGGCGCGCCGCCTCGCCGACCGTGCCGGGGTGGCCGATCGGGTGGAGTTCGTCGTCGGGGACGCCTTCGCCCCGCACACCTGGCCGGCGCCCGCCCGCGACGCGGACGGGATGTGCGTCGTGAGCGCACTGCACGAGCTGTTCCGCGACGGCGAGCAGGCCGTGGTCGACGTGCTCGACGCGTACCGGGCGACGCTGCCGAACGCGCGGATCGTCCTCGTCGGCGAGCCGGAGATCCGGTACGACGCACGGGACAACGACGACGACTTCTTCCTCATCCACCTGCTGACCGGGCAGGGCATGCCACGCGAGCGTGCCGAGTGGTTCCGCGTGTTCGACAAGAGCGAGCTCGAGTGCCGGCGGGTCTACCACCGGCCGGAGGCCGGACCACGCGTGTGCTTCTACGACCTGGCGCCCCGGACCTGACACAACCCACCGAAGAGGAGTCAACACCGTGAGCAACCCGTTCGAGGACGAGCAGGCCCTCTACCGCGTGCTCGTGAACGAGGAGAACCAGCACTCGCTGTGGCCGGAGTTCGCCGACGTGCCGGCGGGCTGGACGACCGCGTTCGGCCCCGCCGCCCGGCAGGACTGCCTGGAGTTCGTCGAGCGCGAATGGGTCGACATGCGGCCCGCCTCGCTCATCGCGCGGATGAGCGCATGAGCTGCCGTACCAGGCGCACCCCGACCCCCTGACGAGGAGATGAGACAGATGAGCCCCACGCAGGACTGGCGAGAGGCGACGATCACCGAGTTGTTCGCCGACCAGGTGCGGCGCCGTCCACATTCGACGGCCCTGCGGTTCCGCGACGAGGACATGACCTACGCCCAGCTCGACGAGCGGGCGGAACGGCTGGCGCGGCGGCTGCGCGCGCTCGGCGTCGGTCAGGAGTCGATCGTCGGCGTGTGCGTCGAGCGGTCGTTCGAGATGGTGGTCGCGCTCGTGGCGATCCTGAAGGCGGGTGGGGCCTACCTGCCGGTGCACCCGGCCGAGCCGGCCGAGCGCTTCAACTACATGCTGGCGCAGGCGGGCGCACGGATCCTGCTCACTCACGAACAGGTGGCCGGCCGGCTGCCCGAGCTCGACGTGACGGTGCTGAGCCTCGACGGCGACCCGCCCCGGGAGCCCAGTGGCGCGGCGCCGGTCGAGTCGGACAACGTCGCCGACAGCCTCGCCTACATCTGCTACACGTCCGGCTCGACCGGCCAGCCGAAGGGCGTCTCCGTGCCGCACCGCGGTGTGGTCCGGCTCGTGCGGCACGGCGACTACGCCGACTTCGGTCCGGACGAGACCTTCCTGCAGCTGTGCGCGCTCACCTTCGACCCCGCGACGTTCGAGATCTGGGGCGCGCTGTGCAACGGCGGCCGCCTCGTGATCTACCCGCCCGGCACGCTGTCGCTCGAGGAGCTCGCCGAGACGGTCGAGCAGGAGAAGGTCACCACGCTGTGGCTGACCACGGGGCTGTTCCACCGCGTGGTCGACGGCCACCTGGACCGCCTCCGGGGGGTGCGGCAGCTCCTCGCCGGCGGTGACGTGCTCTCGCCGGCCCACATCAACCAGGTGCACGCCACCTTCCCGGAGCTGCGGCTGGTCAACGGGTACGGGCCGACCGAGAACACCTGCTTCACGACCTGCCACGAGGTGACCGAGCCGGTCGGCGAGACCGTGCCGATCGGCCGGGCCGTCACCGACACGCGGGTGTACGTCCTCGACGAGAAGCTGGCGCCCGTGCCGGACGGCGAGTGGGGCCTGCTCTACACCGCGGGTGGCGGGCTCGCGCGCGGGTACCTCGGCCGCCCCGGCTACACCGCGGAGCGGTTCCTGGCCGACCCGTTCCACCCCGGCGAGCGGATGTACGCGATCGGTGACGTGGTGCGGCGCGACGCGAACGGCGTGCTCGAGTTCCGGGGGCGGCTGGACGACCAGGTCAAGGTGGGCGGCTACCGGATCGAGCTCGGCGAGATCGTGGCGGTCCTGGCCGGCCACCCCGGTGTGCGGGAAGCCGTGGTGATCGCCAGGGACGACCTCACGCCGGGTGAGAAGGCGCTCGTCGCCTACGTGGTGCCCGCCGGCGGGCACCACAACCTGGCGGCCGAGCTGCGTTTCGCGCTGTACCACCGGCTGCCGAGGCACATGGACCCGGCGGCGATCGTGCTCATGGACGAGTTCCCGCTGACCCGCAACGGGAAGATCGACCGCAGGGCGCTGCCGGCGCCGGCGTACAAGCCGAGGACCGTGGAGGCCGAGTACACAGCGCCACGCACGCGGATCGAGGTGCTGCTGACTGACGTGTGGGCGGACGTGCTCGGGGTCGAGCGGGTCGGCGTGCACGACGACTTCTTCGACATCGGCGGCAACTCGCTCATGGCGGCGGACGTCCTCGCGAAGATCCGCGCCGCGCTGTCGGTCGAGGTGCCGGCGGCCCAGCTGTTCTTCCGCAACGCGACCGTCGCCGGCCTCGCCGAGATCGTGCGGGCCTCCGGCGGGGGAGGAGACGACCGATGAAGCTGACCCGACCGACCGGGCAGGAGCCCATCGACCTCAGGACTGTCGACCTCGTCGGTGCCGAGGTGCACGGCGAGGGCGACCCGCACGCGATCTGGCACGCCATGCGTGCGCGGGAACCGGTGCACTGGCAGCAGGTCGACGAGAAGCTGGGCTTCTGGTCGACCACCACCCACGAGGACGTCACCAGGGTCCTTCGTGACCACAACACGTTCACCTCGGAGCACGGCACGCTGCTGAACCTGCTCGGCAAGAAGGACCCGGCGAGCCGCCAGCAGCTGCCGGCGACGGACCCGCCGCGCCACACCAAGATGCGCTCCCCGGTCCAGCGCGCGCTCAACAGCAAGATCCTGGAGCGGCACCGGGTGCTGATCCGCGGCGAGGTCAAGTACCTCTTCGCCGACATCGTCGACGGTGAGCCGTTCGACTTCGCCGCCATGACCGCGAAGCTGCCGATGGCGGTGACGGGCACGCTGATGGGGCTGGACCGCGCCGACTGGCCGGAGCTGACCTACCTGACCAGCCAGGCCATCGCGCCGGACGACCCCGAGTTCGTCATGCCGGAGGGCGGCAAGGTCACGCTGCAGCGGGCCCACCGCCAGCTCTTCGCCACGTTCAGCGAGTCGATGGCCCGGCGCAAGGGCGACGGTGACGGCGACATCATCGACGTGCTGCGCACGATGGACTTCGAGGACGGCCGCAAGCTGCGTCCCGGCGAGATCGTGTCCAACTGCTACAGCCTGCTGCTCGGTGCGAACGTCACCACGCCGCACGTGCCCAACGCCGCGATGATCGAGCTGACGCGGGACGGGAAGTACGCGGACTGGGCCGCCCACCCGGAGCTCCTGCTCAGCGGCATCAACGAGGCACTGCGCTGGGCCTCACCGGCGAGCCACTTCATGCGTTACGCCAAGCACGACGTGCAGCTGTCCGGCGTGACGGTCCGCAAGGGCGAACCGGTGGTGGCGTGGCTGGGGTCGGCCAACCGCGACGAGAAGGTGTTCGCCGACCCGTACACGTTCGACATCCGGCGCAACCCCGTGCGACACCTGGCTTTCGGGGTGGGACCGCACTACTGCGTCGGTCACGCGGTGGCCCGGATCACCCTGCAGGAGTTCTTCACGGAGATGTTCGACCAGTTCGAGGGCTTCGAGCTGGCCGGTGAACCGGAGCACCTGCACTCCAACTTCATCGCCGGCCTGAAGCACCTGCCGCTGACCGCGTCGAGGCGCCGGTCATGACGGTCCGTTTCGGACAGTTCCGCAGCCCGGTGGTGGCGAGCCCCGGCCGCGTCGCCGAGGTGCTCGCCGACCCCGGGTTCGGCAAGCACGTCACCGACCACATGGTGACGATCGAGCACACCCGTGAGTTTGGTTGGCGCAACGCGGTCATCCGTCCACACGAGCCGCTGGAGCTGTCCCCGTGCACGTCGGCACTGCACTACGGGCAGGCCATCTTCGAGGGCCTGAAGGCGTACCGGCAGCCGGACGGCTCGGTGGCGTGCTTCCGCCCCGGGGTGAACGCCCGCCGGTTCCGCGAGTCGGCGCGGCGGCTCGCGATGCCGGAGCTACCGGAGGAGTGGTTCCTCGAGTCGCTGCGTGAGCTGGTCGCCCGCGACGAGCGCTGGGTGCCGAACGGCAGGGGCAGGTCGCTCTACCTGCGGCCGCTGATGTTCGCCACCTCGACCGACCTGGTGGTCGGGGCCGGCACGGAGTACCTGTACGTCCTCATCGGGATGCCCGCCGGCGCCTACTTCGCCGGCGGGGTCACTCCGCTGCGCGTGTGGCTGTCCCACGAGTACGTCCGCGCCGCGCCGGGTGGCACCGGCGCTGCCAAGTGCGCGGGCAACTACGCCGGCACGCTGGTGGCACAGGCGGAGGCGGCGGCGGAAGGCTGCGACCAGGTGGTGTGGCTGGACGCGGCCGAACGCCGCTGGGTCGAGGAGATGGGTGCGATGAACCTCTTCTTCGTGTTCGGCACCAGGGTGGTCACGCCGGAGCTGACGGGGTCGCTCCTGCCGGGCGTCATCCGCGACTCGGTGCTGCGGCTGGCGACCGACCTCGGCTACGAGGTGGAGGAGCGGCGGGTCTCCGTCGACGAGTGGGAGAAGACGGCGAAGTCCGGGGAGCTGACCGAGGTGTTCGCCTGCGGCACCGCGGCGATCATCGCCCCGGTGGGCTCTGTCCGGCACGCCACCGGCGAGTTCGACGTCAACGGCAACGAGCAGGGCCCGGTGACCCGGCTCGTCCGGGAGCGGCTCACCGACATCCAGCAGGGTCTGGCGCCGGACCCGTACGGCTGGCGACACCGGCTCGTCTGACCACGAGCTGGTGCACGAGGCGGGGCGGGGTGCCGCACATCACCCGCCCCGCCCCGCGGGCTCATGCCGTGGCCGCCTCGTCCGCGCGGAGCAGGTCGCGCTCGAACTCCGCCAGCAGCGCCGGGGGCGCGTCGAGGAACTCGAAGTGGCCGCCCTCCAGCAGCGTGTAGCGGCAGTCGTCGGTGGTGTCCGGCCACCCACCCATCAGGTCCATGGGGATCTCGGGGTCGGCGGTCCAGCCGATCGCGGTGACGCCGGCCGGCAGCCGGAACGGCTCCGGAACGATGTAGCGCTTGTTCGCCTCGACGTCCTTGACCAGTATTTCGAGGCTCATCTCGACCAGCTCCGGCGTCGGGGTGCCACCCAGGCTGGTGATCATCTTGTGCAGCTCGGCGGTCAGGCCCTCGGTGTCCAGCTCGAGGAACCGGCCGTACGGACCGTCGTGCGGGGCGACCTGGGAGGACACGAACACCCGCCGTGGCAGCGGAAGCCCGGCCTCGCCGAGCTGGCGGGTCAGCTCGACGCCCGGCAGCGCCCCACCGCAGTGCCCGAAGAACGCGAACGGGCGGTTGAGGTAGGGCGGCATCTCCTCGACCAGCGCCGCCGCCAGTTCGCCGTAGGTCTCGTAGTGCGGCTCGGCGATGCGGTTCTGCCGTGCGGGTGGCTGGATCAGGCACACCTCGATGGACCCGATCCACTGTGGCCACCTGGTGTACATCGAGGCGCCGCAACCGGAGTACGGGAAGCAGAACAGCCGTGCGGTAGCCGACTCGTCGGGTAGCCGGGTCAGCCACCGCGGCTTGCGGGGGCGACGGGGCGACGGGTGGGACGGGCGGGTCATGTGTCCTCCAAGAAGAACCGGCGGAAGTAGTTGATGTCGTCGGTGAGCCCGGCCGTGAGCTGGGACATGGTGGCCGTGGGCGGCAGCGCGAGCAGGCGGGCGTGGCGCTGCCGGGTCCGTCTGGACAGCGGCAGCCGGCCGGGGGAGTGGTACCGGATCGCGCCGCTCACGTCCCGGCGCGGGATGACCTCGGCGCGGGCGTGCCGGCTCGCGCTGAACGGGACGTCCAGCCGGCCGTCGGCGAACGCACCCACGACGGCCGGTGCCAGCACCGGCTCGGACAACACCGGCTCGACGAGCTCGGCCACCTCGGTCAGCGTCTCGGAGAGCTCCTCGGCGATCCGCGTCTCGTCGGCGGAGACGGACCGCAGCAGCCTGCTGTTCGCCAGCGAGGCCAGGCGCAGACCGGCCACGTTCGCCGTGACGTCCGGGACGCCCAGAGCCTCCTGGTAGGTCTTGGTGACGACCTTCGTCGCGCCGCCGAGGTTCGCGGTCAGCGCGCCGTAGAAGATCAGCTCCTCGGCGTGCCGGCGGCCGCTGGGGAACACGCCCATGAACTCGTG
>WUUC01211789.1_pt1 | contig 19598 bp, 22 predicted proteins | sample 6278441 | NCBI WGS metagenome assembly WUUC01 (sample SAMN13675441, study PRJNA597444) | soil metagenome | isolation source: soil | place: USA: Washington | collected 2017-10 | reverse complement strand
CTGAACTGGTTGTATGTAGTAAGCAGACACGATAAGTCTCAAAGCAATAGAGGCCCCAGTCTGTGAGACCGACCGCGAGAACTGTCGCAGAAAATGAGGGACCAGTGACCAGCACCTTGACCGTCGAGCCCTTGACCGCAGTCGACCGCTGCGACCGTTGTGGCGCGCAGGCCTACGTGCGCGTCACGCTGCCGGCTGGCAGTGAGCTGCTGTTCTGTGCTCACCACGGCCGCGAGTACGCGCCCAAGCTGCGTGAACTGGACGCCGCGATCCTGGACGAGTCCGAACGGCTGGGCGACCTGCAGTCGGCGACCGCCGCGTCTGCGGGAGCGTCCGAGTAGAAAGCTTGCTCAGGGCCAGTCCAGGCCACTTGATACGAACGAAGACCGGTCCTCAAGGGCCGGTCTTCGTCGTCTCCGCAGTCGGATGCACCCGCAGTCAGATGCACCCGCAGCCAGATGCAGCCGCAGCTAGGTGCGACCGCGGTCGCAGGGATGCCCGCAGCCGGCCCAGGTCAGCCTCGAGCACAATCGGGCTATGACGGTGCGGACGTGGTCGCTGTGGCTGCAGCCGGAGCAGTCCAGCGCCTGCGAACTCGGCGCGCTGATAGCGCGGCTGGCGGCGGTGCGCGCCACCGCGGTCTTTCCGGCACATCTGACGCTGCTGGGGCCGATGACGCGCGAGGCTGGAGCCGCGGTCCTCGGTCTGGGCCGGGCAGCCGACTTGCTGAGCCCGCTCGAGGTGTCTTTCGACCGGATCCGCTGCGAGCCGGTCTGGCAGCGCTCGGTGTATCTGGCCGCCGTTTCCAGCGCGGCACTGCAGCAGGCAGCTCAGGCTGCAACCCGCGCCTTCGCGGCCTCGGGGCAGCCGGAGTTCATGCCGCACCTGAGCCTGCAGTATTCCGAGCTGCCGCTTGCGGACAAGCAACGGCTGGCCTCGAGCGTCGCACTGGACTTGCCACGCTCGTTCCGGTTCGACCGGCTGTCGTTATGGCACATCGAGGGTTCAGACCCAGGTCAGTGGCGGCTGACAGCCACTCGATCACTGGCTGGCTGAGCGCGGCCTAACGGCGCGGCAAGGCCATCCCGGCCAGGTTGCCGCCTAGCCCGGTCTCCGCCCGGCCCGGGGCTGAGAGCACCCCTCGGTTGGACAGGTGCGACATCAGCGACCAGCGCGACAGCGAGGAGAGCACCGAACCGGCCGACAGCCAGGAGCCGACGGACAGAACCGACAGCGCCGAGCCGACACTGCCGATCGAGGCGAAGGACCCCACGCTGCCAATGGACAGCACCGAGCCCTTGGAGCCGATCGACAGCACGCTGTCTTGGGACCATAACGACCATCGCGAGCCGGTGTTGTTCATTCCAGCAGCATGCCACCCCGCTACCGGCCCGCCTACGGCGTGACCAGCGCCATAACGGCTCAGTGCCGGCGCAGCATCGCAGACGTTGCTCAGTTTCGGCGCAGCGTCGGCTCAGCTCGGCGCAGGTTGCTCAGGGTCAGGTGTTGCGACACTGCCTCCGCGGCGGGCTCCGCGGCCTTCTGCGGGCGCTCCGGGGACTTTGGCGTTATCGAACAAACGCTTTGCCCATCATTGCGGACGCAATGACGGGCGTGTTCAGCCGCTGCAAGAAGCGAGCTTTAGCTACCCTCCGTGATGCTCTTTCGACCCAACGTTACGCAGTTTTTACAGGCAGTGTTTTGTAGTCGTTAAGTTACAAGCAGTGACGGTAACGATTAGGAATACCCCTATGTTAAAAGGGTTTTCGCGAGGTGTGGTTTCAGTGTAAGTTTTGCCCACGGGGATCGGCAGGATGCCGGAGATGATGGCCAGGCTGGCCGACTCGATTAACGCATGTAGAGATCCGCGGGGGCGGAGCTCGCGCCGTTTCAGAGTTCAAAGAGAAATCGAACACCTCAGTCGGCGCGATATCGAGAGCGAGGCAGCCCCGCATGGTCACAGACAGTGCACTCACCCTGGGCCGCCGCTCGACGATGCCGCGCGACGGCCTCTCTCAGCTGATGAACGACTCGCAGACAGGTGGCGCCCAGTGAGGTTCGACGCAGGGCAGACCGCCTGGAACCTGCCCACCCAGCTGCGCGCCCCGGCTCCGTCACGGCGTCGCGGCCGGCTGCCGGTGGCGGCGGTTCGCCCGGATTACGAGCTCATCCCGATGAACGGCTCTCGCCTGGAGACGCCGGGACATCAACGGCCCACTCCGGCCGGCGCGATCTGTGCGGTCTCCTACCGCGCCGAGTTGCGGCCCTCGACCTGGGAACTGTTGAGCCACCTGGTTGACCCGCAGGCCGCGGTGGTCGCTCGGTCCCGGCTCACCGGCGGGCGCTCGGTCGACGACTTCGAGGCCGCGGGCCTTGAGGACTCGATGTGGTCATTGGATTCGGCCACCGCGGCCGCGGCGGCGCTGCTCGGCGAGCCGGTGCGCGAACTCGGCCGCGGGGCGGTCATCGAGGCCCTGCGAGACGACACCCGCGAGCTGTGCTGCCAGGACGTCATCATCGCCGTCAACGGCAAGACTGTGGAGACCGCGGTGCACCTGAGGGCTGCGCTGGCGGGACTGGAATCGGCAGAGCTCACAGTGGTCCGCGGCTGCGAGGCTGAGCAGCCGGGCGCCATGGCGAAGGTGTTGGTCGCCCGCCATCCCGACGGCGCGTGGGGAATTCGGGTCATCACGGCGGATCGAGTGCTGCGCCACGGTATCGGCGCCCAATTCGGCCTGCCCGAGGACCTGCGCGGCCCTTCACTCGGCTTGGCCTGCGCGCTCAGTGTGGTCGACGCTTTCACCGGCGGGCGGCTCGCTGCCGGCGGCACCGTGGTCGCGACCGGGACGGTTGACATCGCCGGTCGGGTTGGCGGGGTCGGGGCAATTGAGTTCAAGGCGCGTGCTGTGCGGGCACATCCGCACGTGCGTCGCTTCGTGGTACCCGCAGAGTCGGGAGCCGACGTCGATGACGCGCGTCGGGTGCTCGGCGGTCGGGCAGAAGTCGTGGCGGTGGCAACGTTGGCTGAAGCAGTAGAGGTGCTCTGCGGCTTCAGTTGGCGCGGCAAGAAAATCACCCATCGATCACCTGATCGGCAATGGGTTAGCACCGTCCGGTAAGGCGTCTCTCTGGCGTCTGACAAATTTCCTTGGAGGGAAAAATGCGTTTCACGTCCGCTCGTTGGTCCTCGGCCCGCTGGTCCTCGGCCCGCTGGTCCTCTGCTCGTTGGTCCTCTGCTCGTTGGTCATCCGCCCGTTGGTCCTCCGCTCGCTGGTCGGCAGGCGCAGGCGCAACGGTCGACAGCGTCGAGCTGTAGCCAGACCGCTCTTTCACCAGATCCGGACGGCGGGGGTCAACCCGCCGTCCGGATTTCTGCCGGTTCCCGTGCCCCAACCGGGCTGCACTGTGCGCTCACGGCTGTCCACTACAGGCGCTGCTCGGTGGCTGGATCTGGCATGCCGTCGAAATAGCGTGCGAGGACCTGGCCAAAGACAGCCTCCTCGGGCGCTGCTCTGGCAAACAGCGTCATCGACGAGTGCAGCTTTCGCGCGTCGACGTCGCCGAGCACCTCGTGCGCGCTGCGATGTTCATGGCGAGTCAGGATGCTGGCGCACTCGATGAGCCGAGGCCCGAGCACCGGATGCTGAAGGTAGGCTCGCGCCTCTGACAGCGAGCTGATCGCAAACTTTCTGGACGTCGGGCTCTGCCCCAACCCAGCGATCTGTGGAAAAACGAACCACATCCAGTGGCTGGTCTTGCGACCGTCACTCAGTTCCGCGACCGCGCGGTGATAGATCCCGCCGGCATCCTGCGCGATGACGAAGCGTTCAAGATCATGCAGATCCTGCAACGTAAATCTCCTTCCCGGTGCGCGAGGGCACTTGCGCGATCCACCATGCCACCGTCGAGTGTTCATCCAGACTTTCACGGCGCGGCGATTGCTCAAACGCAACTCTTCCGTCACTCTAAGTAACCAGACGGCCCAGCCGATGGGAGAAACCGTCACACCAAAATTCCCGATTGACGGAGTACGTGATGCTGAACAGTCAGCCAAACACAGCTAAATCGTCGAAAGCGATCCCATCTGGACGCGATCGAACAAGCTTAGCCCGACTTCGCAGGCTTCCAGCGCTTTCAGCGCTGATGTCAGCACTGCTAGTGACCGGCCTGGTGGTCTTCATCGGCCAGAACCAGACCGCTCCAGCGGCGGCCGCCGAGGAGGCGCCCATCCGGGCAGCCTTCTACTACGGCTGGTTCCCCGAGACTGAGCACTGGAACTCCCAGTACACCCCGACCGCCGGCAAGTACGACAGCGGTGACCCGGCGGTGGTGAGCACCCAGGTGCGCCAAGCCAAGGCCGCCGGGCTGGACGCCTTCATCTCCTCCTGGTGGGGCCAGACGACCAGCACCGACAAGCGGTTGCCGCTGCTGCTCGACACCGCCGCCGCCCAGGGATTCAAAGTGATGCCGTACTACGAGAAGGAAGGCTTCGGCGATCCCAGCGCCAGCCAGCTCGGATCAGACCTCAGCTACCTGGCCGCCAAGGCCGCCACCAGCCCGTCGTGGCAACGAGTGGATGGCAAGCCTGTGCTCTTTGTCTACAACGCCGATGACACCAGCTGTGACGTGACCCAGCGATGGGCCGCGGCCAACCAGGGCCGTTTCTACCTCAACATGAAGGTGATGCACGGCTACCGGACCTGCGCAGTGCAGCCTGACGCCTGGCACCAGTACGGACCGGCGTCGACGATCCAGCACGTGCTGCCGTGGTCTTCCAACGTCTCACCCGGTTTCTGGAGGTTCGACGAGACCGCGCCTCGACTGGCCCGCAACCTGACCACTTTCAAGTCCGCGCTCGCCGAGCAGGTGAAGTCCGGCGCGCAGTGGCAGCTGATGACCAGCTGGAACGAGTGGGGTGAGGGAACCGGCGTCGAGTCGACCACCCAGTTCAGCCAGGCTTACACCGACGCGATGGCCAGCGCTTACAACGTGTCCCTGCCGGCACCGGAGACCGGCGCCACCCTGACCTCGGCTGCTGACACCTACGTCAAGTCCAACGCCACCAGCACCAACTACGGCCTGGCCACCACGCTGCAGCAGAACGCGACCAGCTCGGCGACCGCGGTGACCTATCTGCAGTTCGCGGCGCCGACGGCCTCCGTCACCAAGGCCACGCTCCGGTTGTTCTCCCGGTCCAGTGGGATCACCCGGTCCAAGGTGTTCAGCACCTCGGCCAGCTGGGGCGAGCAGACCATGACCTGGGCCAACCGGCCTGCGGTGGGCGCCCAGGTCGGCACCACCGGCACGCTGACCGCCGGCCAATGGACGGAGGCCGACGTGACCAGCGCCGTCCGCAGTGGCGTCAGGTCCTTCGGCGTGACCACCGGTGCGACCGCCACCCGCTACTTCGACAGCCGGGAAGCGGCCAACCCCCCGCAGCTGGTGCTCGAATACAGCACCGGCACCAGTCCGGCGCCCACCAGCACCGCGCCCACCAGCACCGCGCCGACTAGCACCGCGCCGACCACGTCACCGGCCCCGACCAGCACCGCGCCGACCAGCCCGGCGCCCACCAGCACCGCGCCGGGCACGTCACCGGTGATCGCCGCGGTGGGGGACATCGCCTGTGCCCCCGGGTACACGGTGGGCACCAACTGCCAGCACAAGGCAGTGGCCGACAAGATCATCGCCGACACCGCTGTCTCAAAGGTGTTGGCCTTGGGTGACCTCCAGTACGAAGTAGGCGCGCTGACGGCATTCATGGGCTCCTACGACAAGTCCTGGGGCCCGTTGAAGGCCAAGACCAAGCCCATTCCCGGCAACCATGAGTACGGAACGGCCAACGCCGCCGGGTACTTCGACTACTTCGGCGCCCTGGCCGGCGATCGGACCAAGGGCTACTACTCCTTCGACGTGGGCGCCTGGCACTTCGTCGCCCTCAACTCAGAGAAGGACATCTCCGCCACCGGAGCGCAGGTGGCCTGGCTGAAGGCTGACCTGGCCGCGCACCCGAACAAGTGCGTCGGGGCGATGTTCCACAAGCCCCGGTGGTCGACCGGCACCCACGGCGACCACTCGTCGATGGCCCCGTTCGTCCAGGCCCTCTACAACGCCGGGGCTGAGGTCATCCTGTCCGGTCACGATCACGACTACGAGCGGTTCTACCCGCTCAACCCCTCCGGCGTCCGGGACGACGCCCGTGGGATCGTCCAGATCGTCTCCGGCCAGGGCGGCAAGAACCATTACGCGGTCACGGGCCGCTCGACCACCGCCGCTATGGACAACACCTCCCACGGCTATGCCCGACTGACCCTGCATGCCGACAGCGCTGACCTCGCGTTCGTCTCCGCGGTCGGCTCGTACCGCGACACCGCGAAGATCGTCTGCCGGTAGTCCTGGTTTCCGCGCAGCGGCAGTGGCGGTGAGGCAGCCGCCGCCACTGCGGGCACGGACCAGGTAACGGCGCAGCCGGGCATCGCCGCACGTCAGCGATGCCCGGCTGCGCTGTGTCCCGGAGGCAAGTTTGTATCGCGGGGCCAGGGCTGGTAGTCGTGGAGGAACAGCCTGCAGGACGTTGAGCGCGCAACGCCGGGGCCACACGCCGCGAGGTCGGCGTGCCCAGCGAAGCAAGGGGTGTCAACCATGGGCGATGAAGCCATGGACGTCGAGGCTGTGCAGAAGCAATTGGCGCTAGCGGTGTCCCAGCAGCTCGGATCGCTGGTAAGCCTGACCGCGCTCGCCGGTAGCTTGCAGGGTCCGATGTCCCTCATTCTCAAGGACCGCCTCCAGGCCTATGCGGTGGCCGAGGTCGCCGATGCTCAGCTGCTGGTGGAGAAGCTCACCGCCGTCGGCGGGCAGCTGACCCCGATGGAGGTCCCGCCGATGCCCAGCGCCGACGCCGACACCGCGCTGAAGGAGTTCATCGAACGCGAGGAGCAGGTGATGGCGACGCTGCACGCGGTGATCAGCAGCTCCGGCCAGGAGCCGCGCAGCGAGGCTCTGGAACACCTGATCGAGCATGTGCTGATGCGCAAGCAGCAGCAGTTGGACTACCTGTCGCTGGCCCAGGGCTGAGCGAGGGCCCCGCACAGCCGGTCAGCGGCGCACCTGGCGATCTTGGCCGCGTGAGCGCCCAGGCTGGGGCATGATTGCTCGATGCCAGGATCTGAAGCTGCGACCACGCGTCCCGACCAGGGCGTTGAGGTACGTGCTGGAACCGAGGCCGATCTGGCGAAGCTGGCCGGGATCGAGGCCGCGGCTGATGCGCAGTACGCCGCGGCCGGCCATCCCGAGCTTGCCGACGGCTCGACCATTCCCGAGCAGGTGGCACGGGCTGCCATCGAACAGGGCCGGCTGGCAGTGGCGACAGTGGCCGGCCAGCCGGTCGGCTGGGTGTACTGGGGGCGGGTGGGCACGGAGCTGTCGATCGGCCAGATCTGCGTGATCCCCGAGTACGGTCGCCAGGGAATCGGCACGGCGCTGGTGCGTCACGTGCTCGACCGGGCGCTCGCGGCGGCTGAGCCGACGGTGATTCTCAATACCCAGTCCGACGTCGCCTGGAACGAGCCCTGGTACCGACACCTTGGTTTCTCCACCGTGCCGGAGTCGGAGTGGACGCCGGCGATGCGCGCTGTCTCACGCCAGCAAGCCGCTGACGGCCTGGACTGGTCGAGCCGGGTCCACATGCGGCTGCGGTTGACGGAGCCGGCTGGGTGAGCCCCCAGGCCAGCCCGCCGGTGAGCTGCCCGGACAGCAGCCACCTAATGACCGCAGGCGCGGACACCGATCAGCGCGAATACCTGGCCCGCTGCGCTGGTTGGCGTAGCCAGGGTCCGCTGGTGCCCGTGAACCATCCGGAGTTCGGCGCCCTGCACGCGGTGCTCGACCACCGCCTCGTTTTCCGGATAGCCCGCGCGGACCGGCTGTTTCGGCACGGTCCGCGCAGTATCCTGCAAGCGCCGGCCGATCCGCCGCCGGCCTCGGCGCCACGTTCGCTGATCGACTCAGACGGGGCCGAGCACCGTGCGCTGCGGGCGCTGGTGGCCGGGCCGTTCCAACCAGCCGCGGTGCGCGGGCTTCGTGAGCCGATCCGAAAGCTGGCCCGGCAGTCAGTCGAGCGCGCGCTGCAGGCCGACGGCCCGGTCGAGGCGGTGGACCAGCTCGCCATGCCTTACGCATTGGCTTCGTTGATGACGGCGCTGGGGCTGCCCGCGGCGGAGGCCGGCGTCCACTGGCTCACCACCGAGCCGTTCAGCCGGCAGACCGCTGCCAAGCTCCGACACCTGGATCAGTTGCTCAGCCTGCTGGCCGCCTCGCCCTCCGGGGCGCCGCTGGCCAGCCTGCTGACCGGCGGCGACGGGCGCGGGGTGGACCGGCCTCAGCAGGCCCTGCTGCTGCTCAGCCTGCTCACCGCCGGCTACGAGACCACGGCGGCCGCAGTGGCCAGTGGCCTGCGCTCGCTGATCGACCAGCCGCAGGTGCTTGCCCGGCTGGCCGACGCTGCCAGCCCGGACGCCGAGCTGCTGGGCAGGGTGACCGAGGAGATCCTGCGAACCGCCAGCCCGATCACCGGCCTGGTCCGAACGGTGGCCGCCGAGGTGGAGGTGGCCGGGCTGCGACTGGCCGCCGGCCAGCGGCTCTGGCTGTGCTTCGCTGCAGCCAACAGCGACGGCGAGGTGTTCGCCGACCCGAGCCGGTTCGACGCCGACCGGGCCCCGGGCCGGCACATCAGTTTCGGCGCGGGCAGCCATCACTGCCTGGGCGCGGGGTTGGCCCGGCTCCAGCTCGAGGAGTTGGTCGGCGCCCTGGCCGAAGCCGGCGTCAGGCTGCAGGCGGCTGGGCAGAGCCGGTTCTACCAGCACTCCTTCCTGCGTCGCTACACGCGTCTGCCGGTGCTGCCCTACCTCGGCTAACCGGCCTACTTCGGCTAACCGGCCAGCACCCGCATGCGCCCTGAGCTGTCCCGGTAGCCGGCGACCAGCGAGGGCGGGCCGAGCGGCCTGATCTCGCGCAGCAAAGCAGAGGTGGCTGACCGGGAGGTCAAGAACTCGATCGCCCGGATGGCCCGAGCCAGATCGAAGGGCGGGGTGAGCACCCAGACCGTGGCCTCAGCCGGGGCAGGCAGCCGCGCCCGCTGCTCGGCGCTGGCCTCCCGAGCGTGCCCGGTCCGGCCACGGCTCAGCTGCTCGAACGCGAAGACCCATTCGAACAAGGGAGAGTGGCTGGCCTGCACCCAGCTGCCCAGGCTCGCCTCGACCGCCTCGTTGACCGATCCGGCGCAGCTCCACAACCCGGTCAGGCCGCGCGCGACCGCGTGCACCACGTCGTCGCCGGAATGAGCTTGGGCCAGCGCCGTGGTGCGTGGCCAGCCGGCATGGGCCAACCTGGCGATGTCGAGCACCCGCCGGCCGCGCTCGGCCAGGAACCGAGCCCGGTTGGCCGGCGCGACGGGCGGCTCGACGTCGACGTCGTAGAAGGCGGTGAGCAGCTGCTGGTAGCGCTCGAGCAGTGCGTCGGTCATGTCTGCCGTGCCGTCGTGGCAGGTTCGCGGGCGGCCAGCAGGGCTGACACTCGAGCCACGCTGGCGGTCACCACCGCCTCGGAGGCGCCGTCCTGCTCCAGACAGACCGCGACGTCAGCGGGAGTGCGCGTCAGCGCTTGCTCGACCCAGTCCAGCTGCCCGGCGGGCAGCGGCGCCGGATGCTGGTCGATCCAGGTCGTGCGATCGCCCAGATCCACCAGCTGAAAACCGGAGATGTGCAGCTCCCGCACCCTCGCCCAGCCGGCCCACTCGGGGCGCACCTCGATCGGGGTGTCGGTGTTGAGGTGGTAGCCGATCAGGTGCCCGCTGTCGAGGATGATGCCGCAGTCGGCGGCCTCGGCCACCGCGGCCAGGAACTGCCACATGTCCAGCTCGCCCTCGGCGTAGTGCACCGGCGGGTTCTCCACATGAAACGGCCGGCCGAGCAACTCCCGGCAGCGGATGACATTGGCCGCCGACCGCTGGGCGCTCTCGGCGGTGAGCAGCGGGGGCAGGTGATGCAGGCCGAGTGAGAGCTGCTGCCACACCCAGACGCCGAGGTCCTCCTCATACCACTGGGCGTCCAGGGCATCACCGAGCAGCCTGAGCTGCTCGAGCGGCTCCTCGGCGAGGTCGGTGGACAGGTTGATGTCGATCGCGTGCACGACCACCGGCCAGCCGCAGTCGGCCAGCAGGCCCGGCACCTCGGTCGGCAGCGCCTCGTCATGGCGGATGCCCAGGTTCACATAGCCGATCCGGGCCAGGGTGGGGTCGCCGGCCAGCCGCGACCGGCAGGCTCCGGCCACATTGTCCAAGGTCAGGCCGATGCCCAGTCCCAGCCCGTCAGGCGCGGCTGCCGGCATCTCAGCCCACCGGTTCCGGCGACAGCTCGGCGAGCTGGCTCGGTGGCGGATCGGCCAGTCCCAGCACGGCGTCGGCCTCGAAGCTGCGCTCTGTCAACCACGGCAGCGCCTGTTCGGCAGTGGTGGCGGTCTCGTCCTCGCACAGCCGCCACAACACCTTGTACGGAACGTGCCTGAGCAGGAAGATCTGCAACCTGGCCAGCTGCCGGGCTGCCGGGTCGGCGGTGGCATCGGCGGCGAACCTGCGCAACTCGCTGATCCGGGACCGGATCACGGGCAGGTGGCGGGGCACGAAGTCGTGCAGAAACGCCCGATAGACGCGGTGCACCTGCGGATCGGCGAACAGGTCGTCCGGGTCGGGAAGCTCGTCGGCGTCGAACGGCGCGCCTGCCCGGCGCTCGAACTCGCTGCGCAGCGGCGTGCCGGGGTAGAGCTCCAACGCGTTGGTGTAGTGGTCGAAATACTCCTCGTCGAGCAGCCGCGCCTCCCGCAGAAAGGTCAGGTTCTCCTTCAACTGCGCCACCGTCTGGTCGGGGTAGAACATGATGAAGTCCAGGCCCAGCTCCAACCGGTGTCGCTGGACGAGCTCGACCGCCTGCCGGTTGCGCTCGATGGACACCCGCTTGTTGAGAAAGCGCAACTGCTCCGGCGAGCCGGACTCGATGCCGATCTCGACCGCCCGCAGCCCGTGCTCGACCAGCCAGGGCATGTCCTGGCTCATCCCCAACAGAAAGCCGACCGTCGAGGACGTGCTCCAGCTGACATCGGGCAGCCGGGCGGACAGGGCGGCGATCAGCTCGCGCACCCGATCGGCCGAGACGAAGAAGTTGGCGTCCATGAAGTAGACGTGCTCGAACGGCTCGCGCTGGTGCTCACGGGCCAGCCAGCCCACCAGGGTGCTGGTCTCGGCGGCGCGCCAGCTGCCCGGCATCGCGATGATCGCGCAGAAGCTGCACTTCTGTGGGCAGCTGCGGCTGCTCACCAGCGCCACCGCGCGTCGCAGCCGGCCGTCCCGCCGGTCGGTGAAGACCAGCGGCTGCCCGTCGGAGAGCACCTCGCATCGGAAGGGGTCGGTCCAGTCGTGCACCGGCAGCGGCGCGGCGCTGGGATTGACCCGGACGTCCTCGCCGTCCAGCCAGCCCACGCCCGGGGCGGCGCGAGCCGCGGTGAAATCCCCGGCCAGCGCCCCCTCGACGATGGCGAGCATCGGGGTCTCACCGTCCCCGCACACCGCGAAGTCGAACACCGAGCCCCAGCGCCGGACGAACCCGGGCCAGCTGAGGGTGACGTGCGGACCGCCGGCGACGAAGACCGCGGCAGGCAGCAGCTCGCGCAGCTCGCGCGCCCAGCTGATCACCTCGTGGACGTGGCTGCTGTAGATGGGAAAGCCCACCACCGCCGGGGCCAGCTCGCTGAGGCAGGCCTTGGACCGGGCCCGGCTGGCCTGACTCGAGCCGAAGTTCAGCACCTTGACCTCGACCTGGCCGTCCAGCTTCGTCTGTAGATAACTGGCCACCGTCATCGCGCCGATCGGATGCACCTGCGACGGCGGGCCGCCGAGCGGGCTGGCCACCAACGCCACGGGCAGCGCGGCGGGGGAGCGGGGCGAGTCAGGCAAGGTGAGCTCTGCGGAAACTCTGCCGTGCGGCGTCGGGACTGTCCACCGCCACGAACAGCGTGGGATAACGAGCCAGAACCTGCCCAGCCCGCTCGCTCAGGCACTCGGTCAGCAACTGGCTCAACAACTCGGTCTCCAGCCGGTGGGTGCGCACCCCGTCATCGAGATAGCCGAAGCCCAGGTCCGTGACGAACCGGACGTGCGCGCCGAGCGCGGCACACTGGGCCATCGGAGGCCTCGCAGCTCAGCCCGCAGGCCAGCTGTGCTGGCTACGGAAGATCAGTGAGTACGGCTCGCCCTCGATCTCGACGTCCTCGACCCGCCAGACACCGGCGGCGAAGCGAGCCTCCGGGTCAGTCAGCTCGGCTGACACCTGCTTGCGCGGCTGCAGCTGAACCGAGAACATCGCGCGCAAGTCGATCGGCATGTCCAGTTCGCGATCGCCCGGGGTGACCCCGGCCTGCGGGCCGGGGTCGGTGAGCGGCTGCTCAGCCTTCAAGGTTCTGCCGTTCCTGTCGCTCCTTCTCGTTGTCCAGCACGCCGATGAACCGGTCGTCGCTGACGCCTTCCCAGGTCCGGCCGAAGGCGACCACGAAGTCGTCATCGCCGACGCTCAGCTCCTGCATCCCCCAGATGCCCTCTTCGAACCTGCCGCGCTCGGTGGACAGCTTCTCGGGCAGATCGCCTTTGCGAAACAGGTTCGCGCGAAAGTTGATGCTCAGTTCGACCAAGGACTTGTCGTCGTCGGTTGCCATGTGCTCCGCCTTCCCTGGAGGTGGTCGTTCCACCTGATGGGATGAATGTAGTGACGTGCCGATGTGTGATCAAGAAGTTGGCGGCGACATCCTCAAGGGCCTGCGATCGCGCCGCCGCCGGCCGGATAGCTGATGCCTCTTCGGGAGAACGTCGACCGGATCGCCTGGCGCGTCGAGTCCGGCACGCCAGCCGGGAACCCCTGGTCGAATGCCAGCCGAGGCACCAACGCGACCACCGCGCCGGCCCGGGCCCAATGCCGAGAATGCCGGGTGGGATAGCAGTCGGCGTGCACCGTGGTGAACCACTCGCTGCCACCGGCTCGAATCCACCAGCCGGCCTGATCGACGAAGGGCCCGCCGCTCGGTTGGTCCGCGCCCAACGCCTGCGCCAATTCGGTCAACCCGGCCAGCAGCTGGGCCGGGTGCGCGCCGGTCGACTCGGGCAGCTCGATCACCACCGCGAGGTCTGCCCGCAGCGGGCCAGCCAACACCTGCCGGCAGGACCGATCATCGCCAGCTGAGCGGTCGCCGGGCGCCCTGCTGGCCTGCCAGAGTGAGAACCGCAGCGGCCCCACGAACGGGCACGGCACTTGGCGCAGCAGCTGCTCGATGGCAGCCGCGGCCTCGGAGTCGGGCCGGTGCAGCCGTAACGGCGCGGGCGGCGGGTCAGCCACCGAGCGGGCCGCCCGCCAGGAACGGCTCGATCCAGGCGCTGCGCCGGCCGTCGGCAGACCACACGAGCGGAAAGAACGACTCGTGCAGGGCGGTGCTGCCGGCCAGTTTGTAGCGTCCGAACAGGTACCGCGGGCTCCGGTCGGCGCGCAGCTCGGCGTCGGCGCGGATCCAGTGAATGCCGTAGGCGCGGCGCGGCAGCTGCGAGGAGTTCGGTTGCGAACCATGCCAGATCCGGCCGTGGAAGAACGCGCCGCCACCAGCCGGCACCTGCACCGTGTCGATCTGTAACGGGTGGCCTTGCCGCTGGGCCACCGCGTGCACGCCGTTCCGGCCGCGGTGCCGGGAGAACAGGTCGGACTGCTCGGCCTGCTGCAGCTCACCCCACCGATGCGAGCCGGTCGCGAACTCCAGGCTGCCGTTGCTCGCGCCGGCGTCATCCAGCGCGATCCAGCAGCTGGCCACGTCGGGCTGGTCCAGCGACGTGAAGTACTCGAACTCCCGGTGGTACTCCACCGCCTGGCTGCCAGCGGGCTTGAACCACACCGTGTCCACGGCCAGCCGCACGCCGTTCCACCCGAAGACCGCCGCGGCCAGCTCACCCAGGGCCGCCGACAGGGTCACCGCCGCCACCAGCCGGTCACATTTCCAGGCGTTGACCACGTGGCGCGGCGCCCGCGGGTCGGTCGTGCCTGGCCGGTAATAGGCCTCGTCAGGAAACACCCCGGTCTCATACCGGCGATCGAGCACCTGATCGAGGCGGAGGCCGAGCAGCTCAGCGGTCTTCGGTGGAACGACCCGGTCGGCGACGGCGAAGCCGTCCCGGTCAAGGGCGGCCCGCAGTTGCTGAGTGACGGCAAGTCCAGCCAGGGACGCCGTCATGGCGCGCTGCCAGGTGCGGTGCTGACCGCCGCCGAGCCTGCCAGGACCGGTGCCCCGATCAGGTCCGCGAAGTTATCCCGGAAGAACCGGCGGCGCTCCGACACCGAGGTGCCGGCCGCCTCGAAGGAGGCGTGGAAGCGCCCGACCGGATCAGTTCCGCCTTCAAAATGCGGGTAGTCGGTGGAGAACATCAACAGCTGGGGTCCGCACTCCTGGGTCAACTGGCCGACATCCTCGAAGTAGAACGGAGTGAACCGGACCGCGCGCCGCACGTACTGGGTGGGGGTCAGGCTCAGCGTCTGGACGACCGGGTCGCGACGGAACAGGTACGCGGCCAGGTCCAGCTTGCGCAGGAACGCGGGCACCCAGCCGGCGCCCTGCTCCAGCACCGCGCAGCGCAGGTCGGGATGGCGCTCCAGCACCCCGTCCAGGATCAGGCAGGTCAGAAAGCGCTCGGCACTCTGATGGCTCACCGCGAAGTCCTTGACGGGCAGCGCGCCGCCGTCCTCGCCGGGCGGTCCGGAGCGGCGGCCGTCTCGGTGCAGGGCAGCCGGCAGCAGCGACCCGCCGCCGATATGGCAGATGACCGGGACGTCGGCGGCGGCGAGTGCGGCCCAGACCGGCTCGTACTCGAGATGGCTGGGCGCGCGACCGGTGTAGGCGTCGCTCGGGACCTGCACGGCGGCGATGCCGTCGGCCAGGCAGCGTTCCAGCTCCGCGAGCATCTCGGCGCTGCTGCTGAAGGGCAGCACGCCCACCGGCAACACCCGGGGATCGCCGGCTGCGAACTCCGCCATCGCCCGGTTGTGGCCGGTCACGATCGCCGCGGTCTGCGCCGGGTCCAGGGCGCCGGTCAGCAGCCGGGGCATCACAAAGGTCGACAGCACGAGTTGGGCGGCTAGACCGAGCTCGTCCAGAACCTCGCCGCGCTCGCCGGGATCCAACGCGCCCGGAGCCAGGCCGGACTTCGGCCCGCCCAGCGCGTTGCGCATCAGCTCCGCGCGGCTGCCGGCTTGCGCGAACTGCCGCTGCGCGCCGGCCAGGTACGGCGCCAGAGCCGGCACCCAGTCCGGGATCACCGTCTCGACCGCCAGCCGGTGCGCCGGATCGACATGGGCGGCCAACCATTGGCGGGTCGGCATCAGATGGCTGTCGGCGTCACAGATCAATCCGATGCCCAGTTGCTCTGTGTGCATGGCAGTCCTCGGTCAGCCCGCGCGGCGCGGATCAGTGTCGATCAGCATCCTGGCGGGACTGCCCGAATCCGGTCAAGGGCTGGGTCTCATGATCAGCAGCGGGGTGAGCGCACGCGGGCTGACAGAATCGGCCCGTGTACCGATGGGCGGTGGTGTCAGCCAGCATGGCGCCGGTAGCGCTGATCGGCGGGTGGCGCTGGGCTGAGGCCGTGGGACCCGCGGGCTATGACCCGGTGCGGGACACGATCAGCGCGCTAGCGGCCCAGGGCGGCGCCGCTGGCCAGATCATGACGGCGGCGCTAGCGCTGCTGGGCAGCTGCCACCTGGTGACCGCCGGGGGCCTCACAGCGGCCGGAGCCCTCGCGCGGGCCCTGCTCGCGCTGGGCGGCGCGGCCACGATCATGGTCGCGGCGCTGCCGCAACCGTCGGCAGGTCACCTGCCGGCGGCGGCGGTCGCCTTCGTGGCCTTGGCGTTGTGGCCGGTGGCCGCGGGGCTACCGGGGCGCCGCGCCGCCCTGCTGGCCACCTTGTCACTGCTGGCGATGCTCGGGTGGCTTGCATTCGAGCTTCGGGGCGGCGCCCTGCTCGGTGTGAGCGAGCGAGTCCTCGCCGGCGCCGAGGCGCTGTGGCCGCTTGCCGTGGTGCTCGGCGTCCAGCTGAGGAGCCGGGCCGAACCTCATCGCCTCAGGTGACAGGTGCTCGAGCTAGGACTGCTTGAGCACGCGGTTGAGAAACGCGCCCACGAAGCGGCTCTGCGGGTCGCAATTGCGGCGCAGCTCGTCGAATTCCTGCCACTTCGGATACCGGGTGAAGTCGAAGCGCTCGGGGGTGAAGTACTTGCCCCAGTGCGGCATGCCCCCGGCTGCGGCCAGGATGTCCTGCACCTCATGCAGATGCTCGAACGCCTGGTCGGTGAAGCTGCCGTCCTCGGCCTGGTAGATCACCAGGCCGTAATAGCAGGTGTCGCGCTGGTAGGCGGGACTGAGCCAGGCGTCGGACGGCCCGGTGGGCCGCATGATGATCGGGTAGTGCAGGTTCGGCTGGCGTTCCTGGTACCAGTCGGCGAGTTCGCGCTGCACCCGTGGCACTGCCGACAGCGGCACGCCGATCTCGCAGTTGATCTGAGCGACCGGGATGCCCTTGCACAGGATGTCGGTGAGGTCTCCCGTGACGTCGGTGAAGTCCCGGAAGCGCAGCACCGTCTGGAACTGCTTGTGGGTGAGGTCCTCGCTCTTGGTGTCGGTGCGCATCTGGTCGATGGTGTCGTCCACGGCATGGTTCATGGCGGTGTTGCGGTCACCCCATTCGACCAGCGACCCGTCGCCGGCGGCGAACGCCGCTGACTCTTGGGCGTCAGCCGGGCGGACCAACCACAGGTGGACCTGGTCGTGGCCGGGAAACCACCAGGCCTTGCAGAAGGTGTACTGGTGGTTCAGCGCGATGAACTCGCGAGCGAACTGATCGTGCGGCATTGCCAGCTTCTCGCAGGTGTAGACGGTGTTGGGCACCGTGCGCAGCCGCATCCGGGTGATCGCGCCGAGGCAGCCCAGATGCAGCCGGTACGCCCCCAGCCGCGGGTCCTCCGCCGTTATCTCACTCGTTCGACCGGCGGCGTCGATCACCCGGATCGACTCGACGATGTCGCCGAGCGTGCTCTGTCCCAGGCCCTGGCCGTGGGTTCCGGTCGCGACCGCGCCACCCAGCGTCTGCGAGGCGATGACCGGTGGCGAGTACCCGAGCCGACGGCCGGCGCGGCGCAGCACCGTGTGCAGCTCGGCCAGCGTGGCGCCGGCCCCGACCTCGATGCTGTCGGCGTCCATGCTGTGAATCTCGTTCAGTCCGGTCAGGTCCATGGCAAAGCCGTCGTGGCCGTCAATCAGCTGCGGCCAGGAGTAGCGGTTGCCGAGCATCTGCACTCGGTCGGGCACGGTGGTAGCGCTCAGCAGCTGCCGGACCTGCTCCTCGGATGTCGGGCGGACAGTCTCGTGGGCCCGGGCCAAGACATGGGTGCCGCACCAGTTCGTGATGGGCAAACCTACGTCGTTCAGCATGCTAGCCAAGTGACCCGCTTTCCCGCGAAATAGGATGACCAGCGAACGCGGCCCCAAGCGCGTCAACTGCCTCAAGCTACGCAAGTGACTGCATCATCTCAATCAAAGTCGAGAAAAAAGTGTCACTGAAAATCACGGGATCGAACACGCCGTCGAAGATGGGGGTGGTCGCGGGCCACCGCCAGGACCTCGCTGGCCCTGCGGGTCGTCGTGCCTGCCCTCGGCTCGTTGCCGAACACGAGAGGTGACCGCAACGCGCTGTCCCGAAGGGCATCAGCGGGGGAGGGGACCAGCAACTCAGAGGCTGGTCAGTCCGATCGCAACAGGGTGGGCCGCCGGTCGAACTCGATGCCGACCAAGTACGGGGTTGTGAACTAGCGCTTAGGCCCGGGTGTCAGAGCAGCCGGACATGTGATGAGCGCTGGGTTGAGTCAAAGCTAAGCGGCCGCCACTCGGCGGCACGGGGCCAGCTCGGTCAGGAAGCAGGCTGCTTGGGGGCGCGAGGCTTGACGAGCTTCGGACGCAACGAGATGGAGTGGCTGCGGGTCATCAAGAAACCTCTCTCAGGGGGTATTCGAAGTGATCTTGCCAGCCGCCGGCGCCATAGGCAAGCGGCCACGCTCGTCAGCCTCTGGCGCCCGCCGGCCCTGGCCGGCCAGCCAACCCGATCGGCCGTCACCCCGGACCAACATCTCGTCGGAGTCATCGCACCGCACGAACTCAGCGCCCACCAGCACCAGATCCCAGTCATCGACCGTGCCCGGCTCGATCCCGGACAGCAGGTCAGCGAAGTCCAGCGGACCCTCGCCGGCCGCGGCGGCCCGCAACCGGCCGAGCTGGCCGGCCCCGGACGGCAGCGCCGCCTCGACCCGGGCCAACGCAGCCAGCGGGTCCAGGCTGCGCTTGGGCCAACCCTCGAGCCAGCCGCGGCAGCTGGCCTCGAACTGCGGATACCGGTCGACTCCCGATGCCAGGGCGGGAAGCAGGGCGCGGCGGTCCCGGCCCGAGAAGAGCAGCCCGAGCTCGCGGACGACATCGGCCGGCTCGTCGGCGGTGTGCACCATCGGAAGCAGTCGCTGCGCCGAGCCGGCCGCGGCCCGGATCGTGCCGTCGACCAGCTCGGTGGGATTGTTGGCGCCCTTGACCGAGCTGAGCCGCGCAGCCGCGGGCAGCACCGACGAGCTGGTGTCAGCCAGCAGCAGAAAGATCGCCGGCCGGGCGTCGAAGACCAGCTCGGTCACCGCGAGCCGGTCCAGCGTGCCGGCATTGTGCTGAAAGCGCCACAGGTCGAACGCGATGTGCCTGCTGAGGACCATCGGCGCGAACGCCGCGAGCCGAAAGCCGTGCGCCACCGCGGCGTCCAGGCAGGCCTGCGCGCGACGGGTGTAGATCGCCTCCGGCCGGATCAGCATGGTGGCGAACCGCTGCACCTGCCAGGCCGGGTTCTCCGGCCACGCGCGAGCCACGTCCTGCCAGCCCTGGCGGAAATAGCTGTCCTCGGCGTAGTGGGCCCGCTTGTCGTCCAGAACGCTCAGGTAATCCCAGTCAGGGGTCGTCGGCGCCATCAGAACATGTGCTCGCGGGGCGGCGTGGGGTGGGTGCACGGGCCGGCGGCTGCCTTGCCGAAGCAGCAGGCGTGCTCGTCGGTCCAGCGCGCCGCCGAGGTCGGGGTGCGGCCGAGCAGCTCGGCGAAGGTGTCGGTCGGGGTGACGTCGCCGGCCTCGGCGACCCGTTCCCACAGCTCCAGGACGGCCTTGGCCGCGTGGGTGGACATGCCCTTGGACTCGAGTCCGCGGATGAAGTCGCTGCCCGACTGCGAGTGGAACGTGATGGTGTTTCCGGTCGCGGCCGAGAGGTAGTCAGCCCAGTCTCGGCAGCTCAACTGATCGGCGCTAGTCCACAGGGTGTCCTGCAGCCGGGTGGTCGGCGGCTCGACCAGCAGCCGCGCGAACACCTCGCCCATGTCCTTGCAGGTCAGGTAGCAGAACCGGCTGTCGGCGCCGACCGGGTAGCGGAACTCATGCCGTTCGGAGATGGACGG
>WUUC01141706.1_pt1 | contig 19600 bp, 13 predicted proteins | sample 6278441 | NCBI WGS metagenome assembly WUUC01 (sample SAMN13675441, study PRJNA597444) | soil metagenome | isolation source: soil | place: USA: Washington | collected 2017-10 | reverse complement strand
ACCCATGCATTTTCTTTTATCAAGAGTTCGTTTTAGAAATTATCCTCTAGAGGGTTGTGCAACACACCTTCAGAAGGCTGCAAGAAAGAAACGATTAGATTTTTTATTTCTGTCGGTAGAAAGTGAAAATGGACGCAGGCAATTTCCATTATCCGTTGTTCTCTGTCTGATGGATGAATAGAAGAAGCAATTACTAGCTGGCCTGCAGGAATTTTAGACTCTAAGTTTATTGATGACATTTTTATCTCCTAATTAATCATATATAGAATGTTTATTAGTTTAGATTATTCTGAATTAAAAAATAAAGGCCACTTTTCTTTGGCTGGTTGGCATGTAATTTGATCCTAAGGGCAACCCATTAGCGTGGGTCCATTGAAGGACTTCGAGACGGCCTCCTCCTGCTGCACAAACATAGGTTTGTCTTACCATTAAGAGCTTTATGCAGCCATTGGGCTAGCCTGAAATAGCCTTTTTATCTATGTTTTCTCTTTTTAATTTTCTACTCTCCTAAGAGGGCTTCAACTTTATCAAAACGGGAAGATCAGGCACTTCTTTGTTAACTGGGAAGTCTCTAAAATTCCCGTTGTATTAAAACTGAAATCCTATCTTTTGAGTGAAGATTTAAAAAGAATAAACATAAATAATAACGCCACCTATGAAGCGGCCCTAAAAGGCCATTTTAGTTTAATACAATGGCTGCATAAAGCTCATAATGGTAAGACAACCCTATGTTCCGGTGCAGCAAGAGGGGGTCATCTCGAAATCCTTCAATGGGTCCATCATAATTCACATTATCAAGATACCTTTGATTCAAAATAATCGTTACGATTCGCTTTTTATTGACAAGTAATCGAAGAGCATCCTGCCTTTACCATAATTGACTGCTAACCTCTAGGAGATTAGGCACCTTCGGAGCTTCTGCAAAGCTTTTAGCAATAAATTAGTATATTCGGACGTTGAGCAATTCCAAGAATCAATTTTCAAATTTATTTATTAGCTTCTTTTCATCTTTGGATGAAAAGTACTTAGACTAAAATCGGCTAGTAATAAACGTAAAAAGTTGGTTTTTGAGTCTGATTGGGATTTGCAAATTTGTAGTTTTTTATGAATTCCTTAAGTAGCTTTTGAACTGCTCCTATTGTCTTATCCTCGGATTTGAGATCAAGGGGAGAATCTACAAAATCGTTAATTGACCAGATCCTTGGAAGCGATTTTACATTCGTTTTGCTAATAACTACAGCTGTTTCAATATTAAGCGTCACTCTAGAGATTGGAAGTTCTCCTCCATCCCATTTCGAGACACGGCCAATTTGAATATTCAATATGTTTCCCGTACCAAAGCCATTCATATCCTCAGGTTTAGCTTTAATAACAGTCCCAATAGAACCTAGCTCTTTTTCTATAAGGGCTTCTATTTTTTTATTGATCTCTGAACTCTGTATAGAATAGGGAGGAATGACAGTAAATGCGTTTAATCCCTCTAAAGGGTTTCCTGAGTTAAAAATAGGAACATCCTGAAAGTTAAGATAGATACCAGGGTTCCTTTTGAGTCTCTCTATATTGCCTTCTTCGGTATTATCAGCAAACAATCCGCCTGCTATTAGTAAAGTTAGAGTTGATAAATTAGAGAACGTATTGTTCATGTGAGCTCCTTAATTCAGCAAGTGAAAATGCAAGAAACGTAGGCAAATTGTTTGAATTAGGGTAAATATTGTTTTCTTTTTTGTCCTTCCATTCTTTCCATTTTCTGGCAATAGGGGCAACACAAGCCTTCCAGAAGCCACCAGCCTGACAACACTTTATCCCTCTTGTCATCAAAGCTTCAATGACACCTATCAGTGCTACTTTAACTACATAATTCGGGGCGAGGCAAGCAATGGCGTCCATGGCCCTGCCCACACCTGTTACAGTTTCCTCGCACCAATCAGAATAAGGAGGCTCATTAGGCCCTATGATATCGCTATAGTTATCTTGATTCTGTTTGCGCGCTGGCCTGATTATGTTGCTAAAATGGAGAATATTTGAAGAAGCCATAGTCATGCCCTGGCATGGTCGGTCTTGCATGCAATTGGCACAACCAATATAGCTTGCAATTGTTTGAAGTTGTTGGATTGCTTCTTGTGTGCTTTCTGTCATACCAAGGTTATCATAGCTTACAGTTTCTCCAAGAGCCGCTCTGAAGGCAATAACCATAGCTGTATCCACATTGTGAGAGTATCCTAAGTGAGATTTGGCATTGTGAAAATCTTCAATCGCATTTTCATATTGAGCATTTAACAAGTAACTCTCTCCTCTGGAGACGAAGAGTTGAGCTAATTCTTCGTGGTCTGCTGAACTAATGTTGTGGATTTCTTGAGTTTCTCTTGCTATTACATCTTGGATTGACTTGTATTTTGTATAATCTATCTCAGTGGCATAAGATGAGAAGCCTATTGCTATACAAAAATAAGCTACCAGAAACATAGTTTGACCCATTGTACTCCTCAAATTAAGAAATTTTTGATTTTATTCTGATAAGTTGATTAAGTCAAAGGAAGTTATGTTGCTGTAACACTAAATTTGTAATATTGCCTGATCGCTTGAAAAGCAAAATGGATCCCTGATTTAAAAGCTTCTTGATTGGTCAAATCGATGCTTTTTTTATGGGGTTTTAATTTATCATATTTGCGAGCGAGAAAGATTTCTTGAAAATGGATATTTGAAACACTATGCGAAATATTGTATGTTGTAAACGAGTTGAGCTTGCGTTTTTCCTAAGATTACTCACTATAAATCATATAAATTTAATTTCGAGATTCTTAGTGAAAGATATTTGCAAATTTACATAGCGATAGCGCCCCGTCCACTTTGTCGAAAATGAATTTCTTGAGCATTTATAGGAAATACTTTTAATTTTTTCTGTATAATTTGCAAAAGTGTCAAGGCTAGGTGAAAATTGGGAAATATACTAGAAGCTTCGTTAAGGTCTTTAACTGCTTGAGAGTAGTCATTATACGAAATATAAAAGATGCCTCGCAGCAGTAAAATTTCATAAGTAGAGTAAGGATACAGGTTTAGTAAACTCTCAAAATCAGAAGTAGTAGCCTTTTGCCCCTGTTTAAAAGCATACCTACAGTCTGCTAAGAAGGAGAATTGAATAAAGGTTGAATCTTGGTTGAGAAAGTAAAAGAATTTAAAATCTTCTAATGCTTCAAAAAAATGGTGTTGTTGAAGTTTTATGACCCCTCTGCGAGCCCAAGCTCCAATATCTTTGGGATATAGCATAAGATGATAATCTAGAGTTCTCAGCGCATCAGGGAGAAGATTTAGTTTCCATAAGCAGTAACTTCTTGTATGAAGAGCTTCCACATGTCGTGGATCTAACTTTAGAATTTCTTCAGCAATCAAGAGTGTATCCTGGTACTTGTAATCATTTGAATGCCCATTCTTCTTCTCAAGAAAATCTTCTAATTCATTTATCTGTGTTTGAATTGAAGGGATTGCAAAAGGAATTAGTGCAGAACCATGTTCTATTCTATTGAGATGGTTGTTTACTAATGTACGAGTCTCCTCCATCCCAGGGAGGTTAGCTTGCTGATCAACTCTTCTATAAGTAAATAACTTTTCTGCAGGTATCGGTATGAACAAAAACCCCCAGGTAAGCTGAGAGGGGGCAGAAGGGGGAACGTTTTGTCTAGAGGAGTGCGAAAAATTCACTGGTAAGCATATTTGTGAAGTCATTTTAATGTCCTTTTTTTGAGGACAGTGTTTTTACCATAAATAGGATTAAACTAGATATGGCAATTTTACAGGTGCTTCTCCAGATTGCATGCGCCAGAGTTGGGCATAGCGGCCTTCTTTATTGATGAGTTCTTGATGAGTGCCTTCTTCGATAATTTTCCCCTGTTCAAAGACTAGGATCCTGTCCATGTGATGTAGAGTTGAAAGACGATGGGCAATCACCAATGTTGTACGATTTTGCATAAGATATTGAAGGCTTTCTTGGATTTGTTGTTCTGTGAAAGAATCCAAAGCTGAAGTTGCCTCATCTAGAATGAGAATAGGCGCGTTTTTAAGAATTGCTCTCGCAATCGCAATCCTTTGTCGTTGCCCTCCAGACAATCTCATTCCTCGTTCTCCAACAATCGTCTGATATCCTTCTTTCATCTGCATAATAAAAGAATGAGAGTGAGCTTTTTTTGCAGCTTCAATAATTTCTGCTTCGGAAGCGTCGAGTTTCCCATAGCGGATGTTTTCTAAAACTGTTCTATGGAAGAGGCTGGAATCTTGCGGGATCATCGCAATATTGCGGACTAGCGATTCTCGTGTGACTTGAGAAATGTCTTGGTCATCGATAAGAATGCGGCCGTTTGTGACTTCATAAAGACGCAGGATTAGATGCACTAAAGTACTCTTGCCGCTGCCGGATAGTCCCACCAGCCCGACTTTTTCTCCAGGAGAAATAGTCAAATTTAAGTTTTCAAAGATCGGCTTTCCATTGTGATAGTTGAAAGAGATATCCTCCAAAACAATTTTTCCTGAGACTGCCTGCAAGGTAGTTGCATGGGGTGCATCCAGGGCTTCCGGCTGTTTGGATAGGATGGTGAGCGCTTGTTTGCAGACGCCGACATCTTCGGTGAAAGAGACAAATTGCAAGGCAAGATAAAAGGTCTCATCGACAATACCTGTTGTCAGAGTAAGCACGAGTGCAAAATCTCCAACAGTGATGAGGCCTTGCAGACGTGTGTAGATAAGAAGTCCCATCATAGCTAATAAAAGGAAGGTAATGGAAATGCTCTGGATCAGTTTCAATTTTAACATATACCAATGAAGACGCTGCTCTTTTTTGATCATTTCTTTGATATGTGTCCGAAGATATCCATGTTCATATTTCTGAGTTCCAAAGAGCTTAATATTAAAAATATTAGAGATCGAATCGACGACCTTGCCCATCAGAGTGCTGCGGGCTTCTGAATAATCAATGCTATATCTCTCTGATTTCCTAGCCAGAAAATACGACATGGTAAAAAACAGCAGTGACCAAGCGATCATTGCCAAGGCAAAAAGAGGATGGACCCAAAATAGAGTTGTAAGACCGAAAATAAATAGCAAAGAACGAGAGAAAAAATCATCGATAATTGAAGTGACAATAGAGACAGTGCCTTTTGAAAGATCAGAGATTTTATTCGAAAGGGATCCTGCAAGATTTGTCTGAAAAAAATTGTAGGAATGTTGCTGTATATAGGCTTGCGTCTCTTCAATAATATCAGATTTAAAACGGGGAATCAGCTTTAAGATCAAATAATCATAGGCTGTGCTTAGGAAGACAAGCACAAGTCCCATGCCTAGAAAACCTAAAATAGGACCTAGCGCATGATCAAGAAGATCCGTAGGATGGTCGGAGACGGCATCGATAATGAGTTTGACCATGGTCGGGTTGATAGAGAAATAAGCGGCCCAAATCAGACCAATAAGAAAGAGTCCTGCAACATGCCAACGGTACCGTTTGGCAAAATGCCAGGTAAAACGACTTAAAGATGAATAAGGATGGTTCATAAGGACCTCCCTTAGCAAAAATCATAGCAGAATTTCGTCTTAATATTAAGAAATTGTTGGCTTGGAGGGTTCTGCTTTCACAATATAGCCTTGCTTGAGCTCAGCAGCGTAGACAACCCAGAGTCCGATGCAGACGATTCCTGTTGATAGGAAGATCAGACCGGAAAGAGGTTCGCTGAGGAAAATCCATCCATGGAGAGAAGCAAAGATAGGGCTGAGAAGGCCGATAAAGGAAAGGAATGTCGCAGTATATCTCTTTAAGAGATAGCCATAGAGATTATAGCAAACAATATTGGAAATAAAAGCCATGAGGAGTGTCCAGCCGAAGAAGGGACTAAAAGAGCCAATTGCAATAGGTGTGGGGTTCCAAGAATCAGAAAAAAAGGAATGAAGAAGCGCTAAGAGTCCGCCGATTAACATGCTTCCGCCATTGGCCATGGTAGGTGATATCATCTGATCTTTGACAATCAGCCGTAGGAGCACCCATCCATAAACCGAACTCATCGCAGCGCCAATGATAGCTAAAGTCGGCCAAGAAAAGAAAGAAAAGGCACTCATGAGATCTTCAGCGCCTGTTTGAAGGGTAAGGACAGGGATAATGCCTAAGAAGCCGATCATAAGACCAAGAGCCTTAGTTCGATTAATCTTTTCTCCAAAATGGAGATAAGAGAAGAAGGCTGCAAAGAAAGGGGAGAGGCTATAGATAAAACAAGCCTTGGCAGCAGTGAGATATTGGAGGGCCCAAAATTCTAAAACATTGGTTAAGTAAATACTAAAAAAAGCTAGCAAACCAATTGAGAGCCATTGCTTCCGGTCGAGCTTGAAAGAAGATCTTTTAGTGATGAGCAAATAGCTCAAGAGGATGAAAGCGGCTAGCAACATACGGAAGCTGGTTAAAAAGATCGGAGGGCTATATTGCAATGCAATTTTGGCCAGTGAGAACATACTGGACCAAATAGCATACATCACAACGACAACAGCAATTGACATGACGAATATAATACCAGCCTATCGGGTAGAGGTCAATCCTTCCGATTAAAATTTTTAATCGATACGGATCGAATAGAATCTTGTCATTTTTCCATGCCGTATCAACAGCAGGACCCGTTTATTTTGAGAGGCTTCATTCAAAGCCGTTTCATAGTCCTTCGTATTAGAAATCTTTTTATGGTTGATTGCCTGGATTAAGAATCCAGGGCGGATGCCTGCCATTGCGGCTGGAGAGCCAGGTTTCACTTTAGTGATGACAACCCCTTCTTCTGCCGAAGTATAGCCTAGCTGGCGGCCTAACTCAGAAGTCATGTTCTCAACTTCAATTCCTAATTTCTGAGAAATCACAACAGGGGAGGCACCTTCAGCAGCAGATCCGAGCGTCACAGTGAACGACATGATTTTGCCTTTACGGTTGACCTTGAGGTTTACTTTGCTCTCAGGATTCATCAGGGAGATATCATATCGGAATGATTGCAGCGATTTGATCGGTTTATGGTTATATTCTAAAATGATATCGCCTTGCTGCAGTCCTGCTTTGTCCGCAGGAGATTCTTTCTCCACGCCTGAGATCAATACCCCCTCAGCTTTAGAGAGATTAAATCCAGCAGCAATCTCTTTATCGACAGCTTGCAAGGTTACACCGAGGAAGCCACGGGTGACAGAACCTTTCTTGATGATTTGATCCATGACGTTTCTGGCCATATTGCTAGGAATCGCAAAACCGATTCCCATGTAGCCGCCACTGCGTGAAACAATCGCAGTGTTGATACCAATGGCATTGCCATTCAGGTCTAAGAGAGGTCCGCCGGAATTACCGGGATTAATCGCTGCATCTGTTTGGATAAAATCTTCTAAGTCGGAAATATTCAAACCTTGCCGGCCTTTCGCGCTGACAACGCCGACGGTAAGGGAGGCCTGGAGTTGAAAAGGACTTCCGATCGCAATGGCCCATTCGCCAACTTCTAAAGTTTCAGAATCTCCTAGCTTAAGGAACGGAGAATCTTTGATATCGATTTTGATAATCGCCAAGTCTGTGTTGGGATCGGCTCCGATCAAAGTGGCCGTTTTAAGTTCGCCATCATTCAAGGTGACTTCAATTTTATCAGCTCCTTTGACAACGTGGGCGTTAGTCATGATGTAGCCATCGGCTGATACAATAAATCCTGAGCCTTGCCCGATTTGAGGTTGAGGTTGTTGAGGCTTTCCTTGAAATCCAAAAAAACGCTGTAAGAAGTCATCATTAAAGGGAGAGTAAGGCCCTTGACCATCTTGAAATCCAAAATTATCGTTGTCTGTAGGATTAATCTCGACTTTGATGAAGACAACTGTCGGGCTAGCTTGTTTAGCTACGCGTGTAAAAGCTTTTGAGAATTGTTGATGCTCACACTTACAAGGAGTAGACTCAGACTTGATTATAGATTCAGGCTTAGCTTTAGCAGCAGGCTCAGCCTGGATAGAAAAAGTCAGAAGAAGAGCAGCAATAATGTAATTCCATGTTTTCATGGCTAATTTCTCCTTTAATCTTGTTCATTTATAACTCCTAGAAGCTTTTTCTTCCACTATCCTTAATTTCTTGACTGAGCAGCCTGCAAAAGCTCTTCACTAGCCAGGTGATTGTTAAGCAGAAGCTGGCCCACTTGAGGACTTTTTCCCCTTAGCAGTGTATTTCTGTTTTTAGTCGTTTGATATAAGAAGAGATTTTCATCGAAGCATTCTTATTAATTGTCGCGATGATTGCTTCTTTCAATGGAATGGTATATTGCTCAAGTTCCGATTACAGAAGAGTCATGGAATCTTTGAAGCCTTCTTGCTCAGGTCATACATTGGGAGTCATATTCCATTTTATGCATTCCTCAAGAGGTAGTTCATGTCCAATATGGTAGAATTATTTATAATCTTTGGCGCGGTTGCCTTTAGCGGTTTCTCTGGGAACAAACTCTCTTTGACCTCTGCTCTCTGGAAGAAAGCACTTAGCTTTGAATTTGGCTCGGGTATAAGCCTCTTGGATGACCTCTCTGTCAACCCCTGTGTTTCTTACAGCAAAAAATCCAATTTCTGTCAGAGCCTTATAAAGCGTATGAATAAACTGCTCATGTTTTTCCGGATTATAAAAATCTTGCATATCTACAAGGGGATACGGATATCTAGTTATTCATGAGTAAGAGCAGAAGTTTCTGTATTTAGGTTCAGCCCAGTGAGTAAAAGAACGACGCATACAATAGTCTTTATCATAGGATCTTCTTTGATCGGGGCAAGAGTATTAAAATAAGAATTTTCAGCAAACTCTTTTTTGAATGTTTTAAGATACTCTCGAAAATGATAATATTTTTGTTTATGAATTCATATAATGCTGAGATCTTCATCAGTCTACTTTTTTTGCTTTTGGTTCCTTTTCTATTTTATAAGCGGAAAAGACAGATCGGAGCGCCCTGGCAGCCAGGTGTATCTGCTAAAGTATCGATTAATACACATCCTTTAAGCTGCCAAATTTGTAAATGTAATTATTTTTATAAAAGAGAAGCCTTGATTCCAATGACATTCCTTTCTCTTTTTAGGTTGCCGTTCTTTAACCAAAGCGGTTCAGCTTATGTCTGCCAATCGTGCGGATTCATTCATTGGTTTAGCCATCCCAAAGAAACTTCTGTCGAGCCGATTTCAGAGCGTTCTAGAGAGAACTTTTAATCGATTAGAATTTCCAGGTGATCAAGCAATGTCATTACCTCTGGTTTTGAAAATTTAGCCTTAAGTAATTTATTCGTTAGGGGATTGATCGAGTAATTGAGGGCCCCTTGAAAATTCGCTTTTCTCAAATCTGAATTATGAAAAAGGCTTCCTTGTAAGTCTGATCCTGTAAAAACAGCCTCTGAAAGATTCGTGTTAGTAAAATGCGTATGGCGGATATGGCAGTCTAAAAACTGTGTTCCTTTGAGATCCATATCTGAAAAGTTGCAGGTGTCGATGAGGCACTTTTTGAACCTCAACGATAGAAACAATTTCTCACATTTAACAAAGTTTACACCAACAAGTTTGCAATTTTCAAAACTGCAATCCTGCAAGCGGCAGCCGTCTACATGAATAAGGCTAAAGTTGCTGGCTATCATCTTGCATTCTATGAATTTTGAATGTGTGAAATAGCTTTTTGTAAAATCGCAATGGTCAAAAGTACAGCGGATGAAAACTTTCCGCTTGAGATCCCTTTCAAGGGCGAACTCTTTCTCAAAACGGCAATTGTCAAATTCCGGTGCAGAGAAGGTCATGTGAAAGAACGGTTCAGCTTCTCTTCGAAGAGGACTTTATGGCTATCGATCAGGTCATGGTGGGTGAGCTCATCCACGCGGATCGGCACCACGGTGATAAAACCCTTTTGGAGTAGTAATACATCGCTGTCATGGGGTTCATCATGGTGTTCCCATTTACCTCCCAGCCAGAAATAAGGAGTTCCTTCTGTCGGATGGATCCTCTCATCAGGGCTGTCAATCCAAAACCCTTGCCCTTGCCGAGCGAATTTATATCCCTGTAGAGGTTTTGAAAGATCAGGGAAATTGACGTTAAAAATGGTTCCTAAAGGAATAGGATGCTCCATGGCATGCTGAACAATTGAGAGGACGTATTTTTCCACTGCTGAATAGTCAGGTTTTTGGAAATCATCGCAAGAAAAAGCAATCCCAGGAATTTTTCTCAAAGCTCCTTCAATAACTCCGCCTACAGTTCCGCTATAAAAGACTGTGCGGCCGGAATTTGAGCCTCGGTTGATGCCGGAGACGATAAGATCGGGTTTCTCAGTTAATATCGTGCCTAGGGCTAGCTTTACACAGTCAGCTGGCTTGCCGTTGACTTTCCAAGCCCGTGTTCCATGTTCCCAAGGAACGGCATCAATGCGCAAAGGAGTTTTAAGAGTAATGCCGGCGCCTGCACCGGAAGTATCATCGACAGGGGCAACAATACTTAAATCTGCATAGTTGATGAGGGCCTGCCATAAAGATCTGAGGCCAGGGGCAAAGATTCCATCATCATTCGTGACCAAAATACGGGGTTTTCTTGTCATAATCGATTTATTCTACCTTCTAATTTTTCGTCGTGTTGCATGCGAGATAATAATATTGAGAAACAGACTGGCAAAAAAGCCAGGAATCATGGGGAAGATAGTACTATTGAAGAACGGCCAAACACCCGCAGTCATGCCGCCTGCTAAGATCCCAGCCCAAGCACCATACTTATTTACGCGTTTGGAATAGAGCGACAGAATCACTAAAGGCCCAAACGATGATCCGATCCCGGACCAAGCATAGTTGACCAAAGCGTAGATCGTGCTTGTTTTTCGAAAAGCGATAAAAAAAGCCACTGTACCGACAAGGATGACTCCCAAACGGGAGATCAAAAGAAGCTCTTTAGAAGAAGCGCGAGGGTGAAAAACTTTTTTATAAAAGTCTTCTGTCAAACTTGACGTGAGCACAAGCACTTGAGAGCTCATGGCATTGATGGTTGCAGCCATAACAGCGCAGAGTACAAACCCGACGATAAAAGGGATGAAGGAAGCTTGCACCATCTTGATAAAAACTTCTTCAGGGTCGGCGAGATATCCATTGAAAAAGGGAACTCCTACCGCACCAACTAACGTTGCTGCTGCCAGGGATAGCGTCATCCAGCTCATGCCTAGCCATTTCGATTTATTGATTTCAGAGACTTTTTTGATTCCCATAAATTTTGTTACAATATGGGGTTGTCCGAAATATCCGAGGCCCCAGCCTAGCGTCATCGAAATGATTGCAATGATAGTGCTGCTAGAAAAATCGGGGATCAGGGACCTTGCTAGGTGATGCATTTCAAAACTTTTTGAGATTCCATTAAATCCTCCGACTCCTCCGAGCAAATAGAGAGGAACGAAGATAATGACGCCTAATAAGAAAAACCCTTGAAAAAGATCGATCCAAGCCAGAGTTTTATATCCTCCTATGAAAACGTAAGGAATGACGATGATGATGCCGATTAAAATAGCGATGCCGTATTGGATATTAAAAAGAGAGGTTAGCAGATCCCCCATCCCTGTCAAAGCTGCAGAGATATAAATCGTATAAAATACAACCAAGATCAAAGCAGAAAAAACCCTTATTAGGCCTGAAGTATCTCCAAAGCGGCTTTCGAAAAACGAAGAGAACGTCAAACTATTATACTGTTCTGTTGCAACCCGGATTTTGGGCGCTATCCATTGCCAATTCAGATACATACAGGTAATGAGTCCAATGGCTGTCCAAGCAGCCAAGAGACCTTTCGAGAAAATCGCTGCAGGATAGGCCAAGAATAGCCAGCTGCTCATATCGCTTGCATGAGCAGAAAGGGCCGTCAGCCAATAATTCATCGACCTATTGCCGATGATATAGTCGTCGACTGACATGCTTTTTCTGTAAGAAAAATAGCCAATTGTTAGCAAAATCAGAAAATAAATAACAATAGCTGATACTTCATAAATATACATTTTCCTGCTCCAAATCTGGATAATAACAAAATAGAAATAATTTTCTTACTTTTTTAATGCCTTAATAGATCCAAATTCCAGACTTGCCTGGGCCAGATTGACCCTGGTATTCGGAAAGATCTCTTCCAACTGATTAATCAAATCTTTGACTTTTCTCCGATTAGAAAGCTGTCCGACAGGGCATTGGCAAGAGATCCTGGCAAAATTGTACATCTTTGCAAATTCCCTGATCTCTTGCTCTGAGACATAGATTAAAGGCCGGATAATCGTCACCCCAAAGTCATGCATAGGAACTTTAGGAAGATTTCCGGCAAATTCTGCCTTATGCAGCAAGTTCATCAGAAGCGTTTCAATGTTATCATCCCGATGGTGTCCAAACGCCACAACCTTGAATCCTACTTCTTTAGCCGCATCAAAGATAAGCCTTCTTCTTTCTCTGGAACAGCTATAACATTCTAAAGTTTCCCTTGTCTTTTTTGAATATTGGATAACTAAAGGGACTTCCAGAGCATCGCAAATGGGCTTTAAAAAATTCTCTCCAAGAGAGGCTCCACAGGAGAATTCTCCTCCTACATGAATAGCTCTGATCTCCAGAGGAGGTAGACCTCTGCCGGACATGGCTTTTAGCATATAGAGCAGCGTTAAGCTATCTTTTCCTCCGCTGAGGGCGATCATGATCTTATTTTCTGCTTCCAACAGATCGAATTCAAAAAAAGCTTTACGGCACATACTTTCAATCTTACTGCCTAGCTTTGTCCAGGGGGGAATGGCAATTGGTAAATCCATAGGCGGAAAATTGTATCGGATATTTGGTTTTAAGATATATAATCCTTTTTCATCATATGGAAAAAATTGGAAGAAATGACCCTTGTACTTGCGGATCAGGGAAGAAATTCAAAAAATGTTGCGAATCCAAGACTCAAAAGAAGTCTATTGGATCGGCTCAGATTTTGTCCGGAGCAAATAAAATGTCGTCGTTTTTTCAACGGCATGTAACTCCGATCACAAGCCCAAAACCTCCTGAAACTTCTCCTGTTGAGCCTGTTCAAGAGGTCCCTGCGAGCTCAAGCATTTGAATATGTAAGTTGAGAAATAACGAGCTGTTTTGTTATAAAAGCATGATCTTTTTTGCTGGTGTAACTGAAATGGTAAGGCTTACTCTTCATTGAAGGAAAATCTTTAGGCGTGATATCATATTTTGATGGCAATTTCGAAAATTAAAGGTGATTTAGAGGAAGCCTTAATCATGGCCGACATCCTTCGAAGGGAGCTATAGAGTAACTCTTTCAGTTGAAGATTGGAGATGCGTTATTGTCCTAAAGGAGAAGGCCTTAGAAAAAGTTCAACGCAAATATACAGAATCCAAGAATGGAGTAATATCTGTAATTTGCAGAAACTGTAACCATCGGTCGGTTAAGAATATAGCAGTAATGAGGTTGATTGGATTGCTTGCGATAATACGACTGACAAATGTTGTTATATTTCTTCTTCTTTTTTAGGAGATGGAAGGGCGGAAGTAAGTTTAAGACTCTGTCCGCCTAAGAATAATCAACATAAGAGAATTTTGTTTGTGAGTGAATTTTTAAAGCTTTAATTTAAGCTGGTGTAGCTCAATGGTAGAGCAATCGCCTTGTAAGCGATCGGTTGAGGGTTCAATTCCTTTCACCAGCAATTTTTTCCCATTTTTCGGGGGTGTCGCATAGTGGCAATTGCAAGGGACTGTAAATCCCTCGTCTCACGACTACGTCAGTTCGAGTCTGACCGCCCCCAATAAACCCGCAACCGCGGGTTTTTTTATTGGGGGCGAGCAAGCCAATAGTTTGGCTTGCGAGTGTGACTCGAGTTGAGGACGATGTTTTTGCTTGCAAAAACCGGCCGAACCTCCCGTAGCCACTACCGCGCGGCGCGAGGGAGCACACCGCCCCCCAAGCTCTCTATAACACAACTTGTTTTTCTTCCAAAAGTTCTAGGGTTTTCCTAATGCGCTTGTTAAATGCATATCCGAAAAGACGATCTTGCTCAGTCCAGTATTTTTCAAATTCGCTCACCGCGCCTATCCCTTGAAAGAGATAGAGTTTGTATAATTTTCTTTTAAGAAATGATGTAAGTGATTCATAATGGTAACGTTATGACTATTAAACCAATAGGGTCAGGAATAGTTTCTAACGCCGACTCCCAGCAAAGTGGGACACAATCTTTCATCGATTCTGCAATCAAATTAGTTGAAGCTTATGACAATAATTCCTTGTCTTTAGATGAAATAGAAAGACACAGTTTAGAGTCCATTGAGTTGTGGAAAGATTTACCCAATCTATCTGTTAGAAGAGAGTGTTTATGCTATCTCTTGAGTATCGAGATTGTACATATACAAATAGAAGTGATTAAACAGTTAAAAGCTCTCTTTGGTCAAGTATCATTTATCAAAGAAGTTCATGAAAATGTAGGCATCGAACTGTTTAAAATTGAAGAGATTTTGAGTGGTATCATCGAGGCAAAGTGCCATCTTGAAAGGTATAATTTTTTAGACCTTTATTGCGATCTCTATCAAGAAGTCCTCGAGCATCTGTGGCTTCTTCCATATTTTGAGAGGGGAAATGCTTGTTCAACAGCTCTAGAGCTAAATAGAGATCTTATTCTTAGCCGCCAGGATAGGTGGCAGGCTCTTGTCAATAAGGCTAAAAGGGAGGAAAGACTTGAATGGTTTATCCCGAGTAATTTAACCAAATCGATCGCTAGACTTTTCACCCCTTTACCATTTCCCATAGCTGGAGAAATAAAAAAGGTTAGAGAAGTAATTATTCATAGCACAATAATATCCAGTCTCTTTTTTGAACATCTTGCAGACCTCTATCGGCAAGAAGAAGATTACCATAGGGCTATACAGCATGTAGAATGGAGGATAAGAATGCTTAATCGCCAGGCGTTTCCTGGGGGTGTTTTATCCAACCAAATCGAGGTCTTATCTGATCAACTGGAGATTTTACATCAAATTATGCTCCTTCATGCAAAGCTATGCGCATGGTTTGGAAGGGTTAATCTTTTTGATGAATCAGTAAAACATGGAAAAATAGCCGTACAATTATCGAAGCAAGTTGGCGATGATCAGAGAACCTATATTAATTTGAAGGGACTAGGTGCTCAATATTTGCTCCGAGAAAAATATACAGAAGCTCTTATTTATTACCTTGAAGCTTTAGACAACATCTCTGGGATTGGGGATGCCCTGGAAGAGATTCGCCTGCTCCATACAATCGGTGGACTTTATGGTTTTGCAAATCAAAAAGACAAAGCCATTCAAACCTTTGAGAAGGCTTTAGAGCTTATTGAAGCTCAACAACAAAAAGAGAAAGAGGAATTGAACAGAGATGAAAGTTCCGAAGCTATTAATGAACAAAGGAATCGTCACCCTTATATTTCTTTTTCTCCCTTTCCAAAAGATCTTTCACTGGGAGCTGGGTTGATTCATGAAAGGTTAAGTACTCTTTACATGGATATGGGAAATTATAGGGATGCATTATTTCATGCGAATAGAGCTTTAGAAATTGTAGAATCGTACTCTCAGTTGCTTGCCTATGAAAATGATTGGATCCATAATAAAATTGGAGCGTTAACTACGCTTGGCAGTGTTTATGTAGGGTTAGGCGATTATAAGAGGGGATTGGACTTTCAGCTGCAAGCATTAGAAGCTCTTAAAAATTCACGCAGTACGGAAAAACAATATCAAGTGTATATGAATTTAGGGACAGCTCATGCTGGATTAGAAAACGATCAAGAAGCAATTGGTTGGTTTGAGAATGCTTTAAAAGTATCAAAGTCTAAAAGTAAGCGAGAACAGTGTGAAGCTTTAGCCAGTCTAGGGAATATTTTAGCTGAAAATGAGTTGTATGCTGATGCAATTGCTCATTATTTAACAGTAATTGAAATTGACAATGACGACTTAAGAAAAAAAGTTCTTATGAATCTAGGCGTTGCCTATTTAGGATTAGGAGATTTCGTTGCAGCAGAGAGAAGCTTAAATCAGTCCTTACAATTAGCTAAGCAAAATCCAGATCTCTATTTACAAGCTTCCTGCTTGTTAAATCTAGGGGCAGTTTATAAAGAACAAGGACCCCTTGAGAAAGCAAAAGCGTGCTTTTGCGAGAGTATAGCAATATATAGATCTCTTGAAGAAAAATTAGGAGACAATATCCAATCACAAATTACTCTTTTTCAAGAGCAAATAAGACCTTTTATTCCTTTAGAAGAGATTCTTTTGAAAAAAGGAGACGTTACAAGGGCGCTGGAAGTCACCGACCAACGAAGAGCTAGAGCTTTAGTGGGTTGTTTAGAGAGAAAACTCCCACACGAGGTTTCTAAAGAATTATTCTCTCCAATTTCATTTGAAAGTATCCAAGCGCTTGCCATTAACCTCCAAACAACCTTTCTGATTTATTCATATTCGTTTGATCGTTATGGAGCAGATCCCTTTCAGATTGGAGTTTGGGTAGTTTCCAGCCAGGGAGAGGTGCAGTGGGTTCAGCTTCCCAAAAGCGAATTCAATGATAAGCCCAAGTACCCTGAAGAGATATTCCAAGCTTTTCCATATATCAATGAGGTTCCCAAAAAAGGAGCCAGCCCTTCCAAGGCATTTATTGAAAAGCTTTCGCGATGGCATGAGATTTTTATCACTCCCATTGAGAAATTTCTCCCCCAGGACCCAACCGAGACAGTAACGGTTATTCCTGACGGATTTTTAGCTCATGTTCCCTTCGGAGCATTCAAAGGAAAGGATGGTAAATATCTGATAGAGAAGCATCCTATTAGAATTGCACCTTCCTTGAAAGTTTTGCAATTGCTTCATAATTTTCCGAAGAATTTTCCAGATCGATCCTTATTAATTTTTGATCCTGTGACACCTGATCCTAAAGCAAACAAACTTCAGGATACAAAAGCAGAGGTGGAGACCTGTGTCCTTCCCTTTCTCGACACATCGCAAAACCAGCTTCTGTCAAGGCAGGATGCAACTGTTAGTCGTGTCATTAAAGAAATTCAAAAAGCTCGATGGATATATCTGGCATGCCATGGCATTGTGAAGGAACCCGTCATAGATAAACCAGATCCTCATTCTGTTTTTGAGGGGTTATTTAAGCTTGGAGTGGATGATCAGCACCCCAAAGGCTATTTACATTCCCAAGAAATAGCAAACCTCTCTCTTACCTCTGAGCTGGTATTTACAAGTGCATGCCACTCAGGGAGAGGCAGCTTGAAACACGAAGGAAGTGTAGGCCCTAACTGGTCGTTCTTCGCAGCAGGTGCATTAGCCACCGTTTCGACATACTGGGAACTACCTGTAACCCAGTTGAGCAAGGAAATGATCAAAATCTTTTTCACTCATTTATTTGGCATAGGTGTGGATAAGCTCAATAAAGCTCGTGCACTGCAGAAGGCAATCCTTCATGGACTTGAACACGCTCCGAATGATCCACGGCAATGGGCTCCGTTTTACTTCACAGGGGCAGAGGTGTAAAGAATGTTTTGAATTATTGTTAAATAACTCAAGGAGGAAATTATGTTGCCGTCAGCTCCATCAATAACCTTTGCAACTCGTGTAGTGGGACCTTCTTTATTTCGCTTTGTAAATGAGGAAAATGAAATTACAGTTAAAGTGAATAATCTAACGCATGCCATTGGCGTATTCCCTCTGGATCCCTCGTATAAGAATCTCAACGCAATTCCATTAAATTATAGAAGTACTCCTCTTGCTAGTGTTTCCTGGCTACTCGCAAAGAGGTTTATGCCTGTTGTCCGGGATGAGGCAGTCTTCTTTAGCTCTTTGCCCTCCGCTGAGCCAGACGATATTCAAAATAAGAGAGGCGTTTTATTAGAAATGCTCAAACAGGATGAAGAGGAGCTACAGACTACATGTTTGCAAGAGCTTATTTCAACTTTTCATATTCAATATTTTCATGAGGACATCACGAAAAAACCAAGTCGAAATTTCATTGAAATGGAACAAAGCTTGAGGAGAATTTTTTTGGCGAAGAGAGAAAGGGGAATTTCAACCTGGTGGTGGATGCATTTCAGCAGTCTCTATCTACCTCTTCTTGAGAGAATGCTTCTTCTTCCTTACTTAGTTGGCGATAGAGATATCTATATGCAAATCGTAACGAATAGTGGACAAGAGATTGATTGTGAAGGAAAGCTTTGCTTTCAAGAAGAGCTTGAGTTTAGTAGCGATGATGATGATTCTAATCCTTTTGTTTACAACCTCAATGAAACTCGGTTAGGAATTATGGAGTTATTAAGATTGTCAACTCCTCTACAACCCACTGAAATTGAAATACTTCAACCTTTAAAAGAGGGTATAAGAGGTTTTAAAGCCTTACTAACTTTAGGAAGTTTTTTTGAATCCATTGGGGCTTTTAGACGATCTATTGATCACTTTCAAAAGTTTCTCAAGATTCTTCAAGAGTATAGAGGATCATTAACTGCAGAAGATTCAAGGCCGCGATTGTTAAGAGAGGAATGCCGAGCCAATTATTCAATAGGAGTAAATCTCAGTAAATTAGGTAAGTGTCAAGAGGCAAAAGGGTTTTTGGAGAAAGCCTTGGAGATCAGCGAGAGTATTTTTGACCTGCCACTTAAGATTCATGAAGCGATCTATTATGAGCTTGCACTTGTTCTTCAAGAAATGAAGGACCTTTCTGCTCTAGATAACTTTCTAGCAGCTTTTACTCTTGCTAGCACATTAGGAAGTATCAACTCTGTCTGCAACTGTCTTCTTGGCCTAGGCACTTTCCATGCTACATTAGGAATATTTTCAGAAGCACAGGACTACTTTGAGAAGGCCTTGGAAATTGTGGAATTAGAAGAATGTGCAGCGTCGCGTCATCATGCCTATTCATCCCTGGGCCAATATTGTTTGTTTATCGGAAACTACCCCTTAGCTCGCAATTGGTATGAAAAAGCGTTAAGTGTAAAAGAAAATAATGCTCTTTATCACAATCAATTAGGGCATTTATTTTACTTAGAAGAAGAATATGATCAAGCAGTCGATAATTATACCAAAGCTTTAAGCCTTGCTCAAGAGCAAAAGCTTTTACGAGAACAGGCTAGGGCATACTCAGGCCTTGGAAATGTTTTCCAAGCCAAGCGAGCATTTGAGGAAGCACGGGCTTTTCATAAAGAACATCATAGGATCGCTGTCTATTTAAAAGATAAGGTTGGGATAGGCAGGGCCTTAGTCAACATAGGGAATACGTACACATCTCAAAAAAACTATAAGCAAGCTCTTGTATCCTATAATGAAGCGCTTGCTTTTTCTCGTCAAAATAGTGAGAGGATTTCAGAAGGATTTACCTTATGCAATATAGGGGAGGTTTTTTATAACAAAGGAGAGCTGCAACAAGCTGAAGATGCCTTACGCAATGCTATCCATGTCTTTGATGATCTTCAGCTATCGCTTAAAGGAGATGTAGAAGGTAAGATTACTATTTTTGAGAGACAATCCCTTGCTTATTTACAGCTTGAAAAAACGCATCTTAAACAAAGAATTCCTGAAAAAGCTTTAGAAGTTACAGATCAAAGACGCTGCAGAGTTTTAGTTCAAAGTTTATTAGA
>WUUC01142811.1_pt1 | contig 19613 bp, 7 predicted proteins | sample 6278441 | NCBI WGS metagenome assembly WUUC01 (sample SAMN13675441, study PRJNA597444) | soil metagenome | isolation source: soil | place: USA: Washington | collected 2017-10 | reverse complement strand
TTCATACCTACTTTATGGTATACTTTAAGCTATAAATGTTGTGGTATACTAGTAGACAAACTTAATACAGGATTGTTTACACATATGTCTAGTATATATATGGGCGAACTAACAACATTGGCGTTAAATGCTCCAAACAAAGCATCATTACGTACTACCATTCCTATGTTTATTGTAAAACAATGGGGATTAAAAGCAGGTGATAAATTAGATTGGTCATTAGAAGCAAGAAAGAATGAAGTCACTATAGTGGTTAGAAAGGTAGAAAGTAGTAAGAAGAAATGAAAATGAAATTAGTTAGATGGTCGTAGTGTCAAATAATGTTGTTATACTATTAAAATTACAGCTATACACAGATAGGATATGTGAGTGAAGATCTAGAGGAAAAGAAACTGTTAGGTTCAGGTGGCTATGCTTGTGCCAAACTAACAGAACAAGAAGAGATCAAAGCCAGTCTTGGAGTTCCTCACATATTTCTAGGAAATATAGGAAGATTAAATGAAGATAGATTTTCAAAATATTATTGTAAAAGATGTGGAAAGGAATATGCTGGTTCTCCAGTATTAAATTACGAAAGTCCAAATGACGAACTAGGAGAAGGTATTATTCTTATTGAAAAGGGAGAATATAGATGCAGGATATGTAATAACCTAATAGCACTTTATCGTAAATTCAATAGATAAAAGATAATAATAGCTTGTGCTGTAATTGCCTCTTTTGTCTGGTACTTGGCTTATGTGCTTTTCTGATAAATAGATCGATTTCAAACTCTTAAAATTTTAATTGCTTCAATAAATACAGCCACCAACGTGGAAACAAATCTATAACTCGTAGAACTGAGTTATTAATAAAACATACCATTGAACCCCTTTACACGCAAGGCTCAAACTCTCTTAGTGCCATAATACGTTACTTTATATTGGTAACAATATAATTAACGAATAGTATGTGAACCCATTTATGTCTAGGGTTCAAGCAGATATGAACCTGCTAAATTTTCTTATTTCATTATCTATAATAGGTAAAGGCTATTTGTAGCAATAATAGTCATCTAACATCTAATTTTAAATTATATTCTATAGTTTCTTTCTGAAATTGATAACTCCATTCATAGTGTAAATTATGCTGGTCTAGATTCTTGAATGAAGTAAACACTAAACCATTCTATTAAATGAGCAGCTCTACATGATCCATATTTGGAGCATTAGATAGTTATAACTCTAGCAGACCTCTTCAACTTTGGGAGCAGGAACAATTCACTTCACTGCCATTTGATTGCTTACCAACCTACTTCTATATATTAACAAGCATGGGTATCTACTCTTCTAAGCCTTAATTCATAGCTTACATTATATGAAAGTATGAGACGGTATGATAATTTATAATAGTTAAAACATAGATAATGTTAAAATGTAAAGCACAAGTTTTTGTCTTTCGAAAGTCCCGAATGATGACCCATTACCTGTAAGATAGTTAAATGAGTAAATTAAATAAAAAAATAGGATAACGGGAATACACAATAGTTATGTTCATTGAATTTCCCTTAGCATTGACAGGTGGTCAATAAAATATTTTTATATAACGATCCGCTATCTATGGAAGAGATGCGAAAAATTCTCTATCTTTTTGGCAATAATAAGATTATAGCAAAAATAGAGTAAAACAAAATGCCATGGATCCCTTTAAGCCAACGAATCGATAACCTTCCGCTAATTTTATCAGGGCCAATTTTGCGAAGAACTGAACCCGACGCTGTGACTGTATGGATAGCACTACGGAAGCCGCGAACCATTACCTTACGGATATATTCTGGAGACGTTGAAGGAATTAATCGAGTTGAAAGATTTAAAGGAACTTCCTCCACAGTACAAATTGGAGATCATCTCCATGTTGTAGCGGTAACAGCTAAAGCAGCACAAAGTAACCAGGTTCTAACACGAGATCAGATGCATTTTTACAACTTACATTTTATGGCAGCTTCAGGTACGGAAGTACCAACAACAGTACAAGAGCACCTAAATAATCCTGAAGTCATCAGTCAGAGCATTAGTTATGAACCGTATAACCTTCCAAGCTTCGCACTTCCACCTGCTCATCTAAAAGATCTAAGGATCACACATGCTTCCTGTAGAAAGCCGCACGGACCTAATTTGGATGCATTACCTGCACTTGATCCTATGATTAAGTCAACTGCTAAAAAATTATTGGAACGGCCGCATTTACTTTTCCTCACCGGCGATCAGATCTATGCTGATGACGTAGCAGATGGATTGCTTTTAGCCTTGACTGATACAGGAGATACCTTGCTAGGATGGGAAGAAAAGCTACCAGTCGACACAAATGTTAATAAAAAACCAAAAGAACTGAAGCCTGGTAGCCGCCAAGAAGTATCTGATACTGTTCTTTCATCAGACCAAGCAAAGAGTCACTTATTTGGAATAGGAGAATTCTATGCAATGTACCTTTTTGCATGGTCTGACGTACTTTGGCCCTTAGAGTTACCTAAATTCAAGGATGTTCATCCTGATAAAGATGAGACTGTAGAACAAAATCTCCATGGTCATGGGATGTCATTTAAACGAAATGTTCCTACTCCTTACTTCACTAAATTTCAAGACGAGATCCGTGATTTAAACAACTTCAAAGACTCATTGCCTGCAATTCGCAAATCACTTGCCAATATCCCGACCTATATGATATGCGACGACCATGAAATTACAGATGACTGGTATATTCACTTAGATTGGTGTAAGAAAGCGCTTTCAAAACCTCTTGGGAGGCGGATAATCCAGAATGGGTTGTTGGCTTATGCTCTATTTCAAGGTTGGGGAAATACACCCGAACAATTTGAAAATCCCCAGCCAGGCCAACAGAAACCAGGATATGATATTCTCACTACTGTGAAGCAATGGAAAGGTGATATCGACGACAACGAAAAAAGAATTGCTACACTACTTGCAATTCCTGATATTAATGTCGTAGTGAGAGACAAATTGCTGAGAAAGCCTTCCGACTCCTCATTATACATGCATTATGCAGTCAAAGGTACAGAATATCTAAAACAGGGAAAGAGTAGATTAGTATTTCAAATTATAGTACTTGATACTCGTACGTGGAGAAGGTATCCTGACGAAGGCTCTCCTAGGCCTTCACTCCTTAGTGATGACGCTTTTGATATACAGATTAGCGACAAAGCAGAATCTACTTTAGACGGTGTAGACATAACAATTGTAATATCTCCTGCACCGGTAATTGGTGCTCCTATAGCCGAGTTCGGTCAAAGTCTAAGAGCTTCCTTTCCTCCATGGGAAAAGAAATCGATACTGGCACAAGCTGCAGACTATGAGTCATGGGGACTACAGCAATCTGCATTTCAACTACTTTTTGCGAAATTGCCACCCCAAAAAGCTGGAGCAACTAAAGCAAATAATGCAATGGTCATATTTCTATCTGGAGATGTGCATTACGGCTTCGCAGCACGGATGCAATACTGGGCTACTCGGCCGTTCAAGGCTACTACCCCAGAACCTATCGATGTAGTCTTTGTGCAGCTGACATCTAGTGCACTAAAAAATGAAACACCTCCGCTTACTTACTATCTACACGCGATGGGCTACATTCCCTATGCGAACAAACTTCCAAAAGTTAAGTGGGCAGGCTGGAACGATCCCCCAGATCCTAAAAAAGTCAAATTACATTATCCACCAGAGTCATTTCTAATTCCACCACATCCTTGGAAGATAAGACAAAAACCAGCAATGCTTGACTATTCTGAATTAGATCCTCTAAGTCAAATTACCGTAAAACCAGATTGGCGTTATCGCATAGACTTCATCCTTGCCGAGAATGATATACGTTCTCCTGCTCCTTTCAATCCACAACCTGTGCCTCCTATAGCACCAACAGATGATAGGGGAAATGCTCTTGAGTCATACTTAGCAATGGCAAAGAACCACAAAAATTATGCAGAAAAGTGGGGAAATGGGAAGGAAATAGTAGGATTAAACAATATTGGAGAAATTATATTTAGTTGGCCTGACGATGAAAACAAATCAGTCACCCAAAAACTTTGGTGGAGGCTGGAAAGTGATGCAGCTCCCTCACGACTCCTTGAACCATTCCCGTTAACCAGATACACAGTATCACTTAATTTAGTTAATCCTGATTATCAAAAACCCATATTGCCAGGAGAGGTCAGTTAATGGACAATGACTTTCAGAAGATACTACTAAGTGAAATTAAGATAATATTAAAACCTGCAGTCGATGCAGCATATAATGATCTCAGCCGTAAAATTCTATTTGCAAACCTTGGATGGGACTTGGATACTCTGCCAGGTCTTCAAATTGATAAACTCATTACTTTATTCAAGGAGTTTTCTGACAGCTACGAAAGGATAACTAGTATAATTGAAACGCCGCCCAAGACACTTCCAGAGCTGGTAGAGGCATTACGTACTGTAGATAAAATATTCAAAACTATTCAACAACTACGTGAGGTAGTAGGAGGAGCAGTAGGAGTACAACCTCCTCCACAGTTTAACAACATCGCCAAGGATGTAATTGCACTTCTTTTTACGACCTATCTACAAGGCAAACATCCTGTAATCTATCGTCTTGGAGTTGTGCTTGGCTTCATTAGGGCCTTGGAAGAGCCCCCATTAGGAGACGCAGTAGTTGATGCAAACTCTGGTGCTATCATACGCTATCCACATCTACAGCCAGAGTTCAGGTTTGACCAAATTGCTAAAATACTCAAAGATCCAATTGGTTATCTTAAGACTGAATACCTTGATGATAGAAATCTAGACACTGCTGAGGATGCAAAGAAAGCGGCAGATAAGCTTTTTCCGCGGTTGGGCGCATTATTATCTGAGCTCGGCTTTGACGTTGTCTATGGGATCAAGCCTGCACATATGCTTAACTTTGGTGACTTGGGCAACAAGCTCGGTTCTAATATGTTGACCGCTTCTATGAGTTCGACCCAAGGTAGCAGAGTAGGTGCGACGCTTACATTATCATCAGCAGATCGCGGCAACCTTGGTTTAGTAATAGTGCCATTTGGCGAATTCAAATTCTCTCAAGTATTTAATTCGTGGGAAATTGCTATTGATTTGGCAATTGGAACTGAAGGATTCGCTATAGGTCCTAACGGTCTAACATTTACTACTGCTGCACCTGAAGGTTCTAATGTAAAAGGTCAATTAACTGTCACTAAAATTCCTGAAAATGAAAGTCAAGCTAATGCTCCTGCCTTGCTAATTGGTGGCACTACAGGTACTAGGCTTGAAATTGGACAATTTCAAATTATTGTTGAATTAAACTTAGATGTTAATAGTCAGGATTATGGATTATCCCTCAATTTAGGTTCCGCTTCATTGGTTATAGACCCTGCAGATGGCGACGGCTTTTTACAACAAATTCTACCTGCTGATGGACTACGTATAGATTTTGCTTTAGCAATAGGCTGGTCTAAAACTAAAGGCTTTTACTTTGTAGGTGGTGCAGGGTTCGAAGCAACATTGCCTGTGCTTAAGTCCATTCTGGGTATTGTCAATATAGATTCGGTTTATCTTGCTCTGCAAACAAGCACTTCCAAAAACAATATAGAAGCTATTTTGGCCGCAAGCGGATCATTTGTACTAGGACCTGTAAAGCTAACTATCCATAGAATTGGTATGGAAGCAACTCTGTCATTTCCGCCAGAAGGTGGCAATATTGGATTGGTCAACTTGAACTTTGCATTCAAACCACCCGATGGAGCTGGTCTCTCGATTGATGCAGCTGCTATTGTAGGCGGCGGATATCTGTACTTTGACCAAAAGAATGAGCAATATGCAGGCATAATTCAGCTTGAAGTTAAAGGAGGTATTGCATTAAAGGCAATCGGACTCCTTACTACTCGCTTGCCAGATGGCTCAAAGGGGTTCTCACTAGTAATAATTATTTCTGGTGAGTTCCCACCTATTCAACTTGGCTTTGGATTTAGCTTAAACGGAGTAGGGGGTCTCGTAGGAATCAATAGAACTATGTTTGTTGATGTCCTGCGAGCAGGGATCAAAAATCGTATTTTAGATTCTATACTTTTTCCAAAAGATCCAGTGGCTAATGCTGCACGCATTATCAGCGATCTACAAAATGTCTTTCCTCCTATAGTAGGTAGATACGTCTTTGGTCCTATGGCCATCTTGGCCTGGGGTGTTCCCCCAATGCTTACTGCAGAGCTTGGAATTCTTTTGGAGCTTCCTGCTCCTGTTCGGTTGGCAATATTGGGCAAGCTGAAATTAGTACTTCCGAAAGAAGAGATATCGCTAATTCTCCTGCAGATGGATGTAATTGGAATCATTGACTTTGATAAAGGTGATGTCTCAGTTGATGCTACACTCTATGATTCAAGAATAGCGCAATTTGTTGTTTCAGGCGATATGGCTGTTAGAGCCAACTTTGGTGCGAGTCCAACGTTTGCCCTTGCTGCAGGTGGATTTAATCCACGTTTTCAACCACCGCCAAACTTTCCTGTGCTTGAACAATTGGCCATTAGCATAGCAAGAGGTGATAATCCTAGGTTAAGATTGGAGGCATACTTGGCGCTAACCTCGAATACTGTCCAGCTTGGAGCTCGGCTAGATCTTTACGCTGCAGTAGATCTAGGTGGTATTCTTGGACTATTCAGTGTCAATGGATACCTTGGATTTGATACACTCTTTCAGTTCTCGCCATTTCATTTTATTGTTGATATATATGGAGGTCTATCTCTAAAGCGTAATGGTAAATCATTATTTGCAGTTGATCTGGCCATGTCACTTGAAGGGCCAGAACCTATGCATGCTTGGGGCAAAGCAACCTTTGATTTTCTCGGCAAGCATTCAGTTGATTTGAATATAACAATAGGATCTGAACAACCACAACCACCGCTTCCAGAATCTAATCCTATCGCAGAACTGGTTACGGCACTTAATGATATTCGTAGCTGGAGTGCTCAGCTTCCATCTGATGGCCATATGTTAGTCACACTTCGCAAAATAGAGACAATCAACGACGTACTAGTTCATCCACTTGGAAATTTAACAGTACATGAACGGATAGTACCACTTGGAATTGAGATAACAAAGTTTGGTAACACGGTACCAACTGGTAATCGTACTTTTGACATTTCTGTTATTGTATTCAATAATACTTCAATTTCTGTGAATGATACAATTAAAAATAATTTTGCAATCAAAGACTATTTCTCGCCGAATCAATTTTTTGATCTCACCGATGACGAGAAGATATTCAGACCATCATTTGAGGCGTTCGCATCCGGCTATACTCAAATAGGATCTTCTGCAATGATGGGTTCTACAGAACCGATTAGTTTTGGAGAAGGCATAACTTGCATCTTTGAATATGATACAGTAATCATAGATAAGAAAGAGGATATCTCACATAAGTTATTTGATAAATACTCTATGGCCCCTGAAGTTATGCTTTCTCTATCGGAATTGGGATCTGCTGCAAAGTCTGCTATGGCTAATAGTGGAAGCAATCAGTTTGCAGGGCCAAAGCAAAAGATATCTCTTAAGGAGACAGAGTATGTTGTAACCAGCGTTAAGGATTTGACCGTTCCATCAGGAATGAAAAGTGGTCTGACCTATACAGAGGCAGATGCCAAGAAAAAAAAGGACTTTACGAGAAGCGAAGATTGGCAGATTACAGCCAGTCATGAGGTGAATTAAAAGTTGGCAAATCAAAACTATATCTTTCTACCATGGGTTCGCCAAGGAATGATTAGTGCCGTTTACGCTCCTGACACCCTAAGCAGTAATTTGCAAAGCAGGGTTAGTTTGGGTGTAAAACTTCGACTGAATACTGGAGATGAAACCAATAAAGTACAAATGCGAATGCTAGGTCCTGGTGATGTGACAGGATTTGATTCACGCCAAGTGATACGCACAATACCGCAACATCTTACACCAGAATTTGAACCTAACTACTTTCCAGCAATAGAGTTTGACAGACCTGATTTTCCCTGGCTCTTCACGCCCGCAAGCGCCAATTCCAAGAAACAACTTAGACCCTGGATATGCCTAGTAGTCGTGCCAAAGCAGGAGAGCATTCTAGTAGCCGATCCAAATCGGCCATTGCCGATATTGAAAGTTAAAGATACCCAAACAGATCTACTAGATTTGTCAGAATCGTGGGCGTGGGCCCATGCTCAGATATCCGGGCCACTAGGTGTTGGAGGGATAACACAAGTGCTATCAAAGAACTCTGAACGTTGTATTTCACGTCTTCTATGTCCTCGTCACTTGAAATCAAATACTTCCTATTATGCATGTGTTGTTCCTACTTTTGAAGTTGGTCTCAAGGCAGGTCTTGGTCAAGAAATTACTAATGAAGATTATGGAAAATTGGAGCCTGCCTGGAAAAAGAACGTAGCCAGTGCAGTCGAACTACCTGTCTATTATCATTGGGAATTTAGCACAGGTGCTGAAGGTGATTTTGAATCGCTAGTATGGCTTTTAGAACGCCGGGAATTATCGACTACAGAAGTAGGAATACGGGATATGTTGATTAAAGATCTCGGTGCAGGATTACCAGATATCGGTATAATTGGTCTGGAAGGGGCATTACTTGCAAGCGCTCCAAGTCCAGTTACAATATCTAATGATTTCCAGAATAAAATGAGTGATCTTCTAAATGCAGCAGAAAATCTTAGCAGTGGAGATTCTATTGTAGATCATATAGTCTTACCGCCTATCTATGGTCGATGGCATGCAGCCACAAGGAAAATCACTTTTGATTTAACCACTCCAAAGTGGCTTAGAGAACTCAACGTCGATCCAAGGTATAGAGTTGCAGCAGGATTGGGAACACTTGTCGTTCAAGAAAACCAAGAGCAGCTAATGGCTGCTGCTTGGGAACAAGTAGATGAAATTGAACGGACTAATCAAATATTACGTCAAACGCAATTAGCCCGAGCAGCAAGTATCACAATATATCAAGGACATATCAAACAAATGTCACCGGAAAAACTGTTTACGATCACTATTCCTGTGAGTTCTCATGTGATGATGGGCAAACAACCTAATTCTTCAACCATACTGCATCAAGCAAAGCAGAGTATACTACCTAGAGGAACAGTATCATCTCAATTCCGTCGTATGACACGACCTCGCGGCCCATTAGCTAGACATTCGGGAATAAATAGCACAGCGCTAAATTGGACAAACCAGTTAATCAAAAGGCTCAACAATGGTGAACTTATTGTGGCACCTGAAGATACTGAGCCAGATGGTATGATAACAATTGATGATGTCTTTAAAGATCTGCGTGACACAGATCATGATGAATCTATCTTCGAGAAATTATGCAGAATCACACCCGATGTGTTGAAGTCAATGCTTCAGTCTTTGTCAGATAGTACAGGTATAAATTATGCAAAGAAAATCTTTGGAAAGATAGCTATCGAACAGCAAAGGGATACTCCTCCATGTGAAAAAGAAAAACCTGTCGCAAAGCCCCCCTTAGATTTGAGTCAAATCAAAGCTACCCTATTAACTGAATTAGATCCGAATAAGACAGTGATAGCACGACTAAAGAAACGCCTTATTGTGTCCGATAGCTGGAATCCTGAAGATCCACTTGAGCCTGTAATGGCTGCACCGGATTTTCCTACCGCAATGTATAAACCGCTGGCAAATCTCTCCCAAGATTGGCTCCTGCCAGGATTGGAAAATATATCACCAAATACCATTGCTCTTCTCAGATCTAATGCTAAATTTATTGAATCATATATGGTAGGACTCAATCACGAAATGAGCCGAGAATTGCTATGGCGAGGATTTCCTACTGATCAGCGAGGAACCTGTTTCAGGCAATTTTGGGATAAACGCGGACACGTTCCATCCCCAACTACGCCAGAACAACGCGAGTCGCTAAGGGATATCAAACCTATACATTTGTGGGAGCGTAGCAGTGGTATGGGCGAGAATTTGGAGAGTAGCAGCAGTTCTACTGACCAAATTTCACTCATTATTCGAGGAGATCTTCTCAGGCGTTATCCAAATGCAATTATTTATATAGCAAAAGCAAAATGGGTGCCAAAGAAAGACAAAGATCGCAACATAGTCAAAGATGAAAATGGTGAACCTGTTATGGTACGTGAGCCCGATAACCTTGAAGAAGAATTTCCAATCTACCAAGGCACACTAAATCCCGATATCACTCTTATAGGCTTCAATCGGGATCCTCAAGATATCAAGGGAAATGATGAGATAAAGGATGATGCTCATGCTGGTTGGTTTGTTATTATACAACAACAACCAACAGAACCTCTCTTTGGGCTTGACGAAACACCTTCTACAGCAGATCCTAACAGCTGGACTTGGCGTGATCTGTCTTGGAAACATGTCAAAGTAGATGGCGGAGATCATATAAAACTGGCTGATGGTCTATCAGACTTTAATATTACAAACAGCAAACCAGATGAGCCTACTCTAACTTCTGCATGGAGCTCAAATTCAAATTCCTCGTCGTTGGCATATGTTACATTGCAAGAGCCCTTCAGAATTGCAATACATGCAAGTGATCTTTTGCCATTAGGTGGAGGATCATAATGAAACTGAGCACTCTGTTTCAGATGCGTGATGAAATCCATAGAATCCAAAGTGATTTGGAATCATCTGAGCTTCGGCGAATTACTCTGGGAGAACGACTCAAAGACATTAACAAGTCAATTACTATTGCGCAGGGTACAATCAAATATCTTGATGAGCTTTTATTCATGCGTAATCAAATTCCTGAAGCCATAGCTAAGGCACAGGCAGCTGAGCAGGATGTGTCTAACCTGAAGGCTAGTATTTCAAATTTAGCAGATGAAATAAGACAACTGAGGGAACAGGCAGAATCTGACCCATCTGCCGCAGCACAACTTAGAATCAAAATTAAAGAAATGGAAATACGGGTCGAAGAGCTACGTAAAGCTGAATCTCTGTTAGAAGCTGCAAACGCCCGAGTACAGGAGCTAACTATATTCAGCAATAAAATTCCTGAGGCCGAAAAAGAAGCTGCAAATGCCAGGGCTCTGATAAACAAATTGACTACAGATAAAGCTGATTTGGAAGCCAGAGTAGAAGATGTAATAGGGCATATTCAGCTGCTTCGTGATAAAATCAAGAATTCAAGCGAACAGTATCAAAAACAACTGGATTCACTAATTGAAAACCTCGATAACAAAGTGCCACTAGCCCTATTGCCGGTACGATTAGAAACCCGCTTTGCTCCAAGGCTGACTGGAAATGGCAAGGACCTTTTAATTCGCATTTATCCTGATGATATTCATCAAGATACACATGAACCCGAACTAACAGATGATGAAATTAACTGGGGCAAGAATTTTTGGAATCATTATTTCGAACCCTTAAGCAAATACTCTGACAGACTCCAAGCATGGCGACAACTAGCAGGTCGCTTTGGTCAGGCAAGGGGTGCCTGGATTGCAAGGGAAATGCAGCCTGAGACTGGAGCCTTTCCGACTCCTGCGACCCGTCCTAATTCTTGGACACGTGCATCTCATACAAAGGTTCTACCAGATAGATGGGTAGCTCTAGGATATCTCAATGTCAATGGACAACAGGAACGAGTGTTTAAGGTCTGGGGCGATCTTGTACCACATCCACTCATTACTGGGCCTTCTCCTAAAGTAGATTCTTCAACTTCTGCTTCCCTTAATGCAACAGCTGGTATAGACGAAGGATCTAAATGGATGATAAATTTTGAGGAGGCAGTAAAGGTGGGTATGGGCATCCGTGTACCGTTAACTTCTGCTCAAGAACAAGAACCACTTAAACTAGTTGTCTTAGGGGTAAAGGCAACAATGGATAGCAACGAATCAGCAATGGAGCTTCAGTCACTTTTTGATACCCATCATTATACATGGGGTTTAGGTTTTGTGCCGCAAGGAACACTTACAAACAATACAGAACAAATACGTTCAGGTCACACTGACCACAATGACCTTGGATATAAGACAAGCTTTGATTTAGAATTTCCACAGAATACACAAAATAGATCGTTTGACTCTGATGGTGATTTGGCTTCAAACGCCTTTGGACTGGAATCTCAAACACTGGGAGGATCAACTGCATTTAGTTACATACCGCACTCTGGTAATCAAGATCAATATGATGCTCAAAATATTAATACTGTGATGTGGCCGGCTACATGGGGCTACTTTCTGACTCAGCTCATGTATGATACCTTTACGGATATTAAACTTGATGCATTGCGCCAATATTTTATAAAATATGTTCGGGCTCGGGGACCGCTGCCTGCATTGAGAGTTGGCAACCAGCCATATGGAATACTGCCTGTAACATCTTTAGATTATTGGCGTAGTGAAGAACTAGAACCAGAGATTATTGCATTTTCTATAGAAGATATTGGAGATCAAAGTCAAGATAAATTACGTATAGCTTGGGACTTAAAGCCAGATGGAACTGTTAATGAACAGTTCACAGGCCAACTAATAGTTCCTTCAAGCAATGATCTTACTAGTAAGGGCGGAGGAATAGCCATAGCGGATCTAGATGATAACAAACAGCCTGATATTATAGTATTTAGAGTTGGCACTGACAGCAACAATCATGATCAGGGCTACCTTTTAGTTGGCCGGAACCTAGGTGCATCAGGTAATACTGCCAGCTGGAGCCAATTCATCGAAGTGCCAGGTTTCCATGATGATTTGAATCTCTGTTCAAGTATTGCGATAGCGGATCTAGATGATAACAAACAGCCTGATATTATAGTATTTAGAGTTGACGCAGATAACATCCAACGCGGAATCTTCTATGGATACCTGTATGTGGGATTTAATTTGAACATTGACGGTCAAGTAAGCAGTTGGAGTAATCCTGTCCATATTTTCAATAACTTAAGTGATGTCCGTGGTGCAGGAATTGCTGTTGCTGATCTTGATAACAATGGGCTTCCTGATATTGTGCTTTTATATGTAGTCAAAGATGGTGTCCAAAATAAGACATATCTTCGTATTGGACGAGATCTAGACAGGGATGGAAACGTAACTGGAGGCTGGACTGCGCCTCTATTGGTCACCGATCTTGGACCCTCATTATCAACAGGCGAGATATGGGGTGCCGATATTACAGTTATCAATTCCCTCTCAGAAGACAGCAAATTTGATATCATTCTCCACTACATACAGGATAGCAGCGGTCAGAGATACGGCTACTTGCAATGTGGACATGATTTAGATATAAATGGAAATATCAAAACTTGGACTAGAGTGATTGCTCAATTCGCTTTGGATTTTACAGGGGTAAATGCTGGCATTGAGGTAGCCAGTATTGGACGCAGTACCTCTTTGGATCTCAGCATTGGAAGTACAGCTCTTGTTAATCTTCTTGTAATGTTTCGCAGTATATGGCGCAAATCTCTTGCAGATTTGCCATATGCTGGGCGCTCATCGGATCCAGACAAGGATCTAATGAAAATGCTAGGAATGGAGGCAATCACCTCTACTTTTACTATCCGTAAGATATTGGGCAGGATTTACACTGATAATCTTTGGTGGTTTCTGAATAAGCCATTGGGAGATCAGTGGTGGAACAAACACAATGAGATGTCCAAAAAGTTACTTATGAATCTGAAACTTTTGTGGAATCCAAGATTGGCAGAAGCATCTTTTGCTTCGACCGCTTTTGATTTTCAAGGACCGTTAGTAGAGGATGATGTATCAGAAACTGATCCGTTAAAAGATAATTACATTGGTTGGCTGAGGAGAGCTAGTCCAAGAGATATACATGACCAGATTTATCCTACTAACTCTCTTCCAAATTCATTGTTATATAGAATCCTCAGACACGCCACACTGTTGGCATATACCAACGCAGCATTTTTGGTTGAACCCGTGGATAATCATAGGCTTGATGACCCTAGATTGATTAAGGAGCCGGAATTAATCGACTTAGCAGATATAACAAGACCAGATCCAGTTACTCCTCTCCATACATTAACATCTTGGCGTCATCTAATCGAAGACAAACACAATAGGGAACCAATCGACGTATATCTTCATAAACTCGATAAATTTGATACTCCAGAACTATCAGAATTGGGACAGTTTCTTGGTAGTCTCAATGAGCTTCGAAATAGGCCGTCTGCAGCTCTTGAGCGCCTTTTGGGTGAAAGTCTCGATCTGAGCTCACATCGTCTAGATGCTTGGATAACCTCCATAGCCACGCAGCGCCTCTGGTCGATGAGATCAGACCGTCAAATTGGAATTCAATTGGGAGGGTATGGATTTGTTGAAGATTTGCGGCCTTCTGGCGCTACAACTAATAATCAAAGCGCCGGCTTTATTCATGCCCCATCACTTGCTCATGCAACTACGGCAGCCGTTTTGTACAGTGGATATCTTTCACATAATGATACACCGAAGGGTAACCTGCTCGCAATAGATCTATCTTCTCACCGCGTCAGACTGGCATTATGGCTTATTGAGGGAGTGCGACAAGGACAGGCCTTAGGAGCATTACTAGGTTATTTATTTGAGCGGAGTCTACATGAGAAGAAATTGGATATTTATGTCAATACATTCCGCCAGGTTGCTCCTTTATCTGCTGGCAAGCTGATCCAAACTGCTGATGCCATTGAAAATATTGCTGCAAATAATGTAGTGGATGGGCTGGCATTGTTACGAAGATGGCAGAAAGGTAACAGCACTACACCAGCAGTATGGAACGACTCAACAATTCCATTTGGCAAACTCAGATCTGATGGTACTCAGTTTCTTCCAAAGTCAGGTGACACAGGCTATGAAGATTTAATCAGGTTACTGACCGAGCTTGAGGATGCAGTGGATGCTATCAGTGATACTATGATTGCAGAAAGCACCTATCAAGCAGTACAAGGGAATTATTTGCGATCTGGTGCAAGCCTTGACGCTATATCAAGGGGTGAAGTTCCTTCGCAAGATTTGGAGGTGATACGAACTCCTCGCAGCGGTATTGGAGTAACTCATAGGTTGATTGTAATGTTTAACGAAAACCCCGATCCTAATAATGAGTTCGTAAAGAAATGGGAAAGTTCTGTTCCACTTGTGAAGACATTACAGGTGCGAGCTCAAGCAGAACCGATTCTAAATGCCTGGGTTGCCATGCTCTTAGGCGATCCGCAGCGTGTTCTTTGTAAAGTTGAATATATGGATCCAAAGACTCATCAACTGTTAGTGCCTCCACGTATTATATCACTCAAAGAGCTTGACCTTTGCCCATTAGATATTTTGTATTGCAGAGAGGTAAATGAAAAAACTCAGCAACGATCCGAGCTTGAAGAGCGACTAATTTACTATGCCATACAAACTAGACCTGTAACACCGGTGGAAGTCCCGCCAGATTCAAGCATTCGCCTTATATTTTCAAGAGACGCTGCGTGGGATACAACTAGTACTCTGATTTTCCCAGAATTTTTAGAAGTTGTCCGTGCAATTCGTGATCTTGTGACAAGTGCAAGGCCTATCAATGCAAGAGATATCTCACTACCTGGAACTAGTTTGCAACCTGGTACAAATGTTTCTTCAAAGCTAAAAAAGCGGTCCGATGATGCAATAGATTCCTTAACTGAAGCGCACTCTAGTCTGCGCAAATACTTTTCAATCAAGAATCCCGATGATCTCACAACTATTAGTTCCCTCTTAAATATCCCAGAGAACGAATTAACTAATCTATCTAACCTGCTTGATTTGCCAAGGAATGTAGATCTAGAGGCAGTATCGTCAGCAATGGACATACCTAGCCTTTCACAGTTAGATTCGCTTCGGATGAGCTTAATGTCATTTTCATACTTTGGAATTCAACGATCCATTCCACTATCAGTTTCAGGATCCACAGCAGTTGAACGATCAATTCTGCTTGCCCAATCTAGATCTGTTGCAGAAGATGTGAACCAGATGTTGGCCAAGATAAATTCTGGTGCTGCTGCCACAGATAATGATTACCTTTCCAATCTGAAAACGATTTTTGATGCAAGCTTCCAAATTCTACCTCCGTTTGAATCAACAAAAAGTAGCCCTGAGCTACAAAAAGCATTAGATCGCAGAGTTGAAGTTAATGATGTACCATCTGAAGAAGTTATTACTTGGTTCCAACACATATCAAATATCCGCGATGGATCTGCTCGGTTACAGACACTTGCAATATATACCGAAGCTATTGGCGACGGCAGTAACAATGGGATCGATCTGAAAATTGCACAGCTGCCTGTAGAACCCAAGGAAATAGATCGTTGGGTTGGTATCCAATCCAAAAGCGGTAATTTCTTGGGTGGAAGACTTTCACTTGTTATTCATTTGCCAACAGATTTTCAAATTTATTCTACAACAGCTATTGCAGGATTGCTAATTGATGAATGGGTTGAAGTTATTCCAAATAAAAATGAGACTACTGCCATAACTTTTCAGTATGATGCTCCCGGTGCTCGGGCCCCTCAAGCAATTCTTTTAGCAGTACCTCCTGATATAAATCGTCCATGGAATCTGGACATACTTGAAGCAATAGTATTAGAAACCTTGGAACTTGCCAAGCTTCGGACTGTAGATGTATCTCTATTGAGAGATGTGGGCCATTTTCTACCAGCTTTGTATTTTGCATATAATGTGGGAGGAGATCCGAATGGTGACACTGTGTCAACCGACTTTCATTGAATTTGGAGGAGAATGACATATGCCATCCATAACAACTTGGAACCGCTTGGAACCAAAACCACGCAGCGGTAGCATAAGTGCTAGTTTGGAAGCTCGTATACACGATCCTACATGGCTTTTGGCTCGTCAATGGCAATTTGGCGAATTTAATGGCGAGGATAATGGCTCACCTATAATGGCGACAATCCAAGCAGAAAGCAGCCACCTGAGCCGTTACTTCCCAAATAAGCCTAGTCTTAATTCAAGCAATACTGGAGAAGATTATGTGGGTGATATTCCCTTGGAAACACTAGTTGAACAGGAACCTATCCTAAATTCAAACAATGTAAATTATAAGAAGGCAGCAGAGGCTGGAATTCATTTCTTCCGACTTCTTGGCGCTAGTCTAAGCAAGAAGTATAGGTCAGCATTTCTTTCAAAATATTCGTTAGATAAGCAAGCTATACAGGCTAGTATGGAACAAAGTTTTGGATATGTTGATAGTGCCAGCTTACGCTTCTTGGATGTTATGAATGGCAGGGTGTTAGATGGAAAACTACTCTACGAGAAATTATCTGTATCACGCCAAGCTGATGGTACAGCAATCCTACCACAGGATCCGCCCTTCGATTCTATTGAACAGAATGATAAACTGCAGCTCATAAAATGTATTACCGCATGGCTTGCCTGGTATGAATCACTTTATGGCCAACCTTCTAACAAACTGCCTTGGGTGCCAGATAAGGTGAACTATGAATTTGCTGTATCGGCACCTATGAGAGTATCTGCAGAAGCGCCCAAAGGCGAATTGGTATTGGTGGGTACAGACTACACTGGGGGACATCTTGATTGGCATTCTTTTGATGTTGACAATACTAGCAGCCTGGGGTCAGCAGGCAAGCTCACAGACTACTTTTCGATCACTGTTGTTCCTAAACCAGTTAACTTTCGTGGCATGCCAAGTACCAGGTGGTGGGAGTTTGAGGATACGAGGATAAACTTTGGTTCTGTAGATGCAGCACCAGATGACTTGGCCAAGTTGTTGCTAATGGAGTTTGCTCTTATCTACAACAACGATTTCTTTATCATCCCAATCGATATGCCTGTAGGTTCCATCTGCCGTACGTATTTACTAGATGTTACCGATACCTTTGGCAATAAGACTCAAATTAAGTCAACTAGCGAGGTAAATGGAAAAGGTGTACCTTGGCAAATGTTCAGATTATCTTCTATCGCTTCAGCAGTAACTCCTTTAGATACTCCTGATTTTCTGTTCATTCCACCCGTACTGGCAACTAGCTTGAAAAGTGCACCTATTGAAGAGGTTCTTTTCTTACGCGACGAGATGGCTAATATGGCATGGGCGGTAGAAAGAGTTGTGGAAAGCCCAATTGGAGAACCACTCAAGCGCTTTGAAGAATCTCAAGAGAAGCGTGCACAGACAGAATCTAGCAGCGTTTCCTCATCGACCATGTCGAGCACCACCACATCATCTTCAAAGATAGCATATCAACTAATGTCTACTATTCCAGAGCATTGGATTCCTTTAGTACCTGTAAAGGTTGGAGGATCGGATAGAATTGGACTACAGCGTTATTATATTATGCGCATTAAAGCAGATGGATCTCATGATCCAATTAAGTCGCACGGAGTAATTCTAGAACCTGACAAAAATGATCTGATTCTTAACGAAGAAGAGGTTCCACGAGCAGGATTGAATGTAACACGATCCTACCAATATACTCGATGGGTTGACGGTGGGGTACATGTTTGGATTGGAAGACGAAAGAGTACTGGTCGTGGCGAAGGCTCAAGCGGTTTGAGATTTGATATTGTAAAGAGTATCTGATGTATTCGGACACCTTTTACACACAAGGCTCAAACCCCTTGGATCCATTAGCGTAGTCTAAATCCGAAGAACCTTATGTCTATTAATATATTATTATAAAAGCACTGAACCCATCTACCAGCAACGTTCAAATCTCACCAAACCCGGACCAGCAGTTATCTTATACTAATTAAGAATTGGAAGCTGAGACTCATAATTGTGTAAAATGTGTCTCACATAACGGTATGTATTAGAGAAATTAAACATCTGCAAAGAAACCTCCATCTATTTAGCCACTAGAGAATTCTTTGAACTTTGCACAATCTCCATTAGTAATCATCAATATAATGGATTCTTTCATTCTTTCTGATGTAATCACATTTATTTTCTCTACCTAAGTTCTGTTCTTCTTTTTTGGAACGCTTAACTTCTTTGTTATTACTATCAAGTGATTCATACTTTGAAATCTGTTTTGTTAGCCAGTCAATCATTTTATGTTGGGAAATCAATAACGTCATAATCAATGGTTAGGTTGGAAAGGTTGATACTTTGCATTAATTGAAGTAGCATACTTGTGACAATCGTTCAGCATCTTTTCAAATAATTCTCTATCCTCTTTTGAAGACAGGCTATCTCTAAAACTCTTCCATGATTCAATTTCTTTAGTAAGAACATCTTCCTTTGGAAATAAACTCATATAATCAATAAGAAGCTCTTTTACTATTACTTTTAAGAAGTAAAATACCAATCAGACAGGGAGAGTTATATCTCCTAAATGGCCAGGCTATTATGATGAGAATTTATTCAATTAACAGGAAGTATTTCTGGGCCTAATTATCGTGTCAAATTTGTTTCACATCCTACTGGGCGCAAACCATCTTGTCGCTTTATTTAGGTCCATACTATTATAGTATGTAATACTCCGATGTCTTTAAGTGAAGACAAAATCATATGTGTAGTTTCTTGTATACACTAAAAGCTCTTAAATAAATGAGGTAGTATCCACATAGATTCCAAATGTTTCTTGACTAGCTAAAATTTGAAGTTAAAAGATAAAAGAAAAGGAAGTTATAGCGTGGTCAATATAATGAACGTAACTGAT
>WUUC01221098.1_pt1 | contig 19615 bp, 17 predicted proteins | sample 6278441 | NCBI WGS metagenome assembly WUUC01 (sample SAMN13675441, study PRJNA597444) | soil metagenome | isolation source: soil | place: USA: Washington | collected 2017-10 | reverse complement strand
GTGAGTCGTGCTTGGGCAGCTTGCGCTGCGTCGCAGACGCGGTGTGCTTCAAGGACGAGTGCGTGCTCGAGCGCGACGTCAGCCGCTTCCTGTGCGAAGTGGACGAGCCCACGGCCACTGAGACGGTTCGCTTCACGATGCCAGTACGCGACTTCGTGAGCGACGCGACGCTCACGGACATGCGGGTGCTCGCGTGCAACGAGACCGACGTCAGCTGCAATGACCCGGTCGCGAGCTTCGATGACCCGGAGGCGACCGGCGACATCGTGCTCGACTTGCCCTACGAGTTCGCCGGCTTCCTCGAGGTGCGCAGCCCCGACGCGCTGACCTCGCTCTGGTACTTCACCAAGCCGCTGCTCGAAGAGACCAACGCCAAAGTGCTCAAGGCCGTGTCCGAGGAGGCACTGGAGTTCCTCGCGTCCGTCGCCTCGCTCGAGATCGACGCCAGCCGTGGCGTCGTGATCTTGGAGGCCTTCGACTGCACGCAGACCGCGGTCGGCGGCATTCACTTCGAAGAGAGCAAGAAGGCAGCGATGCCGTTCTTCATCATCGACGGTCAGCCCAACACCGAGAGCACGATCACCGTGCGCAACGAGCGCGACAACCAAGCAGCCGGTGGCTTCGTCAACGCGACGCCTGGCTTCACGAACTTCACCGCGCGCCTCGGGATCGATGGGCCGAAGCTCGGCAGCTTCAACGCGAACGTCCGCGCTGGCACCGTGACGTACCTCGACATTCATCCATGACGACGCCTCGCGCCGGAAGGACAGAGGGAAGGCCCATGGACGAGACCGAGAAGCTCACCACCCAGCAGCTCGGTCGCTACCGCCTCGTCACCACGCTCGGCCAGGGCGGCATGGGAACGATCTGGCTCGCGGTCGCTGGGGGCCTCGGCGAGTTTCGCAAGCTGCTCGTGATCAAAGAGCTGCGTTGGGACCTCACGCGCAACCAGCGCTTCGTCGAGATGTTCCTCGACGAGGCGAAGCTCGCAGCGCGCCTCAACCACCCGAACGTCGTGCAGACGCTCGAGGCGGGCGAAGAGGCCGGCCGCTACTTCCTTTCGATGGAGTTCCTCGACGGCCAGCCGCTGAGCGAGGTGATGCTGCGCGCGACGCAGGATGCGTCGTTCTCGCTCGGCGTGCGGCTGCGAATCTTGTGCGGCGCGCTCACGGGCTTGCACTACGCGCACGAGTTGCGCGAGTACGACGGCACCGAGCTGCAGATCGTCCACCGCGACATCAGCCCGCACAACGTCTTCGTCACGTACGACGGTCAGGTGAAGGTCGTCGACTTCGGCATCGCCAAGGCCGCCGACGCAGAGAACTCGACGCAGCCCGGCATCTTCAAGGGCAAGTTCGCGTACGCCTCGCCGGAGCAGATCAAAGGTCAGCCCGTCGATCGCCGCGCGGACGTGTTCGCGATGGGCGTCTTGCTGTGGGAGCTGGTGACGCTGCAGCGCTTCGCGAAGGGCAAGCTCACGCAGCAAGCGTTCGACGCACGGCTGACCGGCATGGAGCCGCGCTTGTCGCAGGTCGATGCGGACGTGGAGCCGCTGCTCGCGGAGATCTGCGATCGCGCGATGCACGTGGACCCGGACAAGCGCTTTGCCTCCGCCGAAGAGCTGCGCGTCGCGATCGAGCAGTACCTCTTCGTCAGCGGCGAGCGCGTCGATGCCTCCGCGATCGGCGGCATCATGCAGACAGCGTTTGCTGCCGAGCGCGCCAGCATGCACCGCATGATCGACGGGCACCTGAAGGAGGCCAACTACGGCGAGTCCCTCGTGCGGCAGCTGCGCCCGGTCATCTCGCCCGACGATCCGACCACCGTCGCGGACCTTTCGCTGCTGGTCGAGTCGAGCCGCGGCGAGCCCACGCCCAGCGTTCAAACCACCTGGGATCCCGCGCTGCGCGGCAAGAACCGCAAGCTGTGGCTCGCCGCGTGCGCGGTGATCACGCTGGTCGCGATCGCAGCGTATGCGCTGCCCGGTCTTCGGCCGAGCGCGACCGCGCCTGCCTCCGCGACGAACAGCGCGACTACCGCGCCGACGACGATTCCGAGCGCGACGAGCAGCACGGTCCCGAGCTTTGCGCCGACGCCCGCGCCATCGGCCGCACCTGCAAGCACGCCCGAGCCTGCAGCTGCGAACGTGCGCGTGAGCATCGAAGCCGCGAGCGCGCCGGCGCCGGCGCCTGCGACCCAGCCTTCACCTGCAATCGCGGCGCCGAGCGGCGACGTCGTCGAGCCACCCGCGCGCAAGGCCTCGCGCGCACCCGGCTTCCTGCCGGGCTCGATGTTTAGCGTCGACCTCGATGGGCCGGTCCCGTTCTCGCAACCGACGATGGCCGACGAGAGCACGGCCGATCCTGAAGCGCGCGAGCAGCCCGCCGCGAGCAAGCAACCCGTGAGCAAGCCCAGAGACGGTCAAGCGCCCAGCGGCGGCGTCGAGATCGGCGGCGACATGCGTTCGCTGCGTAGAGACCAGCGGCGCGCGCTCGACTTGGAGGATCCCTTTAAATGAGCTGCAAGACCCTGTGCTTGGTGCTGCTGCTCGCGTCGTGCCTGGCGCCGATCGCGCGTGCCCAAGAACCCGAAGCCGCAACTGCGACGCCCGAGAGCACCACCGAGAGCACGACCGAGCGCGCACGTGTGCACTTCCAGAAGGGCGTCGACTACTACGCCGAGGGCGACCTCACCGCCGCGATGGTGGAGCTGCAGCGCGCCTACGAGATCGAGCCCAGCTACCGGCTGCTCTACAACCTCGCGCAGGTCAGCTACGAGCAGCGCGAGTACGCAGCGGCCGAGCGCTTCTTTCAGGAATACCTGACGCAGGGCCAGGCAGAGATCACACCCGAGCGGCGCAGCGAGGTCGAGCTCGAGTTGGAACGCTTGAAGGGCCGCGTCGCCAACGTTCGCTTGGGCGCGAGCCTGCCGGATGCGCAGCTGTTCGTGGACGGACACGTGGTCGGCCGCGCACCGCTCGAAAAGCCGATCCGCGTCAGCGCAGGCCGCCGCACGGTACGCGCCGAGCTGCCGGGACACACGCCGGTCGAGCGCGTGATCGACGTCGTCGGTGGCGAGCCGCTGAGCGTGCAGCTCGACTTTCCGTCCGAGAGCGCCACGGCCTTCACCGAATACGACTTGCAGACGACCGCGAGCGATGGCGGCACGAGCCCCGCGCTGTGGACCGGCATCGCCACCGGTGTGCTCGGCCTGGGCGCCGCCGGCATGGCGATCTGGACCGCCAGCGATCAGCAGAAATACGACGACGCGATCGAAGGCGACACGACGCGCAGCAAGCTCGACGAGCTCGCCGACAGCACCGAACAAAAGGCGCTGATCACGGATGTCTTGCTCGGCGCGACGATCGTCGGTGCCGCAGTCACTGTGATCTTGCTGCTCACCGACAGCGACGACGAGCGCCCCGCGACCGCCGCGCGCATCCAAGTCGGTCCCGGCTCGGTGCGCGCGACGTTCTGAGGAGCGCGCGAAGGCCCGCAGGGAATCCCGCGGGCCTTCGCATCACTTCACTAGGACCTTACTCGCAAGCGATCTGGATGCAGGCTCCATCCGGCGGCGTGCAGATGCCGCAGCTCGCGTTGCAGCACTCGAAGCCTTCTGCGCAGGTGACGTCGCCGCATGCCTCGCCGCCGACGACCAGCGGCACGCACGCGCACACGAACGGCGAGTCATCGAACACGAAGCCCGGAGCGCAATCGATCAGCGGGCCCACGTTGCATTCGCAAAGCCCGCTGCAATCGGCGCCGCCGTTAGCGGGATCGCAGTCGTCGCTCGGGTCGTCGACGCACTCGCCTTCACCCTCGCACGTCAAGCCGAGAAAGCCGGCGCACTCGGCACGCGGGTCTTCGCAGAATTGCTCGGTGCATGAGCCGCCGGGCTCGACGCAGATGCCGCAGCTCTCGTTGCAGCACTCCAAACCCTCCCCGCACGTCGTCGGGCCGCAAGCCTCACCTTCGTTCGGCACGCAATCGCACACGTCTGGATCGTCGTTCAGCCATGTACCGGTCGGGCAGCTGATCGCCGCCGCGTTGCACTCGCAGATGCCTCCGCAATCCGCGCCGCCGTTGTCGACATCACAGTCGTCGTTCGGATCGTCGACGCACATGCCCGCGCCTGGACACGCGATGTTGGCGATGCCGCCGCAGAACGTCTCCGGCGCCGGCTCGCACGCGCACACCGCCGGGTCCTCATTGAACACCGTGTCGGGCGCGCACAGCACGAGCGCGCCGTCGCACTCGCAGCTGCGATCCACGCATGTGCCGGCGCCCGCACAGTCGCGATCGCGCCAGCATTGATCGTCGTCACCGCCGGGCGGCGGCCACCACCACGGGCAGCGGCCAAAGCCCGTCACCAAGACAGCGCACAGCGGTACCAGCCATAGGTTACGCATGTCGTTTCTCCGTGTTGCTTGTGCAGGCTCTCGAAGAGCCGCGACCGCACACGGTAGACACACGGAAGAGCTGCGCCCGCGCGTCGCGCAGAATCTCTACCGACGCAGCGCACATGCAGGGTGCTAGCTCGGGGTGGTGCGTTTCCGCCTCGCGGAACGCGAGCGCAGCGAGCGGGAGACTGGCTTCAGCCACGCGTGCGGCTATGCATGGCCCATGCATCTCGTGCAGCTTCTCCTGCCGCTGCGCAACAACAGCGGTGCGCCCTTCCCTCGATCGTTCTTCGAGTCGCTGCGCGACGAGCTAACGCAGCGCTTCGGCGGCGTCACCACGTACAACCGCGCGCCGGCCGAAGGTCTATTCAGCGATGAGAGCGGCCGCGTGCAGCGCGACGACGTCGTCATCTTCGAAGTGATGTGCGACGCGCTCGACGAAGGCTATTGGGCGCAGCACCGGCTGCGGCTCACCGCGCTCTTCGCGCAGGAAGACCTGGTCGTGCGCGCGCTTCCGCTGCAGCGGCTCTAACGCGTCCCATTCGTACAGGGGCGAGGGCGGGAAACGATCGGGGTTTGCGCGCATCAAGCTGCCCAGTCGCGCGCGGGGATCGTTAAACCAAGATCCCGCCAAGAGCGCTCGCTTGCGTAGCGTGCCAGCCTGAGCACCAGACCCGCCAACGACACAACAACGGGCTTTCTCTCGGAGGTGCACGATGACTGCTTCCGACTTGTCGACCTTGGCTTTTGCAGCGTGCTTCGCGTGCGCTTGCGCCGAGGGTTACGACGCATCGGTCTCGAGCATGTCCGAAGCAGCGACGATCGCACCGATGAGCGGAGGCATCGGAGGCATCGGAGGCATCGGAGGCGCTGCCGGCGATTCGACTGCGGGTGGCATCGGCGGGATGGGTGGAGTGCCGGCGCCGCAAGGCGAACCCTGCACGCGCAACGACCGAGCGCCTTGCCCATGTGAAGGCACCGATGTGCAAGGCCAACGCGTCTGTGTCTTCGACACGGCCTCGCCGTCGGAGGGTTTCTTCTCCGAGTGTCTGGGCTGCCCGCCACCGGACGCCATGCCCGCTGCGTCGTGCACCGACAGCGTGCAAAACGGCGCAGAGACCAGCGCCGACTGCGGCGGCCCCGAGTGCTCGCCCTGTGCGCTCGGCAGCGCGTGCATCGCCGACACCGACTGCGCCGCAGGCATGTGCATCGGCTCGGTGTGCGCGATGCCGCCCGCGTCTGGCGCGGGGGGCACGTCGGGAGCAGGCGGCGAATCCGGATCCGAAGCGGGCAGCGGCGGTGAGCCACCGATCGAGGAGCCGCCGGATGATGGGCCCGTCGACGACTGCGACGACGCGCCCGAAGGCACCGAATGCGATCGCGAATGCATCCTGCCGTGGAACACCGCGCGTTGTACCTCGCGCGGCGATTGCAGCTGCTTGTAGTGACGGCCTTCCGGGCATCGCTCTAAGCTGAGCGGCGATGCCCAGACGAATCGTCGATCTCTCCATCCCGATCGAAAACGATGTCCCCTCGGATCCGCCCGGACTCGAGCCCAAGATCACCTACCTCAAGCACACGGAGACCGTCGCGCAGATGGCGTCGTTCTTCGAAGGCCTCGATCCGAGCGACATGCCGGATGGCGAAGGCTGGGCGGTCGAGCGCGTCGCGCTCTCGACGCACAACGGCACGCACATGGATGCGCCGTGGCACTTCCACTCCACGACCGACTACGGCAAGCGCCGCGCGCCGAGCATCGACGAGACGCCGCTCGACTACTGCTTGCGCCCCGGCGTGAAGCTCGACTTCCGCGACAAGCCGGACGGCCACGTGGTCAGCGCCGCCGAAGTCGAAGCCGAGCTCACTCGCATCGGCTACACGCTCGAGCCGCTCGACATCGTGCTCGTCAACACGCGTGCGGGCTCGATCTACGGACAACCGGGCTACGTCGATGCTGGCTGCGGCATGGGCCGCGAAGCCACGCTCTATCTCACCGAGCGCGGCGTGCGCATCGTCGGCACCGACGCATGGTCATGGGACGCACCGTTCAGCCACACGGCGAAGCGCTGGGCGAAGGAGCGCGACCCAAAGATCATCTGGGAAGGCCACAAGGCCGGCCGCGAGATCCCGTACTGGCAGATGGAGAAGCTGCACAACCTCGAGGCGCTGCCGGCGAACGGCTTCGAGGTGTCGTGCTTCCCAGTGAAGATTCGCGCGGCCTCCGCGGGCTGGACACGCGCGGTGGCGATCTTCGCGGAGTAGCAAATCACGCCAAGTTCCGCTGCGAATGCCGCCTCACAGCTTTCGATGCGAGCGAGCGCTTGCCCGGCTGTGCAACAATTGTACTGTGCTTGGGGGAACGCGGGTTGTGCCGGGCCGTGCGGCCTGGCTGGGAGCCTGCTGATGAAAATTTTAATGATCCCGAGCGCTTATGCGCTCGTCGCGCTGGGCGTGCTGGCCTGTGCGGCCGAGACCGGCGCCAACAAGGGCCCGGTCGGGATGGGTGGCGCAGGCGCAGGCGGCGTGGGCGGGGGAGCGCCGGTCGCCGGGATGAACGCGTCTCCGGTGAGCATGGGCGCAGTGGGCGCGCAGATGCCGTGCGCGGTCTCCACGGTGGTGCAGGCGAAATGCGCGGGGTGCCACGCGGCGACGCCGCTCTTTGGCTCGCGCATGCCGCTGCTCAACCAAGCGGACTTCCATCGTCCGCTCGTCAGCGACCCGACGCGTAAGGTCTACGAACGCGCGCTCGAGCTGATCAGCGCGACGCAAGGGCTGCGCATGCCGCCGCCGCCGAGCGCTGCGCTCGCACAGCCTGACCTCGACGTCATGCTCGCGTGGTTCAGCAACGGTGCACGCGTGAGCACGGAGGTCTGCGCAGGCGCGGGCGTGGGCGGTGTCGGCGGCGCGGCTGGCATGATGGCGGGCGAAGGCGGCCTAGGGCCCGTCGGTGGCTTGGGTGGTGAAGGCGGCGTCGGCGGCGTCGGCGGTACCGCGCCCGTCGAGGGCGATGTCACCTGTTATAATTTCTTGGCGAACGCTGGGAACGGCGAAGGTAAATACGCCGTCGGTACCGCGAACGACGCCTATCATAATTTCTTCTTCCAAGCGCCGTGGACCACCACTGCCTACGCAAGGTCGTTCAAGACCCTGACCGACAATGCTGAGGTCGTGCACCACTGGCTGATGTTCAAAGAAGGCGGGCCCGCGTTGAACGCAGGCACCAATGGCGTCTCGGGCGGCGTGCACCCGGGTGGTGAGCTCGTGCACGGTTGGGCGCCCGGCGGCGAAGATCTGATCTTCCCCGCGGATGTCGGCTTCGAGATGCCTGCGGTCGGCTACACGCTCGAGCTGCACTACAACAGCTCGAACCCGGTGGCCGAAGACGCGAGTGGTCTCGAGATCTGCGTGACCACCACGCCGCCGGCGAACATTGCCTCGCTGTCATGGCTCGGCACGGATGCGCTCGGTGGAACGACCGCTTCGGGTACGTGCGTGCCGTTCGGCGGCGAGCGCATCAAGATCCTCGGCGGCACACCGCACATGCACGTCAAGGGCCGCCACATGAAGGTCGAGATCAACCGCCTCGGCGGCCTGAAGGAGATCATTCACGACGAGGTCTTCGACTTCAATTTCCAGACGGCTTACCCATTCGACTTCTGGCTCGAGCCCGGTGAGTCGATCACCACGACGTGCACGTACAGCGCGCCCGCCCAGTTCGGCGAGGGCACCAACGACGAGATGTGTTACTTCTTTACGCTCGCGTATCCGCGCTTGGCGCTGCGCGACAACCTGCCGTTCGGCGCGCTCGCGCACGGCGTCAACGCCTGCATCGGCATGTAGAGAGCCTGATACTAAGAACGCCGGCGCCTCACGGCGTAGGCTAGCATCGCGAGCACCCACGTTGCCCAGGCAGCGTGGGTGTTTGCTTTCTTGGCAAGACCGTGCACTGCGACGCAGCAGCCATCGCTCGATTTGCCGTTCGAGGCAGGCGCGGTGTCAGCGTCCATCGCGGTGTTGCCCGCGTCGACGACGGGCTCGCTGCCTGCGTCGGCGAGCGGCGCTGTGCCTGCGTCGTTGCCGAGACCCAGCAAGATCTCGTTTTGCCAGTCGCGCCAGAGCGGCTCACAGGTGACAGCCGTCTCCGTGCCGAGCTCGCAGGCGACTGGCTCGGTCACTTCATTGAACTCGAACCACGGCGCGAGCGTGGCGGAGCCCGGGTGCATGCTCGCGATGCCGTTGCGACCCGGCGCAAAGCGTCCGCCCACGAGCGACTTGCCGTGAAGCTCGGCGACGCCGGCCATTGTCGTCGCGCCTTCGACCGGCTCGAAGACCTCGACGTTGTCCTCCGAGCGATACAGGCCATCGATCCCCGTGACCCAGATCGCGCGCGCGGTGAAGCCCGCGGCAAACAGCTGATGCACCTCCAGCGCTGCGTGCCATGAGCGCCCCCCGTCGCGGCTGACGAGCAAGCGATCGATTCGCGTCTGCGCGCCGTTGTCGAGCGCGCGCGCGAGCAGCACGTCTGGGTCACTCGGCGCGACGGCGAGCAGCGTGAGATCTGCTTCGTGTTCAGCCAGAGCCACGGCGATGCGCTCGAAGCTCGCGCCACTATCCGTCGAACGCAGCACGAAATGCTCGCGCTCGGGCCCCGACAAACTGAAGTCGAAGCCGCTCGCGTAGACCACAGAAGGCTCGCTCCGCGCGACCAGCAGCTCCTCGATGAACTGCGTCTCCGGTGCTTGGTGCGTGCGCGTAAAGCTCGCGCTTCCATCGGTCGAAACGTAGATGCCGCCGCTCGCGGCGTCGTAGGTCGCGAGGTACAGGCGCGAGGCGTCCTCGGGATCGCGCGCGAGCGCAGGGGCGTTGGTGAGCGCGAACGGCTCGACCCCTTCGAACGTGCAGCCCTCATCGTCGGTGCGCAAAAGGCCACCGCTGGTCGCGATGAGCAAGCTGCCATCCGGCAAGGTCGCGGCGTTCGGCTCTTCGGTGGTGGTGTAACCGATCGCCTCGTTGCAGAGCAGGCGGAAACGCCCCGTGCTCGGCTCGGCGAAGATCAAGCCGCGGTTGGTGAGGAAAACGCCATGCTCGCCGTCCTCGAGGACGCCGAACATGCGCGGCGCGTCGTGCGCTCGCGCGGGCAAGGCCAGCGTCCAAAGCGCGAGCGCGCCGATGAAGAATCTGTGCTGCAATGCCCTGCGCTCCATGGTCAAGCATGGTGCTGCTCTTCAGCAGCCCTCTCTGGAGCATCAGCTTGGTGCCGTGCGCGTGGGGCGGTCAACAGCGGCGCCGGGCGCTGTCGCGACGCTATTGAGGCTGCACGCCGTGCAGCAGCATGTCGGCCGATTGCCGCACGATGTCGACGACGATCGCTTCGTCGATGATGCCGGCCGCCCACGCGGTGAGGTTCGCAAACCACACCATCGTCAGCACCGTCGCGACGCGCAGCGCGGGCTCACGCCGCATCGCGGGCGCGTGGCGCGGGCCGCGCAGCGCATCGACGATCACCGCATGGATGCGCTGTTGCGCGACCATCTGCCGCAGCATCGCTTGGTGATCGCCTGAGGTCGCCGCGCGAAGCGAGGCGCGCGCGAGCTGCGGGCGCTGCACCCAGGACGCCGTCAGGTGCTCGAACAGCTTCGTCACGCGCACGAGCGGCGTGCGACCGCGCAGCTGCACCTTTGCAAGCTCCGGCAACCAGCGGCGACTGTCGAGCTCGAGCGCCGCCGCGAGCAGGATGTCTTTGCTCGCGAAGCGGGCATAAACCGTTGCGAGCGCGACCTTCGCCTTCGCCGCTACATCGCGCTGCCGCACCGCTTCGTATCCACCCGCCACCGCGAGCTCGATGGTGGCTTCGAGGATGCGGCTCTCGATGACGTCGAAGGGCGCGTGGCCTTCGTGTGGATATTGGACTGCGGCCACCGAGCCTTCGTAGCACGCGTTCGGGCCGCTCGAATACCGCTGCCGCACGCGCTGCGCAGCGAAAGGTTCTCGCAAACCAGAACGTGTTCTGCCGTTGGCTTGCTGGGTAGAACCTGTTCTGGTACGTGTTCTAGTGTGGGCGTCGACGCCCGCGGTTGGGAGCTGTGTATGCGACGGTTTACGGCAGGTCGTGGTCTCGAAGCGTTGCTGTGTGTGTTCGCCTTGGCCTGCTCGAGTGAGCCTGAATCACCGGGAAATGCCGGAGCCATGGCTCCGCTTACCGGAGGGCAAGGCGGAGCGGCCGGCTCCGCTGGCGTGATGGCAAGCCCGATGGCGGGTGCAGGCGGCATGACGGGCGGCGTCGGCGGAAGCGGCGGCCAAACGCCACCCACCGGGGGCGGTGGCGCGGGCGGCTCGACCGACCCGATGAGCGGTGGCGGAAGCGGCGGCAGCGGCGGTGGCGGCGGCAGCGGTGGCAGCGACAGCGATGCCGAGATTCCGATGGACGAGTTCGTCTCGCCTTGCGCGGACGAGGACATCGACGTGGCGATGCTCGGCGACTCGTACGTCAACTGGATCACGCACGACTTCCCGGGCGATATGCGCGCGAAGGCGGGCAAGCAGTGGTCTTTGTACGCGGTCGGCGCGACCTCGATGGCGACCGGCGGCGTCGGCCGCATCCCCGATCAGCTGCCGATGGCGACCGGAGACAACCCCAACCTCAAGGCCATCATCATGACCGGCGGCGGCAACGACATCCTCGTCGCCGACACCGTCATGTTCCCCGACGCGACGATGTGCACGAGCGTCGAGAACGCGCCGGAGATCGAGGACTGCCAGAAGATCGTAGCGGCAGCGATCGAGGTCGCCATCTCGCTGATGGACGACACCGCCGACGCGGGCGTGAAGGACATCGTCTACTTCTTCTACCCGCACATCCCAGGCGGCGGCTTGATCAGCGGCCCCACACCGAATGCGATCCTCGACTACGCGTTGCCGCGCGCGAAGGACGCATGCGATTCGTCGCTCGAGCGCACCGGCGGCCGCATGCGCTGCACCTTCGTCGACATGGTGCCGGTGTTCGAAGGCAAGACCGGCCTGTTCGCGGATGACTTCAGCGAAGCGGGCGACGGCGTGCATCCAAACTTCGAGGGCTCGAAGGCCATGGCGGAAGAGATCTGGAGCGTGATGCAGGACAAATGCATCGGACAGCCGAGCAGCTCCGGCTGCTGCGCCGCCGCGACGCCCTGAGCCTGCGCGAGCGACCGGCCCGCGCCAACGCTAGAGCAGGGCCTGTCGCCGCGCTTGTTCTTGTCGCCAGATGAGCATCGCTTCGACCGCCAGCCGCACGACCAACGGGCCGAGCAGCGGGCCGGCGCCACCGAAGGCCGCGATGCCGCCGAGCATGGCGACGAAGATCACGAACGTCGGCAGCTGCAGGTGCCCGTAGCGCGAGAGCCACGGCCGCACGAAGTTGTCGAGCGAAGAGACCACGAGCCCCAGCACCAAGACTGCGACGGCTTGGCCGCTTCGATGCAGAAGCAGCATGCCGATCGTGACCGGCACCCATACCAAGGCCGTCCCGATCAGCGGGATGAACGAGCCGACGAAGGTCAGCATGCCGAGCATCAGCGCCTGCGGCACGCCGATGATCAAATAGCCGACAGTGGCCATGGTGCCCTGAAACAGCGCGGTGCCGCCGAGGCTCAAGAACAAGCCGCGGCCCGTCTCTTCGAAGGTGGCCGCCATGCGCACGCTATGCGCGGGCGAGAGCGGCGAGTAGTCGAGTAGCCAGCGGTACGCACGCGGGCCGTCGACTAGGAATGTGTAGAAGGCAAACACGAACACGAACAAACCGACGGCGACCGCGGCGATCGCGCCGAACAGGGTTCGCGCCGTGTCGATCGCGCTCAAGCCGTGGCGGCGGATCAGGTCGAACAGCTGGCGCGTGTCGGCGAGGTCGACTTCCTCGGGGCCGGTGTCGCTCGCGAACAGCGCGTTCATCGCTTGGGCGCCGTCTTCGGTGCTGCGCAGGCGCGTGATCAAGTCGACCATCGACCCCGACAGCGACAGCGCGGTGATGACGACCGGTGTGAGCACCGCGAGCACGAGCACGACCGTGACCATACCGGCGGCGCGGCTACGGCCTCCAACCAGCCGCGCGACGCGCTGCTGCAGCGGGCGCGTGAGGATCGCGCTCCACGCCGCGAGCACCAGCGGCACCCACAGCGGCAAGATCGTGAACAGCGCGAGCGCCGCCAGCCCGAGCACCATCCAGCGCAGCACGCTGTGGTCCTCGCTCGGCGGCGACGCGGCGGGCGGGCTCTCTTGGTCGATCGGGGTAATGGCAACGCTTTCGGTGATTGCGTGATGGCGAGTCGAACGAACAGGGCTCGATGGCGTACGCGTTCAACGCGTCGTGTCGCGCGCGTTCTGTTCGTCGGGGCTTACGCTTGCCGGGAGGCCGGTGAACGTCGACTCGTGTTCGCGAAAGAAATCGATGAGGGCGTCGGCGACAACTTTCACGCGGAAGGTGTCACGTAGGCTCTGATGATAGACGACCCAACCGGTGTTGACCGAGACTCGATCGGGAAAGACGCGCACGAGATCGGGCGTAGGGTCTCCGGTGAAGGCCGGCAGCACAGCGATCCCGCCGCCTGCTTGCGCAGCAATACACGCGGTCTCGACGCTGTCCATGCGTGAGATCGCCTTTGCCGCCTGCGCGTAGCTCTCGATCCAGCGCATCGGCGGCGCGTGCACGCGCAGATCGCCGTAGAGGACCAACGCGTGCTGGCTCAAGTCCTCGAACCTCGCGGGCCTCGGATGTGATTCGAGGTAGCTGCGTGAGGCGTAGACGAACCATCCGCAGTCGAACGCGCGGCGGCCGATCAGATCGGGCTCTTCAGGCCGGCTCATGCGCAGCGCGAGGTCCGCGTCACCCTTGGCGAGATCCTTGCGCAGAAACCCGCCCTCGAGCTGGACGTGCAGCATGGGATGCGCGCGGCGCAGCGCGGGCATCATCGACTGCATGAGCGGCAGCACGAACGCCGGCGCGACCGAGACGCGCACGCTGCCTTCGACGTCGACCTTCGAAGCGCGGATCGCGCGCAGCGCGCACGCCGTCGCCGCCTCCATCGCTTCGGCCGCTTCGATGACCAACTTGCCTTCGCTGGTCCAGCTGAACTCGCGCCCACCGCGGATCAAGAGCTTCGCGGACGCCGCCTCTTCGAGCGCAGACAAGCGCCGGCTGATCGTGGAGCTATCGACCTGAAGCTCGCGCGCGGCGCCGGCCACCGAACCCGCGCGGTGCAGCGCCAACACCACTTTGAAGTCGCTCCATTCCATGGTTAGCGCTCGGCGACGATGCGGTGGGCAGCCCGCATTCTTGCATCGTGGAGTTGCACGGACGCGCGTCGACTCTGCGTGCGCGCCTACCTATTGTCCAGCTCGCAACGACGCCGCGCACCGATGCTGCGCGCAGCGATGCCGCGCGTAGCGATTGTTGACCGAAACAGGGCGACGCGGACCGATCCGCGTGGGCTCCGATGTTTCGGGTGTCCGCCTGCCGACCGAGCCACGCCCATGAAGCTCTACTATCACCCCGTCTCCACGACGAGCCGTCCGATCATGCTGTTCGCAGCGGACGAGCAGATCGCACTCGACTACGAGCTCGTCGACTTGCTCACCGGCGCGCACCTGCAGCCCGCGTTCACGAACATCAACGCGTCGCAGCAAGTGCCGGTGTTGCAGGACGGTGACCTGCGCCTGACCGAGAGCTCGGCGATCCTCAAGTACCTCGCCGACAAACACGGTAGCGCCGCGTACCCGAAGGACCTCGCGCAGCGCGCACGCGTGAACGAGGCGATGGACTGGCTGAACACGGGCTTCTATCGCGAGCTCGGCTACGGCCTCGTCTACCCGCAGATCTTTCCGCACTACAAGCACGAGGACGACGCGGTGCAGGCCGCGCAGCTCGCGCGCGGCCGCGACAAGGCGCGCCGCTGGCTCGACATCTTCGACCAGACGATCTTGAGTGGAAGGCCGTTTCTGTGCGGCGCGCAGATCACGCTCGCCGACTACTTGGCGATCGGCATGATCACGCTCGGTGAGGTCACGCGCTTCGATTACAGCCGCTGGCCAAACCTCGCGCGCTGGATCGAACGCATCAAGGCCCGACCCAGTTGGAGCGCGGTGCACGAGCCGTTCTACGCGAGCTTCGTCGCCGCCTATAAGGACGCGCCCTTCGTGGCGCTGTGAGAGGGAGACACACGCCATGCTTCAACAGCAAGAAACCGCTACGACCGACGCTCGCGCCGAGCTGCCCAGAAAGAGCCGCGAGCTTCACAACCACCACTTCGACTCGACGATCTGGAATGATTTCGAGTTTCGCGGCGACGACATCGTGATCTCGACCTATGCGAAGTCGGGCACGACGTGGGTGCAGCAGATCGTCTCGCAACTCTTGTGGAATGGCGCAGCGGATCTCGAGGTCGCCGAGATGTCGCCTTGGCTCGACCTGCGTGTGCCGCCCAAGCACGTGAAGCTGCCCGCGGTCGCGGCGCAGACGCACCGCCGCTTCATCAAGACGCACTTGCCGGTCGATGCGCTCGTGTTCTCACCGAAGGCCAAGTACCTCTACATCGGACGCGATGGACGCGACGTCGTGTGGAGCATGTACAACCATCACGCGAACGCGAACGCCGCGTGGTACGCCGCGCTCAACGAGTCGCCGGGTTTGGTCGGCGCGCCGATCGAGCCGCCGCCTGCGTGCGTGCACCAGTACTTCCGCGAATGGCTCGAAAAAGACGGCCATCCGTTTTGGCCGTTCTGGGAAAACATCCGCAGCTGGTGGGCGCTGCAGACGCTGCCCAACGTGCTGATGCTGCACTTCGAAGATCTCAAGCGCGACATGCCCGCGGGGATCCGCCGCATCGCTGCGTTCCTCGAGATCCCGATCGACGAAGCGCGCTGGCCCGACATCCTCGAGCACTGCTCCTTCGCCTATATGAAAGCCAACGCGACCAAGAGCGTTCCGCTTGGCGGCGCGTTCTGGGACGGCGGCGCACAGACGTTCGTGCACAAAGGCGAAAATGGCCGCTGGCGGCAGACGCTCACTGCGGACGACGTCGCGGCGTACGAAGCGAGAGCCTTGGCCGAGCTCGGCCCCGAGTGTGCGCGCTGGCTGGCAGACGGATTGGGCGCGCGCGGCTGAGCCCTGCGCGTACGGACGGTGACCCTTCGCTCGCAAAGCGTCCGCGGCGCGCGGCGTGCCGGCGTAAGCACATGCTCGCAAATCGTACCGATCGCACCTCGAGCGCCGCCCGCTGCGAGCCGTTTTGCGCGCCCGCAGTCACCTCGTTTGTGGGAGCGCGAAGGATAAAATCGGCTGTGCGAATTCAAATGGTGGTGGGTCTTTGTTTGGTTCTTGGTGGAATCGCGTGCGGTGGTGACGATGGCGCGGAAGGTGGCGCGCCCGACGGCGGAAATGCGATGGCGGGCGCAGGCGCGATGGGTGGCGCTGGCGGCACCGGCGGTTCTGGCGGCACCGGCGGCGATGAATCCGGGGGTCGGGGCGGCACTGCAGGTGGCGGCTCCGGTGGCACCGCAGGCGGAGGCTCGGGCGGTACGGCCGGCTCCGATGAGGACGACGACGGCGGCGTAGTCGAGGAAGATGCGAGCACGCCCGATCCGGTCTTGCCGATGGATGGCGACGCGCTGTCGGTGTGCGAGTCGACCGACGACTGCAACGGCGACGATCTCGTGTGCGCGGTGTTCGGCAACGCGCAGGGCTATTGCGCTGAAGACTGCGCCGATGATGCCGACTGCGACGCAGTCGATGGTGTCGATGCCTTCTGCGACAACGACGATCGCTGCGTGATCGACTGCTCGGAAGAAGGCAGCGACGGCGATTGCCCCACGAACATGGTGTGCATCGAGTCCACGACCTCTGTGATCGCCGACCCGATCTTCCGCTGCCAGTACCCCGAGCCGAAGAACCTCGACATGTACGAAGTCTGCGATCCCGATCGCGGCAACGCCGACTGCAAGGTCGAGCTCACCTGCCAGGTGTTCCCGGGCCTCACCGACTTGCGCGATTCATCGTGCGTCGCCGGCTGCATGGAAGCCGATGACTGCGATGACCTCGACAGCGAAGCGACAGCGGTCTGCGACCTCGAGCCGCTCTCGGACGAAGGCGTCTGCGCGCTCGAGTGCGAGCAAGATGAAGATTGCCCGAGCGAGATGACCTGCATCGAGACCGACTTGGTCACGATGCGCTGTGGTCACCGCATCTAGCACGCGGGTGCAAACGACAAGGCCTCGGCTGGTTCGCCAGTCGAGGCCTTGTGCATTTAACCAGCTGCGCGCAGAGCGCAGCGCGCGTCGCGAATTGCAAATTGTCCATTGTGCCTCGCACGTGGCGCTAGCGCTGAACTGGCGTGATTTCTCCGCGATGCGCGCGCCCGTCTTCGTGCGCGACACGCGCCGAAGACGCTTGGCATCTCGATTGCAAACTCCTGTAGCGGGAACGCCAACCGGAGATTCAAATGTTGCAATTCAGCCGTTACGGCATCTCGCTCGCTGCTCTGCCGCTCATGCTCGCGTTGTCCACCAGCGCGTGCGGCAGCGATGAGTCCGAGCCGAAGATCGATCGCACCTCGGCCGCGCTGCTGGTCGGCGAAGCCACGACGCGCGCGCAGCTCGATGTCGACAGCTTCCAAGCGAGCGGCGGCCAAGCACAGGCGTCGTTTACCTGCGCCAGCGGCGGCAGCGCCAACGCCTCGGGCGCCATCGCCATCGCACCCGAACCGTTGACCGTCAACGTCGACGTCGCGCTCGCCTACGCCAGCTGCAACACGAATCAGAACGTCGTCATCGACGGCGCGCTCGACTTCTCGCAGCAGGTCATCGTCGGCGGGGAGAGCTTGGTCTACGTCGAGACGATCTTGGTCGGTCGAGCGGATTTTTCGGGCGCGCACGAAGCGTCCTGCGACATCGATCTGAACGTGAAGCTCGACAGCTCGACCGGTGCGATCGTGACCGCGGAAGGCTCGGCGTGCGGCTACAGCGCGAGCGAGCTCAACTTGAACCTGCGCAAGAACTGGTAGGCGCCGCGCCGCGGAGCGCGTTGACCGGAGCGCGCTCCGCACGCCCCGGGCCCCAACTTGGCCCGTTCGGCTGGTCCCTGCTACACGTCCGTGCCGCCGAGGAGCCCGCATGGACACGACCTCCGCATCATCCGCCGCGACGCCGTCTTTTTTTACTCGAGTCGGGCTGGCTTTCAGCCTGTTTTTCCGCGTGCTTTTCGATGCTGGGCTCGCCGGACGCGCGCTGCGTTTGGGCGAAGGCTCGAGCTCGCCCGGGAGCGCGAGCGACGTGCACGAGCCAACGCCGAGCCCGCCCGCACCTGCGCCGCTGCACCGCGCGCCGACCGAATCGGCGTTGCAGCTGCTCGGCCTCTTGCAGCGCGAGGCGCGGCTCATCGACTTTCTGATGGAGGACATGAGCTCGTATCCCGACGCCGATGTCGGCGCCGCTGCGCGCGTCGTGCACGACCAATGCAAGAAAGCGCTCGACGCGCACGTGAAGCTCGAGCGAGTGCGCAGCGAAGCCGAAGGTAGCCGCGTGACCGTGGCGGCTGGGTTTGCGCCGGGCGAGCTGCGTCTCGTTGGCAACGTCGTCGGAAGCGCGCCTTTCCACGGCGTGCTGGCCCACGCGGGCTGGCGCGCCACTTCGATTGAGCTGCCACAGCTGAGCCAGGGCCACGACGTGCGCGTGATTGCGTCCGCGGAGGTAGAGCTTTGAGCTCGGCCATGCACTTGAGCCACGCCGTGGGCATCGACCTCGGCACCACGCACTGCGCGATCGCGAGCGCACCGCTCGCCGCGGACAAGGGCGCGCCGATCGCGCTCGAGGTCGAAGCGGTGCCGCAGGTCGTCGCGCTCGGGCAAGTCGAGGCGCGGCCGCTCTTGCCTTCGTTCATGTATCTGCCGCACGGCGAAGAGCTGGCCGAAGGCGCGCTCGTCTTGCCGTGGGCCACGGAGGCACGCGAGCACGGCGCGCAGCGCGTCGTGGGTGAAGCGGCGCGCGTGCTCGGCAGCAAGAGCGCGCTGCGCCTCGTGTCGAGCGCCAAGAGCTGGCTGTGCCATGGCGCGGTCGATCGCCGCGCGCCGATCTTGCCGGCCGGCTCGCCCGAGGAAGTGCAGAAGGTCTCGCCGCTCGAGGCCTCGGCGGCGTTCCTCGAGCACCTGCGGCGCGCGTGGGATGACGCGCATCCCTCGGCACCGCTCGCCGCGCAGCGCGTAACGATCACCGTGCCGGCGTCGTTTGATCCTGTGGCGCGCGAGCTCACGGCCGAGGCCGCAAAGCTCGCGGGCTTGCCCGAAGCAGTGCTCTTGGAAGAGCCGCAGGCCGCGCTCTACAGCTGGCTCGCGGGAACGAGCGACTTCCGAGAGCGCGTGCAGGTCGGCGACGTGATCTTGGTTATCGATGTCGGCGGTGGCACGAGCGACTTCTCGCTGATCGCGGTGACGCAAGCACAAGGCGATCTGCAGCTCGAGCGCATCGCCGTCGGCGAGCACATCCTGCTCGGCGGCGACAACATGGACCTCGCGCTCGCGTACTTCTTGAAGGGCGAGCTGGAGAAAAGCGGCCAAGCGCTCGACGCTGCGCAGCTCGCCGCGCTGACGCAAGCCGCGCGCAACGCCAAAGAACGGCTGCTCACGCATGGCGACGAAGCGAGCGCGCCGGTCGTCATCCCGGGGCGTGGCTCACGGCTCGTCGGTGGCAGCGTGCGCACGCAGCTGACCCGAGCCGATCTCGAGCGCGTGGTGCTCGAGGGCTTCTTTCCGATCGTCGCGCAAGACGCGCGACCGATCGCGCGACCACGCGCCGGTCTCACACAGCTCGGCTTGCCCTACGCGCAAGATGCCGCGATCACGCGCCACCTCACAGCGTTCCTCGCGCGCCACAAAGACGCGCTCGGCGTGGGCGGCGGCGCTGCACTGCCGACTGCGCTCTTGTTCAACGGCGGTGTGTTCAAGTCGGCGCTGCTGCGCGAGCGCGTGTGCGCAGTGCTCGCCGCCATCCTCGAGGCGGCAGCGGCCCCTGCATTGCGCGTGCTCGAGGGCGCCGATCTCGACCTCGCGGTCGCGCGCGGCGCTGCGTACTACGGCCACGTGCGCCACAGCGGTCAAGGCATCCGCATTCGTGGCGGCACGGCGATGGCCTATTACGTCGGCGTCGAGAGCGCGATGCCCGCGGTGCCCGGCATGGCGCCACCGCTATCGGCGCTGTGCG
>WUUC01084941.1_pt1 | contig 19615 bp, 14 predicted proteins | sample 6278441 | NCBI WGS metagenome assembly WUUC01 (sample SAMN13675441, study PRJNA597444) | soil metagenome | isolation source: soil | place: USA: Washington | collected 2017-10 | reverse complement strand
GCGTCATTATAACTGCGGCGCTCGAGGCAGTTGCCACTGAGAACCGATCACGACGTACAACGCCGAGATTCGCAGAGAGCGCAGAGGATAATCCTTTTCATTCTCTGCGACCTCTGCGTGCTCTGCGTCGATCGTCGTGACCGTGCCAACGCTGGAGCCGCTATGGCGCCGACACCGCGCGGAACCGCATCTGCGCGCCGAGATTGCGGTAGTCGCTCGACTCCGGGTTCGAGACGCGCGGCACGAATCCCTCGGACGACCGCGTTCTGAGCAGGTAGGCGTAGCCGAATCGCTCGCGGACGCCCGCGGGCGCTGCGACGTTGAACGCAACCGGCTGATTCGGCTGCAGCTCCCGCCGGGCGTCATCCGCGCCCAGCGAGACGGTGAACGTGGTGGCAATCGGCGAGACGGCCTCTACCATGAGATGCTCCAGCGGATCGACGACGCGAATCACGATCTCTGCGGTTCCGGCACCCGACACCCACATGCCGCCAGGCTCGGGCGGCCACGCGTTGCGGTCGAGGAAATACAGCAGCATGAACGGATCGTGCGAGTACTGGATTCTGCCCCGCGGCGGCTGCGCGAGCATCACCGGGAGGTCGGGTCCCATCGTCAGCTCCACGGGAAGAAGGCGGGCGGGTCCCTTTTCGAAGATTTCCCAAGTGAATTTCGCGGAGGCAAACGGGTTCACGAGCATCCTCGCGGTGAAGAGCGCGCCGACGGTCCATGCCACGAGGCCCGGCAGCGCCGAACCGAGCGGCGGGACGAGGAAGAAGAGGACCGGATACGCAGAGACGAGATACCTGTTGCCAGGCGGCCCTCCGCCTCCGCTCCAGGTGAACGGCAGGATGACGAGGAGACTCAGGGCGGCCGCGGCAAACGAGCCCACGATCAAGATGCGCCACGCATCGCGGCGTCTGGGAGACCACAGCCACAAGAGAATGGCGACGACCCCGGGAAAGTAATACGGAACGAACCCGAAGTGGCGCCCGAAAAGAAAATACGGCACGTTGTGAGCGAGCCAGCCGGGCGCATTGGGGCTCGTCACGACGTTCACCGCCGCAGTGCCGTCGGTGGCCGCTTCGGCGGTCGGAAAGCGCTCCCATGCCGACCCGGGCGCATCGAATGGAAAATCCGGGGGCCGGCCGTCGCTGTAAAAGGTGCGCCGATCCTCGCCACCCTGGTAGTTGAATTCGCCGGAAACGGCGGCGGTCAGGGCGAACAAGGCGGCCGCGGCCGCAACCGCCGCCGCGCCGGTCGCAAAGCCCCACATCCACTGGCGCCGCCACCAGGCGAACAGCACGAGCGGCGCGACGAGAAATGCATTTGGCACCGGCTTGGAATACGTCGCGATGCCGAGCAGCACTGCGGCGGCGATGTCGGTCCATCTCGCGTTCAGCCGCAATCCCGGAGCGACTTCCTTGTACAACCATAGGAAGTAGGCGAGGAAGACGAGCGCGAGATTGAAGATTTCGGGCATGAGGAAGACGCCGTAGATCGGCACCGCCGCAGCGCCCAGGAACGCGGTGGTGAAGACGAGGGCAGCCGCCGGCGGCGAGTGCGCCGTGAGAAACAGGTAGCCGCACGCGCCGACAGCAGCGAGCAGCAGCACGTGGAACACCAGCATGCCGTTGAGACCCCACCACCAGACGAACGGCGCGGCGAACACGGAATAGATGAACGGCTTGCCGAAGTAGAGCCGCGCGGTGTCTGGATCGGAGCGGCGAATGAGGTGAACGTACGGAAACGGGGCGCGGACGCTGATGCGAAGCCGACGTCCCTTCTTCAGGAAGATGCCCTCGGGGCCCTGCTGATAGATGCCCGCGAACCGCTCGAAGTCGCGCCGCTCGTAACTGAGATTGCCGTCGTGCGCGACGCTCAACGCCATCATCACGTATGTGGCTTCGTCGCTCTTGAGGCCGTACGCCGTCCGCGGCACATCGACGGCGCGCGCCGCAGCGAACAGGATCACGAACACCACGAAACCGAGCAGCGCTGCGCCGCGATGCGACGAGCCCGGTCCGGCGCTCGTCATCGCGCCAGCGAACCTGTCGTGAGGAAAGCGAGATCGGCGGCGAGGATGCCGCGACGGCGGGTCTGGCGCGACACCTCGTGCAGCAGCCCGTAGAGCCGCTCCATCTTCGCGACGAAGGCGTCGATGTCGTACTGACGTCCCCTTTCGCGCGCAGCGGCCGCCAGGCGCTGCCGCTCGGCCGGGTGGTCCATGGCCCAGATGATCTTGTCCGCAAGCGCCTCCGCATTTCGCTTCGGAACGATCACCGCGTCGTGGTTGTCGGTCAGGATGTCGAGCAGTCCGTCTGCGTCGGTGGCGACGATCGGCTTGCCCATCGCCAGCGCTTCGAACGCGGTGATCGGCGTGCCCTCCCACAGCGACGGAAACACGGAGAGGTCGAATGCTGAAAGCGTTCCCGCGACATCGCGCCGGAACCCGGCGAACACGACGCGGTCGCCGAGGTTCAGTCGGGCGGCCTGGGCCTGCAGCTCGGGAAGGAGCGGTCCTTCGCCGACGACGTAAAACCGCGCCGAGGGGCGCGCGGCGACGACGCGGGGCGCCGCGTCAACCAGGAACGAGTTGCCCTTCGAATCGTGCAGCCGCGTGATGGTTCCGATGGCGAACTCGCCGGGCCGGACGCCGAGATCGCGGCGGGCGGCCGCTACCTCGTCCGCGGTGCGCGGCCGGCTGAACTCTTCGAGCGGCACGCCGAGATAAACGACCTTCACCTTCGACCGCGGGATCTGCCGAGCGTTGACCACGAATTCCGCCGTGCTCCTCGAGACGGCGAGCGCGATATCGGTGAACGGCTCGAGCGCGCGATCCGCGATTTTCTGAAACCACGGCGTGTCGGTGAGGTTCGCGTGCTCGTGAACGATTGTGGGGATTCGCAGCGCCGCGCCGACGAGGCGGCCGAACGTTGTGGCGCCGTAACCGTGAAGATGCAGCACGTGGATCTGTTTCCGGCGGACGAGGGCCAGCAGCGCCGGGAAAGTCCGCGGATCGAACTTCCCCCGCTCGAGGTACGTGACGTCTACGCCGGCCGCCTCGAGCGGTTCTTCCGACAGATCTTTCTTGCGAAGGCTGACGAGCGAGACGTCGAAGCGGTCGCGATCGAACCGCGGCATCATCCAGGAGAAGAGCCGCTTGACGCCGTGCATCCGCGACCCCTCCCAGCCGAGATGGTCGCAGACCTGCAGGATGTTCAGCGTTCGATCGCGCACGTCCCCCATGCAGAAAGCGGAGAATTATACCGTGAAGAAAAGCGGGGCGAAGCGGAAGGCAACCGGGAGACACGAGGACGCGCCGCCGGGCGCATCCTCGTGACGCCTGCAATGAACGGACGGTCTAACGGCGACGGGCCCTTGCCGCATCGCTGATCGTCACCTGCAGCGATCCGCTGTTGTCGCTCACCATGTCGTCGTTCAGCCCGAGATACAGCGTGCCATTGGCCGGCATCCGCGCCTGACGCTGATCACCGATCAGGAACGGCTGCCCCTGGTCGATACGTCCGAGCAGCGCGCCCTTCGGAGCCGAGGCGAGCGGCGCGCCCGGACCCATGCGCTGACGCCCGGCGCCGCCGGCCTGCGCCGTGTCGTCCGGGTTCGGGCTGAACCGCACTTGGCCGCTGGCGCTGATCGCGAGCACTTCTCCACCGCGAACGACCCGGTTGGTGGAGGTCCATTCCTGGTTGCCGGGCACGGTGATGGTGGTCACGCCGTTTTCGCCGGAGGTCGCCACCCCGCCAGACATCGCGCCGCCCGACGGATTGGCCAGGAACAGCTGCGCCACCTCGGACGAGTTCAGGTTGCGCTGTCCCGACGGCGTGTCGACCGCGAGACGAAGCGGCGACGTGCCGCCGATGTCCACGAGACGTCCGTCGATCACCTGACCGTTGCGGAGGACGATCACCTGCTGTCCCGCGTTCAATTTGTTCTGGACGTCGTTGTTCGGCTGCGCCGAACCGCTGAACTCCACGACGGCGACTTCGTTTTGACTGATCTGGCGGTTCTGCCCGTTCACCCGCATGGCAAAGCCGGTCCCGCCGAAGTCAATCAATTCGCCGCTTACACGCTCACCCGACCGAAGGACGAGCGTGGCCTGCTCTTGCGCGCTGATCGGCAGCGCGGCGAGCAGCGAAGACAGAGCCACGACCGCGAGCGTCAATCGTTTCACCATATACCTTCCTTCTTATGTGTCAGTGTCCCTGCTATATTCCCGTCAGGTGCAATGCCATTGCCATCAAGATCACGATTGCCCGCTCGACCGTGGGCTCTGGTATAATTAAGTCCAACTTACCGTTGAGCTTACGGGACTCTACCTCCCCGGGGTCGCCGCAAGCTCAGACTGAAGCTTTCTCACCGTTGCGCCGATAGTCAAACTGTTGCCCATTTCGGGTCGGAGTTTGGACATGAAACCCGTAGCCCTGCTGTTGCTCTTACCGGTTGTCATGACGGCCGCGTGCGTCAAGAGCGAGAAGAGCGAAAATCCGCTGTCCCCGACCGTGGCCGGGCCGATCCCCGGCGTCAGCGTCTCGATGCCGGCGGTCGTGGAACCCAAGGACGGTGTCCGGATCGCGGTCGACCGCCAGCCAATCACGCTCGTCCTGGCGAACGCGGAAACCAACGGCGTGCGGCCGCTGAAGTATTCGTTCGAAGTCGCACTGGACTCGCAGTTCACCAACAAGGTGCTCGTCCGTGACGGAGTGGAGGCGGGCCAGGGTCGAACCGAGCTGCGGCTGCCCGACGCACTGGGCGCCGAGCGCACCTACTACTGGCGTGCCCGCGCAGACGACGGCGCCAACAGCGGACCGTATTCGGGTTTTGCGTTTTTCCACGTCTTTACGCCTGTCGTGATCGGCAGGCCGGTCCCGCAGCAGCCCACCAACAACATGCGCATCGATTCGCTCGCGCCGGAGTTCACGATCGGCAACGCGGCCCGGTCCGGTCCGGCTGGTGCCATCGCGTACGAGATCGAGCTCGCGACCAGCGCCACGTTCGCGAACCTGGCGGCGCTCTGGACGATCGCCGAGCAGCCGAACACCACGCGCATGAAGGCGACTGCGTTGTCCGGCGACACGCAGTATTTCTGGCGCGTCCGCGGGTCGGACGGCGCTACCGTCGGTCCGTGGTCGGACACTCACGCATTCCGCACCGCGATCATCACGGTGACGCCGCCCGAGGGCGGCGGCGGTGGGATCTCGCAGCCTTGCGGTCCGCCCTATCCGAACAACGGGCCGGCGGTCGTCAACTGCGTGATGGCGAGACATCCGGACAAGCTTGTGGCGGGCGTTTCGCTCGCGCAGCGGATGGCGAATATGGCGTTCCTGCGCGACCGCGTCATCGAGACCGGCATCTGCGGCGGAATGGACCTCGCATGGAATATGAAGCGAGGCGGGCCGGAGCGCAGCCTCGACGCAGTGGTGCATCGGCAAGGCGGAGTCGACCGGATATTCGACATCGGCGCAGGCTACGACGACACCAGCCGGCCCTTGCGTCTGATCTGGCTCGAAACCCACGGCGCATTCTACGGCGGGTACTCGCCGCGTCCGAGCTGCTGAACACAAAGGGCACAAAGGCTTGTGCCCTTGTGTCCTTTGTGTCCTTCGTGAGTCAGAAGCCCACGCGCGCTCCCACTCCGAGCTGGAATCCGCCTACGCCCACGTCCTGCACGGCCGGGAGATCGACACTCCCGCCGGCGTACCTCAAGAAGCCGCCGACACCAAGGCGCGGCGTGAGCGGGTACGTGACATCCACTCCCACATTGAATCCCACGGCGGTTTCCGACTGCGATTCGATGACCGGCACGGCGTCCTGTGTCTGCGCGGGCACCGCCGCGGTGCCGATCAGCTGCTGATCGAGGCTGAAAATCGTCGGACCGCCCGTTATGGCAATCCGCATCTCGTCCGGCAACGCATCGGGTACGGTGACGAACCACACCGCCTGCAGGTGGACGGCTATCTCGGTGCGATCGAGGCCCTCGCTCGTCGCCGTGACCGTGCGTGGCTGATTGAAGAACAACGGGTGCGGGATAATTGCCGTCATGTCGGCATCGCTGCTGTCGCCGAACCGCGAGAAGGCGATTGCGACGCCCAGGTTCTGCGCGAACCGATACCCGGCGCTGATGTCGATCAGTACCCCTGGATTCACCTCCTGAGTGGCCGTCACCGCGGCCGTTTCGGCGTACACCGTGAAGCTGTTGGTGGTCGTCATCGTCTCGGTCTGGAGCTGGAATCCGACGTTCACGCCGGCGAAGAAGGTTGGGAGCTGCGGAGCCTGGGCCTGCGCGTGGAGGACGGGGACCAGCATGAGTGCCCCAAAGAACACCAGTACTCTCGTCGTCTGCGTCGTCATTCGATCGCCTCGCTTCACGGGGTTGGTGTCGTGTCGATTCACGGTCCCGGCGGCAGGCCATAACCCCCTGGCCAGCCGCGACATACATTCCAAATATCTTGACACGGTCTCTTACACATGTGTAATCTGTCCGCGCTTCTCCCGCACTGGAGGCTCCCCAGCCCTCCAAAATGTTTGACGACGGCGTGGTGTCAGGCGCGTATGTACAGCCGGGTTCGTCCGATATGTATGTACGGAACGGTTCGTCACAACAAACGCGAGACAGAGACGGCGGCTAACGCCGAAATACACGGGAGTGAACGAAGGTTATGTTGAGAAGGTTTTCTATCGCCGCGACGTTTTCATGTGCACTGGCTGTCGTTGGTTGCACACAATCGCCTCCTATTGCGCCATCGGGCTCCAGTGCGGTTCCTTCCGAGACCGACGCCGCCGCCGACGGCAGCACGCTGAAAGTGACCGCCCCGACGGTGATCTCGCCGCGCGACGGCATCCGCATCGAATCGGTTCGTGCGAACCTGGTGGTCGGCGCCTCGCGTGGGCAGTTCCAGCCGATTGACGGCCTCACCTACCAGTTCGAGCTGAAGGGACCCGACGGGCAGGTTGCGCACTTCGCGCACACGGACCAGCTGCAGGTGGAAGTCCCGATGGACCTCCAGACCGACACGCGGTACACCTGGCGTGCGCGCGCCGAATTGAACGGCGCCTTCGGACCGTGGTCCACAACGACTGACTTCCTGACGATCGACTACCGCGGCATCGTGCCGCGTCCGGCAGGCGGCGCGTGGCCGGACAACGGCCCGGACGTGGTCGCGTACGTGGCGGAGTCGTTCCCGGAATACCTCACGCCGACTCCGACCGACGACGAGCGGCACCACAACATGCTGTTCCTGCGCGACCGGATCATCGAGACCGGCCTCTGCGGCGGCATGGATCTGGGCTGGAACCTGAAGCGCGGCGGACCGCAGATCAGCGTGGACGCCATCACGTACCGCCGCCCGGACGGCAAGCTGGAGATCATCGATCTCGCGGTGGGATTCGACGACAAGCACAGCTTCCTGCGGCTGCAGTGGGCGCAGACGTTCGCGGCGTTCTACAAGGCGTACGAGAACCACCCGGGCTGCTAGCCGGCCGAGCCTTCGCGTCACGACAGGGGTCGGGTAGATAATCTACCCGGCCCCTTTTTCGCGTACGGCGCGCCGCGCCCGCCATTGATATGATGCCGTCACGCCCGTGATCGTTCGCCTGTCTGCCGGTAGTGTGGCGCGCCTGGCCGTGGCCGTCACACTGACGGCGGTCATCATCTGGCGGAACAACCCCGGCGCCATCCTCGCGAGCGCCACCCGTACCGACCTGCGCTGGATCTTCGCGGCGGTCCTGCTCGTGCTCGTCGATCGGTCGCTGATGGCGTACCGCTGGGTCGTGCTCCTGCGGGTCGCTGATGCGGGCGAAGGGATCCCGCTGGCCGCGATCCTTCGGGTGTTCTTCGTCAGCACTTTTGTCGGCACGTTTCTTCCCGCCAGCATCGGCGCAGACGCCGTGCGCGCCTACAGCCTGTCGCGCACGCATGTACGGGCGGCGCCGGCGCTCGCGTCTGTTCTGATGGATCGACTCCTGGGCGTGGTCTCGCTGCTGATCGTGTCGGTCGCCGGACTCGCGGTCGCCGCGGATCTGTTCGAGGAGACATCGCTGCTCGTGGCGATCGGCGTTGTCGCGGCCGCCTGCCTGGGCGGCCTCGCCCTCGTGTACAGTGAAGCGTGGGCCTCCTGGGTCAGCGCGCGGCTTGCGCGGATGCCGGGCGCCAACGTCCGCCGGCTGGGCGCCGAGCTCGTCACCGCCGTCCGTGCGTATTCAACGCGTCACAGCGCCATCGGCAACGTCCTCGCCGGTTCCATCGCGGTGCAGGCACTCCGCATCGTGCAGGCCTTCGCGCTCGGCAGAGCGATCGGGATCGAGGCGCCGCTCTCCGCCTACGTGGCCTTCGTCCCGATCATTCTGCTGATCATGCTGCTGCCCATTAGCATCTACGGTCTCGGCACGAGCCAGCTGGCGTTTGCCGCGTTCTTCAGCCGAGTCGGCGTGCCGGCCGGAGAAGCAATCGCCCTCTCTCTGTTGTTTCTCGGACTCGGCATTCTCGGGAATCTTCCCGGCGCGGTCCTGTTCGCCGTCGGCTCACGACGAGTGCCCCAGGAGGCGCGGCGCTCATGATCCGCCGGCACGGGTGGGCGGCGATATGGGCCGGCGTGTTTGCCGCCGCTCTCTGGAGCGCCACAGGCGTCGCCGGTCTGTTGTACGCGCTTGTCTACCTCTTTGCCATCGCGCCAGGGATCGTGCTGGGGCGGCGCGCAGCGGGTCCAGGACACGCGGCTGGATGGCTGATCGGCGGCGTGCTCGGATACGGCCTGACGCAGCTTGCCCTCTGGGTACCGATTTTTGCGGGATTCCCGTCCGTCGTCGCCTTCATCGGCGTGTGGGTGGTGGCGGCGGCGTTTCTGCTGTGGACTGCGACGCGGCTCAGAACGCCGGTCCTGAGACTGCCGCCATGGTGTGCCGCCGACGCACGTGCACTCGCGCTGACGCTGCTGCTTGTTCCGGCGCTGATGGGACCGCCGTATCGAAATCTCGGTGCCGCCGACGAGACGGGCACCCGTCTTTACCGCGCGTACTTCACGGCGGACTTCGTGTGGCACACGGCGCTTGCGGCAGAGCTCGGCCGCTACGATTCGCCGCCCCGCAACCCCTACATGGCATCGCTCGAGATGCACTACTACTGGACGTACTTCCTGCTCCCGGCGGTCGTCGCTCACGAGTCGCCTCCCCCGCTCGACGACGTGCAGAAGGCATTGAAGGCGAACGCGATGTTGTCCGCGCTGCTGCTCGTCGGCATGTTGTACCTCTTCGTCCGCACCGCCGTGCTGCGCCCGGGCGTCGCTGCGGCAGCGGCGGCGCTCGGAGTCGTCGCGGCCAGCGCCGAAGGCGTTTTCGTGCTTCAGCAGATCTGGCGCGGCGGACGGTCCGTCGCCGAGCTCGCCACCACGAACATCGACGCGGTCACCGCGTGGCAATTCGGAGGACTCCGGGTCGACAGCCTCGCGCGGGGACTCTGGTACAACCCGCAGCATTCCTTCGCATGCGCGCTCGGGCTGGTAGCCCTCGTCGCGGCAGCAACCACGGGCGCGCAAGCGACCCGCGTCGGCATCTGGCTCTCGGGCGCAGCTCTCGGCCTCGCGACGACTTTCAATCCGTTTGTCGGCGCCGTGTTCTCGCTCATCTACGGCATCGGCATCGCCGGCGATGCGCGCCGACGCCCCTCTCTCGTGCCGGCGCTCGTCCGCCATGGACAGGCCGCGGTGCCCGTCCTGATCGCGCTGGGCTGGTGCGCGATCAACGAAGTCGCGGAAGGCGCGGGCGAGGCGGTCCGGTTCGGCTTTCAGGGCTTCGCACGCAACAACACGGTCGTCTCTCTCCTTTTGTCCACGGGACCGGTGCTCGTGCCGGCGGTTGCGGGCGTATGGCCGCACCGGGCGCTTCCGATGCAGCCGGCGCGCGTCGCAGCGGCGGGAGCCGCCGTGTCGCTGCTGCTCATGCACCTGATGACTATTTCCGAGGGCTCGTGGGTGGGATTCCGCACCGGCCAGATTCTGCTGCTGATGCTCCCGGTCCTGCTCGCCCGATCCGTTGACGCGTTGGCCGCTCGCGCGGCCGGATGGGCCGTTGTGCTCGCCTCCGCCGTGCTCCTGGCGGGGGCGCCGACAACGATCATCGATACGTACAACACACAGGACATCGGCAACCGCCGCATGGGGCCCGGTTTCCGCTGGACCATTCCGGTCACGCCCGAGCAGCAGGAGGCGTTCGCGTGGGTGCGCCGCCACCTGCCGGAAGACGCGGTCCTCCAGATGGAGCCGGTCGTCCGCGGCCGCGACCACTGGAGCCTGATCCCGACCTTCGCCGAGCGGCGCATGAGCGCGGGGCTTCCGATCTCGCTTCTGCCAATTCCCGCCTACGCGTCGCAGTCCGCTGAAATCCAGCGCATCTACCGGACGACGGACTCGCGCGAGGCGTGGCATCTGGTTCGCGCCGCGGGGATCGATTACTTGTACGTTGACGAGGACGACCGCCGGGCGTATCCGCAGGGCCTGGAGAAATTCGGCGCTGCGTATTTCGAGCCCGTCTACGATCGCGGCGGCGTGACGATCTACAGGGTTCGCTAGCCGTTTCGAAACCGCGCGAACGTGCGCACGCCGACGAGCCAGTCGCGCGCGCCGATCTTCTTCCCCTCCGCCCGCGAGCGCGGGTAGTAGCGCACCGGCACCTCCACGATTTTCAGGCCCCGAGCCAGGACCTTGGCCGTGATCTCGTGATCCAGTTCGAACCCGCTCGTTCGCAGATCGAGTGAGAGCAGCAGTGCGCGCGGAAACAGTTTCAGCGCCGTCACGGTGTCCGTGAGGTAGGTGCCCGTAGAGACACGGCAGGCCAGGCTGAGGCTGCGTCCGCCGAGGTAGGCGGCCCAGGATTGTCCGGCGTGCCGGCCCCGGCCGAGATAACGGCTCCCGTACACGACGTCACCGCGCCCTGCGAGGATCTCCTTCAGCATCGGCACGTAGTCGCCAGGGTCGTATTCGAGATCCGCGTCCTGGATGATCACGTAGTCGCCCGCCGCGAGCGCCAGGCCCGCGCGGACCGCGGCGCCTTTCCCGCGGTTCTCAGGCTGGCGGTGGAGCCGCACGGCCGGAAATCCCGACGCGATCTGCGCCGTGCGGTCGCGCGAGCAGTCGTCGACAACGATGATGTCCTTGCCGACGCCGAGCGACGCCAGATCGATCGCGCCGATTTGTTCCAGCAGCGTGCCGATGAAGCGCTCTTCGTTGTATGCAGGAATGACAATCGAGAGAATGGCGCTCATCGGTCGCGCGACAGCTCGCGTGCGAGGCGCGCTTCGACCAGCGCCAGATCTTCGGGCGTATTGATGCCGACCACTTCGATTGGCGATGTGCCGGAGACGGTCTCGACCGCCTGGCGTGCCGCCAGCCACGGAATGAACGGCAGGAAGTTGCGTTCGCCCGTCGCCGGCAGCGGATGCGACTGCCGCGCGAACGTCTGCAGATCCTCGAGGTATACGTCGAGCGACAGATCGAACAGGCCCATGTCGCTTTCGCCCGCGTCGGGCATCGTGTCGCCTTCGCGGCGCTGACGCACGCACGCAATGGTTCCCGTGGGATCGCGATCGAAGTGAATGTACGGGCGTTCGACGCGCGCCGTCGGAAACACGAGGCCGGCGGCATCCTTCGCGAGCGCCCGCTCCGCCAGCCGGGTGACGGTTTCCGCCGACACTGCGATTTGATCGCACCATGTCACGGCCACCCGCCGCGGCCGGTGCGATCGAACGATCGTGTCGGCGAGGACTACGGCGTCGAGCATCCCCGTCGGCTCCGGCTGGACCGCGAAGTCCACCCGTGCGGATCGCGCTTCGATAAACCGCTCGAAGTGCGCCAGCGCGTCTGGCGCCGCGACGACGACGAAACGATCCACCGTCGAGCGGTGCAGCGTCAGAAGGTGATCGAGCATCGGACGCCCCGCGACGGGCACGAGCGCCTTCGGTCCCGGGGCGCCGAGCCGCGATCCGCGGCCCGCCGCGGGCACGATCAGGATTCGGTCCATGCCCTGGAACCATGGCCGCGTGCGCCTTCCGCGTCCAGCCGGCCGTCGCGGCCGAACTGACCCGAGGCACGCGGCGCCACGCGGCCTTTCGCCCGCTGGGCAATTGCGACGGCAGCCGCTCGCAGGCCATCCAGGATCGACGTGCGCCTGACGCGGTCCGGGGAAATCGGGAAGAATTGGACCGGAATTTCGAGCATCTCGGCGCGCCGCCGCAGGAGCGCCGAGAGCAGGTACTGGTTGGCCAGCTTGTGCGTGAGCGAGCACGGCAGGCCGAGCGCGTCAGCCGCGCGGACCGCGCGCGCGGCGGAGAGGGTATCGGACACGTAGCGGCCGTACAGACACAGGTACAGCAGGCTCAGCGCGTGGCTCCCCACATAGCTGAACGCGCCGAGGACCGCCTTGTGCCGGTACTTCAGCCGGTATGACTCCTGGATGTCGCGCACCGACAGCCGCCGGCTCCCCCACACCGCATCGAGGCGCCCCAGCGTGAGATGCGCGGCAAGGCCGGCGATGTCCTCCCCGTTGTACATGCCGGAGGAATCGAACAGAATGACGTAATCGTATTCCCCCGCGGCCAGCCCGGCGCGGAACTCGGCGTCGCGCGCCGCCTCGTCGGCTCCTGTCAGGCGCCGAAGGGCAAACGGCAGGCGCCTGACCAGGGCAGGTTCCAGATCCGGCTCGCTCGCGTGGAACAGGGTGAGATCGACCTTCAGGTCGCCGATCGCGCCCCGGACCATCTCGAGCGCCGTCTGTGCGATCTTGTTCGACGATCGCGTTTCGTACAGAACCACCGCCACGCGCTGTACCGACCGCTCCCGGGCGATGAAGGTTTCGATGAACGGCGCCAGCACCTTCGCCGCGTCATGGCGGCCGGTGGCGCCGGCTTCGTAGTTGCCGACACGCACGAGCCTGGGGTCCTCGAGCGACTCGAGGCGGCCGAGAGGCACGTACGGCGCGTCCGGCTTTTCGCGCGCGGGGTCGTTGAGCAGGTAGTGGGTGATCAGGCAGGGCGCGGGCGTCGGCAGCCGCCCCTTTTCGCGCAGATAGAACACGGCGCGATCGACGAGATCGACGGCGCTGCTGCCGGTGATTTCAGCGTCTGCCTGAATGTTCGTCACCAGCAGCTTGATCGCTTCGAGGTTGGCCGCGATTGCGTCACTCAGCCCGGGGGTGAGATAGGACGGGAAGAGGCTCGAATGCTGCGTCCCGGGGGCGTAGATGATCAGGTGCGCCGCGGCGAGCCGCTCGACGAGTCGCGGGTTGATGCGCGGCTGGACCGAGCGCGTCGCGAGCCCCTCGCGTACCTCCCCCGCTGCCGCCGACGCCAGCGCGACGCGCTCCTCGGTCCGGAGCGGCCGATCGATCAGGAAGATCTCCTTGATCCGGTTCCGCCGCCTCGCATCCACGATCTCTTCCTCGCTGCCGAGCAGCCGGTCGTCGTCGTCGAGGGCCACGAGGAACGCGTTCGAACCGTCGGTCACGTTCTCGATCAGCCCCTCGGGAAGGCCTACGAGGGCGCAGTAGTCGTCCACGGCCGTGTTGAAGTCGCGGCCGCACGAGAGAAATCCGCCGGCGAACACGAAATTCCCGACGCTCGCGCCGCGAAAATCGACCGGCCGCGCCGACGCCCGGTAGGCCTCGACGAAACGCCGCAGCCGGACAGCGAGCTGACGCCGTGCGGTTGGATCGATGCGGCCGTCATTGTCCGATGCGCCCGATGGACCCGATCCGCCGTCCGGATCCTTTTCCAGCCTGTCGAGCAGACCCGTGACGTCCTCAATCGCGGCGCTGTCGGACAGCCGGCGATCGAGCAGGTCCAGGAGCGCCGGCGAGCAGGTCCTTCGCAGGCGGGCCAGTCGCGAGGCGTTCTTCCGGAAATCGGACGGCCCCAGCGCATCGCCGAGAAACCTGCGCACTTCCCCGGTCGACGCGCCGTCGTCGTACCCGTTGATCGCCACCGTCAGCGCGATGCGCGGATCGGTGGCGACGAGCTCGGCGAGGGCGCCGGAACCGCGGCCGCCGGAGAAGAGCACGATGCGCAGGTCGGCATGGCCCGACGGCTCAGGAAACACGACTCATTATGCCATCGGCCCACGGACCGATCGCGCGATCCGGCGATGCATATAATGTCGTGATGTCATCCGCGCAAGGGAGCCGACAGAGGGCCACCACCGCTACGCCGCCGGCTCCCGCGCTCGAGCACGTTCGGTGCAATCTATGCGGCGCCAGCGATGCCGACAGCGAGGCGGAAACGATCTATCAGGCGCGCGACCCTCGCGATCGCGCGCGAGACCTCGTGCGAACGTTTCGCGCGTCCGGCGATGAGCTGCTCGTCGATCGTCTGGTGCGATGCCGCCGCTGCGGACTGCAATACGTGAGCCCCAGGCCGCGAAGCGCCGACATCGTGGACGCCTATTCGCAGGGCGACGATCCCGCGTACGTGTCGCAGGTGGAGGCGCGGGAGCGGACGTTCGCCGACGCCGTCGCCCGCATCGACGCGCTCTATCCGTCCCGCGGGCGCCTCCTCGACATCGGCACGGCCGCCGGCGCGTTCCTCGCAGCCGCGCGCGCCAGCGGCTGGGACGCGGAGGGCTGCGAGCCGAATCGATGGATGGCCGAATGGGGATCGCGCCACTACGGAATCCCCATACGGCCAGGCGAGCTGTTCGACCAGGACTTTGCGCCCCGGTCGTTCGACGTCGTCACGCTGTGGGACGTCATCGAGCACACGCCCGATCCGTCGCGGGTGATCGCGCGCATCGGACAGCTCGTCAAACCCGGCGGTCTCGTGATCGTCAACTATCCGGACATCGGGAGCTGGATTGCACGACTCCTCGGCCGCAAGTGGCCCTTCCTCTCGTCGGTACACCTGTACTACTTCACCCGATCGACGATGGCCCGTTTCCTGGAGCGCCACGGCTTCGCAATCGTGGAGGTGCGGCCGCACTTCCAGCGCCTGGAGCTCGACTATCTCCTGTCGCGCGGAGCCGTGGTCAGCGGCGTATTGTCGAAGACGTCCAGGGCAATGGCGCGGCTCGGCGGGTTGTCGCGGCGCCAGATGCCATACTGGATTGGACAGACCTTCGTTGCGGCCCGCCGGACAGGCTGATGGCCGTATCGCTGTCGTGACGATCCGATCCGCGAACGATGGCACTTGAGAAGACGCTGGCGCCGTACACCGTTGCCGCAGCCCCGGACGTCGGACGTTCCGACGCTATCCAGCTGGCGCGGGCGGCGCTTTTCCTTCTGTTCACCTACGTCTTCCTCGCCAATGCCTGGCTCGGCGACGACGCCTACATCACCTTCCGTGTGGTCTGGAACTTCGTCCGCGGGTACGGCCCGGTGTTCAATCCGGACGAACGGGTGCAGGCGTTCACCCACCCACTCTGGATGTTCGTGTTGTCGGCCGCGCACGTCGTCACGCGCGAGTTTTTCTTCACCGTTACGGCCTTGTCGTGGGCCTTGGGCGTTGCGCTGATCGCGGTTCTGGTTCGGTGGGCCGGGAGTCTGCCGCGCGCGGCCGTGATCGTCGCGTGGCTCGTCACGTCGAAAGCCTTCGTCGACTACACATCGTCGGGTCTGGAGTACCCCCTCAGCTACCTGCTCCTCGCGCTGTTTTACGTCAGATATCTCAGCCGGCCGATAGACGTGCCGCCGGGCCCGCGCGAGCTCGGGTGGTTCGTGCTGATCGCCTCTCTTGGTTTCCTCAATCGGCCAGACGCCATTCTCCTGTACATCGTTCCGACCGCGGAGATGGCCGTGCGAAGCCTGCGCAGATACGGCGCTCTCCTGCTTCCGTCCGTTGCAATCGGCGCCGCGCCAGCCGTTCTCTGGGTCGTGTTCGCAACTCTTTACTACGGATTTCCACTGCCGAACACCTATTACGCGAAGGTGGCGAACGGCATTCCGCGGTTTCTCATGCTCGGGCAGGGCGTCGCATACGTGCTGAACAGCATCCGGCACGATCCGATTACGCTCGGCACCATTGCGCTCGCAGCTCTGTACTCCTGGCGCACGCCCGGTCCGGCGCGGCTGGCCGCCGCGTCCGCCGCGTTGTACGTCGTCTACACGATATCGGTCGGCGGCGATTTCATGAGCGGCCGGTTCTTCGCGAAGCCCTTTTTAGTGGCCGTCATGACGATGGCGCCGGAGATTCGGTCGCTCAGCGCGACGTGGGCCGCCGCGGCGCTCGTCCTCTACAACGTGCTCGTCCCTCTCGTTCCGGTGAAGACGACTGCGAGCTACGACGGCGCGTGGCCCTGGCGCACGCAGAACGGCATCAAGGACGAGCGCGGCCACTATCACCGGGCCACCAACCTGCTGTTCTTCAGCCCATTCCGCGAGCTGCCGGAGTTGACGTTCGTGCGGGAGGGCATCAGCTTCGGCAGCAGTCCCGCCAGGGTCGCGGTCCACGGCAGCGTCGGCATGTTCGGACTGTACGCCGGGCCCGAGAAGTTTGTCGTCGATCGCAACGCGCTCACCGACCCGCTGCTGGCGCGTGTGCCGGTGTCGCCGAGGCTCTATTTCGAGTTCTACGCGAGCCACTACTTCAGGGACATTCCGGACGGGTATCTCGAATCGTGCGAGCGCGACCAGAATCTCCTGACCGATCCGGTGCTCCGCCCGTACTACGACCGACTGCGGAACGTCACGCGGGGATCCTTGTTCAGCGCCAGCCGGCTGCGCGACATCTGGGCGCTGAACTTCGGCAGCGAGCGGGACCTGCACCAGCGATTCGAACGCCGGCGGCCGGTCGTCCTTTCCATTCGCGCCGACAACGAACGCTTTCTTTCTGACGTCGGCCATCGGGATCCGATCAAAGGGACGCTCACCGCGTCGCGCCGCGCCGGGTACCTTCAATACGGGCCTCACATTCCCATGAAGCCAGGCCACTATCGCGCGCGGTGGATTGGTGTCGTAAATCGCGTTCCTGGCGAGTCTGCCGGGTTCGTGGAGATCTGGAGCGGCGGGGAGCGTATCGAGCACGCGCCGGTTGCCAGCGGCGCTGCCGCGCACGGCGTCATCGCCCAGGCCGACTTCCAGCTCACGGATGGAACCGACGACCTCGAGTACCGCCTGTACGTGCACGCCGACGTCGATCTGACGATCGAACGGGTCGAGTTGTATTCGAGCTTCGCCGCGCCGGCCGATCACTGATGCGCGGCTCGGACGCGGCTGCGGCCATTCAGCGATTCGTCTGGCATCTGGCGCCGGTTGCGGCCGCCGCCGCGATTGCGCTGTACATCTACACGGCGCTCAGCCGCGCCACCTTCCCGTTCGAGCTCGAGTGGCTCGAGGGCGGCCTGGTGGATCACGTCGTCAGAATCCTGGAGGGAGAGCGGCTGTACGTCGCTCCTTCCCTCGAGTTCGTCCCCTATATCTACGTGCCCGGCTACGCGTATGTGTCGGCCGCGGTCGCGGCAATCTTCGGCGCAAGCGTGTTCACCCTCCGCGCCGTGTCGATCGTCTGCTCCCTTGCGCTCCTGGCGGTGCTCGCGGCTTTTGTGCGACGCGAGCGCGGCTCCTGGAGAGACGGTCTTCTCGCGGCGGGGCTGTTCGCGGCAACGTACGAGATTGGAGGAGCCTGGCTCGACATCGCGCGGATTGACTCGATGTTTCTGCTGCTCCTCATGGGTGCCATCTATCTCGTTCGCTTCGCCGGATCGGCTCGCGCGATGGCGCTCGCCGGGCTGCTCCTCACCGCGGCGCTCCTCACGAAGCAATCCGCGCTCGTAATGGCGCCGCCGCTACTGCTCTACGCGATTCTGCGACTTGGCCGCCGCGGGGCGATCGCGGCCGCCGCGTTCGCGGTTTCGGCGATCGCGAGCATCGCGCTGCTCGACGTCGTACACGACGGCTGGTTCCTCTATTACGTCTTTTACGCGCCCATGAAACAGCGGGTGCTGCCGGAACGATACGCCGCGTTCTGGACGTCGGATCTCTTCCACGCCTTCCCCGTCGCGACCGCTATGGGCATCGCGTGGTGCGCCCTCGCGTGGCACACGGCACGGCGGGAGGAATCGTGGTTCTACATTCTGGCTGGCGCGTCTCTCGTCGGCGCGACGTGGTCGACCCGCGTTCATGCCGGCGCCTGGACCAACACGCTGATCCCGGCGTACCTCTTCCTCACGCTTGCGGCTGTCCGCGCGGCGGGCTGGCTCGACACGCGCGCGGTGGGCGCGGGGTCCGCTCTCGTCATTGTTCAACTTGCGCTGCTAGTCTACGATCCCCAGCGATACATCCCCTCACACGCGGACCGCGAAGCAGCGGCCGAACTTCAGGCCGTCCTCCGCAGCGCGCCCGGAGACGTGCTCGTGTCCGATCACGGCTGGTTTCCCCGGCTGGCCGGCAAACGCACGTTCGCCCACGAGATGGCCGTGCGCGACGTGCTGCTGATGGAAGACGAATGGGGGGAGCGGCTGCGTGTCGAATATCGACGGGCGCTCGAGACGGAACGCTTCGGGCTCGTCGTGCAGGACACGCCGGACTGGTTTCCGGTGCCGCTCAGCCGCTATTACCAGCGGACGGCGCGCATCTTCGACTCGCCGGACGTGTTGTGGCCGAGGACCGGCAATCGGGTACGCCCTGAGTTCATCTACCGCCCGCGCTCGGCCGGTCCGCCGGCCCGGTAGCGACGATTACGCGAAGAGACGCGGCGCCCCGGCGCAGTCGAACTCTCATATGTGCTGCGTGCTCTGCGGCCCTGCGGTTTAGAGCGGGTTGGATTTCCGTGTAGTCGTAGTGTCCCGGCTTCAGCCGGACTTCGCGAGGTCCGCCTCGAGGCCGACACTTCATACGATTCATTGCTGAAGGCGGACCCGCCGCAGGTACCGCAGCGGCACGGACGCGCCGACCGAATCCGCGCGGCTTTCGCAAATCCACCAGCGGCCGTTTTCATACACGCTCGGCAAGCGCGCGTCGAACGTCACCGGGTCGTTCACCCTGTTCGGCACGCACGGACCCCAGGCTGGTGGCCATCCAACACAGTTTACGACCTGATCGAGGATCGTGACGCGGATCGTCACCTCGGCGACGTCGCTGCCCGAGGTGTAGTTGACGCGAGGGGTTCCGGGCGTGTGGGTGAGAATCCTGAGGTGCCGGCGGTTCTGCTCGATGTCCGCGATCTCGGAGGCCTTGCCGCGGCAGTTGTCGCTGAAATCGACGACGCACTGCTGCGGCGAGAGCATGGAATTGGCGAAGAAGCCGAGGAACCTCAGGCCCATGTCGCCGAGCTCTTTGGGGGAGTCGTGCACCCGCACGGCAACCTGGCTGGAAATGCGGTGTTCCTGCGTCACGATCTGTCCGGTGGCATTCAGCGCCTGGTACGGCTCCACGATCGTGAGCGCGAGCTGGTAGTTCGCCGGTGTCGTCGCGCTGCCCGGCGCCTGCCACTGTACGGAGGCGCCAGTGCCGCTGAAGGTTCCACCAGCGGCCGACCATTCGAAGCGGAGCCTGTCGGGCGCCGATTCCTGGTCTTCGACGGTCGCCGAGAGATTCACGATGCCGAGCAGTTCCGTCCGGGCGGACGACGCGATCAACGACCGAATCACAGGCGGCGCGTTCGGCGGCGGCGGATCAGGCGTCGGCTTGG